>JGI25165J46597_1000886_pt1 | contig 21064 bp, 23 predicted proteins | sample AraplaCL_Cvi_mCL_FD_46597 | JGI IMG/M metagenome (IMG submission 46597)
GCGCGACCAGATAGGCGGCAATCGCGAACGGAATGACGAGCAGGTCAACGGAATTAGGCCAGAACGGCACCTCGGCGCGCGCCTTCAGCATCATCCATCCGAAGACAACAACCGCCACGAATGTCACGATCCGCGGCGGTGTAACGCTCAAACCGAGGCGGCTGACCACGTGCACCACGAAGAATAGGAGCAAGACCCCTTGGGCGTACTGCATACGGCTCGGCTGGACGTTGTTCCAGAGCAGCAACCTGCCAACGGTAGCGGGCACCGGCAGCAGTTCCCACGCCAGCATCATCGCGAGCGCGACGCCTAGGATTAGCGCGCGGCGGACGAATACGCGATCCTTCACGACGGCCGTCAGGTTGCGGTAGTTGGCGAAGCACAGCGCCATCAGGACGAAGAACACCCCGAACGTGCCAGATTCGCAGATATTTGAGTTGGGTAACAGTTCGTGGAAACTACCGTCGAACGTTGCAAACGGGAAAAGCTGCGACGCGGCCTGCCGGATCCCCACGCCACCGCCAGCAAAGTTTCTGACGCCAGGATATAGGGTCTTGGTCGTGGCGATCAGGTAGTCTTTCAGGTAGAAGGCTGTCGTCCCCGCTGACGCGCCTGCGGCGATGACTAGACCCACCAGCGGCACTGGACGTAACCACTCGCGGCCATAGGCAAGAACGAAAGCAACGCTGACGAACGCGAGCGAGACGATGTAGGGCGGATAGAACATCTCGATCATCATCCCCGTCAGCAGCCAGTAAAACAGCAGCAGGCGGGCCCACTTGGGGATACGCAGGAACAAAGTCGCCATCGCCGCGCCGTACAGTGCGAAAAGGACGCCCTTATCGGTCCACCAGAACTGCGAATAGCCTGTGAAATATGCGCAGAAAGCGAGGAGGACAGCTTGTGTGCGGGTCGCACCGGTCACCATGAAAAGGACGGTATAACCAGCAATGAATAACGCGAAAACCGAAAAGTAATGAAAAGAGAACGCGTAGGCTGGATTGACGAATTTATATAGCATGAGCGTCGGCTTGAAAAACCAACCCCAATCGTCAATCGGAATGCCGAATGCAATACGCAAATCGTCGTTGTAGGGAGACGTCTTGTTATATCGCTCTAAATGATTATTGACTGACGCCGCGGTTAGCGATGTAATCACGCCCCACTCGTCCGCCCTTATCGGCCTGGGCTCACCGGCCACCACGCCCGTATTCTTCGCCTGCAATTGTCGCAGCACCAGCCCATAAGAGGACGGTGACCACGTTTGTGAAACGTAGATGGCACCGAGGAGCACGAGGGCACCGACGAATAACCATCGGAAAGATAAAAAGCGCTTGGCGTAGGTTGACATTGCGGTTGAAATCCGGCTGAAGAAGCGGGATCATACCGCACGCGTTACAAATTCAAACAACACGAACTATGACCAGCCTGCGATCACCCACCCTAGCTTGCGGACTTGCGCTCCTTACGGCCACTTATATTGCATTACTTTTCTTTATTGCCCGGGGCGCTGGGGGCCTTTAGATCGTTTCAGCGGCGTCCCGTCGCATTGCCTAGCCCCGGCGAGGTTGTGAGCGCTGAGACCTTCAACAGAACGTAATGACATTCTGAAACTTCCAGCACTTCTCCCACGAAGGCGGCTGGTTCGTCTAACGCTTATAATAACCGCCTAGTCATCGCACTGAAAATATGGGGAGCATCAATGGACGATCGCGAGGTGAGGCAATGCATGTTCTGCGGACACGTTGGGGACAATGTGTGCGAGGGGCTGTATCCGGCGCCGGGGTGCAACAAGCCAGGGCTTGATGCTCGAATCGAGGCGCATAGCACCAAGCACAAGCGGCCGGAACTTAAGATCGTCGCAAAAGATAAGTAGGTTATTTGGCTGATGTAGGTTTCCAGCCACATTGACCGCGCCTGCCTGGTTGTGCGCCAGGATCGCCTTTGCCGTTTCGTCTGTCAGTACATCGCCCTTGCTCACGTAGACCCGCTTCGTCCAGTCGCACCCTGTGTCAATGAATCGGGTCTTGACCTGCACCAACGGCTCCGCGGCCGGCGTCTTCGCCTGGTCGGCTCCATTCGTCGCGCAACTGATCAGCAGCGGACCCAGCAGGCAAAGCGGCAACATCATTTTCAACAGCTGCTCTCTCCTTCACTGCTTGTGCGCCGGCCTGCGCGGCCGCCGCGTTCGCTTGGGCGTCGGCGTCGCGCACCTCGGCGGTTTGGGTTTGCGCTTGGGCGGCGCTCGTTCGAGCCTCGGCGACTTTCTGATCGGCTGCCGCAACCTTCGCCTTTGAGTTTGCGTGCGTCAGAATCGCGAACACGCCTGCGAGCGCCGCAAGGATCCACGGCCCGATTTGAAAGAACAAGGTCAGCATATGGTGCCTCCGTTAAGGATGAAGGCCGCGCGTAGCGTCTCGATCTTGTGCTGGTGCTGGCCGTAGTTGTTGCCGGGAAGACTCGCCCAGATGTTCGAGCACTTCGCGATTGCGCTTTCCATGCGCCCCGCGACGATGTCGTCGAGCGCGCGCCGCTCGCGGATCTGCTGGATTGCGATCCGGTCGTGCGAGAGTGGAGAAAAGTCGCTCAAGCCGAGCTGCTTCCGGTACGCATCGAAGTAGCGCGCAAGCAGTTGATAGCGACCCGCCGCTGTCGACGAAATGCCGAGCCGCGGTAACTCGACGAGGCGTCGCGGGTGATCGGCATATCCAATGAACAGGGCGCCGCCGGCGATCACGTTGTAGACGTCGTCGCTGTCTGGGTCGTCGACGTCCCCTCCGATACGGCGAGCATGTCGAGGAATGCGCACACGTTGCGGCCGCCGGCGGCCTCAGGCGTGATCCGCGCCATCGTCGCCCTCGTTCGGCACGCGCTTCACCGACGTGTATCGCACCGCGATGATCGAGGCGAACAGAATCGCGTAGGCGATCGCCTGTTGCGTATGCGCCGGGATTATCGACTTCAGGTCGTCGGGCACCGTGTGCCATGCTTCCCGAATGACCGGCCCGAATGCCGAGATTGCCGCCAGCGCGCCCGAGAGAATGACCGTGCCGCGCTTGTGCAGTTGCTCCCAGCCGTCGGCCAGCGTGATCTTTAGTTTCATCGCATCCATCTCCGAGTTTCGGGGCGCGCCTCGGCGCGGTTATAGAGAAGCTGATCAAGCTTCTGATTGGTGTCCTTGACGTCGGAACTGATGCCCTTGAGTTGCTCCTTAACGTCGCTACGCAACGCGGCCTGATCGCGCTCGATGGCCTGGAAGTGAATCTCCTGTTGCCGATCGCGCTCTTCGAGAAGCAGGACGCGCTGCGAAACGTTGTTGTAGAGACCAACACAGAACACGGCCGCGCCGACTGCGCCGCCAATGGCGGAAAGCACCGTGGGAATGTTCACCGTCCCGTCGAACCAGCTTCGGCGCGAATCCGGAGGTTGTTGCGCGATTGACATTCGGTCCCCCGGTGAAGCCCACGTGGGCATAAAAAAACCGCCCGAAGGCGGCGGCGATTGTTCTTGACCAACAGACCTGAAGCTGTCGAATGCAGCACGGATAAGAACGTGCCGGCGGGCATCAGGGGCGACTGTATGTTGTCGATGAATTACACATGATGAGCGGCGCCATTTACGAGAGGTCGCTGGGCGTGCCGGAACACATTAAGTCTGAGCTATCATTGCGAACTTACAAAAAATATCGAGGCCGCAATGCTCTACCACTTGGACACGTGTTCGATTTTCCGAGGCTTCCTGATCGTCGACGGATGGTGCGAACATGGCGTGCCTGAAATTCTCTACAGGGGCGAGCCTGTTCACGCGACTTCTCTGTCTATCGCACGTCCGGACGTTGCAGCAGTGCACGGAGGTCATCCCGAAAAGTGGGGTTTTAAGGTTGCTGCGTCTCTGTCGCCCGTCATAGATAATCGCGAGCTTGCGCTGCGATTCGGCGATGTGGTGCTGCAGGCGCCCGGGACCATGCTGGAAGATATGGAGAACGCGCAGTTCAACAGCATGACGCAGCGGCTCCTCGCCGAATCTAAACCTAACGACAAGGTATTGGAGATCGGTTCGCGTGCTAGAAGCGGCAACACAAATAGGCATCTCGTACACCCGGAAGTCGAGTACTACGGCCTAGACATCGCCGCAGGGCCCAACGTTGACGTTGTCGGCGACGCACATCATCTCAGTCGGCACGTGGGCGGCCAGATCTTCGATACGATCTTCTCCGTCTCGGTCTTTGAACATCTGCTAATGCCGTGGATGGTAGCGCTGGAGATGAACAAGGCGCTTAGAATCGACGGCCTCGCTTACATTCAGTCGCATCACACGTTTCCTCTGCACGATCAACCGTGGGATTTTTGGCGCTTCTCCAAGGACGCATGGAGCGGGCTATTCAATGCGCATACCGGCTTCGAGATTGTCGATACTGGACGAGCCCTGCGTTGCAGGATTGCGCCCGAGACAACCGCTATGGCACACACGCAGCCCGGTCTCGATGACGGCCCTGGTGGTCATCTTCTCAGCGCTTGCCTTGTACGGAAAATAGGCTCGCCGAAGGTCCAATGGGAGGCGGAAGCTAGCGAGGTCTACAACCTCGCATATGATCACGGCGTGCGGTAAATGCATCCGTCCGCCGGCGCCTCCTCACCAAACCTTACTTGATGGGGATTGGGTAAGCACTGCTGGCAAACGCATCGAGGGCGTCATAGAACTGCTTGTACCGATGATCGGAGCTACCGCTGGACGTTCGAGCGCGTCATCGAAGATCGCCGCGTTCGAAAAGCCAAGCTTCTCCCTGCGGGCATTTCTGCAAAGCAGGCCGACGAGTTAGGACGGAAGTGGGATGCCGAGACTTACGCCCTGCATACCGGTGTAACCAAGTCGGTAGTCACGATCGGCGATTGCGTGCTGGCTCACGTCACAGACAAAAGCGCGACGTGGAAGGATGGCCGCAAAAGGATCCTGATCCTAGAAAAGTGGGGGCCCGAATTCGCCACGCAGGACGCGAACGATCTGCACGCCTGGTCGATTCGCTTCGTCGGCTACTTGAGGGCGAGCGTCGACCATCACGGACGGCCCAAACGCCCCCTGTCCGACGCAGCAATCCGAAATGTGCTCGCTTACATCCGGGCGGCCATTAAGCACGCACACAAGATCGGACGGCTCGATGTCGATCAAACCGCGCGCATGGTAATACCGCCGGTCAACAACGAACGACATCACTATCCGCAGCGGAAAGAGATGCTTGAAATCGCACGCGCCTGTAAGCACCGTGAGGTGCGCGCCGCCATCCGGATCGCCTTCTATTCGGGGATGCGCCGCGGCGAGATCCTGCGGGCGAAGGTGACTCGGCTTGGCTACTCCCTCGATGACACGAAGAACGGCCGGCCGCGTATTGTCCCGGTCCATCCGCGCGTGGCCGTTCTAGCGCGACGTGTGCGGTTCACCCTGACGGTTAAGCAATTCGAGGAAGCGTGGAAGCGCGCGCGCAACGCGGCCGGCTATCCGGACACGAAATTCCATGATCTGCGGCACGGCGCCGCGTCGGAAATGATTAACGCGGGAATCGACCTGTTCACGGTCGGCGGCGTCCTAGGGCACAAGTCCGTCGTGTCGACCAAACGATACTCGCACCTCGTCACTGACAGACTGGCTGCTGCAGTGGGTAGGATCGGGCAAAAGAGGAAGGACCCGCAGAATCCGGTTTAGGGCAGAAAAATCCACACCCCCCACGTTGGTACGCGTTGCGCAATTTCGTCGTTTCCCGCGCTGGGCGGGTGGTGCCGGGGACCGGACTTGAACCGGCAAGCCGTTAGGCGGCGGATTTTAAGTCCGCTATGTTTACCAATTTCATCACCCCGGCGAGGGTGGTCAAAACGCGTGGACGCGCATTCTACCATTGGCCGCCTGGCCGGCCAAACCTCCGCAGCGCCGCCGATCGAACCGGCAACGCCAACACACACGCACCGCACTTCACCGCCCCGCTCGACTTCAAACGAAACAATCCGCAACCGAAACAGAAGTCATCGCCAAGTCACAAACCTTTCCGATAATCCGCTCCTGAAAACGTTTACAACCGAGCGGAAATCATGACCCCGACAATCAAGGACGTCGCTGCGCACGCGGGCTTTTCCATCGCGACGGTCTCGCGCGCGATCAACGCGCCGCACACCGTCAATCCGGTCACGCTCGACAAGGTGCGCCAGTCCATCGACGCGCTCAACTTCCGGCCCAGCCCGCTCGGCCGTCAACTGCGCGGCGAGCGCACGCGCCTCATCGGCGTGATCGTGCCCACGCTCGCCAACCCTGTGTTCGCAGAGTGCCTGCAAGGCATCGACGAACTCGCGGCCGCGCAAGGCTACCGGCTCATGCTGATGACCACCCAGTACGACGCCGAACGCGAACGCCGCGCCATCGAAACGCTGCGCGAGCATCGCGTGGAAGGCCTGATCCTGACGGTCGCCGATGCCGACACGCATCCTCTTCTCGACGAGCTCGACCGTGACGGGCTGCTCTATGTGTTGATGCACAACGACACGGTGCGCCGTCCGTCGGTGTCCGTGGACAACCGTCTCGCCGCCTACGAAGGCGTGCGCATGCTGATCGCGCACGGCCATCGCCGCATCCTCATGCTCGCCGGCACGCTCGCTGCCTCCGACCGCGCGCGGCAGCGGCATCTCGGCTACACGCAAGCAATGCAGCAAGCCGGCCTCTCGCCTGCACCCGCGCTTGAAGTCGACTTCAACGCCGACGAACTGTCGCCCGCGGTGCTCGCGCATCTGACGAGCGGCCCGAACCGTCCGAGCGCCCTCTTCTGCAGTAACGATCTGCTCGCAATGGTCGTGATGCGCGGCCTGCGCCGGGCGCGTCTGCAGATTCCACGCGACATGTCGATTCTCGGCTTCGACGGTCTCGCAATGGGCGAACTGCTGTCGCCGCCGCTCGCTAGCGTCTGCGCGCCGAACCGTGAGATCGGCTGCGCCGCATGGCGCCGTTTGCTGACACGCGTCACCGCAAATTTCGAAGGTCTCGGCGAAACGCCGCTTGCACTGACGCTGCCGCACAGCTTGCGCGAAGGCGCCACGATCGCCGCAATTTCAAATCGCAACGACGCGGGCGCGACGCATGTCGGCCAGCGTCTTCATCTCCAACCTTGAACAATCCACCTGAACCACCCGCTCTCTTCCATCCCAGGAGAACCGCAGTGATCCGCTCTTCCGTACGCCTTGCATCGGCAGTCTCACCGCTGATGCGCCGCCTCGTCCAATCCACCGCCGTCGCGCTGTGCGCCGGTACGCTCGTGACCGCCGCGCTTGCCACCGTCACCTCGCAAACGGCCCACGCCGATGAAACCGCGATCTGCTACAACTGCCCGCCCGAATGGGCCGACTGGGCAAGTCAGATCAAGGCGATCCAGCAGAAGACCGGCATTCGCGTGCCGTTCGACAACAAGAACTCCGGCCAGTCGATCGCGCAGTTGATGGCGGAACAAAAGAGCCCGGTGGCGGACGTGGTGTATCTGGGCGTCTCATCGGCTTTCCAGGCGAAAGACAAGGGCGTCGTCGAGCCGTATAAGCCCGCGCATTGGGACGACATCCCCGCCAATATGAAAGACCCGCAAGGCTACTGGTTCACGATCCACTCGGGCACGCTCGGCTTCTTCGTCAACAAGGACGCGCTCGAAGGCAAGCCCGTGCCGCGCTCGTGGGCAGACCTGCTCAAGCCCGAGTACAAAGGCATGGTCGGCTATCTCGATCCGTCGAGTGCATTCGTCGGCTATGCAGGCGCGGTCGCGGTGAATCAGGCGCTCGGCGGCACGCTCGATAACTTCGAACCGGGCCTCGACTGGTTTCGCAAGCTCAAGGCCAACGCGCCGATCGTGCCGAAGCAGACCGCCTACGCGCGCGTCATGTCCGGCGAAATTCCAATTCTGCTCGACTACGATTTCGACGCCTATCGCGCGAAATACAAGGATCACGCGAACGTCGAATTCGTGATCCCGAAGGAAGGCACGATCTCCGTGCCGTACGTGATGAGCCTCGTGAAGGGCGCGCCGCATGAAGCGAACGGCAAGAAGGTGCTCGACTTCGTGCTCTCCGACGAAGGCCAGAAATTGTGGGCCGATGCGTATCTGCGCCCGGTTCGCGCGAATGCGATGAGCGCGCAGACCGCCGCAAAATTCCTGCCGGCAAGCGACTACGCACGCGCAAAACCCGTCGACTTCGGCAAGATGGCCGAGAAGCAGTCGAGCTTCGGCGAGCGTTATCTGCAGGTGATGCATTGAACGACATTACGTTCCCACTGCGCTGGCGCATTGCACTGATCGCGCCGGCGCTAGCGGTCTTCATCGCGTTCTGGCTGTTGCCGATGGGCGCCCTCGCGCAACTGAGCGGCGACGGCCACGCGTTCGCCACCTATCGCGCGATGCTGACCAATCCACGCTACATGTCGAGCCTCGGCGCGACGATCGTGTTGTCGGCGGCCGTCACGGCGGCCACGTTAGTCCTCTCGGTGATCGCCGGTTTGCTGCTCGCACGTCGCGAGTTCGCGTTCAAGCGCACGCTGCTCGCGTTGCTGACGTTTCCGCTCGCGTTTCCCGGCGTAGTGGTCGGCTTCATGGTCATCATGCTCGCGGGACGCCAGGGGTTGATCGGCGCGCTGTCGCTCAAGCTCACCGGCGACCGCTGGGTGTTCGCCTACTCGATGAGCGGCCTCTTTCTCGGCTACCTGTACTTCTCGATTCCGCGCGTGATCGTCACGGTGATGGCGTCGGCAACCAAGCTCGATGCATCGCTCGAAGAAGCCGCGCGTTCGCTCGGCGCGTCGCCGTGGCGCATTACGCGCGACATCGTATTGCCCGCGCTGTCGCCCGGCCTGATCGCGGCGGGCGCGGTGTGCTTCGCGACCGCGATGGGCGCGTTCGGCACGGCATTCACGCTCGCAACCGACATCGACGTATTGCCGATGACCATCTACACCGAGTTCACGCTCAACGCGAACATGATGACGGCGGCCGGACTTTCGATCGTGCTCGGCATCGTCACGTGGGCGGTACTTGCATTGGCGCGCAGCGTGAGCGGCTCAGCCGTGGCGGCGAGCGCATGAGCGGCGTCATTCGATACAGCGCGAACCCAACCGGAAGCAGAACCTCTCGATGAATTCCATTACTTCCTCTTTGCCGTCCGACGCAAAGCCACGTACGCGGCTCCGCCTGCCCGATGCAAGAGCGTGGCTCGCAGCGAGCCAAGGGCTCGTCACGCTGCTGCTATGCGCGTTCCTGATCGTGCCGGTTGTCATGTCGATCGTCGCGGGCTTGACCGTCAACTACTTCAAGGGTGTCTCGAGCGGATTCACGCTGCGCTGGCTCGCCGAAGTGTGGACGCAGTATCACGGCTCGGTGTTCCTGTCTCTCGAAGTCGCAGCGATCACGTTGCTTATCACGCTGCTGACCGGCGTTCCCGCAGGCTACGTGCTCGCGCGCAGCAAGACGCGGCTTTCGCGCATCGTCGAGGAATTCCTCGTGCTGCCGATCGCATTGCCGGGTCTTGCATCGGCTCTCGCGCTCCTCGTGGTGTACGGCGGCTTCACGATGTTCCGCATGAGCGTGGCGTTTATCGTCGTCGGACATGTGGTGTTCACGCTGCCGTTCATGGTGCGCGCGGTTGCCGCAGTGTGCGCGAGCAGCGACCTGCGCACGCTCGAAGAAGGCGCGGCAAGTCTCGGCGCGAGTTTCATGCAGCGCTTCGTGACCATCGTTTTGCCGAACGCGAGGCCGGGCATCGTGGCGGGCGCGCTCGCCGTGCTGACGCTTTCCATTGGCGAATTCAACCTGACGTGGATGTTGCACACGCCCGACACGAAAACGCTGCCGGTCGGTCTCGCCGACACATACGCGTCGATGCGCATCGAAATCGGCAGCGCCTACACGATTCTCTTTTTCATCATGACGATGCCGCTCCTCGTCGCAATGCAATGGCTCGGCGTCGATGCGACCGGCCAGCGCAACGCGGCGAAAAAACGCATCGCCGGTTCTGCTTCGAATTCCGTCACGACACCATGAAACTCGCCTCCACCGCTGTGCCCGCTTCTGTTGCCGGCTCGGTTCCCATTACGCTGACGCAATGCGCGAAAACGTTCCGCGGCACACGTGTGCTCGAACCGGTCGATCTTCATATCGAAGCCGGTGAGACGCTCGTGCTGCTCGGTCCGTCCGGCTGCGGCAAGACCACGACGCTGCGCATGATCGCAGGGCTCGAAACGCCCGACGCGGGCGGCCGCATCGCATTCGGCGACGACGACGTCACCGCGCTGCCCATCGAAAAACGTCAGGTGGGCATGGTGTTCCAGAGCTATGCGCTGTTTCCTAACCTGACCGTGCGCGGCAACATCGGCTACGGACTGAAAATCAAACGTATGCCTGCGGCGACAGCGCGGCAGCGCATCGACGAATTGCTCGACATGATGCGCCTCACCGCACATGCCGATAAACCGATCGACCAGCTCTCCGGCGGACAGCGTCAACGCGTGGCGCTGGCACGCGCGCTCGCCGTGCAGCCGCGCGTGCTGCTGCTCGACGAACCGCTCACGGCACTCGACGCCCGTTTGCGCGACGCACTGCGCAGCGAGATGAACACGCTGCTGCGCAAGCTGGGCATTACGACCGTGTATGTGACGCACGACCAGGCCGAAGCGATGGAACTGGGCGACCGCATCGTCGTGATGAGCGCCGGGCGCATCGAGCAAATTGGGTCCCCGCGCGACATCTACTATCGACCTGCCAATCGCACCGTCGCGCAGTTCGTCGGCACGATCAACCGTGTCGCCGGCGAACGCCGCGGCAACATGTTGACGACCACGGGCGGTGCCGTGCCGCTGCCTTCGACACCCACGCAAATTGCGACGCCGGCACGCTCGGCGCACGAGATCTTTTTCCGCCCAGAAGACGCGTTTCTCGCCGATCCCGCACACGCGCAACTGCGAGGGCACGTGGAAACAAGCGCGTTTCTCGGTGAGCGCACGCGCCTGACGATCAGCGGCGCCGCACCGGATGCGTTGCTCGTCGACGTCGCGGGCCGCGTCGAACTGGCGCGCGGCACGCCGGTCGGCATCTCGATCGTGCAGGACGCGCTGATTGCGCTATCGTAACAACGCGGCGCTGCTTTTCGAGCGCGCTCAAACAAGGACTATCCCATGCTGCTGGCTCAAATTAGCGACCTGCATATCAAGCGGCCCGGCGGCCTCGCCTATCGCCGCGTCGACACCGCCGCGTATCTCGCGCGTTGCGTCGCTGCGCTGAACGCACTCGTTCCCCGTCCTGACGCCGTGATCATCACCGGCGACCTCGTCGATCAGGGCGATCCGCAACAGTACGAACATCTGAAGACGCTGCTCGCGCCGCTTGAATTGCCCTACTTTCTGCTGGTCGGCAATCACGACGACCGGGCCGCGTTGCGCGCCGCCTTTCCCGACCGTACGGAACTGCACAGCGGCAGCGAATTCGTCCAGTACGCATTCGATGTCGGCGCATTGCGCGTGATCGCTCTCGATTCGCTGGAGCCGGGCAGAAGCGCCGGTACGCTGTGCGACGCGCGGCTCGCGTGGCTCGAGACGCAACTCGACGCGGCGAGCGGCAAGCCAACAATCGTCGCGCTGCATCATCCGCCGTTTGCTTGCGGCATCGGACATATGGACGAGTTGCGGCTCGATTCTTCTGCGTCAGCCAGACTGGCTGCACTGATCGCGCGTTATCCAAACGTGGAGCGCGTGATCTGCGGGCACGTGCATCGCCCGATGTTCGTGCGTTTTGGCGGCACGATTGCGTCCGCGGTGCCCGCGCCCGCACATCAGGTCGCGCTCGATCTTCGCGACGACGCGCCGTCGGCGTTCATGATGGAACCGCCTGCGTATGCGCTGCATCGCTACGATCCGGCAACGGGGCTCGTCACGCACCACGCGTATGTCGATGCCGCGGACGGTCCCTATCCGTTCTACGAGCCGGAAGGCGCGCTGATCGACTGAACACGCGTTCGTTCTGTACGGGTCAGCGGTTGACGAAAGTTCGACGCGCGCGCCGCGATATGCTGAAGTACGGTATTCCGAGCGCGGCCGCGACGATCGCCTGCATCAGGCCGTCGAACGGAATCGCAATGGCGATCCCAATCGCATGCGTCATGTAATCGCTCGCCAGATAGGCGCCCGTGCGCATTGCCAGAATCGCGCCGAGCCACGCCTGGACGTGTACGTTAAAGCGCGCCGATCTGCGCGCGGCGAGGAGCGTCAACCACCCTGCGCCCGCCACGATGAACGCGCCGGTCATCACATTCGCGCCGACCATGACGATCACCGTGCGATACCAGCCATGTGTTCCGGCGCGCGCGAATACCGCAAGCAGTTCCCATTCGAGCATCATTTTCAGTGGGTCGCGCATTGCGATTGCAGTAGCGAGCGCCCACGCCGCGAAACAGAGCAGCGCGATGAGCAGGCCTCCGCCAATGCGTGGCGACTGCCGTTGAGTCGAGCGTGTCGTGGGCTCTTTCATGAGATCGTAGGGAGTTGGCTGAGATAGCGCGCCGATTCTACGAATCCGGGCCCCGCAAACTTCGCATTTTTGTCACGGGCGCACCTGGCGCACGCATGGCGGCAAGTCAGCACAATCCGGTTCGCTCCGGTATGATCGGCACGCTTGAGGACCGTGCATGGGCCGGTCCGCCCACCGCATCTCTCATGTCCACTTCCAACGCGTCCACACCCGCCTCCGACCGGTCGCTGCGCGGCCTGCTGCTTCTGCTCGCGACCATTGCCGGCATCTCGGTCGCCAACATCTATTACAACCAGCCGCTGCTCGACAACTTCAGGCAGTCGTTCCCGGCGAGCGCGTCATGGGTCGGCGCGGTGCCGGCCATCACGCAGCTCGGCTACGCGGCCGGCATGTTGTTGCTCGCGCCGCTCGGCGACCGCTTCGACCGGCGGGCGTTGATCCTGCTGCAGACTGCGGGCATGTGCGTCGCGCTTGTCGTCGCGGCCGCCGCGCCGACGCTGTCGGTGCTGATCGTCGCGAGCCTCGCGATCGGCGTGCTCGCTACCATCGCCCAACAGGCGGTGCCGTTCGCCGCCGAACTCGCGCCGCCGTCGGAGCGCGGCCATGCGGTCGGCACGGTGATGAGCGGCCTGCTGCTCGGCATCCTGCTGGCGCGGACAGCTGCAGGCCTCGTTGCGCAATACCTCGGCTGGCGTGCAGTATTCGCCGCTTCCGTGGTCGCATTGCTCGTGCTTGCCGTGGTCATCATCCTGCGTCTGCCGAAAAGCAAGCCGACCTCGACGCTCACCTACGGCAAGCTGCTCATGTCGATGTGGCATCTGCTCGTCGAGCATCGCGCGTTGCGCGAGGCTTCGCTGACGGGCGCCGCGCTATTCGCCGGTTTCAGTATCTTCTGGTCGGTGCTTGCGCTGTTGCTGGCGGGCGCGCCGTTCCATCTCGGACCACAGGCTGCGGGACTGTTCGGCATCGTCGGCGCGGCGGGCGCGCTCGCTGCGCCACTTGCCGGCAAGTTCGCGGACCGCCGCGGACCACGCGCGATCATCACGCTGTCCATCGTGCTGGTGGCGATCTCTTTCGTCGTGTTCGGCGCATCCGCGAAGAGCATCGTGGGACTCGTGATCGGCGTGATCGTGCTCGACGTCGGCGTGCAGGCCGCGCAGATTTCGAATCAGTCGCGCATTTACGCGCTCAAGCCAGACGCGCGCAGCCGCGTGAATACCGTGTACATGGTTGCGTATTTCATCGGCGGAGCGATCGGCTCAGGCGTCGGCGCAGCGGTGTGGCCGGTTTTCGGATGGGTGGGCGTGAGCGTTGCGGGCCTGTTGTTCGCGGGCCTCGCCGCGTGGAATCATCTGGCGCTGCAGGCTCGTACTGCCAAAGGTTGATCGCGGCGAACGCCTAGCCGTTGCTTCGTGCGAATGCGTACTCGTGCAGCGCATCGATCACGCGATCGAATTCGAAAGACTTGTCGTAGAAGTGGCGCACGCCATATTGTTCGCAGCGCTCGCGATAAGCCGGCAATGCATGATTGGTCAGCACCGCGGCGAACACGGAGTCGATCAAACCTTCGCGCTGCAAATATGCCAGGACGGGTACGCCCGAGCCCTGCTTCAATTGCAGATCGACAATCACCGCGTCGAACGCGTCGTCGCTCAGGAGCGCGATGGCTTCGTCGGCCGAATCGGCATAAGCCGCCACGCGCAGCGAACCCGACGCGTCGATCGCCTCCACCAGACTGCGGCGGATCAGCGGCGAATCCTCGATAAGCAGCACGCGCAACGGTGCGGGGCTGGCTGACTCGGCAACGGTGTTCGATTCGCTGTTCATCGGGATTTCTCGATCGTCCATTATTCGATCAAGCCGTTCTTGATCGCGTAATAAGTCAGATCGGCATTGTTCGCCAGGCGCATTTTCTCGAGCACGCGAGCCCTATACGTGCTGACCGTTTTCACGGACAAATGCAGTTCCTCGGCAATCTGCGTGGGAATCTGCCCCGCCGCGAGCTTGCAGAAAATCTGAAACTCGCGCTCGGACAGCGCTTCGTGCGGCCGCGCCGCCGCCGGTTTGTCGAGATTGTCGGCAAGCGTGTCGGCCACCGCCTCGGATAAATAACGATGCCCTCGCGCTACCGCACGAATCGCGCGCACGATCTCGTCGGGTTCGCAGTCCTTGTTCAGATAACCGTTCGCGCCCGCGCGCAGCAGGTTGATCGCGTACTGGCTCTCCGGGTAGCCCGAGAGGATCAGCACGCCCTGCTCCGGGCGCACCTGCTTGATGACGCGCAAGGTGTCGATGCCGTTCTTGTCCGGCATCGCAATGTCGAGCAGCACGACGTCGAATGCCTGTTCGCGCACGAGGCTGATGGTTTCGTCGCCGGTGGCCGCTTCCGCCGCGACGCACATGTCCGGCTCGTCGGCGACGAACTGCCTGAAACCCCCTCGGACGATCGCGTGGTCGTCAGCTATCAACACTCGAATCATCGGCTTGGTGTCCGTACGATGGAATCGCTCCAAAGCAGACATTGTAATGACGTCGCGCCGTACTTCGGCGTTATCGCGGCCGGAACCGCCGGCCGCAAGCTCGTCATGCCAGGCGCAATCACTCGCGCCCTTCGAGCAGGTCGGCCATATCGTCCGCATGCTCTTCCTCGACTGCGAGAATTTCTTCGAACATACGACGCGTCGTCACGTCCTTCTCGCCGAGATAGCGGATGATCTCGCGATAGGTGTCGATAGCGATGCGCTCGGCCACCAGGTTCTCGCGAATCATGTCCGTCAGGTTCTCGCCTTCCTTGTACTCGGAATGCGCGCGCGTCTTCAGCCCGTCCGGCGCAAAGTCCGGCTCGCCACCAAGCTGCACGATGCGCTCGGCGATACGGTCGGCATGTTCCTGCTCTTCGGCCGCGTGCTCCGCGAATTCGGCGGCTACCGCTTCCGAGTTGATGCCCTTCGCCATGAAATGATGGCGCTTGTAGCGCAGCGTGCAGACGATTTCGGTAGCCAGCGCGTCGTTGAGGAGCTTGAGCACCGTGTCGCGATCAGCGCCGTAAGTTTGCGTGACCGGACCGTCCGACATGTGCTTGCGGGCGTCGTCGCGGATCTTCTGAATGTCCATCACGAACGGATCGCTCGACTGCGATGCCGCGCCTTGGGCGCCAGGTGTGTTCGCCATTGAATCTCTCCTTTATCCGTATTGGGGGGTGGCTGCATCACGCAGGGTGCCCGCGCGATGCGCCGATAGAATCATGTTCAGGTCTATGTTCGGAAGACACCGAGCAGCAGCGTGACCACGAACACGACGAGGAAAATATAGAACAGTATCTTCGCGATCTCGGCCGCGCCCGCCGCGATTCCGGTGAAACCGAACACCGCAGCAATGATGGCGATGACGAAGAACACGATGGCATAGTGAAGCATGGCGACTCTCCTTCTTGTTGGTATCCGCGGGGATTTCCGTGTGCTCAGGTTGCGCGTGCCGCTTTGCTTAAGCGCCCTGTTCAGGCGCCTCGACGAGGCAAAGCGGCGCTAATCGACGATTTTTTTCGTCACCACGAAGCCGAGCACGAGGAACACCACGCACAGAATCAGGAACACGACAAACAGGAACTTCGCGATTGCCGCCGCGCCCGCAGCCACGCCGGTGAACCCAAGAAGGCCGGCGATCACCGCGATGACGGCGAAGAACAACGCCCACTTCAGCATGATGGCTTCCTCCAGAACAGTGAATGGGATCAAGGTCCATCGTATCCAGCTGCATCGTCGGGCGCATTCCGACGCACTCCGGTTTTCGTGTGAGAATCCGCTTACATTGGATTACGGCCGCTTTACGCGAAGCGGCCCGGACGCAGATTCGCCACGCACAATGTGCGCGCCAGCGCGCGGGCGCGCACCCGCGGCGACTGCAGCGGACGCTACACTGATGCGTGTCCAAGGAGTAGAACGTGTCAAACGTGCAGAACGCGGCTGATGTGCATAATGAAGTGCACAATAAAGTGCAGAACGAAGCGCAACAGGAAGCCCGAACCGGCTCGCAAACCCAGGCGCCGCAACCCGGAGCCGCGGCCCGCCTGAGCAACTGGATGCGCAACCGCAGCTGGGCGATCGCGATGACCGTGGCGATTGTGATCACCGTCGGCGGCCTGGTGATTCTCGAAACCGCGCGCGAGCGCATCGCCGCCGAGTACGAGACTGCGCTCGAAGCCCGCGACGTCACCGTGCAACTCAGCGCGCTCGCGAGTCAGCTATCGCGTCTGAGCGCGCAGCAAAGCGATTTTCTTCTGACGAAGCGTGACGCCGCAGCGCACGATTTTTGCGCGACCGCCGTCAGCATTCGCGACAGCGAACAGCTGCTGGAGCGTTTTTACCGCAGTCCCAAAGCCGATAGCGCGGAGCTCGCGAGCTTCACGCAAATCCGCGCGCTGATCGACGCGCGAATCGGCGCCGGCGCCGCCGCCTTGCAACGCGCGGCGCCTCGTCCGCTCGATCTGAGCGCATGCGGCAACGCGAGCCATGCCAACGCGGTAGATGCGGCGCTCGTCGACAGCACACTGAGCCTGCTGCGCGACAACGAAGAACGACGCGCGCAGCACGCACTCGCCGCGAGCCGTGCCGATCAGCGCATTTCGACGTTATGTGCGGCTGGCCTGTCGGCGCTCAATATCGTGTTGTTCATTCTGCTCTTCCGCAATCTGGGCATTCAGATCGACCGGCAGGCGCGCGTGCAACGTCAATTGATCACACAACAAGGTGAACTCGATCAACTCGTGAACGAACGCACGCGTCAACTCGAGGCACTCGGCTGGCATTTGCAGGCCGTCAGCGAAAACGAGAAGACGCAACTCGCGCGCGAGCTGCACGACGAACTCGGCGCGATTCTCACCGCGAGCAAAATGGACGTGGCGTGGGCAAACCGCAAACTGAAAGAGAGCGACCCCGACATCTCCGAGAAGTTAAAGCGCGCGCTCGCCAATCTGGACCAGGGCATTGCGCTCAAGCGCCGCATTATCGAAGACATGCGGCCTACCGTGCTGGCGAATTTCGGTCTTGTGACCGCACTGCGCACACTCGCCGACGAAGCCGCGCAACGCAATAACTGGACGCTGAACCTGCAGCTCCCCGCCGACGATATCCAGCTCGACGAGCAAACGGAAATCGCGCTCTTTCGCGTCGCGCAGGAATCGTTGACGAACGCGGCGAAGTACGCGCGAGCGTCGCAGGTGTCGATCGGCTTGCAGGTCGGCGACGGGCGCGTCACGCTCGATATCGCCGACAACGGCGTGGGCATCATGCCGGCCGATCTGACACGCACGCATACCCATGGACTGCTCGGCATGCGTCAGCGGGTCGCCGCGCATGGCGGGCAGTTCGACATCAGACGCGGCGTGCCGAGGGGCACCGACATCCACGTCGTGATGCCGAGCGTCAGCACGTCGGCGCAGCCGGGCAGCGACCCGTTGCCGTTCCCCGCGCGCACTTCGGTCTAGCCGCGTTGCGCCGCGCTTGAATCCGCTGCTGCTCGTATTTGTAGGAGTGCGCCGACGCCAACACCAGAGCACGCCTACAACAAAATCGCAGCGTAGCCGACAGCGCGGCACGCACCCTTTTTTTACCATGCAATCAGACCGGATCGACTGGCGCAAGCCACGGTCGGCAGCTAGCACAGCCGCTAGCGGGACACGTCTACCGATACCTTCTCGACAAGGAGAACTTTCATGAATCGACTGATCGCTTTGCTACTCATCGCAGGCACGGCCGCGCTCGCCGGCTGCAACACCATGGCAGGTGCCGGCCAGGACATCTCGAAGGGCGGCGACGCCCTTACCAACTCCGCTGAAAAGGCGAAGTAAGTCGTTCTTCGTCGAGCGGCCAGCGCCGTCACGGCGCATAGCCAATGCGTTTGAACGAAACCCGCTGCGGGAAACCGCAGCGGGTTTCTTTTTGAACGTTGTTGAACGTTGTTGAACGCGGTCAGGTCCGGGTGCGGGTATCGAATGTATGTATCGAATGCTTGCGCACAAAACAAAGCGGCGACCCACATGCGTGGATCGCCGCCCCGTCCTCCCCAGGACTTGCCGCTATCGCGTGCGCTGCAATGCGCGCACGCTCTCTAGCGAACTTATGCGCCCGTCAGCGTGTTCGACAATTCGACGCTCGGCGTGTTCGTGTTGCCGTTCTGCACGACGAGCAGATGGATCTGTCCCACCGCCAGCTGGCTCAGCGCGCCGCCGATCGGCACCGACGTGATCAGCCAGTCAGCGTTGTTCGACAACGTGAACGACTGCGACTGATAGATCGGCGTCTTGCTGCCGGCCGCCGTCGCGATCAGCACATACTGGCCGCCCGACACGTAGATGGAATCCTGGCCGCTTGCCGGCACCGCGTTCTTGAACGACAAGCCAGACATCGTCGGGGCTACGTTGCTGATGTTCGTGTTGGTCGACTGGACCAGATAGAGGTCGAGGTTCGGTGCATTGCCCGATGCGTTGAAGCCCCGCACACGCGCGCTGTTCGAAAGCAGCCCCTTGTCGAACGGATCGTCGATCAGACCGATGTCGGCTGCCGCCGCGCCCGGCAACGCGAGCACCGTATATTCGTGGCCCTTCGCGACGTTCGGGAAGTTGCCGCTTGCGAGCGCGGTCGTCGTGCCGGTTGCCGCATAACCCACGTTCGTCGAGCCCGTGTTGATGTTCGTGAAGTTCGTCACGCCCTTATACGAGACATTCGTCTGTCCCGACGGTGCGGTGCCGTTCACAAGAAAATCCACGGCCGGTCCGCTCGGGATCGCATGCACGAAATGGATTTGCGGGTTCGTCAGGCCAAGCTCTTTGCCTACGTCGTCTGAGCCCCCGCCGCACGCGCTCAGGACAGAAGCAACGGCAATCACGGCCGCCATGGTTCGGATCAGTTTCATTGTGTTCACCTATATCGATGTCGGGCTCTCCGCCCATTCATATGCGGGCGCACGCTTAAAGACAGTGCCATCTGAAACCGTGTTCGATGCGTTGTTCGAACGGTCCCGGTCCGGCTGTCCTTCGCGAAGCACTCCCTCCTATCCCTGCGCGCATTACGCCTTTTCAGGGCGCCGCGCGGTCCATTCGATGGACGCACGCAATGAGCAATGGCTGTGCCGCAACCATCGATTTGGCTTATCGAGGCGTGACAATGTCTTACCGGGCAACATCTTGCGAGCATTAGAAGCTTTCCTCAGATGGTGGTCGCGAGCGCGCGGTGTATCGTTCGTGCGCACCCCATACTTACAACGGCAGCCTGTATGTCTTACCAACACTTACTCGCGGAGCTGGACCTCGGTTTCACCCGTCTGCGCAATCGCGTTGTGATGGGCTCTATGCATACGGGCATGGAAGACCGCTTCTGGAATTATCCAAAGCTGGCCGCGTACTTTCGTGAGCGCGCGAAGGGCGGCGTTGGTCTGATCGTCACCGGCGGCATCTCGCCGAATCGCGAAGGATGGCTGCTGCCGTTCGGCGGCACGCTCAACTCGGTATTCGATCTGCGCAATCATCGACTGCTCACGCAAGCGGTTCACGAAGAAGGCGGCAAGATCGCGCTGCAGATCCTGCACGCGGGGCGTTACGGGTATCAGCCGCTAGTTGTGTCGGCATCGGCTTTGAAGTCGCCGATCTCGAAGTTCAAGCCGCGCGCGCTGAGCATTGCCGGCATTGCGAAGACGGTGCGCGACTACGCGCGCTGCGCGAAGCTCGCTCAACGCGCGGGCTATGACGGCATCGAAATCATGGGCAGCGAGGGCTACCTGCTCAACCAGTTCCTTTGCCCGCGCACCAACCGGCGCACGGACCGCTACGGCGGCTGCATCGAGAACCGCATGCGGATCGCGCGCGAGATCGTCGAGCGGGTTCGCGAGGTTTGCGGGAAGCGCTTTATCGTCGTGTACCGGCTCTCGCTGATCGATCTGGTGGAAGGCGGCAATACGTGGGATGAAACCGTACAGGTCGCGCAGGCGCTCGAAGCAGCGGGCGTGACGATGTTCAACACCGGCATCGGCTGGCACGAGGCGCGCGTGCCGACCATCGTCACCTCGGTGCCGCGCGCCGCGTTCGCCGCACTGAGCGCGCGACTGAAGGCCGCGGTGAAGGTGCCGGTGATCGTCTCGAACCGCATCAACACGCCTGAGGTCGCGGAGGCATTGATCGCCGACGGCGCCGGCGATCTGGTCTCGATGGCAAGACCGCTGCTCGCCGATCCGGAGTTCGTGCTGAAAACCGCCGAAGGACGCGCGCACGAAATCAACACCTGTATTGCGTGCAATCAGGCATGTCTCGATCATACGTTCAGGAATCAGCGCGCAACCTGCCTCGTCAATCCGCGCGCGGGGCGCGAAACCGAGCTGGTGTATCGACCGCTCGCGGGTCCCCAACTCGTGCGCGCTGTGGCGGTGGTCGGTGCCGGACCGGCGGGGCTGTCGGCGGCGACAGTGGCGGCGTCGCGCGGACATCGCGTGACCTTGTTCGATGCGGGCGCAACGATCGGCGGCCAGTTCAATCTGGCCATGCGCGTGCCG
>JGI25165J46597_1000905_pt1 | contig 20576 bp, 21 predicted proteins | sample AraplaCL_Cvi_mCL_FD_46597 | JGI IMG/M metagenome (IMG submission 46597)
TGGAAGACCAGGTGGTCAACAAGATCGAGCGCAAGCTGCAGGAAACGCCGCATCTCGATTGGGTCAAATCCTATACCCGCGCCGGCTTTGCCATCACCACCATCCAGATCAAGGGCGACACCAACACCGCTGAGGTGAAGGACGCCTTCTATCAGATCCGCAAGAAGGTGGGCGATATCAGCAACGAGCTGCCCTCCGGCCTGCTCGGCCCCTATTTCAACGACGAATTTGGCGATACCTTCATCACGCTGCATTCGATCAGCGGCGACGGCTACACCTATCCGGAGCTGAAGAAATTCGCCATCCAGGCGCGCGACATGCTGCTTTCGACACCGGGTGTCGAGAAGGCCACCATCATCGGCGACCAGGCGGAACAGATCTATATCGATGTCTCCTCCAAGGTTCTGGCCGAACGCGGACTGACGCTCAATGACCTGAAGAACGCCATTGTCGGCCAGAACAATGTCGATCCGGCCGGTAATGTCGATACCAGCACGCGCTCCGTGCGCATCTCGGTCGAGGGCGATGTCAACAAGATAGAGGATATCAAGAACCTGCGGCTCAACGCCGGCGGCCAGGTGACCCGTCTCGGCGATATCGCCACCGTCACCGCGGGGCTACAGGACCCCTATACGGCCAAGTTCCTCTACAACGGCCATCCAAGCGTGCAGCTCGGGGTCGTCATGGCTCCAGGCTTCAAGGTGACCGATGTCGGTACGTCGGTGGAAGAAACCTACAAGCGCTTCGAAGCCTCGCTGCCGGTCGGCGTTCAGGTCGATCAGATTGCCAACCAGCCTGACGTCGTCACCGATGCCATCAGCGAATTCATGCATGCGCTCGGCGAAGCTCTCGTCATCGTGCTGATCGTCTCGTTCCTGTCGATCGGCTGGCGTTCCGGCCTCGTGATCGCCATTGCCATCCCGCTGGTACTAGCTGCGACCTTTGCCATCATGTACGAGTTGGGCATCGACCTGCAGCGCATTTCGCTCGGCGCGCTCATCATCGCGCTCGGCCTGCTGGTCGACGACGCCATGATCGTGGTCGAGCTCATGGAGCGCAAGCTGGAAGAGGGGCTTGTAAAGCTCGATGCTGCCAGCTTCGCCTATTCCTCCACCGCCTTCCCGATGCTGACGGGTACGCTGATTACCACGGCCGGCTTCATCCCCGTGGGATTTGCGGCATCGACAGCAGGCGAATATGTCCGCTCGCTCTTCTATGTCGTCGGCATCGCACTGGTCGTCTCCTGGTTCGTGGCGGTCTATTTCACCCCGTGGCTCGGCTACATGATCCTCAAGCAGCGCCATCATGCCGGCGAGCACCATGACGTGTTCGACACCCGCTTTTATCGGCGCCTGCACTCCTCGGTTGCCTGGGCCGTGCGCCACCGCGTTATCGTTCTGCTTCTGACGCTTGCCGCCTTCGTCGGCAGCCTATGGTCCTTCCAGTTCATACCGCAGAACTTCTTCCCGCAGTCGTCGCGTCCGGAAATCCTTGTGGACTTGTGGCTGCCTGAAGGCACCAGCATTAAGGAAGTCGAGCGGCAGGCGCAGGCGCTCGAGGCACGCATGGCCGATGATCCGGACAAGCGCTTCATCGCCACCTATGTCGGCCAAGGTGCGCCGCGCTTCTTCCTCCCGCTCGACCAGCAGCTGACGAACCCGAATTATGCCCAGATGCTGGTCATGGCGAAGGACGAGCCGGCTCGCGAGCGGCTGATCACCAAGCTACGTGGCATTCTGGCGGCCGATTTCCCATCCGTGCGCGGCAAGGTCGACCGTCTGTTCCTTGGTCCGCCGACAGGCTGGCCCGTGCAGCTGCGCGTCATGGGTCCGGACCGGCAGGAGGTTCGCCGTATTGCCGACGAGGTGAAGCAGCGCTTTACCCAAAACCCGCTGCTCGGCGCCATCCATGACGACTGGCTGGAGCCGGTGCCGGCCATGAAGCTGGTGATCGATCAGGACCGCGCCCGCGCGCTCGGCGTCACCTCACAGCGTATCCGCCAGATGCTGCAGGCCTCGATGTCCGGCTTCACCCTCGATAATTATCGCGAGGGCGAGGAAACCGTCGGGATCGTCGCCCGCGAGCCTGATGCGAGCCGCCATCTGCTGACCTCGGTGAACTCGGTCTATATTCCGACCGATAGCGGCGGGTTCGTGCCGCTGTCGCAGGTCGCCAAGATCGTGCCTGTCATGGAGCAGGGCATAGAATGGCGCCGTGATCGCCTGCCGACCATCAGCGTACGGGCAACCCTACCCGACAATGTGCAGTCGAACGATGTGACGGCCAAGCTCTACAACGACATGGCCGATCTCAGGAACAGCCTGCCGGCCGGCTACAAGATCGAGATCCAGGGCGGTGCTGAAGACAGCGCTGAAAGCCAGGCTTCGATCGCCGCCAAGGCGCCGATCATGCTCGTCATCATCGTCGTGCTCCTGATGGCGCAGCTGCAGCACTTCGGCAAGGCAATGCTGGTGTTGGCAACAGGCCCGCTCGGCATCATCGGCGCGGCCGGTGCCCTCCTGATCAGCGGTGCGCCCTTCGGCTTCGTCGCGATCCTCGGCGTCATCGCGCTGCTCGGCATCATCATCCGCAACTCGATCATCCTCGTCGACCAGATCGACCAGGATATCGCGGCGGGCATGGACCGGAAGGAAGCGATCATCGGCTCGGCCGTGCGTCGTTTCCGGCCGATCATGCTGACGGCGCTGACGGCTGTGCTGGCGCTGATCCCGATCTCGCGCGGTGTCTTCTGGGGGCCGCTCGCCTACGCCATGATGGGCGGTATCCTGGTTGCGACCGTGCTGACGATCTTCGTGCTGCCTGCCGGCTATGCCCTGTTCTTCGGCCGCGATCCCAAGAGCAAGTCGGCGGAGCCGGTTGCCAGCGAGCAGGCTGACGAGGAAGAGGGCAATACGGTTCAGCTGCCGCCGGCGGTGGCGGCGGAATAGGACGCCTGAAAGAAACAAATATCCCGGCTTCGAGCCGGGATATTTGTTTGAACCGTTCAGATCGACTGCAGGATTGTCGGTCTGCCATCGGCGATCTTGAGGATCGTCAGGCTTCCGCCCATGGAAACGGCGGTGTCGATGCCAATGCGGCCCAAGCCGAAAGTGGGGTGCGAATGCGGCGTGTGACCGTGGACCACCAGCAGCGGCAGCTGCGGTCCTTCCGACAGGAAGGGTTCGCGGATCCACATCAGATCCTCATCTGTCTGATCGCTCAAGGGGATGCCGGGCTTGATGCCAGCATGGACAAAGAGCGTCGAGCCGAAACTGACGGCTATAGCCAGTGAACGCAGCAGATCGACATGCGTCGGCGGCATGGCGTTCAGTATCACGTCGCGCAATTGCCGGACGTCATAGCCAAGGTCGAAGAGAAGATGTCTGGCATCGACGCCATAAGAGGCGAGTGTCGGCAGTGCGCCGAATTCAAGCCAGTGGCTATTGGTTTCCGGGTCATCGAGAAAGCGCAGGAATACATCGTCGTGATTGCCGCAAAGCGCATAGCGGTCGAAGCCCTCGGGCGGCGGCGCGCTGAGATGCGCGAGCACATCGCCGGAGCGCGGGCCGCGATCGACATAATCGCCGAGGTACATCAGGAGCTTTCGGCCGGGAAGATTGCGGGCGTCCGCAACAATGCGCCTTTCCGCCTCCACCATTTCGTCATGGCAGCCGTGGATGTCGCTGAGCGCATAGATCGCGGTATAATCGCGTCCGGTGAGATCGATGCGGTCTCTTTGCTGCTGCATGGAATCCGCCGTTTCCTGCCGGGGCGTGCCTCAACGGCGCGGCAGTCCAATCGCTTGAATGGTATCGAGAAACCCGCCTTTGACGAGCCTATAGCGAACGGTATTCCAAGCATCGAGTTGCTGCAAGTCTTACGGGCGCCGGCATTGGTCTGAACCGCTGAAATTGCAGAAAGATTCGGGATCATCTTCGGGAGGTCGCACCTTGTGTAACCTCCCGAAGGGTTACCCCGCTCAGCCGCGATAGGCGGCTTCGAGGCCGGCAATGTCGAGTTTGACCATCCCCATAAGGGCTCGCATGACGCGGGCCGCCTTGGTCGGATCCGGATCGGCGATATACTTGCTGAGCACCGTCGGAACGACCTGCCAGTAGACACCGTAGCGATCCGCCACCCAACCGCATTCCACCGGCCTGCCGCCATCAACAAGACCGTCCCAAAGGCGGTCGACCTCAGCCTGGTCGGCGCAATCCACCTCCAGCGAGATCGCATGATTGTATTCGATGCGGTCGCCGCCGTTCAGTGCCATGAAGCGCTGGCCGGCAAGCGTGAAGTTGACGACCAGAACCTCGTCGGGTTTGCCGGCGGGCGTATCGACGACGTTCTTCTGCACATGATCGATCCGGGAATCCGGGAAAAGCGAGACATAGAAGTTCGCTGCTTCCTCCGCTTCTCGCGCAAACCACAGGCATGGGGCAATCTTGGACATTTGGTACTCCTCTCTCCGATTGGATGCCCTTAGGACGAAGGGGGAGCGGCAGGGCCGACAAAGCTTTTGAAAATTTTTCGGCGACCTCGGTCGAGCCGAAACCAAAATGTCAGCCGGCTGCCAACCTTTCAGCGAATTCGATCGCTTCGATCAGGCTTCGCTCGTTGGCGATGCCCTTGCCGGCGATGTCGAAGGCGGTGCCGTGATCGACCGAGGTGCGCACGATCGGCAGGCCGAGGGTGATGTTGACGCCGGAAAGATCCATCCATTTGCCCGTCGCGGGATCGATCTCGAAACCCAGCAGCTTGACCGGAATATGCCCTTGGTCGTGATACATGGCAATAACGGCGTCATACTGGCCGGCGCGGAGCTTGACGAAAACCGTGTCGCCGGGAACAGGACCGACGATATCGAGGCCATCGGAGACGGCCTTGGCGATGGTCGGCGCGGAGATGTCGATATCCTGCCGGCCGAAGAGACCGCCTTCGCCGGCATGCGGATTGAGCGCGGCAACGGCGATCTTCGGCCTGACGATGCCGAGGTTTTTGAGAGCCTTGTGCGTGAGGTCGATGACGAGGCGCAGCCGCTCTGGCGTCAGGCGCTTCGGCACATCCTCCAGCGCGACATGGGTGGTGACGTGGCTGACGCGCATATTGCCATGGGCGAGCATCATGACAGAACCGCGCGCGCCGGTCAGTTCCGCCAACAGCTCGGTATGGCCGGCATAATGGAAGCCGGCCTTGTTCAGCGCTTCCTTGTTGAGCGGCGCCGTGACGATGCCGCCGACTTTGCCCGATAGCGCCAGCTGGACGCCCTTTTCGATCGCCTTGAACGCCATGCGTCCACCATCGGCGGAAAGCCGGCCCGGCAGGATCGGTTCTCCCTCGGCATCAGCCTGGATGAAGCAGAGGTTCGGCCAGTCGCCCTCCATCTCGGTCTCGGGAATCTCGATATCGAGGCCAAGCTGCTGCTCGGCAAGCCGAAGGGCCGGGCCGCTGCCGATAATTGTAAGTTTTAACTTACCTTTAGTAAGCCGATCCTTTAGCCGTGCTGCAGCCTTAACGATGATTTCCGGGCCAATGCCGGCGGGGTCGCCCATGGTGATCGCCAGATGCCGCGTCATGGTTCTTCTCCTCCGGCAATCAGCCCGTTTTCATTCAAGAGGTCGCGCCACAGGGTCGGGCCGCCGAAGGCCCCAGACTTGGAGATGACCGTGGTACCTTCCCAAGTGCCGCCAACGATCGTCGAGCGGGGGAGGCCGGGTGCGGCCTGGCCGGTGATGCTGAGGGCGGTCACGTCAAGCGCCGAGCAGAGATTGCGCAAGGTCTCGCCGCCGGCGACGATCAGCGTGCCCGGGGCCGGCAGCGCCTTGGCCATGCCGCCGAAGCTCGCCGCGATCCGCCTTGCAGCATCATCGCGTTCAAGTCCGGTCGGCAAGTCGAGGCTGACCATGGCGACGCCGCTTTGCCGGATTTGATGATCGATGGCATCGGCATCAGCGCCTTCCGCAAGCTTCAGCCAGTTAGGACCGCAGGCCTGGAGCTGCGCCAGCGTGATCGGCTGGTCCGAGCCGAACAGACCGAGCACCGGCCTTTGTAGCTTGCGCGAGATGGGGACCGATGGCGTTGGGTAGCGTTTGCCCTCGTTCTTCCTGGCGGGAGAGCGGTGGTGCGTTGCCCGGTCGATATTACGTGCCAGAGCGCGGGCAAGGCCGCCGGTGCCGCTCCAGAGAACCGGCCCTTCCAGCTGCGACGATACCCATGCGATGATGGCATCCAGATCGTCATCCGTATGCGCATCGAAAACATGGATGCCATCTGGAAGCGGCTTGCCTTCGAGGCCATCGAGTGGCGTGTTGAAAGCCGGCAAACCCTCGGCTCGCAGATGCGCGACGAGATCGCCGCTGATGTCGCGCCAGGCGTCCTTGCCGGCAAATAGCACTTGCCGGCCGCCGCGTGTGTGCCGCCCGTGATGCGGAAAAGCCGGCGCGAGAATGCAATGCCGCCAGTGGCCGAGCCGGAAACAGGCGGCCAATTCCGCCGCCCAGGGGCCGCGAAACAGGCTGTCCACCTTCTTGAAGGCGAGATCGGCACCTTGCAGCAACGGCGCAATGCCGGCGACGATATCAGCTGCTTCGGCGGCCGTTTTCTCTCGGGTGCCGCTGTCGATCGCCAGGCAATCCGGCAGCGTCGTGGAAAGCGCATCGCTGCGCTCGACCGCGATCGGCCCGTAGACACCGACGAATTCGACGGCGGTATCGAGCGCGCCGGTCAAATCATCGGCAATGAGGCGGAGAGTGGGCATTGGCGGAAAAGCCTTCAGCGGGCCTTGCGGGTATCGGATATGGAAATGGACGTGAGGCCTTGCGGCGGCTCGGACAAAGCGCAATCTCCAGCCTTCCATGAAGGATGTCAACGGGTTGCTTTGTCACCGAGTCATGTCGGGCCGCTGGATATGAAATATAAAAATGCCCCTCACCCCAGCCCTCTCCCCGTTTTGACGGGGAGAGGGGGCGATCCAGTCAAACCCCTTCGCCCCGTCCTGAGCCTGTCGAAGGGGCGGGGAGAAGGTGGACTCGAACAATCGAGCGAAGCGAGACTGTGAGAGGACGGATGAGGGGTTCTTCTGTCTCTATGCAACTGCCTGCCATTTCATCCACCCAGGCTGCGACGTCTGCCCGCGTTTACCCACTGGCGCATATGCGGATATGCTTGTAAGTGAACGGCGCGGCAGATCGCTTCAGTCGCTTCAAGGAGGGCAGGGTGAGTTACGATTTCCATGTGGGCCAGAAGGTCGTCTGCATCGACGACAAATTCAAGCATGTCAGCATCGATCAGCTGATCCGCAAGGGGACGATCTACACCATCCGCTGGGTCGGCGAGTACACGCATTATGTCGACGGCACCTTCATCGGCGTGAAGCTGGAAGAGATCCATCGCGGCAATGATGATGGGCCGGAGGGCTATGGCGCCGCCGACATGCCCTATCGCGCCAGCCGCTTCCGCCCGCTGGTGGAGGACAAGATCGCCTCGCTCAGAAAGCTGCTCGCGCCGACGCCGGATGCGCCCGCCGAGCCGAAGGTGAAGACCAAGAAGAAGGAAAAGGTCTGACGGCAGGAAAGCGGGATGGCCTCGATTAGCCCTGCCGCGCCCGCGCAAGCCCGTGCTCGATCAGCCGGCTGATGAGTTCCGGATAGGAAATACCCGAGGCGTCCATGGCCTTGGGATACATGCTGATATTGGTGAAGCCGGGCATGGTGTTGATCTCGTTGATGACAGCGCTGCCGTCCGGCCGCAAAAAGAAATCGACGCGCGCCAGCCCTTCGCATCCGAGCGCGCGAAAACCATCCGCCGCCATGCGCTTCATCGCCTCTGCCGTGTCAGCCGGAATATCCGCCGGCACGGTGACGACGGCGCCGTTCTGATCGAGATATTTCGCCTCGTAGGAATAGAAGCCGTGGCTCGCGGCCGTGGCGATTTCGCCCGGCACGGAGACGAAGAGCGTGCCATCCGGCTGCTCCAGCACCGCATATTCGATCTCGCGGGCACGCACGAATTCTTCCACCAGCACCTTGCGGTCATGCCGGAAAGCCTCGGCCAGTGCTGCCTCGAACGCTGCGGCATCCTGCACCTTGCTGACCCCGACCGACGAGCCCTGGCGCGTGGGCTTGACGAAGACGGGCGAGCCGAGCGCGCTCACGATCGCATCGAAATCCGGCTTTTCGCCACGCGTGAGCGTGACGGAGCGCGCAACCGGCAGGCTCGCCTCGCGCAGCAGCCTCTTGGCGATATCCTTGTCGATCGCGATGGCCGAACCCACTATGCCGCAGCCGACAAGGGGAATGCCGACCATCTGGGCAAGGCCCTGAATGGAGCCATCCTCGCCATAAAGCCCATGCAGCACCGGAAACAGCACATCGACCGCCGCGATCTCCCGCGCGCCGGCGCCTTCCAGCGCCAGCAGCCGCCCCTTCGCCCCCGGCAACAGGCAGACCTCCGCGCCTTCATAGACAACCGGCTCGGCCAGCACGCCGCCCTTTTCCTCCACCAGCAGCCAGCGCCCGGCGCGATCGATCAGGATCGGCACGATCTCATATTTCGCGCCATCGATCGCCCTGACGACATTGCGGGCCGACATGACGGAAACCTCATGCTCACTGGACTGACCGCCAAACAGAACGGCGACGCGTAGTTTCGACATTGAGGCTTTTCTCCCGGGCCAGGATGGATGTGATGGGAGAAGGGTTTAAATGAGGGATTGCAGCGGAATTGGGGAGGGGTGGCTGGCAACGCGCTTTTAAGAATCAGCTAGATTCTGAGAAAGACAGTTGCTGGGAGAGAGATTTTAAATCTGAATTATATAAATAAAATCAGGAATTTATGATGTATTTTGTAACGGCGCAACGAGCAAAAATTTGTGAGAGATTTGGTCATCCCCCGTGCGATAAAATCCACGTCAGAATGGCGGTAATTGCAGCCTGAATTGCCATGCTCGCAGATTCATCAGTCACTTTAGATGCCAGCCACCGCAAGGCTGGAATAACTGTCGATTTGAATAGGCGGACATCTAGCCTCTTTCCAGATAAAAGGGCTTTGCCGGCCTTCAATTCCGCATGTCTTCGCGATCCTTCCTTATCTTCCATGAGCGCGTTGCTCGCACCAACCTTCGCGATCGCATCAGTTAAGGCGGTCTCGACTTTCTCAATTTCCGGCGACTTACTATCAATGTCGACCGTTACCGTTGCGTCGCGAAGAACTTCGGAGGTTGATGGATCAAGTTGACCGGAGGCGATCAAAGCGTCCATCTCGTCTTCAAGATCGCGGCCATTGTGTCGCCCGATCCGTGAAGCTTCGTAATAGCCCTTCTCTGTCAGTGAATAATGGTTTGGCTGGAATCCGCTGCGGTTTCCCATCTCGCGGAGGCGGTCAACGGCATTTGACGTCGCGTAAATCGAAAACGGATCATTGGGCGTCGGAGCTGATCTAACCTGCAGGAGATCGTCTGCAGTCAAAGACGAGGCCGCTGTATCAGTCCAGCAGCGTCGGCTGCGAGCGCTCGCTTCTCAAAATCACCTTCCACTATCAGAGCGAAGGCGAAAAGCAGTTCGTTCCGGAAATCGGGATAAGACATTCTACTTTCAGACATGCATCCCTCACTGAAATAAGCATGAACTTTGCGCGGATCATCTCATCTAATGGCGGCTTAAATATCTTCAATATTCCGTCGGTAGCTTTCCGGCGATAGCCTACGAAATGCGCGTTCAAAATTATCTCCGGCTTCCGCAAGCCGCGTCGCTATGGTGTTTACCTTCTGTATTTTCACAGAAGTTTCCCTGGTGTACCAGTCGCTCGCTCGCTCTTGATCGGGGGCGAGAGAAGCAAAGTCCAAGTTGTGCTCGACGATATTAGCGTGTTCGCCTATTTGACCGTCAAGTTCGTGCGCAAGACGCACGGCCTCGGATGCCAGATTGTCGAGTTCTTGATTCTCAAATTCTCTTTCCGGCCCATTCCACCTACTCAACTCGCTCACCGGGTCGAAGCTCGCAAGCAAGAATGTGGTGCTAACTGGATGGCCCTTTAAGTAGCCCTTAAGGCGCTCGTTCAAAATGCCTCTCAACGCATTGCCCAATTCGATATCATGAGGGTGCAGGATGGCGGGCGCGGGCGCGCTTGCATCCGCCTTGTATTCCGCGAACGCCCATCCGGCGAACGCGACAACCAGACAAGATATAGGCTCCCAGATACTCTCCCCGTCATGATAGCTGTCCACCGCCCATCCAACGAAAAGCATGCACGCGATACCGCCCGCAATTCTACTTGCTCGCCACATACATATCCCCGAATCAGATGCTTCACGTTATTCTATCGATGATAACCTTCACGAACGTCTTTTATTAGGAGAATGTAGATGGTTACTGAAGAAGCCTTCAAGGCCGTGAGTGAAGTCGCCAAGACTACCAGTAAAGCAATCGATGCTAGCGAGAAAGGCACGCGCTATCTTGCTGAGATATTTAAAGATGCGATTACCGCTTATGCCGGTGCTGCTGCCGACTCGGCCGTCGGCTATCGTATTCGTAACCGTGCTTCAGTTGCGGTCAAAACGGAAAAGTATCTTCAATCGTTAGGACTAGATGCGAGCTTCCTCAAAATTGAAGAACGGGCCGCTGTGCCGCTTATCGAAGCCTTGTCAGTTGAAAGCGATGACGGGTTACAGGATTTATGGGCGTCTTACATCGCCAATGCGGTTGATCCACAGAACACGGCAATTGGCGTCACAGCGATCATTACCAATGCAATAAGTAAACTTGAGCCAGAAGACAAACGCATTTTGGATAAGTTGTTTGACCTAGACCTTGCAGAAATGCGACGGGAGGCATTGCGTATGAAGGCGACCGATTTCCAAATTTCGGAACAGTCGCTAAATTTTACTTTGTCTCGGTTTGTTGCCTTGGGTCTATTTTCCTGCGACAATTCTGGAAGCGTTGGTTTTGCCGCCAATGACGATCATCAGATGCCTTGTAATTTAGAAATTTACACTTCCATAGGTTGGTTTCGTGCACTTCCTCTGCTGTTGATGTTCAAACAGTCGGTGAGCCAAGCTATGTAACAGCCGCCAAGCCTCTCGGTTAAAGTAGGGCTCGCCTATTTTTCAAAACGATGGTCGTTCTGTCGCTCCGGTGTCCGAGACAGCAGCTAGAATAGCCGTAAAGCTCAATAAATGAACGATTTCCGGGGGATAAGATGGTGCTGCTAGAGAGATTTGAACTCTCGGCCTCTCCCTTACCAAGGGAGTGCTCTACCCCTGAGCTATAGCAGCAATCCGTGGCGCCGCTTGGTGCGCCGTATTGGGCGAGGCGGCTATTGCCATAGGTCGGGGCGGAGTGCAAGCCGCAAATTGCAAGTTCTGTGAAAGATCGTTGGAAAAAATGTGTCGGTCTTTTGGCGCCTAAGGTTTTCCGCTATGAGGAAGACATGGGTGCGGACAAGACGAAAATCGATGAAGGGCAGGCTTTGCAGGGCGGTTCTGCTCCAAGCGGGGCCAGCGGCGAGGCGGGCGAGCCCGTGAGCGGCAGGCAGGTCACGGAGGCCGATCGGCGGCGCGAGCGCGCGGCGCAGAAGCTGCGGGAGAATCTGTCCCGCCGCAAGCAGCAGGTCCGGGCGCGGCGCGCCGGCCAGGCCGACGAGACCGATGGGCTGCCGGCTGCAAAGGCTGGGGATAATGCTGAAACCGCCGCAAAAAGGGACGAATCGCAATGATTGATGTCGTCCATCATCAAACGAATTGATGCGTTAATCTATTTCGTCTAAAGAGCGCCTTTTACCAAGGTGCACGAAACTTAGGTGCGCAAAACTCGGCGCCCGCAACCTGGGCGCTCGGAACTATCAGGAAAGGCGGGCCTCGCCCGTATTGCTTATATGGATCGTATCAGGATTGTCGGCGGCAACGAGCTCAACGGTATCATTCCGATCTCCGGCGCCAAGAATGCCGCGCTGCCGCTGATGATCGCCTCGCTTCTGACCAGCGATACCCTGACGCTTGAAAACGTGCCGCATCTGGCCGATGTCGAGCTGCTGATGCGCATCCTCGGCAATCACGGTGTCGATGTCGCTGTCAACGGCCGGCGTGAGCGCCAGGAAGACGGCTATTCCCGTACGATCCATTTCACCTGCCGCACCATCGTCGATACGACCGCACCCTATGAGCTGGTCGCCAAGATGCGCGCGAGCTTCTGGGTCATCGGGCCGCTGCTCGCCCGCGAGGGCCAGGCGCGTGTGTCGCTGCCGGGCGGCTGCGCCATCGGCACGCGTCCGGTCGATCTCTTCATCGAAGGCCTGCAGGCGCTCGGCGCCACCATGGAAATCGACGGCGGCTATATCAACGCCACCGCGCCGAAGGGCGGCCTCATCGGCGCGCGTTATGACTTCCCGAAGGTTTCCGTCGGTGCGACGCATGTGCTGATGATGGCCGCCACGCTTGCCCGCGGCACCACGATCATCGGCAATGCCGCCCGCGAGCCTGAAATCGTCGATCTCGCCAACTGCCTGATCGCCATGGGCGCCAAGATTTCCGGCGCCGGCACCAGCACGATCACCATCGAGGGCGTCACCTCGCTCTCCGGCGCGCGTCACCGCGTGCTGCCCGACCGTATCGAAACCGGCACCTATGCGATGGCCGTCGCCATGGCCGGCGGCGACGTCACGCTCGAAAACACCGATGTCGCCCTGCTCGACACCGCGCTCGAAAGCCTGCGCCGCGCCGGCGCCACGGTTTCGCCGACCAATAACGGCATCCGCGTCATGCGCAATGGCGGCGGTATCCAGCCGGTCGACGTCGTCACCGATCCGTTCCCCGGCTTCCCGACAGACTTGCAGGCGCAGTTCATGGCGCTGATGACCCGCTCTTCGGGCATTTCGCATATCACCGAGACCATCTTCGAAAACCGCTTCATGCATGTGCAGGAACTCGCCCGCCTCGGCGCCAAGATTTCGCTTTCCGGTCAGACCGCCCGCGTCGAAGGCGTCGAGAAGCTGAAGGGCGCGCCTGTGATGGCGACCGACCTTCGGGCCTCCGTCTCGCTCGTGATTGCCGGCCTTGCCGCTGAAGGCGAGACGCTGGTGTCGCGCATCTATCACCTCGATCGCGGTTTCGAGCGGCTCGAAGACAAGCTAACGCGCTGCGGAGCGGTGGTCGAGCGCATCAGCGACTAAGATCGTCGCGCTCCCCCCGAGCAGCGCTCCGGTTTTTGCATCCCGCTGTCGCAAAAGCGCGACAGCATTTTGCGGGATCCAGCCTATTTCCATCCATCGGCGAGAAGAGAGCGGACAACCCCGCTTTCTTCGGTTGCGTCTTTTGCGCTCGCATTTTATGTCCAGAATGGAGAAACTTCGGCAATCGTGCTTGCCGGGCGGTCTAGAGCAATTCCAGGAAAAGTGCGTAGCGGTTTTCCGTCCGGAATTGCGTAAGTACAAAGGATAGAGCGTTTTCGCGATTCGAAGAAAAGCAGAAACGCTCTATTGGCGCGATTAGGGATAAAAGGACGAATGAGCGATCTCAAGCTAATGGCACTCGACACCGAGGACCTGGATGTCATCTCTGCCTATATGCAGGATAGCGTCTTCAAGGTCGGCGACATGTCCTTTGCGCCGAAGCAGGAGCAGTTTTCGCTCGCGGCCAACCGTTTCGCGTGGGAGCAGTCGGATCAGCGCAGCAAGCCTTACGAACGCCATCGTTCCGCGCTGGTGTTCAAGCGCGTCAAGGCAGTCCGCTCCAGCGGCATCGACCGGCGCAAGCATGATGAGGTGTTGTCGCTGCTTGCCATCCGCTTCGAGCAGAAGGGCGAGGGGCCTGACGGCACGATCGAGCTTGCCCTTGCTGCCAACGCCACGATTGCGCTTGATGTCGAATGCATCGAGGCCCAGCTTGCGGATATCGGCGGCGCATGGGAAACGGCCCATAAGCCTCGACATCCCGACGCGGGCAAATAGGCAGCGACGGTTGGATTTTTGCCGCCGCAGGCGGCCGCAGTGAAAGAGGAATATCAGTTTGGCTATCTGGCTGGATCAGGCGTCGGAAGGGTTCGAGCAGCAGTTCGCCGCATTCCTGACGACCAAGCGGGAAGTGTCCGAGGATGTGAATGCGGTGGTGCGCAGCATCATCGACGATGTGCGGGCGCGGGGCGATGCCGCCCTTGCTCACTATTCCAAGAAATTCGAGGGCATCGATTTCGCCGTGACACCGATGCGCGTCACCGAAGCCGAGATCGATGCGGCCGTTGCCGCCGTTCCGGCCGAGGTCCTGGGCGCGCTGAAGGTCGCCGCCACGCGCATCGAATCGCATCACCGCCGGCAAATGCCGAAGGACGATATCTATGAGGACGATCTCGGCGTCGGCTTGGGATCGCGCTGGACGGCGATCGAGGCCGTCGGCCTCTATGTGCCCGGCGGTACGGCTAGCTATCCGAGCTCGGTGCTGATGAATGCCGTGCCGGCCAAGGTCGCCGGTGTCGACCGCGTCGTCATTGCCGTGCCGACCAAGGATGGCGCCGTCAATCCGGCCGTGCTTGCCGCCGCCCGCATGGCCGGCGTCGAGGAAATCTACCGTATCGGCGGCGCGCAGGCGATCGCGGCCCTTGCCTACGGTACCGAGACGATCGAGCCGGTCTATAAGATCACCGGCCCGGGCAATGCCTATGTTGCCGCAGCCAAACGCCAGGTCTTCGGCACCGTCGGCATCGACATGATCGCCGGCCCTTCCGAAGTACTCGTCATTGCCGACAAGAACAACGATCCGGATTGGATCGCCGCCGACCTGCTGGCGCAAGCCGAGCATGACGAAAGTGCTCAATCGATCCTGATTACCGACGATGCCGAGTTCGGCAGAGCCGTGGAAGCGGCGGTCGAGCGGCAGCTGAAGCAGCTCAGCCGCTCGCAGACGGCGGCAGCGAGCTGGCGGGATTTCGGCGCGGTCATTCTGGTCTCCGATCTGAAGGAGGCCATTCCGCTTGCCAACCGGATCGCCGCCGAGCATCTGGAACTCGCGGTCGACGACCCCGAGCCGCTGCTTGCCGGCGTGCGCAATGCCGGCGCGATCTTCGTCGGCCGTCATACGCCGGAGGTGATCGGCGATTATGTTGGCGGCTCGAACCATGTGCTGCCGACGGCCCGCTCCGCGCGCTTTTCCTCGGGTCTTTCCGTGCTCGATTTCGTCAAGCGCACCTCGATCCTCCGGCTTGGGCCGGATCAGCTTCGTGTACTCGGGCCGGCGGCGATCGCGCTTGCCAATTCCGAGGGGCTGGATGCACATGCGCGATCGGTCGCGATCCGCCTCAATCTCGAGGGGTAAGGCATGGCCAAGGGCGTCTTCCGGCTGAGCGATGTGGTCCTCGACGACACGATCGGCCGTTCGACGCCCGATGTCGAGCACGAGCGCGCGGTCGCCATTTTCGACCTGATCGAGGAAAACAGCTTCACGCCCGTCGGGCATGAGGGCGGGCCCTATCTGCTCAATCTTTCGCTGGTCGACCAGAAGCTGGTGTTTGACATCCGCATGGAAGATGGCGGCGTTGTCGCCACCCATATTCTGTCGCTGACGCCGTTTCGCCGGATCGTGAAGGATTATTTCATGATCTGCGAGAGCTATTACGAGGCGATCCGCTCGGCCACGCCAAGCCGTATCGAAGCGATCGACATGGGCCGGCGCGGCATCCACAACGAAGGCTCGCAGACGCTGATGGACCGGCTGAACGGCAAGATCAGCGTGGATTTCGACACGGCGCGCCGGCTCTTCACGCTCGTCTGCGTGCTCTATTGGCGCGGGTGATTGCCATGGACGAGCCGCAGGCGATCGAGCACAATGGCAGGTCGTCCGGGGGCAAATCCCCCGGTGCCATCCTCTTCATGTGCGGTCTGAATACCATCCGTTCGCCGATGGCCGAAGCGATCGCTCGGCAGATGCTGCCGCAGGGCACCTATATCGCCTCGGCCGGCGTGCGTGCCGGCGAGCGCAATCCCTTCGTCGATGTCGTGCTTTCCGAGATGGGGCTTTCGCTCGGCCGGCGCCAGCCGCAGACCATGGAGGAGCTGGAGGACGATTTCTTCGATGTCATCATCACGCTCTCTCCCGAGGCGCATCACGCCGCGCTGGAACTGACGCGAGCCAATGCCGTCGACGTTATCTATTGGCCGACGATAGACCCCTCCGCCACGGACGGAACGCGCGAGCAGATTCTCGATGCCTATCGCGGCGTAAGGGACTATCTTCTCGGTCTCATCGAGAGCAGGCTTGTGGAACATCGTGGTTCGCTTTAGAGCCGCAAGTGAAACAAATGCAGAAACCCTTATCAACGTGGTTCACAAAACCGCGGCGATTGTGTAGTTTCCGCCCAAATTTCCGGCGACCCAGCCTTTTTGTCACGGGCGCCGACCTCAACCGACAGGAAAAGAAGCTTTAATGCCGAAAGAAGAAGTCCTCGAATTTCCCGGTGTCGTTACCGAACTCCTGCCGAACGCAACCTTTCGCGTGAAGCTGGAAAACGAGCATGAGATCATCGCCCACACCGCGGGCCGCATGCGCAAGAACCGCATCCGCGTTCTGGCCGGCGACAAGGTGCTGGTGGAAATGACCCCTTACGACCTGACCAAGGGCCGCATCACCTATCGTTTCAAATAGTGCGCCGCTCGCTGGAGCCGGATGCCCCGACATTTTTCGGCATCATGCTCCGGAGCCGGCTCTCATTCCCGCATGACAGGTCGAGATCTGATGGCGTTGAAACACAAGCTGATACTGGCCTCCGGATCGCCGCGTCGCGTCGAGCTCCTGCATCAGTCAGGCATCGAGCCCGCGCGCCTTATGCCCATGGACATCGACGAGACGCCGAAGAAGGCGGAGCATCCGCGCTCGCTGGCGCGGCGGCTTTCGGCGGAGAAGGGTGATGCAGCCTTTGCGGCTATCAAGAGCGATGCCGCCTGGCAGGGGAGCTATATCCTTTCGGCCGATACGGTCGTTGCCGTCGGACGGCGCATCCTGCCGAAGGCGGAGTTTGTCGACGAGGCGGCTGCAGCCCTGCATCTGCTCTCCGGCCGCGGCCATGTCGTCTACACCGGCATCTGCCTGATCACGCCGGACCGCAAGGCCCGCCAGAAGGTCGTCGAGACCAAGGTGCGTTTCAAGCGGCTCTCCGGCCGCGACATCGATATGTATCTCGCCTCCGGACAATGGCGGGGCAAGGCAGGGGCCTATGGCATACAGGGGCTTGCAGGCTCCTTCGTGCAAAAGCTCGTCGGTTCCTACACCAATGTCGTCGGATTGCCGCTTTATGAGACCATGCTGTTGCTCGCGGGCGAGGGATTCGACGTCCACGCCGGATGGCAGGAAGGATAAAGCTGATGACGAAGGCTGAAGAGATCAAGGTTGGCTCGAAGGTCGAGCCGCTGCGCAAGACGCGTCCCTGTCCGGAATGCGGCCGCCAGTCGGTGCGCGAGCACTATCCCTTCTGCTCGGATCGCTGCCGTTCCGTCGATCTTTCGCGCTGGCTCAACGGCTCCTATGCCATCCCAGTGACCGAAGACGAGACGAAGGCCGACGGCTCCGATCAGGACTGAATGAGGTTTTCCAAAGAGGTTCGATGTTGCGAACCTCCTCATTTTGTTCGCGAATTGGCAAAATTCGATTTCCTGTCAAAAAAGAGTCATTTGCGGCTGGACATGGCCGAACAAGATGCTATAACCCCGCTCGCTTCCGGGGTGAACCAACCGCCCAGCGCCTTTCACGGCTCTTCTCTCGACGCGAAGCACGGATGCCCAGATAGCTCAGTTGGTAGAGCAGCGGATTGAAAATCCGCGTGTCGCTGGTTCGATTCCGGCTCTGGGCACCACTACCAACTTTCGAAATTTTTCACTTCTGTCGGATGCCTGGTCGGTCCTGGCGACCTCCGAACGAGGGTGGAGTACGCTTCTGCGTCCATACGACTATCAAGTCGGAAGAATTATCAAACGATGCTCTCTTCGGGGTCAGGTCCTTCGGCGGTTCGATGGGCGCGGCGGAGGCCAGCTCCTCCGCGATCATCAGGATCATGGCTCGCAGCTCAAAACCGAATAGCCAACGGCGCTCGTCCGATGGAGGGAGAGTGTTTGTAAGCAGCTTTCAGCTTCGCTCGCTGAACGTTCGGCATGTCATGACAGAAATCGTTCAGCGCCAAAAGAAAGGCGACCTTGGTCAGTTGATCAGGGCGGACTATGCCGCCGCATTGAAACAAAACGATCAGCTTTGATGCAAAATCTTCCTTACTATAGTCATTGGGATCGAACCATGTCTGCTTTGCCACCTCATTAAACACTATTCGAACTTTGCCAAATCGTTCGGCATCAGAGTGCCATTGGAGAGGCGTTGCAAACGCTCCATGGTATCCCTTTCAACCAGCCTAGCGCTGGAAGCGCCTAAAAGAACTATTGAATGCTTCCGGATTCAGGGGGCGGCTAAAGTACAGTTTGAGGACGCGTTGGCCGATCGCGCTCGATCCGTAGGGCCTTAAGCATTGCAGCCTTCTCGATCCGGGCGGCAACGTCACCCGTTGTAATGGGACGGAAGACCGTGTCGGTTTTCTCTCTGATGGGGCATTGGAACCGCTTTGAACGTTTTGACATGATCACAACCAAAGATGAACTGACGGAAGGCTGAGGCTGAGAATAGCCGCCGCACCAGCGATTAAGACAGAGGTCTCTATCAGCATGCGCATCGAGCGTCGTACTGTGTTGGCAATAAGAACGTTTTGCATTTCGGCTCCTTGTTATAATTATTTTCTAGGATTTAGGCATACTATCACATTTTTTAGAAAATTTTCATAATATTTTTGATTGTTAATTTTAGCGGTAACTTACTGTTTTGGCTCTGTCATTGGGAGAGATTGAATAGCCCCGAGTTTCGCAGAGATCTCGTGTCAGATTTTCTGCTGCTTCTCGAACTCGACAGGCGATAGCATCCCGTTCCTGACGTGTTTGCGTTTCGGCTTGTGGAACATCTCGATGTAATCGAACACGTCCCGACGTGCTTCATTGCGTGATCGGTAGACCCTGCCTGCATCGGAACTGCGCGGCTGCGATATCGATACAATTGCGACATGACATGCTAGAATGTCTACGAATGGTAGAATGGTTCGATTCCGGCGCTGGGCACCATCTTTTCTCCCAAATCATGCGGACAATGAAGCGCGACGCTGGCTTCGACCAATTCTTCGTTCAGATCGCGTTTTCGGATGAGTGCCCGCCGTGCATGCTTGGTCATTGAAGTGAAGATTTTTGCGTGCGGTGTTTTGATCGCAACCATCTTATGGTTGTGTTTCATTAATTCGGTGCATGATCCCATCAAGATATTGATGACATTCGGAATCAAGCGTACGAATTATTGACAGATCACCTATTGATTCGAAGCGAGTCATACCGCACTTTAGATACGGCGGGATAAAGTGATCTCGTAAAAGCCGGCGTTAATTGCAATAGCAAGCTACCGAGGCGCCATGTTAAACAACGATGTTCTGTTCAACACGTTCGCCCGTACTTTTGAAGCACGGCGCGAAGTCGAGATGTCATTCTCAGAATACCTGGAAGCCTGCCGGGACGACCCGCTCATGTACGCAAATGCGGCAGAGCGGCTACTGGCAGCCATGGGCGAACCACTGCTGATCGATACGGCCAAGGATACAAGGCTTGGGCGTATTTTCATGAACCGGACCATCCGGACTTATCCAGCTTTTTCGGGCTTTTTCGGCATGGAAGAGACGATCGAACGCATCGTCGCCTTCTTCCGACATGCGGCCCAGGGGCTGGAGGAGCGCAAGCAGATCCTCTATCTGCTCGGGCCTGTCGGCGGCGGCAAGTCATCGCTTGCCGAGCGGCTGAAATCCTTGATGGAAGTTCATCCCATCTATGTGCTGAAGGCCGGAAACGAGCTGAGCCCGGTCTTCGAAAGCCCGCTCAGCCTGTTCGATCCCGTCACCATGGGGCCGATGATCGAGGAGCGCTACGGCATTCCGCGTCGGCGTCTGACCGGGCTTATGAGCCCCTGGTGCCTCAAGCGGCTGGAAGAGTTCGAAGGCGATATTTCCCGCTTCCGCGTCGTCAGGATACAGCCCTCAAGGCTGCGGCAAATTGCCGTCGCCAAGACGGAACCGGGCGACGAGAACAACCAGGACATTTCCTCGCTGGTCGGCAAGGTGGATATCCGCAAGCTCGAAAGTCTCGCGCAGAATGATCCGGATGCCTATAGCTACTCCGGCGCATTGAACCGTGCCAACCAGGGCATTCTCGAGTTCGTCGAAATGTTCAAGGCGCCCATCAAGATGCTGCACCCGTTGCTGACGGCGACGCAGGAAGGCAATTACATTGGTACGGAAAATATCGGTGCGATACCCTTCTCCGGCATTATCCTGGCGCACTCAAACGAGTCGGAATGGCAGACATTCAAGGCGAACAAGAACAATGAGGCATTCATCGACCGTATCTGCGTGGTGAAAGTGCCTTATTGCCTCAGGGTCACCGAAGAGCAGAAGATCTACGAGAAGCTGATCGAGGAATCCGAGCTCAGCGACGCGCCCTGCGCGCCGTCGACCCTGGAAACGCTCGCCCGCTTC
>JGI25165J46597_1000958_pt1 | contig 19665 bp, 20 predicted proteins | sample AraplaCL_Cvi_mCL_FD_46597 | JGI IMG/M metagenome (IMG submission 46597)
CAACGCTCAGATCGAGCGCTTGAGACCGACCAAGCCACCGATTGCGCCGTTTTGTGTGGAGGAATTGTTGCCGAACCGTGACGAAATGAGTTCGGCAGCTGCCCAAAATCCGTGAACAAACCCGGTTTGAACCCAAAGTCCCATCATTGATCGCTTGAGATACAACTCTGAGAAGGGCAATGGGGGAGTTTGCGCGGAATGCACGGTTGCTCTGCCATGACAGAGGAAAGCCTCTCCAGGAGCGTAACCATACGTTTGTTCCGCACTTATCCAGTTTATCATGCTTGGGGGAGGCGACACGCGCAGCACCACGCATTTCTGAAAATCGAATGAATCGGCGGTTCGTTTGACGTCCGGCTTTTGTTGCGTGTTTGAACGTCGCGGTTCAAGTTTGAAGGCCAATGCGCGTCAACCCGCTCGAAACTGCCCCAGGTATAGGGGAGAGTTGGTTGACAGGCATATGAACGTAGACATCACAGCAAAATGGAACGAGCGACATGTCAGGCTCTACTAGCAATCAGCAGCGCGGCGCCTTGCTCGCCAAGCTGCCCTTCTGAACGGATGGGAAGCGAAGTCCCGGCCGCCTCTAGTCGACGTTGCCTCTCATGAAAAGAGGCAGGTCGGTTCGCCCGAATTTACCTTCCAGTTTATATATATACTCATCTGTTTGCCCGACTTTACGTCCTGCCTCGCGCTTGATTATCTCCAAGCCGTTTATCGGATCTTCGCCGGGCTACCTGAGCAGATCCAGGAGCCCGGGGAATTTGGTCTCGATCGCATCGCGGCGCAAGGATATGCCCTGCCGATTGCCATAATTGACCTGCTTGATGAGTCCAGCAGCGAGCAAAGTCTTGAAGTGGTGCGACACCGTTTGCTTCGACAAGGGTAACTCGAATGAGTTGCAGGTCCGTTCAGCGTCTGACGGATCTGCGGCAAGTTCGACGATGATGCGACGCCGGTGCTCATCAGCCAGGGCCTTCAGGACCTGGCCGATTTCCATCTCGTGAGGTTGGGCAGTCAGCAATTCGGGCATCATCTATCCTTTCGTGTCCGAGGGAGATCATACCTTGTTCAACCTTGGATCTCAACTGAGTACAGTGGCACATTTCTGGCGGCTGGGGGCCGATTTCAGCCAAAAGGAAAGGTCCTACTTGTATCATACCTGTGGCCATGCTAGGCATAGGTACGATCAACATAGGACATAAACCCATGCCGACGTCCAATCCAGCGGTGAGCGGAAACGAGAGTTCCTCGCCGCTTCTCCTCCCCATTGTGCTTCTCGCTCTTTTCGTCCTTCCGATAAGCATTTCCGGGGCCGCTATCGCTATTCCCGCAATATCGATCGACCTTGGTCACGATCCAGGTCCACTCCAGTGGATTGTGAACGGCTTCAATGCGGCATTTGCGGTGTCCACGCTTGTCTGGGGAGCCGCGGCTGCGAGGCTGGGATACAAGCGAGCATTCGCAACAGGCGCTTTGATCATGCTGGCCGGTTCGCTGCTGAGCGTGCTTGCGACCAATTTGATCGTGCTCGATTTCGGACGCATCCTGTCAGGAATTGGGGCCGCGGCCATCGCGACCGGTGGCACGGCACTCCTTTCAAGCTCGTTTTCCGGTCAGAAGCGGGCCCGAGCCTTCGCGTTGCTTGGAACGACCGTCGGGCTTGGGCTGGCTGCGGGGCCTGCCATCTCAGGCACGGTTGCGGAGATTGTCGGATGGCGCAGTGTCTTTGCGCTGGTCGGCATCATCGCCGCCTTTGCCTTCCTTGCCAGCATCAGGCTGCGCGTCAACCATAATGCCGCACCACACACAAACGCAAAACTCATCGACTTTTCGCCGCTTCGCAATCGGCTGTTCCTGGCGATTGTCCTCGTACCGGTAGCAGGGTCTGTGGCGTATGTTTCAATTCTCACATATCTTCCCGTTGCGTTGAGCGCGGTGATGAAAATGGACGCCGCGCAGGCCGGCCTTTTTATGCTGCCATTGACCTTGCCTGTCCTGATCGCCCCTTTTGTCGCCAATCTGCTGACCCAAAATGTCCGGTGGATCTCCTCATTTGTGATTATCAATACTTCATTGACCCTCCTGATCATCGGCGACCTCGGCCTGCTTTTGCTGGGGCGTGACATTCCCGTGGTTCTTCTAACCATGTCAATGGCCACGCTGGGCTTCGGCTGGGGCTTGCCGCTCGGATTGATCGACGGTGATGCTTTGGCTGCCGTGCCCGAGGAGATGAGCGGCGAGGCCGCAGGCGTCCTCAACTTCCTTCGATTGGGCAGCGAGGCGCTTAGTGTTGCCGCCTACGGAGCCGTTATGGGAACCCTTCTGTCGACCGCGATCGGCGACCCCGACATTGCCCACCGTGTTGCAGCGGGCTGGAGCGGCGACCCTGCTGCCTATGCGGGATCATTCCACCTCCTGCTCATCGGCATGGCGGCGCTGACATTCCTGCTGGCAATCCTGATTAATGTCCTACACCGATCCTCGCGCTCGTTGAGCAGCGCCGCGCCCCAGCCGAGCAACTAGATTGCTCACTCACGCCAAGTTGCGCCGATTTCTACGCACCTGCCTGTCGGCGTTGCCGTGTGCAGAGTTACACAATTCCTAGAAAGAGCCATCATGACAAAGAATATTTGGTTCCTGTCGTTCGGTCATTATTTGGTTGCTCCAGAATCAAAGACGAAAGCAGCACAAGACGCACTTCTTCAAACCATTGACCTCGCTGTGGCTGCGGAAGACCTCGGACTGGATGGGGCCGCAATCCGCGTACATCACTTTGCTCCACAATTTGCGACGCCAATGCCGCTATTGGCGGCCATTGCCGCACGCACGAAACGCATTGAGCTGGGAACAGGCGTTATCGACATGCGATATGAAAATCCGCTCTCGTTGGCAGAGCAGGCGGCAGCCACCGACCTGATCAGTTCAGGCCGGCTGCAACTGGGGATCAGCCGGGGATCGCAGGAGACAGCCGAGCGCGGTTACGAGACATTTGGCTTCATACCGGAAGAGGGAAGCAGTGATGTCGAGATGGCGCAGGCCCATACGATGCGCTTTCGAACGGCCATTGACGGCCAGCGGGTCGCGCGCTCCGAATATCTCGCCGAGGGTGCTGCCCCTGACCTGAGAATCGAGCCCCAATCAATGGGCCTCTCAGATCGTATCTGGTGGGGCTCAGCGACAAGAGCCTCTGCGGTATGGACCGCGCAGCAAGGCATGAACCTTATGAGCAGCACGTTACTGTCCGAAAACACCGGGATACCGTTCCACGAACTCCAGACGGAACAGATTGAAATTTTCCGCAAGACCTGGAAAGGCGCTGGCCACTCGCGCACGCCACGCGTTGCGGTTGCGCGCAGCATTCTGCCCATCACAACGGACACAGACAGGCGGTATTTTGATCGCGCACGGGGTTCTCAGGATGAAATTGGGGTCCTCAATGGATCCTTGTCGCGGTTTGGCAAAGTCTATGCAGGAGAACCAGATTACCTCATCGATGATCTGAAAAGCGATACAGCTATTGGTGCTGCCGATACACTCATCGTCACGATCCCCAACCAACTTGGGGTCGACCATAATATTCACCTACTCGAAACAATATTGTCACACGTCGCCCCAGCGCTCGGTTGGCGCAACAACAGTGTATCTCGCTGAAGTTATGACCATAGCGGACAGTTCTGCGCTAGCGTTGGCACATATTATGTGCTGTCCGTCATTGCCTGTGACGCCGATCAATAGTCATTGTGTCGGACGACGGATTTGCGCCGTGACGAATATGTCGGGCGCTGTTGATTTGCGCGCAGAACCAACCCCGCTCGCATTTGGCGATAAACCCTCCGCCGGTTCAAACCATTGATCTTTTCACGGTGTCAGATCCATTCCGGCGGACTACCCCGAACTCGAACCGGGCCGAAACCTCGCCAAACTCAACACTTCCACCGGGGGCCGGCGACTGCCGTATCGGTTGCTGCGTTATGACAAGCCTCAGCTGGCTGGAAGGACATCGTTACGAACGTTGCTTTATTGCCCACGCTCTCGAGGAGGTGACCGGCACGGTCCCGAAGCGTCGGCATCGATACCCACGGGCCGAAACTGTCTCCCTAAGGATGCGCTCTATAAGGTTTGACGCCATGCAGGGCGACGAGCCGGTCGTCTCCCCGCATTAAAGAATGATCCAATCGCATTCTTGGAGGTTCTCGCAAAAATATGGGAGAGACCGCCAGCAGCCCGAGAACTCTGCTCTTGGCCTCTTATGCAGGCGCTACCAACAGTGTTTGCCGCAATCAGAGCGGCCTGACATTCTCTGCCTTGGATTTGCCGGTCTTCCTATCCTGACCCAGATCGTAGGAAACGGATTGTCCTTCTTTAAGGACATCGCCGTATTCAAGGGCGGAGACGTGCACGAAAACGTCAGTTCCACCTGCATCCGGCGTGATGAAACCAAATCCTTTGTCGGAGTTGAAAAACTTAACCTTGCCTGTCGGCATTTCGATGCCTCGCGATTTTATTCAGGCCGCCAATCTAACCCCCGGAAATTCGCAGATCAAGCAGACCTCTCACTCCAATGCACCAGGCTGGCGGATGTGTGTGTTTGGGTATGTGCCGCTCGGGACATTCTTTGTTCATCGTAGTTATGGGCAGGTCCCTCGTCAGGTCTGGCTATTCCATTAAAGTGCTGGCAATCACACCCTCTCGGCGGCGGCTCTTTAAGTGACCGTGTCAGTGGAAAGGCAGGTGCGCGGCGCCGTTCCGGAGTTTCCGAGCCAGACGGCGTTGACGGATATTGGCGGCGCTTCGTGGTCTTCGGTTGGAATCTCGAGGCGGACATCGTCGATCTCGTTTCGAACTGGCCCTGAAGCTCGGCGGCAAGCGATGCCCCGCGATAACGTCGCCTTGGAAGATGGTTGCTCGACGGTTCCATTTGCTTCCATAATTTCCATTAGCTGGTCGCGGGTTGTAGCGGCAATTTAGTAATGCGACATTGGGCCAGTTGGAGATGCGACAGTCTCGCCTCTCGACGCGCCGGTCAATGCCAACGTTGCCAGCGAGGATGACGACCTTCAGCCTGGTCAAGACCATTCAACCCGGCCCGTCGGATCGGGGGCTAGCCGGCGGTGCCACTGTCGCGTTTCCAACTAGCTGACGGCGTCGCTCATCTAACCAGCTTTCGCACGGGCGAATGGACTGTGCGCTGCTATTCATCATAGCGCCACAGCGTCCTGTTGCAGAAGGCGACGATGGTTTGCAACCAGATCCCACGGGCGCTTGGCAGATCCGTTGCGGCGCTTGGCGAGCGTTTCGCGGGCTCCGTCAGAACGAGCGGCTTCGTAGTCAGCTTCGTGCTCGGCATCATCGAATCGAATTCGATTTTCGAGACATGTCCGCTGAAGTTGCCCAGTCGGCATTAAGGTGATCCGGCTTCCGGATTTAGGGCTGGTCAGCACGTCAATCATGCAAAAAACCGATACGCTTCAATGCCTCGATCTGATATGGCGTTTCGAGTTCAATCAGCACGCGTGCCTGGAGGGTCCTTTCCCACGGGTAAAACTGGTAAGGATCGTTATGAGACAAGAGATTGGGCGCCAAGCCTCGCATCGCACGTTGGGCCTCGATCCCGCTGTCGTGATCGCGCTTGTGAGCGCCATCGTCTTCTTTGTTGCCAGCAGCTTTGTTGCCTATCTCAATCTTCTTGAACTTCAGAGGGGCAGCGACGGCATTGTCCGCTCTCATGAGGTCATCGTCGCTGTCGATGAGTTGCTGTCGCAGACGCAGAACGCCGAGACGGGTCAGCGTGGCTTTCTTCTGACGAACAACGAGACCTACCTGCAGCCTTATAAGACCGCGCTCCAGGCCATTCCCGAAAAGTTGGCCGAGCTCGCGGAGTTGACGCAAGGCAACGATGCGCAGGTCAGGAGAGTGGCACTGCTGAAACAGCAGGTCGAAGTAAAGCTCGCCGAACTTGCTGAAACGATCGAGCTTCGACGGACCCAGGGCCTTGAGGCGGCGCTTTCGATCGTCAATTCAAGCCGCGGCAAAGACGCGATGGATGCAATCCGGTCGCAGATTGCCGCTATTGCGCGGGATGAGGCCGATATTCGCGCCCGGCGCATGAATGCCATGGCCACCGCCCAGCAACGCGCATTCTTAAGCACCATTTTAGCAGGGATCCTCGGCATCGCCTTGACGGCGACTATCGGCTTCCTCATGCGCCGGGCGACTTTGGCGCGCCGCCGCGCCGAATGGCTCCAGTCTGGTGAGATTGGGATCGCTTCTGCGATGATCGGCGATCAGCAGATCGATAAATTGGGCAACAACCTTCTCGAGTTTCTGGGTCGCTACGTCGGTGCCGTCGCGGGCGCTGTGTTCACAAGCAACGGAGGCACCTTCCGGAGAGCTGCCATCTATGGCGTTCCCTCCCATGCAGACATACCGGCGACCTTCGCAGCGCGCGAAGGCCTTCTTGGACAAGCTGTTGCCGAGGCCCGCGCATTCGTTGTCGACGACGTTCCCGACGGCTATATCGCATTCGGGTCAGCGCTTGGAAGGGACAAGCCGAGACATCTCGTTATTCTTCCCGGAAAAATTGACAATGTCGTCAATACCGTGATTGAGCTTGGCTTCTTGCACCCGATCGATGAGCGGATCGTCACGCTTTTGGAGCAAGCGTCCGAGGCGATCGCGACTGCGGTTCGCTCGGCAATCTACCGCAGCGAGCTGCAGGATCTTCTTGAGGAGACGCAGCGACAGTCGGGCGAGCTGCAGGCACAGAGCGAGGAACTTCGGGTCTCGAACGAGGAACTGGAGGAACAGGGCAGGGCGTTGCAGGAATCCCAGGCGCGTCTCGAGCAACAACAGGTCGAACTCGAACAGACCAATCTTCAATTGGAAGAGCAGGCACGGCAGCTGGAGGTCCAGCGCGATGATCTCGAGCACATCAACGCGTCCGTGCGACTAAAGGCGCGAGAGCTCGAGAGGGCCAGCCAGTACAAATCAGACTTCCTCGCGAATATGTCGCATGAATTGCGAACGCCGCTGAATTCCTCGCTCATCCTTGCAAAGCTTCTGGCCGACAATCCAGACGACAATCTGACCGACGAACAGGTGAAATTTGCCAAGACGATCCAATCGTCTGGCAACGACCTGCTGAACCTGATCAATGATATTCTCGACCTGTCGAAGATCGAAGCCGGCCATGTCGATATCCACCCCCAGGTGACCTCAATCGATCGCTTGGCCGGCAACCTCCGCCAGGTGTTCGAACCCCTCGCTGGAGATAAGCGCCTTGAGTTCAAGGTCGCGATCGCCGACGATACGCCGGCAAGCATCGAAACCGACACGCAGCGCCTCGAACAAGTCCTGAAGAACCTGCTGTCGAATGCAATCAAGTTCACAGAAGTGGGAACGGTGACGCTGTTCATTTCGCAAACGAAAGGTGGCAGCGTTGCGTTTTCGGTCTCTGACACCGGCATTGGCATTGCGGAGGAACAGCAACAGAATGTCTTTGACGCGTTTCATCAGGCCGACGGAACGATCAGCCGCAAATATGGCGGCACGGGTCTTGGACTGTCCATCTCACGTCAACTGGTCCGGCTCCTGGGCGGGACGATTGCGGTCGACAGCCAGCCGGGGCAGGGCAGTACGTTCAGCGTTACACTCCCGCGGACCTACGACCCGTCTGAAGTCGCACCACGCGAGCATTCCGGCCGACCCATGTCAGAGACGGCAGGCAAAGCGCAGGAAAGCGATCGACCACTGCCGCACGAAAGGCTGTCTCGCAGAATCGATGACGACAGGGACGCGCTGACCGGCGGAAAGCGCGTTCTTCTCGTCATCGAGGACGACACTAATTTTGCATCGATCGTGCGGGATCTGTCGCGGGAAATGGGATTTCAGTCGATCGTTGCAGGCACAGCCGAGGAAGCGTTGAGCCTTGCGAAGGATTTTCTGCCGAGCGCCATCGTCCTGGATATAGGGCTTCCAGATCAATCTGGCCTCGCCGTCCTTGACCGGTTGAAGAACGATGTGCGAACCCGCCATATTCCCATCCATGTCGTGTCAGGTGGCGATCACACGGAGACGGCCTATTTGCTTGGCGCTGCAGGATATGCAATCAAACCCGTCAATCGGGACCAGCTGGTAGACGTTTTGAAAAAACTCGAAGCGAGATTGTCTCAGCGCGTTCATCGGATCCTGGTGGTCGAGGACGATGCCGTGCAGCGGGAGGCAGTCGCAAAGCTGCTGGCGTCGCGCGATGTGGAAACGGTCACCGCCAGTACCGCAGCCGATTGCCTGAACCTGCTCAGGGAAAGCACTTTCGATTGCATGGTGCTGGATCTGACGCTTCCCGACGCGTCGGGCTATTCACTTCTCGAGACACTGAGCCAGGAAAGCGCCTACGCATTTCCACCCGTGATAGTCTATACCGGCCGGGAATTGTCGAGCGATGATGAGCAGAGGCTGCGCCGTTACTCGAAATCCATCATAATCAAGGGTGCAAAGTCGCCCGAACGCCTTCTCGACGAAGTCAGCCTCTTCCTTCATCAAGTTATTTCCGAACTGCCCGACGAACAGCAGAAAATGATCCGGAAAGCGCGCAACAGGGACGCCGTGCTCGAGGGCCGGCGGATCCTCGTCGTCGAAGACGACGTGCGCAATGTTTATGCCCTCTCGAATATACTTGAGCCGAGGGGCGCAATCGTCCAGATCGCGCGCAACGGCCGGGAAGCGCTAGACGTGTTGGACCGAACTTCCGCATCGCCGGAAGCGGCCATTGATCTGGTCCTCATGGACGTGATGATGCCCGTCATGGATGGCCTGAGCGCGACGCGGGAAATTCGCAAGAATCCTGCGTGGAAAAAAATGCCCATCATAACCCTGACGGCCAAGGCGATGCCCGACGATCAGCAACGCTGCATAGAGGCCGGCGCCAACGATTACATGGCCAAGCCGCTCGATGTCGAAAAGCTTCTCTCGCTCGTTCGCGTGTGGATGCCGAAATGAGCGAGACGCCGACAACCGAGAAAATCGAAGAGATCGAAATTCGCCTCCTTTTGGAAGCGTTGTTTCTCAAATATCATTACGATTTTCGCAATTATGCGATGGCATCTATCAAGCGCCGGCTGAAACAAGCCCGGGTGCATCTCGGTTTTGCGACATTTTCCGCTTTGCAGGAAGGCTTGCTGCACGATCCCGGCATGGTCACGACGCTGTTGCGCTATCTGACGGTGCAGGTGAGCGAGATGTTCCGGGATCCCAGCTATTTCAAGGCGATCCGCGACAAGGTCGTACCGCACCTGCGAACCTACCCCTCGCTCAAGGTATGGGTCGCCGGCTGTAGCAGCGGTGAAGAGCTCTATTCGCTTGTCATTCTGTTTCGTGAAGAAGGGCTCGAAGATCGCACGATCTTCTACGCGACCGATATCAATCAAGAGGCGCTCCAGGCGGCGGAGAAAGGCGTCTTTCCGCTCGATCGGCTCCAGCACTTTACAGAATTCCACCGGCTGTCCGGCGGAAAATCCTCATTGTCGGACTACTATCAGGCTGCCTATGGCAGGGCATCGTTCGACAAGAGCCTGCGACGGAATGTTGTTTTTTCCGATCACAGTCTGGTGACGGATGCCGTCTTTGCAGAAATGCATTTCATATCCTGCCGAAACGTCATGATCTATTTCGATCGCGTACTCCAGGACCGGGCAATTGCACTTTTCAGGGATTCACTGGTCCGAAAAGGGTTTCTGGGGCTCGGAAGCAAAGAAAGCATGCGCTTCTCGGCACACGCCTCCGCCTTTGGTGAATTTGCGCGCGACGAAAAGATCTACCAGCGGCGGGCCGATTGATGCAGGACCCCTTCAAAGCCGTGGTGATCGGCGCGTCGGCTGGCGCTGTGGAGGCGCTGTCTGGCATTCTTCCCTTTCTCTCAGCGAGGTTCCCCCTGCCTGTCGTCGTGGTCGTGCATGTGCCGCCGGACCGGCGCAGCATCATGGCGGAGCTTTTCCAGACGAAGTGCGTTCTTTCCGTGACTGAGGCGGAAGACAAGCAACCGCTTGAGCGAGGGACGGTTTATTTCTCTCCGCCGGATTACCACCTTCTCGTGGAAGCCGGCGGCAGCCTCGCGCTCTCCAATGACGAGCCCGTTTTATTCTCTCGACCTTCGATCGACGTGCTGTTCGAAAGCGCCGCGGACGCCTATGGGCCTGGCCTCGTCGCGATCGTGCTGAGCGGCGCCAATAGCGATGGTGCACAGGGGCTACGGGCCGTAGTTGATGCAGGCGGAACAGCAATCGTTCAAGACCCATCGAGTTCCGCCGCCGCTGCCATGCCGACGGCGGCCATAGCGATGGTACCCGAAGCGCATATTATGCCGCTTGCGGCGATCCGTGAATTTCTAGGGAAGATTTGAGGCAATTGATGAACCAGGTTCCATTTCTTCTTGTTGATGATCTCGAGGAAAACCTCGTGGCGCTGGACGCCTTGCTTCGCCGTGATGATGTTCTTCTGCTGAAAGCGCGGTCCGGCGACCAGGCTCTGGAAATCTTGTTGGAGCACGATGTGGCTCTCGCATTGGTGGACGTTCACATGCCCGGTCTGAACGGCTTCGAGCTTGCGGAACTGCTCCGTGGAAATGAGCGCACACGCCACATTCCGATCATCTTCGTCACGGCCGGCTCCAGCAACGGCCAGCGGCGCTTTCAGGGTTATGAGGCGGGCGCGGTTGACTTCATCGAAAAGCCGATCGAGCCGGATGTCCTGCGGAGCAAAGTCGCGGTCTTCCATGAGCTTTACCGCCAAAAACAGCAGCTCGCCGTGCAACGTGATAGGCTCGTGGCCCAGGCCGAAGCGCTCAAAGAGGCGGCAAGAGACAAGGATCTTTTGCTGCGCGAGATCAACCACCGCATCAAGAACCTGTTCAGCGTTGCCTCCGCGCTAATCTCGCTGAGTGCCAAATCCGCAACAAACGCGGCGGAGCTGGCAAGTGAGCTAAGATCACGGCTGCATGCGCTTGCGCGTGCGCATGAACTGACCTTGCCTGACCTCTCCGGGAGCGGTGAGGTTAAGGCCGCTGCCACGACAGTCAAGTCGCTGATACAAGCAATTCTCGCGCCATATGAGCATCAGCAGGGTTCGAAAATTGCGATCCGGGGTTCGGATCATCCGCTTGCAGGCAAGGCCCTAACATCCTTTGCGCTTCTCATGCACGAACTCGTGACGAACTCGGCAAAACACGGCGCGCTATCAACCCCGACGGGAGCATTGACGGTGGAACTGTCGGTGACGGATAGCCTGGTTCGTCTTCTTTGGGAGGAGAGCATTTCGCTTGGCCTCACCCCGCCCTCGACTCGTGAGGGATTTGGCACAACGTTAGAAAAGGCTGCTCTCGCCGGTCTGAATGGCTCCATGACGAAGGATTGGCATATGGACGGCCTGAAACTCTCGGTAGATCTCCCAACTGCGGTGCTTTCAGGTGCCGACTTGTAGTGATTGAAAGTCAATTTGGCCAAATGACAAGTTTACAGGCGATGTTGCTTTGTCCGGCGCATGTGCGACCTCGCCCCCTATTGTGACAGGGCCGCTCCACCTAGCTTGAAAGGCGCTGAAACGACTGCACCAACGCCGTTCAGCACAAATGCTCCCGTGCCGGCGACGGGATTGCCCCGTCCTTGGTTGCGCAACTGCGGATAGACCGCAGCCAATGCGGCGAACCTGTCATGATTGGAGCCATTCATCGAAGGAAGCTTGGAGATATCGACAATCATCAGGTTGTCGCGGGCCGCAAGCTGCTGCGTGCGTGGATCATTGATATCGAGCGCGCCCGCTGTTGCTGCAGACCCTGCGAGTCTTCGGGACAAGGCAAGTGCAAGGTCGTCCTTCGCGGCGAGGATGACGATGGGCTTGCGCAAACGGTCGGTCATGGCAAGCTGCTTGCCAAAAAGGTCGATGTCTATATCGGGCGCCGCCAGAACAAGCTCGTCTATTTGGGAAAGGGTATCCGCCCGCTTCATCAGCGACAATTGCCTGATCGTCTCGACAGCCAGCCATGCCCCCATGCTGTGGGCGAGGATGTCCGTTCGAACCCCAGCTTTTCCAAGATCGTTCAGAACGGAAACAAAGTCATCACGGGAAAATGCGGCTGCATCGCGGTCGGCGATATACCCGGCTAGAGAAGCCTTGGAGGGCCAGTCGAAGAGAATTGGCGCGCCGTCAAGTGCCGCGTCTGACGACATTTGCGCCAGCCTGAAAAGCGCTTCCTGATAGCTGTAATTATACCCATGGACAAAAACGCCGGCCGGCTTTTCCCGATTATTTCTCTGCGCCAGCATGACGAACTCGTCCCGCGACAGGCTTCGGCTCCCAACGACCGCGAACGTGTTCATCGGGTCAGGCTTGCCATTCGGCCATTCGATTTGAGGCGGCTTGTGACGCGGCGGGATCGACACGATGACCTCGGCATATCGAAGGCGCTCGGATCGGCCCGACATGAATGCACCCTCGATTTCTTTTCCAGGCGTCCGGTTCGTCGCGACCAGGATCGTCACTGTCTTCGCGCCAGCCTGCGGTTTGACCAGGGTGAGGACTTCCGACCCCGGGCGGGCACAAGCCGCAAGGAATCCCAGGAGAGCAAGGGTCAAAATTAGACGCAAGATAAACCTCGATATCGACAGGCAAGCTCTACCTAGGACGTTTGACGGCCTTGGGAATGGAGCGTTGGCGGATCGGATTGGAAATTGCGGCAATGTTGCGAGGATGCCACGCTTCGATAATGAGGAAAGGTGATGTAACCGACAGCATGCCACCCACGGACAAATGCGGGACCCATACGATAGGAAGGCGTCCCTCGCTAATCTCCCGGGCATCGTTCAGACCCGGGGAGTGCGACATTCCAACTTTACAGAAACAGGACACTTCAGCTTTGCGGCTTTTGGAGAAGCTCCTCCAAGTGCACCATGGCCAGTTTTGAGGGTAGGGGATCAGCTACCCTCTTGCAAATGCGCCATGAACACTTCGGTCGCCACTGTATTCAGGAAGCTCGTGATCCCTAATGGTATTGCGTTTGATCTCACGATAGATGATCGAGCGGTGGCGACCGAGCTGGCGTGCCATCTCATTGATCGGAACCTTGCGCTCGACAAGATAATGAAGGCAGCACCGATCGGCGAGGGTCAATTGCTTATGGCATTGAGACATGTCAACTTCTCTGAAGCGAGGCCATTGAAATCATTGGCATGTCGCACTTCATCCTTGAACCCACCACAACCACAGATCAAAGCAGATAATATGTATTATGGAACCGTCAAGCAACTTTCTGCCGTATGCGTTGGCATACGCCTCTTCCTCCCAAAACCCATATGAAAACGGTGGAAAGCGACGCGCTTGCAGCTGGCGATCGGCCGGATCATTGGAACCAACGCCCAGCCGATCGCGTCATCGGAAGCTCCCTCGACACCATGACGGCCCGTCTAGCGCCGTTAGAGCTATCACGGGCCGCTGAATTTCACCGTCACGCCGCGCTGCCGAAAGTACGCCTGCATAAGCTTTCTGCCGGAGCGATTGTTTTGCACGAGCTTAGTCGGGTCGAAGACGGCCTCTTTCAAACCCGCCCGCTTCAAGGCTTCCTTGAGATTGGTTATATGCAAGTCGATATCCGTATTGTCCGCCTGGAGCGATACATAAATGCGGTTGATTGCATCTTCTACGGTCGGTTCGCTCATTCATACGCTCCTGTTGTTGTTACTGTGGCGCTTACCACATTTTTCGGCTTGACCTTATTGTGGCGAAGCGCGTCTGCGTCAATGAGTGACGATGAAGTGAAACAGGTCATCCGCTGTCGGAGATGTCGGGCCGCAGGCCGACGAATAGCCAACGCCGCCGCCAAGACTAGGGTCAGCCGGGCTGGTCCACCTCACCATTCCTTCCGAACGCGGCATCGAGCGCCTTGCGGTCGAGGCTAGCAAGCCAGGATCTGAACGAGAGCAGTTCCGGATTGAGTTCGCGCATGAGATTCAGATCGGCAAGCTCCGCAAGCGGCCCGTTCTCCAGACTGGCCGCCATATGCGCGAGATCCGCATTGGCTGCCAATACGGCATCTGGAAACCGGGCATAGGTGATGGAATGTCCAGCGACGTCAGAAAAGGCAGTCTCCAGCTCGTGCCCGGTCACCCGGTCGCCGGCAATTTTTATTGTAATCCCTGCAAAGCGTGGTTTGTCTGCAAACAGTGCAGCAACAATTTTTCCGATGTCGTCAACAGCGATCAACTGCATCGAATGATCCGGCCGGATCAGAGACATCAGCCGACCTTGTTCCAGACCGAAGCCCGGGCGAAGGAGCATTTCCATAAAAATCACCGGTCGCACAATAGTTGCGGTCAGCGGCAGTTTGCGGATGTGCGCTTCAATGCGGGGCTTGGCATCGAAACGCGCAACCCCGGTGAGCGTATTGCCGACGCTCGCGCCGGAGGAGTAGATGAAGTGATCGATGCGGCTCTCTGCGGCCACATCGGCGATCGAAGTTCCATACCGGACTTCGTCCTCAGCCGACAGATTGGATGGCAAGGCGCTGAAGACGCCATGAACATCCTTCATTGCAGCGGCCATTGCCTCGGCGTCGTCAAAGGACCCGCGTACCAGCTCGACACCTTGCTGCCGCAGTGCTGCCGATGCCGGTTGTGTCGGATCGCGAACAAGAGCGCGAACATTCCAGCGCGCTTTCAGGAGCGCTTTGGCGACCGATCCGCCTTGTCGACCCGTCGCTCCCAATACCAGGATCGGACGTCTGTGATTTATCATGGGATACCCTCGCTCAGAACAAGGGCTATCCATATATATGAATTGAATCGCATCGGAAGACAGCACATTTCGCAGCCTCAGGCACAAGGATGATACGCTTTGGAACCAACGGTCGTTGCTAAATCGGACAAGCAGCCTGACGGCGGACGCGGTTTCAGACCGCTGCCATCGAATGGCATTTGCGGACGGCTGGGAGACAAATGGACCGTTCAGGTCCTTTGGCATCTCTCACTCGCACGCGGGAAAAGGCTTCGGTTCTCCGCGCTCAAGAAAGAAATTGAAGGGATCACGCAGCGCATGCTGACGCTCGCGCTGCGAAACCTGGAGCGAGATGGCCTTGTCTCGCGCTACTACTTTCCGGAGGTACCGCCACGCGTCGAATACGAACTGACCGAAATGGGGGCCGGAATGCTAAAAGCCTTGGAGAGCATCAACTCCTGGCTCATGGACAACTTGCCCAGGATAGAAGAAAATCGGCGCGTCTATGATGATGCCGAACAGCAATGACCGGGCGGCTCCGATTGCTCTCGCTGCTCACCGGGGTTAACCAGGAGGCTATCAATCGGTTGATGAACAAGCGAATATCGCAGCCCATCGGCTGAGGACCCGGGTTTGGTGTCGCTGTCGTCAGAAGCTTCCGGTGACCTAACGGCCGAACCGGCCCTTGCCACCCTTTTCGCCGGAGTCTTGCAACCTAAGTTATGCCTGAGGATCGCCTGGCGGTCTCTATGCTGGCGGCAAATCCGAGTCCTTGCACCGACCCCTACCCCACTGCCGTTGGTCGGTCGCGAGCGCCCATCCCAGCGCGACCTGCGCCATCGTGCATTGGATCAGCACCATTTCATACCTTTTTGGTGAGGCAGGTGCCGATCAAGTGGCGCTATCATGGCTCACCGAACCCGGGAAAAGACGACTTCGTCTTGTAGCCTGTCCTCGATTTGGCGAGCTGATCATCAGTCAGCTCCCAAAGCATCGCAATCCGCTCCAAATGGGCGGGATTGACCAATCCACATCGAAACAACCAGATCAGTCGCATGGCCAAGCGATCGCGGCGCTGCTCGTCGAGTTCGGATCGAGCCTCTCCTACCACCTGATCAAATACTCGCTTAAGCGTCTCTAGGTTTTTACTGGGTAAGCTGCCTTTTGCAAGGCGTTGTAGGCGCTGCATAATGCCCTCACAATCATGCCTCTCAATATTTCACAGAACAGCAACAAGCTCGAACTGAGCCTGCCCTTGTCCGAAACTTCATATTATTATGAACATTAGACGAAACTTGTTCAAGTGCCAAGCGAGAGTGACCATCCATTTTTGACCATCCAATCCGGAGGCGGCCGGGATCCCACCTGTCGGAACCCTGTAAATCTGCTGCGAATATTCACGTCCCAGTTTGGGTCAATCAGTTTGAAATCATCGAAATCGAAGCTAACAATGCAGTGCGACCGCACAGCGCATTCTGCGCTGGCATTTGAATGCTCCGGCCTTTGCAAAGGCCTATTGGCAACATTGATCGGATTAGCACGCCAAGCCGTTCGACTCCCCGACGTCAGACCAGTCGATCACCCGCGCAGACAATCAGATTGCACATCGGATGAGACAGCCGAAATGCGTTGAGGTGTTAAATTACCGCTTTGCCCTGCTTCGAAGCCGCCGCAAAAGCATCAAAAGGTTCCAGGAAGCAGCAGATTTGCCAAAATACTCACCAATTCCGGTTGCGCCGATTGATAGACGCTGGGATCGCGCTATAGAAACATTTGTCGAGATAGAACGGCTATGAAAATCTAAAAGGAAAAGTCATGCCTACAGGTACCGTAAAGTTTTTCAACGAAGACAAGGGATTTGGCTTCATCACTCCGTCGAATGGCGGACAGGATGTCTTCGTTCACGTGTCGGCCTTGCAGCGCGGCGGCTCGCTCAAGGAGGGTGACCAGGTCAGCTTCGAAGTCGGCCAGGACCGCAAGACCGGCAAGTCGAAGGCCGAGAACGTTAGCGTATTGTAATCACGTGCTTGCGACAGCCTGGCTAGGATTAGCCAGGCTGTCGTCTCCGCAGGCGTAGATGCCATTGGCATTCACGCGATATGCCGCACGATCTGACAAATATCCGTGTCTAGCGGCAGCCATAACCATCTCTCTATCTTATTGATCGAGATTCAGGGGGGGATCCGACAACGCCTCCGACTGACGAGCGTACTGTTGCAAGGATTCGCGCTTTTGAGACGGATCTGAAGTCGCGCCCCTTAGCGAGCCGAACTAAAGAGATTTCCGGTAGAGCCAAAGGTATCTATGCTTGACTGGTTCACAGTTACCGGTGTTCTGCTCCCGCGTTGTCCTCTCTGTCCGAATCCTGTTTCCACAGCGTCCTGGCCGATGGCCGCATCGACATCGGCAACAACAGCGTCGAGAGACCCATTCGTCCGATTGTCCCGAACCGCAAGACCGCGCTTTTGACTAGGCATGACGCGGGGGCGAAGAATTGGGTGGCATCACATTGGCATTTATTCTTTCGCTCGGAGTGCGGACACTGAAACGAGGGCTGCAGCGATAAGACACAGAACGCAGGCTGTGAGTGCAACTCGATAGCCATGGATAAAGGCGGCGACGGCGATCTCTCTGAGATTTTCACCCAAGGTTTCGATGGGTCGCCCACTAATGACGTTTGAAAGAACCTCGCGATTGGCGGTGATTGCCCCGAAGTCGTTCGCCAGGCGACTGGTCGTTGCAGCAGAACCCAAGGCACCGATCGTGGCCAATCCGGTCGCTGTTCCCACTTGCCTCGAGCAATTCAAGATGGCCGACCCGGCACCCGCGGCATTCGGGGGAACGTCGCGCATAGCGACATGTGTCACCCCCGGCACAAGCAGGCCGAAGCCGGCGCCGGATAAAACGTAGCCGATAGCCGCATAGTCCAACGAAGGAACGTCCGCCAGGCCCGCAAGCGTTGCAACGCCAAGGGCCGAGAGGAAACAGCCCGCTGTAACGATAGCTCGCGTCGAGAACCGTGCCTCAAGATGGCCCGCGAGCTGAGCAAAAATCAGAAACGGGATATTCATTAACAGCCACGACAGCCCAGTTTGCAGCGCGGACCATCCTTTGATGTTCTGGAAAAGCAGGGTGACGTAATAAAGCGTACCAGCAAATGCCGTGTAACTTGCGAAGTAGATCAGGCAGGCACCAACAAAACTCGGGGCACCACGCAAACTCTCAGGAACCAATGGCTCAGACGCATGGCGCTGCCACCAGGCAAAAACGACAAGCAAGCAAAAGCCGCCCACTATCGAAGTAAGCGTCAACGGATCACTCCATGGTCGGCTCGTTGCCTCAATCAATCCAAACGTTAAAGATGTCAGCCCCAGCGAGGCCAGAAAGATACCCCGACCATCGAGTGCCCGGATGCTTGAGGCATGACGCGTTTCCGGCACTGCGAGCAGTGTTAGGAAAACAGCCAGAGCCGTGAACGGAATATTGACCCAGAAGATCGATGCCCAACCGTAAGAGCCCAGCAATAGGCCGCCAATCACCGGCCCCGCCCCGAAACCAGTGCCTCCGACCGCGGCCCAGGTCCCGATTGCTCGGCCGCGCGCCGAGGCGGGATAGACCCGCTTGAGAATAGCCAGTGTCAGCGCCAGAATTGCCGCTCCCCCGACGCCTTGAACCATTCGCGATGCAATGAGCGTCGTACTGTCCGCGCCGAGAGCACAGCCAATAGAGCCGATGCCGAAGACAATCAGGCCAGCAGTGAAGATCGATTTGTGGCCGAGCCGGTCACCTATTGCACCCGCAAGAGGAATGAACGCGGCAAGGCCTAGAGCATATCCGCTGAGCACCCATTCCATCTGCCCCACGGTTGAGCCCAGGCTCTTCTGGATTGTTGGGAGCGCAACGTTCACGATGGTCACGTCGAGCTGGATCATGAAAGCGGCAATGCACATTGCCAGCAGCGTCAAACGAAGCCGACGACGGTCGGGAGCTGCGTCTTGCAAGTGATCGGTGGAAACAAAAGGTTGTTGGGCAGTTTTTGACATGATGAAATCGGTTCCTTGTCACATCTCGGCCAGATGGCGTGTCAATGCTAGTGACACCTCAGACCGCGCGGATGTGACCGATGAGCCAAGATAAAAATCTGACTGAACAGTTCGCGCGGAGCCGCTTACGGCTCAAGGCGCTGGCATACCGAATGCTCGGCAATATAGCCGATGCCGACGATGCCCTGCACGATAGCTGGCTGCGTATGAGCAAGCGGCCCGTCGACCTCGAGGAAATCGAGAATATCGAAGGCTGGCTGACTACCGTCGTCGCGCGGGTTTGTCTCAACAAACTGCGTGCGCGGAAAGCACGCCCGGAAGATACCGTCGGGCTGGTTTTGCCCGACCTGCTCATTACGGATATCAACGAAACCGGGGCCGAGCACGAGGCTCACCTTTCGGAACAGGTCGGCTTTGCTCTCCAGGTCGTGCTGGAGACTTTGGCACCGGCTGAGCGGGTAGCCTTCGTCCTGCATGATCTCTTCGGCTTTTCCTTCGATAATATTGCTTCGATGCTCGATCGGACACCTGAAGCAGCGCGCAAGCTGGCCAGCCGGGGTCGCCGCCGGATACAGCATATGCCCGACACCCGGTTCGAAAAAGATAGGCAGAAGCAAAGAGACGTCGTGACCGCCTTCTTTGCGGCGTCGCAGCGTGGAGACATCAACGATCTGCTGCGGATACTGCATCCCGACGTGACGTTCGTTTCGGATGGCGGGATCTTGCGTGTAGCGGCCACCGCAACGCTTCGGGGTTCAGACAAGGTAGCCCGGCGAGCGGCCAGTTTCGCCGTTGCGAACGCGAACCTGCGATGGGTCCTGGTCAACGGTTCGACAGGCGTTATTGTCGAAAGTGATCATGG
>JGI25165J46597_1000961_pt1 | contig 19619 bp, 30 predicted proteins | sample AraplaCL_Cvi_mCL_FD_46597 | JGI IMG/M metagenome (IMG submission 46597)
GCCTTCGCCTCGGAGCGAACCGTACCGCGCACGCGGTAGCCGGCCTTCAGAAGTTCGATGGCCACCCACTTGCCTACAAAGCCGCTGGCACCGGTGACCAGCACGAGGCCGTTNTCCGTCATGTCCCCTCCCCCGTCGTGCGGCGGCCCGCTGGCCGCGCTCCACGNTCCCTCTGTGGCACGGCGCCGCGGCCAATGCAAAAAAGGGCGGCCGTCCGAACCGGACGACCGCCCTTCAAATCANACCAGTAGGGTCTGCTTACGCCGCGGCGCCAGCGAACTGGTCGTCGTCCTGGTAGGCGCGCTCCTGCACCGGGCCCGAATCCTGGCCCTTGGCGCTCTCGTCGCGATCGACGAACTCGATCACGGCNACGGCAGCGTTGTCGCCGTAGCGGAAGCCCGCCTTGAGNATGCGGGTGTAACCACCCTGGCGGCCCTTGTAGCGGTCGCCGAGCACGCCGAAGAGCTTCTGCACCTGCACTTCGTCGCGGATCTGGGCGATCGCCTGGCGGCGTGCATGCAGGTCGCCGCGCTTGGCGAGCGTGATCAGCTTTTCCACGATCGGCCGCAATTCCTTGGCCTTGGGCAGCGTGGTGACGATCTGCTCGTGCTTGATCAGCGCGGCGGACATATTGGCGAACATCGCCTTGCGGTGGCTCGCCGTGCGGTTCAGCTTACGGTGGGCATTGGCGTGGCGCATTTGTAGAACTCCCTGCTTCGGGCGCGCGTCTCACGACGGGCGGTGTTGATTGGCCGACCGGCCGATTTGATCGCGCTTAATAGTGATCTTCGTAGCGTTTGGCCAGATCGTCGATGTTTTCCGGCGGCCAGTTGGCGACNTCCATCCCGAGGTGAAGGCCCATCTGCGCCAGCACTTCCTTGATTTCGTTGAGCGACTTGCGCCCGAAATTCGGCGTGCGGAGCATCTCGGCCTCGGTCTTCTGGATGAGGTCGCCGATGTAGACGATGTTGTCGTTCTTCAGGCAGTTGGCCGAGCGGACCGAAAGCTCGAGCTCGTCGACCTTCTTGAGCAGCGCCGGATTGAAGGCGAGCTCGGGCACGGCTTCCTGNGTCTTTTCCTTGCTGGGCTCTTCGAAGTTGACGAAGACGGTCAGCTGGTCCTGCAGGATNCGCGCCGCATACGCCACGGCATCCTCGGGCGAAATGGCGCCGTTNGTCTCGATCTGNAGCGTCAGCTTGTCCTTGTCGAGGCTCTCGCCGGCACGGGTGGCGTCGACCTTGTAGGACACGCGGCGCACGGGCGAGAACAGCGCGTCGACCGGAATGTAGCCGATGGGGGCGTCATCGGGACGGTTCTTGTCGGCGGCGACGTAGCCCTTGCCGGTGTTGACGGTGAACTCGACGTTGATCTCGGCGCCATCGTCGAGGTGGCAAAGCACGAGGTCCGGATTGAGAATTTCGATGTCGCCCGAAACGCGAATGTCGCCGGCGGTCACCGCACCCGGGCCCTGCTTGGTCAGGGTCAGGCGCTTGGGGCCTTCCGAGTTCATTTTCACCGCAACTTCCTTGACGTTCAGGACGAAGTCGGTGATGTCTTCACGCACACCCGGCAGCGACGAGAATTCGTGCAGGATGCCGTCGATCTGGATCGCCGTCACGGCNGCGCCCTGGAGGGACGACAGCAGCACGCGGCGCAACGCATTGCCNAGCGTCAGCCCATAGCCGCGCTCAAGCGGCTCGGCAACCACCGAGGCCACGCGCGCGTTGTCGCTACCCGACACGATGTCCAGCTTGGTCGGCTTGATCAGTTCCTGCCAGTTCCTCTGGATGGTCACGGTCACGTCCTTTCAAAAATCGCGGCCCNNTCGCCCGGCCGCACCGCCGCATACGCAATAAATGCCGCAGGGCGCCTGCAAGGCACCCCGCGGTCGAACGTCAATGAACTAGACGCGGCGCCGCTTGCGGGGACGGCAGCCATTGTGCGGGATGGACGTCACGTCGCGGATGGAGGTGACGTTGAAACCCGCAGCCTGCAGCGCGCGGAGCGCCGACTCGCGGCCCGAACCAGGACCACGCACCTCGACCTCGAGGGTCTTCATGCCGTGTTCCTGGGCCTTCTTGGCGGCGTCTTCGGCCGCAACCTGGGCGGCGTAAGGAGTGGACTTACGCGAGCCCTTGAAACCCATCACGCCCGAGGACGACCAGGAAATGGTGTTGCCCTGCACGTCGGTGATGGTAATCATGGTGTTGTTGAACGAGGCGTTCACATGCGCGACGCCGGACGTGATGTTCTTGCGTTCCTTGCGGCGCACGCGGGTGGTTTCGGTCTTTGCCATCTAGTTCCTCAATTGGATATCAGCGCTGCCGTAGTGCCAGCAGCTACACGGGGGCGGTCGTGCGCAGGCAGCCGGCAATCGTACCGATTGCCCACCGCCGAGTGCCGACTGCCGTGACTTATTTCTTCTTGCCGGCGATCGCCTTTGCCGGGCCCTTGCGGGTGCGGGCATTGGTGTGCGTACGCTGGCCACGGACCGGCAGGCCGCGGCGATGACGCAGGCCACGGTAGTTGCCCAGGTCCATCAGGCGCTTGATGTTCATGGACACCTGGCGGCGCAGATCGCCTTCCACCACGTAATCCTTGTCGATCGCCTCACGGATCTGGATGACCTCGGCGTCGGTCAGCTCGTTGACGCGACGTTCCGCCGGGATACCCACCTTGGTGGTGATCTCTTCGGCCTTTTTCGGTCCAATTCCGTGGATATACTGAAGCGCGATGAGCACGCGCTTGTTCGTCGGAATATTGACACCAGCAATACGAGCCACTCAGCTCTCCATCATTCGATCGCGGCCACTCGCCTTTGATCGTTCAACAACGAGGGACCGGATTCCCGCTCCCCCAACCAAACGAGGAAACCGAATCCAGCCCAATAGTCCATGAGGCAGGAGCGGTTCCATAAGCGCTCGATTCACCAGAGTCAACTGGCCGAGCGCATACATGACCGGAACCATCACCGCGCCGCCTATATCGGCGCGGGGGCCCGAAAATTCAACCCTTCGGGCGTGCCGCCGCTTCCACAGCGCGACCCGCCTGGCCGGAGCTTCCGGCTTCAGGCCTCGACCGACCGCCGGATGGCGACGGTCACGTCGTCNACCGGGGCCATGCCATCGACCGACCGCAGCAACCCCTTGCCGCGGTAGAACTCGACCAGCGGCGCNGTCTGCTGGCGATAGACCTCGAGGCGGTTGCGCACCACCTCNTCGTTGTCGTCGGCNCGGCCGCTCTGCTTGGCGCGATTGACGACGCGCCGGATCAGTTCGTCCGTGTCGGCCTGGAACTCGACCACGGCGTCGAGCTTCATCCGCTTGTCCGCCAGCATCCGGTCGAGCGCCTCGGCCTGCGGAATGGTCCGCGGGAANCCGTCGAGGATGAAGCCGGGCGCGCAATCGGCCTGGTCGAGCCGCTCGGAGACGATGCCGTTGACGATGTCATCCGACACCAGGTCGCCCGCATCCATCACGGATTTGGCAGCCAGCCCCATCGGCGTTCCGGCCTGGATCGCCGACCTCAGGATATTGCCCGTCGACAGCTGCGGAATGCCGTAGGTATCGATCAGTTTCTCGGCCTGTGTCCCCTTGCCTGCCCCAGGCGGGCCAAGAAAAATCAACCTCATCGTGTAACCACGCCCCCACGTGCGCGGGCCCGCTTGCCGCCGAGCCTCGATTTTTCGATCAGTGCGCCGTACTGGCCGGCGATCAGATGGCTTTGGATCTGGCTGATGGTGTCGAGCGTCACCGTCACCATGATCAGCAGCGACGTGCCGCCGATGAACTGGGAGACGTTGAGCTGGCTGTGGATCATCTCGGGGATGAGAGCCACGACAGTCAGATAGAGCGCGCCGACCACGGTGATGCGCGTCACCACGTAGTCGATGTGCTGCGCGGTGCGCTCGCCCGGACGGATGCCCGGAATGAAGCCGCCGCTGCGCTTCAGGTTATCGGCGGTGTCCTCCGGATTGAGCACGATCGCCGTATANAAGAACGANAAGAAGATGATCAGCGCCGCGAACAGCACCAGATAAAGCGGCTGGCCGCGACCGAGCAGNGCTGCCGTGTACTGCAGCCAGACGGGCGCNTTGCCCTGCGCGGCGAAGGACGCGATGGTCGCNGGCAGCAGCAGGAGCGAGGAGCCGAAGATCACCGGGATCACGCCCGAGGTNTTGAGCTTGAGCGGCAGGTGCGAGGTGTCGCCCTGGAACATCTTGTTCCCCACCTGGCGCTTTGGATACTGGATCAGCAGCCGGCGCTGGGCGCGCTCGAAGAAGACAATGACGGCGATGACGACAATCGCCAGCACCAGCACACCGAAGGCGGCATAGCCGGGGAGCGCACCGGTACGGCTCAGTTCCAGCGTCTGCTCGATAGTGATCGGCAGGTTGGCGACGATACCGGCGAAGATGATGAGCGAAATGCCGTTGCCAACACCGCGCGAGGTGATCTGCTCGCCGAGCCACATCAGGAACATCGTGCCGCCGACAAGGGTCACGACGGTGGTGACGCGGAAGAACCAGCCCGGATGGAGCACCACGCCCTGGCTGCCTTCGAGCCCGGCGGCGATTCCGTAGGCCTGCACGGCACAGAATACGACCGCCAGGTAGCGGGTATACTGGTTGATCTTGCGGCGACCCGCCTCGCCTTCCTTCTTCAGCGCCTCGAGGCGCGGGGAAGCGGTCTGGATCACCTGCACCACGATCGAGGCGGTGATGTAGGGAATGAGGTTGAGGGCAAAGATCGCCATGCGATGCACGGCGCCGCCCGACAGCAGGTCGAACATGCCGAAAATGCCCTTGGAGGCACTGTCGAAGGTCTGCTGGTANGCCGCCGGATCGATGCCGGGCACGGGAATGTAGGTGCCCANCCGGTAGACGATCAGCGCGCCGATCGTGAACCAGATGCGCTGCTGCAGCGCCTTGTTGCGCGCAAAGCTCGCGAAATTGAGATTTTTAGCCAGCTGCTCGGCTGCGGATGCCATACTCGCTCCTTCGGCCGAGGCCCGTNCCGATCGAAATCGGCACGCCTGCCGCGGTCTTCAGTGTTCGCCGGTCGCCCTGTCGGGGAAGTGCCCGGCACTCCCCCTCGCCCGTACGATCTTGTTGCCCGTTGACCTGTCGCGGCAGTGAGGCTCACTGCCGCCCGTCAACCCGCAGCGTATCAGGCTTCGGCCGGAGCCGCTGCCTCAGGCATATCGACCTTGCCGCCCAAAGCTTCAATAGCCGCCACGGCGCCCTTGCTGGCATGCGTGACCTTGAAGCTAACCTTCTGGGCCGAGAAATCGCCCGGTCCGAGGACCAGCCGCACGCCGTCGAGCGGGCGCCGGATCACGCCGGCCGCAACGAGGGCCGCCGCGTCGACGATGCCCTTGTGGTCGAGCTGGCCGCGGTCGATGTAGGCTTGGATGCGATCGAGCCGCACCGTGTTGTAGCTCTTCACGTTCGGCACGTTGAAGCCGCGCTTGGGCATGCGCATGTGGAGCGGCATCTGGCCGCCTTCGAAGCCGTTGATGGCAACGCCCGAGCGCGCCGTCTGGCCCTTGCCGCCGCGGCCGCCGGTCTTGCCGACGCCCGAGCCGATACCGCGACCGACGCGGACGCGGGTCTTGCTCGAGCCGGGATTGTCACGAAGTTCGTTCAAACGCGTCATTTGCGGTTCCTTACTGCTCGCTGACGACGCGAACGAGATGCGGGATCTTGCGGATCATGCCGCGCACTTCGGGCGTATCCTTGAGCGTGGACTGCTTGCGGATCTTGTTGAGGCCGAGGCCGATCAGGGTCGCACGCTGGTCCTGGGGACGCCGCGTCGGACTGGCGATCTGCTCGAGGGTTACAGTCTTGTCAGCCATTGCTGTTCTCCATCGTCCCTGGATCAGGCTTCGACGGCTTCCTGGCCGCGACGGGCCTGGAGCTCGGAAACCTTGAGGCCGCGGCGCGACGCCACGGAGCGGGGGCTGTCGACGCGCTTGAGCGCATCGAACGTCGCCCGCACCATGTTGTAGGGATTGGCGGTGCCCTGCGACTTGGCGACGATGTCGTTGACGCCGAGCGTCTCGAACACGGCGCGCATCGGGCCGCCGGCGATGATGCCGGTGCCGGGAACGGCGGCGCGCAGGATGACCTTGCCGGCACCGTGATGGCCGACCACGTCGTGGTGCAGCGTACGGGCTTCGCGCAGCGGGACGCGGATCATCTGCCGCTTGGCCTGTTCGGTCGCCTTGCGGATCGCCTCGGGAACTTCACGGGCCTTGCCGTGGCCGAAGCCGACGCGGCCCTTCTGGTCACCGACCACCACGAGGGCGGCGAAACCGAAGCGCCGGCCGCCCTTCACCACCTTGGCGACGCGGTTGATATGCACCAGGCGATCAACAAACTCGCTGTCGCGCTCTTGAACGTCTCTCATTGTCTTTTCCTTTGCGCGATCAGAACTGCAGGCCGCCTTCGCGGGCGGCGTCGGCCAGGGCCTTGACCCGGCCATGATAGAGATAGCTGCCGCGATCGAAGATCACCTCGCCGACCCCGGCCGCCTTNCCGCGCTCGGCGATGAGCTTGCCGACCGACTCGGCCGCAGCCTGGGTGCCGCCATTGGGCACCGCCGTCCGCAGGTCCTTGTCGATGGTGGACGCGGCAGCCAGCGTGCGGCCCGTCGTATCGTCGATGATCTGCGCATAGATGTTCTTGCCGGAGCGGAAGACCGACAGGCGAGGACGCCCGTTTGCAGCCGACCGCAGGGCGCGGCGGACGCGGGCCTTGCGGCGCTCGGAACCAGTAACGTGTGCCATGGCCATTCGTCCTTACTTCTTCTTGCCTTCCTTGCGGGCGATGTACTCGCCCTCGTACCGCACGCCCTTGCCCTTGTAGGGCTCAGGCGGACGGTAGCCGCGAATGTTGGCCGCGACCTGCCCCACCTGCTGCTTGTCGGACCCGGCCACCGTNATNGTGGTNGCNGTCGGCACGGTGATGGTGATGCCCTTGGGCGTCTGGTACACCACGTCGTGGCTGAAGCCGAGNCTGAGCTTGACGTCCTTGCCCTGCAGCGCCGCGCGGAAGCCCACGCCCTGGATTTCGAGCTTCTTTTCGAAGCCCTTGGTGACNCCGACCACCATGTTGGCGATCAGCGCGCGNGTGGTGCCCCACGCCGCCTTGGCCTGCGCCGTATCGTTGGCCGGCTCGATCACGATCCCCTGATCGGTCTGCTTGGCGTTCACGATATCCATCAGCGTGAGCGACTGCTCACCCTTGGGGCCCTTCACGGTCACCAGACGGTCGGCGATCGTGACGGTCACGCCGCTGACGGGGGCAACCGGCTTCTTTCCAGTACGGGACATTCTTCAAACTTCCTTCGGAGTCATCGTCACACCGAAGTGCCCTACCCTCGGATCGCGCCCGGGAGCCGGAAACCGGCATCCCGAGAGCGACTCTCGGCTTAGAACACTCGGCAGAGTACCTCGCCACCCAGATTCTGGGACCTAGCCTCATGGTCCGCCATCACACCCTTCGGCGTCGACAGGATCGACACGCCAAGGCCGGATGCGACCTGCGGAATATTCTTCACCGACGCATAGACGCGGCGACCGGGCCGCGACACGCGCTCGATCGTGCGGATCACCGGCGTATTGTCGGCGTACTTCAGCTCGATCTCGTAAGTGAGGGCGCCGTTATCGTCGCTGCCCTCGGTATAGCCGCGGATGTAGCCTTCGCTCTTGAGCACGTCGAGCACCCGGCCACGCAGCGTCGAGGCCGGCGTCGAGACGGTGTCCCGGCGGCGCATCTGCGCGTTGCGGATGCGGGTCAGCATGTCGCCGATCGGATCGTTAACACTCATCGTCCTGTCCTTCTCACCAGCTCGACTTCACGAGGCCTGGAATCTGGCCGAGATTGCCGAGCTCACGCAGGGCGATACGGCTGAGCTTCACCTTGCGGTAATAACCACGCGGGCGCCCCGAAAATTCGCACCGGTTGCGGACCCGGCCCGGGGAGGAATTGCGCGGCAGCGCCGCCAGCTTCAGCTGGGCGCTGAAGCGCTCCTCCATCGACAGGTTCTGGTCCTTGGACTGAGCCTTCAGCTTGGCCCGCTTGGGCGCAAACTGCTTGGCCAGCTGCTTCCGGTGATTGTTCTTCTCGATGGCGCTCGTCTTTGCCATGTCGTCCTCTTTCTCGTGTCTCGTTACTGCCGGAAGGGNAAGTTGAATGCCTTCAGCAGCGCACGAGCTTCATCGTCGCTCTTGGCCGTGGTGCAGATGATCACGTCCATACCCCAGATCTGCTCGATCTGGTCGTACGCGATTTCNGGGAAAATGATGTGTTCCTTGATGCCCATGGCATAGTTGCCGCGGCCATCGAACGANTTCGGNTTGAGGCCGCGGAAGTCGCGGACACGCGGCAGNGCCACGTTGACCATGCGATCCAGGAACTCGTACATGCGCTGCTTGCGCAGCGTCACCTTGACGCCGAGCGGCATGTTCTCGCGCACCTTGAAGCCGGCGATCGACTTGCGGGCGTGCGTNATGACGGGCTTCTGGCCGGCGATCTTTTCGAGTTCGGAGGCAGCATTGCGCACCTTCTTGGTGTCCGCCGTCGCCTCGCCGACGCCCATGTTCAGCACGATCTTGTCGAGCTTGGGCACCTGCATCGGGTTCTTGTAGCCGAACTGCTCGATGAGCCCAGCCCGGATGGCGTCGTCATACTGCGTACGCAGACGCGGAATATAGACTGTATCAGCCATCGATCACATCTCCGGTGGTCTTGGCGACGCGCACCTTGGTGCCGTCTTCGTTCTTCTTGAAGCCGACGCGGGTCGGCTTGCCGCTCTTGTCCGCCACCGCCAGNTTGCTGAGGTGGATCGGCGCTTCCCGGGTGTAGATGCCGGATTCCTGGCTCGCCGTCTGCTTGGTGTGGCGGCGCATCAGGTTGATGCCNTCCACAACAGCGCGCGTTTCCGTCGGGATGACCTGCAGCACCTTGCCGGTCTTGCCCTTGTCCTTGCCAGCCAGCACGACGACGGTGTCGTCCTTCTTGATCTTGGCGGCCATCACAACACCTCCGGGGCGAGCGAAATGATCTTCATGTGGTTCTTGGCGCGCAGTTCGCGCGGCACGGGTCCGAAGATGCGCGTGCCGATCGGCTCGGCCTGGTTGTTGATCAGCACNGCCGCGTTCTTGTCGAAGCGGATCACGCTGCCATCGGCGCGGCGGATGGCGTTCGCCGTCCGGACNACGACGGCCTTCATCACCTGGCCCTTCTTGACGCGACCACGCGGGATCGCATCCTTGACCGACACCACGATGATGTCGCCGACCGCGGCGTACTTGCGGTGCGAGCCGCCGAGCACCTTGATGCACATGACACGACGCGCGCCGGAATTGTCCGCCACATCGAGATTGGACTGCATCTGAATCATGGCTTGATGCCTTCTTCGTTCCTGGGGTCCAGCCTTACACGGCGGTCCCTGACCTAATTCACGCGTTCTGGACCAGGGTCCAGCGCTTGTTCTTGGAGATCGGCGCGCATTCCTCGATCCACACCGTATCGCCGACCTTGGCCGCNTTGGCCTCGTCGTGGGCATGGTACTTCTTGGACCGACGCACGGTCTTCTTCAGCACCGGNTGGGTGAAAGCGCGGTCGACGCGCACCACAACCGTCTTTTCGTTCACGTCGGAGACGACAGTCCCCTGCAACACGCGCTTGGGCATCTGGTCTTCCTTACTTCGCTGCGGCGGCTTTTTCGCCCAGGATCGTCTTGATCCGAGCGATCTCGCGCCGCACTTCCTTGACCCGGCCGGTCTTTTCCAGCTGCTGGGTGGCGCGCTGGAAACGAAGGTTGAACTGCTCCTTCTTGAGGTTGAGCAGGGTATCCTTCAGCTCGTCCGGGGTCTTGCCACGATGGTCACTGGCCTTCATTTCTCGACCCCTTATTCGGCGATGCGCGTAACGACGCGCGTCGTGATCGGCAGCTTCATGGCGCCGAGCCGGAGAGCTTCCTTNGCGGTCTCTTCCGAGACGCCGTCGATCTCGAACACGATGCGGCCCGGCTTGACGCGCGCGGCCCAGAACTCGACCGAGCCCTTGCCCTTACCCATACGCACTTCGGTCGGCTTCTTGCTGACCGGCAGGTCGGGGAACACGCGGATCCAGACGCGGCCCTGGCGCTTCATTTCGCGGGTGATCGCGCGGCGGGCCGCCTCGATCTGCCGCGCCGTGACGCGCTCGGGTTCGGTCGCCTTCAGNCCGTACTGACCGAAAGCCAGCTCGATGCCNCCCTTGGCGTTGCCATGGATGCGGCCCTTGTGGGCCTTGCGGAATTTCGTCTTCTTAGGTTGCAGCATTTTCTGTCGGCCTTCTTATTCTGCAGCCGCCGTGGGGCGATCGCGATCACGATCGCGGTCACGCCGATCTTCACGGTCGCCGCGGTCACGGTCCGAACGCTCGCGGCGCTGGCCCTGGGCCTCGCCGCCGCCTTCGGTGGCGCGACGCTCATGGGCGGTGGGATCGTGCTCGAGCACTTCGCCCTTGAACACCCACACCTTGACGCCGATGATGCCGTAGGTGGTCTTGGCCTCGGCCGTGCCGTAGTCGATGTCGGCGCGCAGCGTATGCAGCGGCACGCGGCCTTCGCGGTACCACTCCATGCGGGCGATATCGGCACCGCCGAGACGGCCGCCGACGTTGACGCGGATACCGCCGGCGCCCATGCGCATCGCCGTCTGCACGGCACGCTTCATGGCACGGCGGAACGCCACGCGGCGCTCGAGCTGCTGGGCGATGCCCTGCGCGACGAGGGTCGCATCGGTTTCCGGCTTGCGCACTTCGACGATGTTGATGTGCACTTCGCTGTCNGTGAACTTCTTCACCTTGGCGCGGATCTTGTCGATGTCGGCGCCCTTCTTGCCGATCACGATGCCCGGACGGGCAGTGTGGATCGACACGCGGCATTTGCGGTGCGGACGCTCGATGACGATCTTGCTGACCGCCGCCTGCTTCAGGTCTTCCATCAGCGTGCGACGGATGTTCAGGTCTTCCTGCAGCAGNTTGCCGTACTCACCCTTGTTGGCGAACCAACGCGAGTCCCAGGTACGGTTGATGCCGAGCCGGAGGCCGATTGGATTGATCTTCTGACCCATTATGCGGTCTCCTCAGCTTGGCGCACCACGATCGTCAGGTGCGAGAAGGGCTTCTCGACACGCGCCGCCTTGCCGCGGCCACGNGCCATGAAGCGCTTCATGATCAGCGCATTNCCGACATAGGCCTCGGCAACCACCAGGGCGTCGGTGTCGAGCCCGTGATTGTTCTCGGCGTTGGCGATGGCGCTCTCGAGCGTCTTGCGCACCGGGCCGGCGATCCGCTTGTGCGAGAAGGCGAGTTCGGCGAGCGCCTTGTCGACCTTCTTGCCGCGGATCATCTGAGCCACGAGGTTCAGCTTGACCGGGCTGGTGCGCAGCATGCGCAGCACGGCCTTGGCCTCGTTGCTCTTGAGCGCGCGCTCTGTCTTGGGCTTGCTCATCTTACTTCCTCTTGGCCTTCTTGTCGGCCGAGTGCCCGTAATAGGTGCGGGTCGGGGCGAACTCGCCGAACTTGTGGCCGATCATTTCTTCGTTGACCGACACGGGCACATGCTTGTGGCCGTTGTGGACGCCGAAGGTGAGGCCGACGAACTGCGGCAGGATGGTAGAGCGGCGGCTCCAGATCTTGATGACCTCGTTGCGACCGCCATCGCGGGCCTTGTCGGCCTTCTTCAGCAGATACCCGTCGACGAACGGGCCCTTCCAGAGCGAACGGGTCATGGCTTANCGCCCCTTCTTCAGATGCCGCGAGCGAACGATGAACTTGTCCGTCGCCTTGTTGGAACGCGTCTTCTTGCCCTTGGTCGGCTTGCCCCACGGGGTCACCGGGTGACGGCCACCAGAGGTGCGGCCTTCGCCGCCNCCGTGCGGGTGGTCGACCGGGTTCATGGTCACGCCGCGGTTGACNGGCTTGCGGCCGAGCCAGCGATTGCGACCCGCCTTGCCGATCGAGGTGTTGGCGTGGTCCTGGTTGGANACCGCGCCGACCGTGGCNAGGCACGTGCCGTGCACGCGGCGCTGCTCGCCCGAATTGAGGCGAAGGATCGCCCAACCCTGGTCGCGGCCGACNTACTGGGCGTAGGCACCGGCCGAACGGGCGATCTGACCGCCCTTGCCCGGCTTCATNTCCACGTTGTGGACGATGGTGCCGACNGGCATGCGCTCGAGCGGCATGGCATTGCCAGGCTTCACGTCGGCNGCGGCCTTGGACGAGACCACCTTGTCGCCGGCGGCCAGGCGCTGCGGGGCCAGGATATAGGCCTGCTCGCCGTCCTCGTACTTCACCAGCGCGATGAAGGCGGTGCGGTTCGGATCGTATTCGAGCCGCTCNACCGTCGCGACGTCGTCAAAACGCGTGCGGCGGAANTCGACGATGCGGTAGGTCCGCTTNTGGCCGCCGCCGCGATGGAACGCGGTGATGCGGCCACGATTGTTGCGCCCGCCCTTCTTGGTCAGGCCTTCGGTCAGCGTCTTGACCGGCGCGCCGTTCCACAGCTCCGAGCGATCGGTGGTGATCAGCTGGCGGCGGCCGGGCGACGTCGGATTGTAAGTTTTCAAACCCATTTTCTTACCTGCCCCTTAGATGCCGGACGAAATGTCGATCGTCTGGCCCTCGACGAGGGTCACCACGGCCTTCTTGACGTCGTTGCGGACGCCCAGGCGATTGCGGAACCGCTTCACCTTGCCCTTGCGGACCAGGGTGTTGACGGCCTTCACCTTGACCTCGAACAGCGCTTCGATGGCTGCCTTGATCTGCGGCTTGGTCGCATCGATCGCCACGTCGAACACCACCTGGCTGTTGTCGCTCAGGTTGGTCGACTTTTCCGTAACGACCGGCGCACGGATCACGTCGTAATTGGTGTACTTGCTCATGCGAAGCGCGCCTCCAGCGCATCGAGGGCGGCCTTGGTCAGCACGAGCTTCCGGCGGCGCAGGATGTCAGCGACNTTGATGCCCTGGATCGGNAGCACGTCGATGTTGGGGATGTTGCGAGCCGCGAGCGCGAAATTCGCGTCGAGCGTCGCGCCATCGATGATCAGCGCGTTGAGCCATTCGAGCTTGCCGAACTGGCCGCGCAGCACCGCCGTCTTGGCTTCCTTGCTAGCGACCGTGTCGACGATGGCGAGCTCGCCGGCCTGGGCCTTCGAGGACAGCGCATGCTTGAGAGCCAGGGCGCGGACCTTCTTGGGCAGGTCGATGGCGTGGCTGCGCGGCGTCGGACCGAATGCACGGCCACCACCACGGAACTGCGGCGCCTTGCGGTCGCCGTGACGCGCACCGCCCGAGCCCTTCTGCTTGACGAACTTCTTGCCCGTGCGCGTGCCTTCCGAGCGATGCTTCACGTCGTGCGTGCCGGCCATCGCCTTGAGCTGCTGGTAGCGCACCATGCGGTGCAGGATGTCGGTGCGGGGCTCGAGGCCGAAAATGTCGTCCTTGAGGGTGACCGAACCGGCTTCCTTGCCGTCGAGGGAGATAATCTGCAGTTCCATTATTTGCTCTCCCCGGAGGCTTCGGCCGCCGTGGCGGGCTTGAACGAACCCGGCTTCTGCGCGTCCTTGTAGGTCGCCGGCCGCTTGACGGCGTCGCGGATCATGATCCAGCCGCCCTTGGCGCCGGGCACTGCGCCCTCGACCATGATGAGGCCGCGCTCGACGTCGGTCTTGACGACGCGCACGTTCTGGGTGGTGACGCGACGGTCGCCCATGTGGCCGGCCATCTTCTTGCCCTTGAACACCTTGCCGGGGTCCTGGCGCTGGCCGGTCGAACCGTGCGAGCGGTGCGACACCGACACACCGTGCGTGGCACGCAAGCCGCCGAAGTTGTGGCGCTTCATGCCGCCGGCAAAGCCCTTACCGATCGAGGTGCCCGTGACGTCGACGCGCTGGCCGATGACGAAATGGTCGGCCTGCATCGAGGCGCCCACTTCGATCAGGTTCTCGGCGTCGACGCGGAACTCGACGACCTTGCGCTTCGGCTCCACCTTGGCGACCGCGAACTGGCCGCGCTCGGCCTTGGTCGTGTTGTTGGCCTTGCGGGTGCCGGCACCCAGCTGCAGGGCGACGTAACCGTCTTTTTCTTCCGTCCGCTGGCCCACCACCTGGCAGTTCTGCAGGCCCAGCACCGTCACCGGCACGTCCGTGCCGTCGTCGGTGAACAATCGGGTCATGCCCAGCTTCTGTGCGATCAAACCAGAACGCATCGCAGTTTTACCTTCTCTCTGTGGCGTCCGACCGGGTCATTGCTTGCGCAAGAGGACCCTGTAGCGGTCGGCGCGGTCATTGCCCCGGGGAGCCTGTGGCCCTTAGAGCTTGATTTCGACGTCGACGCCGGCAGCCAGATCGAGCTTCATCAGCGCATCGACGGTCTGCGGCGTGGGATCCACGATGTCGAGCAGGCGCTTGTGCGTCCGGATCTCGAACTGCTCGCGGCTCTTCTTGTCGATGTGCGGCGACCGGTTGACGGTGAATTTTTCAATTCGCGTCGGCAGCGGGATCGGTCCGCGCACCTGCGCGCCGGTCCGCTTGGCCGTGTTGACGATCTCGCGCGTCGAGCTGTCGAGCACGCGGTGATCGAAGGCCTTGAGTCGGATGCGAATATTTTGGCCGTTCATCTTGTGATCCTTGAATCAAATGGCGCGCAGCGCGGATGCTAGGGGCGCGCTGCGCGCCCTTGGGAGTGCCTGAGACTATTCGAGGATCTTCGAGACGATGCCCGACCCGACGGTGCGGCCACCCTCACGGATAGCGAAGCGGAGCTTCTCTTCCATGGCGATCGGCACGATCAGNTGCACGTTGATGTTCACGTTGTCGCCNGGCATCACCATTTCGGTGCCTTCGGCCAAGGTCACCACACCGGTCACGTCCGTNGTACGGAAGTAGAACTGCGGGCGGTAGTTGGAGAAGAACGGGGTNTGACGACCGCCTTCTTCCTTGGTCAGGATGTAGGCTTCGGCNACGAACTTGGTGTGCGGNGTGATCGAACCGGGCTTGCAGAGCACCTGGCCGCGCTCGACCTGCGTACGGTCGATACCACGGATCAGCGCGCCGATGTTGTCGCCGGCCTGGCCCTGGTCGAGCAGCTTGCGGAACATTTCAACGCCGGTAACGGTCGTCGACTGCGTCGCCTTGATGCCGACGATCTCGACGGTCTCGCCTACCTTGACGATGCCGCGTTCGACACGGCCGGTCACCACCGTGCCGCGACCCGAGATCGAGAACACGTCTTCGATCGGCATCAGGAACGGCTGGTCGACCGGACGCTCCGGCTGCGGGATGTAGGCGTCGACAGCGGCCATCAGTTCGAGAATGGCATCGTGGCCGAGCTTCTTGTCACCGTCGTTCAGCGCTTCGGTGGCCGAGCCCTTGACGATCGGAATGTCGTCGCCCGGGAAGCCGTAGGACGACAGCAGCTCGCGGACTTCGAGCTCGACGAGCTCGAGCAGTTCCGGATCGTCGACCATGTCGCACTTGTTGAGGAAGACCACCATCGCCGGCACGCCGACGTTNTAGGCGAGCAGGATGTGCTCGCGGGTCTGCGGCATCGGNCCGTCGGCGGCCGACACGACCAGGATCGCGCCGTCCATNTGGGCGGCGCCGGTGATCATGTTCTTCACATAGTCGGCGTGGCCGGGGCAATCGACGTGCGCATAGTGACGGTTGGCCGTCTCGTACTCGACGTGCGCGGTGTTGATCGTGATNCCACGAGCGCGCTCTTCGGGCGCAGCGTCAATGTCCGCATAGGCCTTGAACGTCGCGCCGCCGGTCTCGGCCAGCACCTTGGTGATCGCTGCCGTCAGCGAGGTCTTGCCATGGTCGACGTGACCGATCGTGCCGATGTTGCAGTGCGGCTTGCTGCGGGAAAACTTTTCCTTACCCATCGTTCTTCTCCGTAAGACGCCAGTCCGTTCGACCAGCAGTAAATTTGGTTCGGTTGGTAGGCGTTCTGATTAGGCGTACTTGGCCTGGACTTCTTGCGCGACCGCGTTCGGCACCTGCTCGTAGTGGTCGAAGGTCATGGTGTACTGCGCACGACCCTGGCTCATGGAGCGGAGCGAATTGACGTAGCCGAACATGTTGGCCAGCGGCACCATGGCGTCGATAACCTGGGCGATGCCGCGGGCCTCGGTGCCGCGGATCTGGCCCCGACGGGAATTGAGGTCGCCGATGACGTCGCCGACATAGTCTTCCGGCGTCAGGACTTCCACGGCCATGATCGGCTCGAGGATCTTGGGGGAGGCCTTCTCGATGGCTTCCTTGAAGCCGGCGCGACCGGCGATTTCGAAGGCCAGCACCGAGGAGTCGACGTCGTGGTAGGCGCCATCGGTCAGCACGAACTTCACGTCGACGATCGGGAAGCCGATCACCGGACCGGCGCCCATCACCGACGCGACGCCCTTTTCGACGCCCGGCACGTATTCCTTCGGCACGTTGCCGCCCACCACTTCCGACTTGAACTCGAAGCCGGCGCCCGGCTCGTTCGGTTCGATCCGGAACTTGATGCGCGCGAACTGGCCCGAGCCGCCCGACTGCTTCTTGTGCGTGTAGTCGTGCTCGACGGCGCGGGTGATCGCCTCGCGATACGCCACCTGCGGCGCCCCGATATTGGCTTCCACCTTGAACTCGCGCTTCATGCGGTCGACGATGATGTCGAGGTGCAGTTCGCCCATCCCCGAGATGATCGTCTGGCCCGATTCCTCGTCCGTCTTGACGCGGAAGCTCGGATCCTCGGCCGCAAGCTTGGCCAGCGCCTGGCCCATCTTCTCCTGGTCGGCCTTGGTCTTGGGCTCAACCGCGATGTCGATGACGGGCTCGGGGAAGATCATCCGTTCGAGGATGACCTGCGCGTTCGGCGCCGAGAGCGTATCGCCGGTCGTGGTGTCCTTGAGGCCCACGATCGCCACGATGTCGCCGGCGTAGGCTTCGTTGATCTGCTCGCGGCTGTTGGCATGCATCTGGAACATGCGGCCGACGCGCTCGCGCTTTTCCTTGACGGTGTTTTCCAGCATCGCGGACTGCTCGAGGTGACCCGAGTAGATGCGGCAGAAGGTCAGCGTGCCCATGTGCGGGTCGTTGGCGATCTTGAACGCCAGCATCGACAGCGGCTCATCGTCCGAAGCATGACGCTCGATTTCAGCGCCGGTCTTGACGTCGATGCCCTTGATCGCCGGGATGTCGATCGGGGCGGGAAGGAAGTCGATGACGGCGTCGAGCAGCGGCTGCACGCCCTTGTTCTTGAAGGCCGAGCCACAGAACACCGGGAAGAACGTCGAGTCGACCGTACCCTTGCGGATGAGGCGGCGGATGGTGTCCTTGTCCGGCATTTCGCCGTTGAGGTACGCCTCGGTCGCGGCATCGTCGACTTCGACGGCCTTCTCGATCATCAGCTCGCGATACTCGGCGGCGCGCGCCTTGAGGTCGTCCGGAATCTCGACGACGTCCCACTGGGCGCCCAGCTCTTCATTGCGCCAGACGAGAGCGTTCATCTCGATGAGATCGACGACACCCTTGAAATCGCTTTCGGCGCCGATCGGCAGCTGCATCACGACGTAGTTGATGCCCAGACGCTTCTTGAGGCTGTCGACGCAGAANTAGAAATCGGCACCGATCTTGTCCATCTTGTTGACGAAGATCAGGCGCGGCACGTTGTACTTGTCGGCCTGGCGCCAGACGGTCTCGGTCTGCGGCTCGACGCCCTGGTTGCCGTCGAGCAGCGCGATGGCGCCGTCGAGCACGCGGAGCGAACGCTCGACTTCGATCGTGAAGTCGACGTGGCCGGGGGTGTCGATGATGTTGAAGCGATGCATGCGCCCGTTGCGACCCTTCCAGAAGGTGGTCGTGGCAGCGGACGTGATGGTGATGCCGCGCTCCTGCTCCTGCTCCATCCAGTCCATGGTAGCGGCGCCGTCATGGACTTCGCCGATCTTGTGGGACTTGCCGGTGTAGTAGAGGACGCGCTCGGTCGTCGTGGTCTTGCCGGCATCGATGTGGGCCATGATGCCGAAATTGCGGTACTCGTGGATGGGGTATTCGCGAGCCATGGGTTCTCTCCGTTACCAGCGATAGTGCGAGAAGGCGCGGTTCGCGTCCGCCATGCGGTGCGTGTCTTCGCGCTTCTTCACTGCCTGGCCGCGGCCGTTGACGGCATCCATGAGTTCGCCCGACAGGCGCTCCTTCATGGTGTGCTCGCCGCGCTTGCGGGCGGATTCGATGAGCCAGCGGATGGCGAGCGCCTGCTGACGGTCGGTGCGGACTTCAACCGGCACCTGGTANGTGGCACCGCCAACGCGGCGCGAACGCACTTCGACGGCCGGACGGATNTTGTCCAGCGCGGTGTGGAACGCGGCGATGGGGTCCTGGCGGGTCTTGGTCTGCACGATATCGAACGCGCCATAGACGATCGACTCGGCGACGGACTTCTTGCCGTCTTCCATGAGCGAGTTCATGAACTTGGTGACGACGATATCGCCGAACTTGGCATCCGGGATGACGTCGCGCTTTTCAGCGCGGTGACGACGGGACATCTCGTATTCTCCTTATTTCGGACGCTTGGCGCCGTACTTCGAGCGGCGCTGCTTGCGGTCCTTGACGCTCTGCGTATCCAGAACGCCGCGCAGCACGTGGTAGCGGACGCCGGGAAGATCGCGGACGCGACCGCCGCGGATCAGCACCACCGAGTGCTCCTGCAGGTTGTGCCCCTCGCCGGGGATGTAGGAGATCACTTCACGGGAGGTGGTGAGCCGGACCTTGGCCACCTTGCGCAGTGCCGAGTTCGGCTTCTTCGGCGTGGTCGTATAGACGCGTGAGCACACGCCGCGCTTCTGCGGGTTGGCTTCCATCGCCGGAACTTTGTTCCGCCGGGGCTTCGCGGTGCGAGGCTTGCGGATCAGCTGATTAATGGTCGGCATTGCGCTCTTTCCATCGTCCAAGACATTTGTTCGTTGCAAACATCAACAGCCATCAGGCACCAGCCTGTCCGGGAGGACGAGCGGCGCCTGGCAATGCAGCGGACCACCCCCCCGAAACGGGAGCGTTCATGCGCACAGGACTGTTCAACGTCTGTTACCGAACCGGTGTGTTTGAGTTTCCTGGATGCCCGCGCTAGGTGGCAGATACCCGTGTGAAACCCACGACCGACCGTTAAGGTGGCGCCTCTCTATAGCGACGCAACTAGCACGTCAAGGATTCTTTGAGGTTTGCCGGCTTCCCCGGCTCTGCAGCGGTGCATGGGAGAGTTGCGCTGCCCCCCGAGGTCCGCTCGAACCCCCGCAAAGACGTTCCGGGCGCCCCGATAAGGTGTAGGATCGCCGTGAAGGGCCGGAGCGGGAGCGAGTACGCCGCTGCCTGGCCGGCTGTCACCAGATGGGAGGTACCGGGATGCGTTTCAAGACTCTGATTCTGGCGGCGGCGCTGCTCATGGCGGGGGGCCGGACGGGATTGGCAGCCGATTCTGCCCTGCTCGACGGCAACAGCTCGGACGCCATCCTCAACCTGATGCGCGGCTATGGCAGCGCCACGCTCGGCACGCAGAACGACGGTACGCCGAAAATCCTCGGC
>JGI25165J46597_1001010_pt1 | contig 18626 bp, 13 predicted proteins | sample AraplaCL_Cvi_mCL_FD_46597 | JGI IMG/M metagenome (IMG submission 46597)
CTGCAGACTTGGACAAAGGCCATTGTGATCGACGGTATGAGTTGGACAAGTGGACTTCGCGCCGTTGCTTCGCGGCGGCTCGAATCATCGCGAGTCACCGGACTGTATCGCGGCACTTGAATCACAAACGTGCGCCAACGCTCTTCCGTCACACAAATTCCACGGACCCCGCGCCCTTTCCGAAGTCGATCCGCCCGCCCCCGTCCGCAATAATGTCCGGGCTCGATCAGAAGTTGGCGCTTCGTGAGCGAGCCACGCGCGCCCTTGGGGAGCACAAAAATAGCAGTGCAGGGCCGCACCTGCTCGGTGCCCGTTCATCGCAACCCCAGATCCTGCTACTCGAAAGACGCCTCGCTGAAGGCAGGCGGCTAAGATGAACTTCCGCCTGCCAGCGTGGCCAACATCGATCGGGAAGGAGCAAAGAAGGTCGTACCGGTATGTGCCGTGGAGAAGTCCAGAAGCCTGTCATAGGCACCCGCCGGTACGCCCACGAACATCCGCTGCAGCATCTTCTCGATCACCCACAAATGCCGGGTGTATCCGATGAAGTAGGTGCCAAACTCGCCGTGGCCGGCGCGACCGAAAGGCATGTTGTCGCGCAAGATATCGTGCTCGTTGCCATCCTCATCGACGATGGTAGCCAGCGTCTTGTGCGACTTGCGCGGGGCATCGTCGTCATCGAGTTCGATATTGTCGATCTTGGTTCGGCCAAGGATTTTCTCCTGCAAGTCGGTCGAGGTTTCGCCCCAAGCCGCAAGATCGTGCAGATATTTCTGCACCACGACATAGCTGCCACCAACAAAGTCGGAATCTTCGTCGCCGACGAGCGCGGACTGACCTATCTCGTGTCCGACCGGGTTGGCAGTGCCGTCCACGAAGCCAAGCAGGTCACGAGCATCGAAGTATCTGAAACCCGAAACCTCGTCGATCATCCTCACCGCCGACCCGAGGGTTCGGAGCAGGATTCGCTCGAACTCAAAGCAGAAATCTGGCCGTTCGGCACGAATGTGAAAGAGGAGATCGCCTGGCGTAGCCGGCGCCTTGTGCCGCGTGCCTTCAACCGCGGCGAACGGCTTCAGTTCGCGAGGCTTCGTGGGCGCACCCATGCGATCCCACAGCTCGCTACCGATCCCGACGATGCAGGACAGCCGGGCGGAGAGGTCGCGAAATCCTACGGATTTCACGAGGTCGTCGATCCCACCGAGCAAATCGCGAACCTTGGCGAGGGCGTCGGCCCCCTCGTTCACGCCGACCACAAGAAAGATCGCGGCCTGCGAAAGCGGTGCCTCGATACTCTGGGCGTCGATTGGCACCCGATCCCAAGCATGTCCTGTCATATCCACTCCGTTGTTGTGACGCCGCGGCCGTGTCGACCACGGACCGCGCGCTTCTAACCCTCTACCCAGAAAGCAGACCATCCGACGCAATGCATCGCGATTTCGAGCCTCACCCGCCAGACGCTCGAACGCAGACGTCCGGCGCGGCGATATCGCGCTGGCAGACGATCTAACGCTGCCGCATTTGCCATTACGTGTATTGGGGCAAACCGTAGAGGTTAGCGATATCGCCGTCAAGTAGGACGGTCGGTGGCCCTTAAGGCGGTCTGCCGGCTTGGCGCTGAAAATCTCCTTACACCAGCTTCCATATCCAAACAAAGCGTGAACGCGCGAACGCCCTTCTCCGCTGCACTGGAAACGCCATGCATGCCCCATGCAACGTGCATTTTGACCTCCATGCGCGCCATACAAAGCGGCGTCTTTGAGGCGCGGGTTGTAACGGCTCCGTAAAACATGATCTTTCGTGGATTGGTAACTTCCCCACTGACACGCGACGTCGCAGTTCCGCTTGCAGGCCGCAGCGCCGCGTGACCGTAGATCCATTGAAGGAGGAAGTATGAAGAAGCTGTTGGCAATCGCGGCGCTGGCCGCCCTGAGCGCAACCCTGAGCGGATGTTGGTGGGGGCCGCCTCCGGGTGGCGGCGGCGGTCCCGGTGGCGGCGGCCATGGCGACGGTCCGCATGGCGCGATCGTGGTCCCGGGACATGTCGCGCAGGGCTGACGCCAACCGGCGCACAGCGTGAGTCGAAGAAGGACGGTCAGCAGCATGACCGCCCTTTTTGCGTCAGGCGGGGAAAGTCATCGACACGACGAACCCGCCGTCGGCTGCATTGTCCGCATGAAAAACGCCGCCGTTGTATCGCACGAGTCGCCGCACGATCGCGAGACCGAGGCCGCAATGGGCGTCGCCGCTGCGGGCTTCGTCCAGTCGTACGAAGGGTTGCAATGCGCGCTCCAGTTGCCCGCCCGGAATGCCGCCGCCGTGATCGCGAACCGTCAGCGTGTAGTGTCCGTTGTGCCGCGACGTCGAGATCTCGACCGGTGGTTCGCCGTACGTCAGCGCGTTCTCGATCAGATTAGTGAGTATCCGGTCGAGATCGACGAGCGGCAAGCCAAAGCCGTCGCCCGCCTGGAGGTCGAGACGCACCAGTGCGTCGTCTTCGAGACTGTCGCCGTAATGGCGGCGGCAATGCGCGTCCACGCTCGTTGGCGGTGACCTGTCCGCGCTCTCGCGCGCGAAATCGAGAAACTGCGTGACGATGCGCGACAACGACTCCGCGTCGCGCAGAAAGCCGCTGCGGTTCGCTTCGTCCGGCAGCAAATCCGCGCGCACCTGCATCCGCGTGATGGGCGCACGCAAGTCGTGCGCGACGCCCGCCAGCATCACCGCCCTCTCCTGTTCGGCCTGTGCAAGCGCATGCACCATCTGGTTGAAATCGTCGATGAGTCCCTTCACTTCGCGCGGACCGCTCGCGGGCACCACCGGCGCGCGATGCCCCAGACGAAACTCGCGCGCCGCAATCGCGAGGCGATGCAACGGCCGTTGCAAATGCCATGCACCGATCAGCGCAAGGATTACAGCGAACACCAGCATCATCGCGGACGCGCTGATAAAACGTCGCGCGGGCAGCATCGAGCTTTCGAGTTTGAGCCAGCCTGCGTTGCCGGCATAGCGCACCCAGACATTGCCGCTTTCCGGGTCCGCGACCACTGCGCTGCCTGGCGGCAGCTTCGCGCGTAACGCGTTCTGGAACGGGCCTGTCGTGTCCTGGCAAGGTGCGGGGCAGCCATACGGAATCGCATCGTCTGCGTTGATGACCGACACGCCGAGCGCCGCCGAGACCTGCGAAGCGGTAACCGCGCCGTCGCGCTGCGACTGAACTGCAAGCAGCAGCGCGCGCTGCGCGTGCCCCGTATCGATCTGGCCACGATCACGGTCCACGAGCACGAGCGAGGTGAGATGGACAATGACGATCAGACCGACCGTCATCAACGCGAGCTGTCCGAACAGCGTATTAAAGGGATTTTTCATCGTCGCTGCTGCCGGGCACGAACATATAGCCGATGCCACGTACGGTCTGGATGCGTCTTGGGTTGGCGGGGTCGTCTTCGAGCAGGCGGCGCAGCCGCCACACCGGCACGTCGATACCGCGCTCGGTCACTTCCGAGTGCGGGCCATGCAACAGGTCGACGAGCTTCGATCGCGACAGCGTTTGCATAGGATGCTGCGCCAGCACTTCAAGCAACGCATATTCGCTGCCGGTCAGCTTGAGCGGCTCGTCCTTGCGAAACAGCGTACGGCTCGCAAAGTCGAGACGAAAGCTGCCGAAGCGCAGCGCTTCGCGCTTCTCCACCGGCGTGGTGGCCGGCGCTGCCGGTTGTGCGTGCCGCCGCAACACCGCATGAATGCGCGCGAGCAATTCCTGCGGCATGAAGGGCTTGCCGAGGTAATCGTCGGCGCCAAGCTCGAGACCGATCACCCGGTCTACGCCCTCGGCCCGCGCCGTCAGCATGATCACGGGGATCGTGTCGCCGCTCGCGCGTAGCTGCCGCAACGCGCTGAGACCGTCCACGCCCGGCATCATCAGATCGAGCACGACGATGGACGGCCGTTCGCGTTCCAGCCGCCGCGCCAGTTGATTGGCGTCGTGCAATACCGAGATTTCAATGCCGCGTTGCTGAAAGAAGGTTCGCAGCAGGTCGCGAAGGTCGGAGTCGTCGTCGACCAGTAACACCTGGATGGGCGTGTCTGACATGGCTGGGCCCTGCTCGATGATTACGTTGGCGGACAGCGCAGCGCGCTCGCCCGTCGTAGCGAAATATAGCGAATCGCGCAACGCAGGCGGTTTCGGATTCTTCTGCAAGCTTACAGTCTATTACTGCGCCGCTCGCCATTTCGCAGCCATCCCCAATCAAGCGAGCGTTTGCGGGCGTTGCGTTACAGCTCGTAATGCTTGCCTAAGCCACCGTAAGACGCCTCTCATTACTCTCTGGGCCATCCCTTGCCGCTGGTGCGGCGTTGCGTGGCTCCTATCGAACCGGCGACGCATGCCAGACGGTCCTTTGTCGAATTCAGTCGAAGGATGCCCAGAGCATGCCAACATTGTTCCACCCGTATGCATCGGCGGTGCGCGCCCCCCGCTTCGCGCTTCTTGCCGCGACGGTTGCCGCCGCCACGCTGATGCTGGCGGCTTGCGGCGACAACGCGCCGCACGGTCCGCCGCAAACGACGCCCGAGGTCGGTGTCGAAACCATCAAGCCGCATACCGTCGTCTCGAACACCGAACTGTCGGGCCGGCTGTCGGCCATTCGTGTCGCCGAAGTGAGGCCGCAGGTCGAAGGCATCATCAGAAAGCGCCTGTTCACCGAGGGTTCGCAGGTCGCGGCCGGAGCAGTGCTTTATCAGATCGACGCAACCAGCTATCAGGCCACCTACGATCAGGCGATCGGCACGCTGGCAAAAGCTGTCGCGACCGCCAACGCCGCGCAAACCAAAGCCACGCGCTACGCCGAGCTATCGAAGATCCAGGGCGTGAGCCGTCAGGACTACGACGACGCCCTGGCCGCGCTCGAAGAGGCCAGGGCCGACGTGCTTGCAGACCGCGCCGCATTGAAAACCGCCGCGATCAACCTTGGCTACACCAAGGTCGTCGCGCCCATCTCGGGGCGCATCGGCAAATCGAATGTGACCGAAGGCGCGCTCGTCACCGCGGAACAAACCACCGCGCTCGCCACCGTGCAGGCGACGAGCGAGATGTATCTCGACGTCACACGTTCTTCCGCCGACTGGCTGCGCTTGCAGAAGGAATTCGCGAGCGGCCAGTTGCAGCCGTCGGGCGCCGACGGCGCCGTGGTCCATCTCGTGATGGAAGACGGCAGCACCTATGCGCACGCGGGCAAGCTGCTGTTCTCCGACATCACCGTCGACGCTACGACCGGCTCCGTCACGCTGCGCTGCGTGTTTCCGAACCCGGACGGCGTGCTGCTGCCCGGCATGTTCGTGCGTGCGCGGCTCGAGGAAGGCGTGAACCACCAGGCGATCACAGTGCCGCAAATCGCGGTCTCGCGTGCGTCCGACGGCTCGGCGAGCGTGCTCACGGTCGGCGCGGACAACAAGGTCGCGCAAACGCCCGTTACCGCGGATACCGCGTCGGGCTCGGACTGGATCGTCACGAACGGCCTGAAGGCAGGCGACCGCGTGATCGTGAGCGGCTCGCAGCAGGCGCGCACCGGCGCGGTCGTAAAGCCGGTCGAGACGCCGGTCGAGATGCCGGCCACGCCCGGCGCGCCCGCCACCGCGGACAACGCAGCCGCCGCGTCCGCCGCCCATAGCTAAAGCGAGAATCTCATGGCAGGTTTCTTTATCAACCGACCGATCCTCGCGTGGGTCATCGCAATTGTCATCATGATGATTGGCGGCGCTTCCATCGAGACCCTACCGGTCGAGCAATATCCGAGCGTTGCGCCGGCTTCCGTGCAGATTACGGCGACGTATCCGGGTGCGTCCGCCGAGACCGTCGCGACGACCGTAACGCAGGTGATCGAGCAGAAACTGAGCGGCATCGACCATCTGCTCTATATGTCGTCGACGAGCAGTTCGGTCGGCCAGGCGCGTATCACGTTGACGTTCCAGCAAGGCACCAACGCGGACATCGCGCAGGTCCAGGTGCAGAACAAGGTCGAGCAAGCGACCTCGTCGCTGCCCGAGACCGTCCAGGAGCAAGGCGTTCAGGTCGCGAAGGCGGCCAACTCGTTCCTGATGATCGTGTCGCTCTCGTCGAGCGACAACAGCATGAGCTCCATCGACCTCGGCAACGTCATCGCGACGCAGATCGAAGACCCGCTCACGCAGATCGACGGCGTCGGCGACGTTACGCTCTTCGGCGCGCAACACGCCATGCGCATCTGGCTCGATCCGGTGAAACTGCAGGCAGTCGGCCTCTCCACCAGCGACGTCACCACCGCAATCACGAATCAGAACGTGCAGCTTTCCGTCGGCCAGATCGGCGGCTCGCCGTCGACTAAAACGCAGGCATTGAACGCGACGATTTCCGCGTCGAGCCTGCTGACCACGCCTGAGCAATTCGGCGCGATCCTGCTGCGCGTGAATAGCGACGGTTCGAAAGTAATGTTGAAGGACGTCGCGCGTATCGAGGTCGGCGCCGACGACTACAGCACCGACTCGCGTTTGAACGGCAAGCCCGCCGCATCGCTCGCGGTCAAGCTCGCAAGCGGCGCGAACGCCATGAGCGTGGCCAAGGCCGTGCGCGCGAAGCTCAACGAACTGAGTCCGCAACTGCCGCGCAATGTCGTCGTCGACTACCCGTACGACACCACGCCGTTCGTGCGCATCTCGATTGAAGAAGTGGTCAAGACGCTGATCGAAGCGGTGCTGCTTGTCTTCGTCGTCATGTACGTGTTCCTGCAGAATCTGCGCGCCACACTGATTCCGACGATCGTGGTGCCCGTCGCGTTGCTCGGCACATTCGGCGTCATGTCGGCGGTGGGCTTCTCGATCAACGTGTTGTCCATGTTTGGCATGGTGCTGGCAATCGGCTTGCTGGTGGACGACGCGATCGTGGTGGTGGAAAACGTCGAGCGTCTGATCGCGGAAGAAGGCCTCTCACCGATCGAAGCCACGCGCCGTGCAATGGAGCAGATCACCGGCGCGCTGATCGGCATTACGACCGTGCTGATCGCCGTGTTCATTCCGATGGCGTTCTTCTCCGGAACGACGGGCGCGATTTACCGGCAGTTCTCAATCACGATCGTTGCGGCGATGCTGCTCTCCGTGTTTCTTGCGTTGACGCTCACGCCCGCGCTGTGCGCGACGCTGCTCAAGCGCTCCGACGTCGAGCATCACGCGAAGCGCGGCTTGCTCGGGTGGTTCAACCGCGTGCTCTCGCGCGGCACGGACCGCTACGATTCGGCGGTCGCGCACGTAATCGGCAAGCCGATGCGCTACATGGTGGTCTACGCGTTGATCGCGGGGGTGGTCGCGCTGCTGTTCATGAAGCTGCCGTCGTCGTATCTGCCTGACGAAGACCAGGGAACCATCATCACGTCGGTCTCCGCACCGGTCGGCACGCCCGCCTCGCAGACGCTCGAAGTGGTGAAGAAGGTCGAGGCTTACTATCGCAGCCAGCCGGAAGTGGACCAGCTCATCACGCTGACGGGCTTCAGTTTCAACGGCTCGGGACAGAACAATGCGCTCGCCTTCGTCAAGTTGAAGGACTGGAGCGCGCGGCGCGGCAGCAACGGGTCGGCGGCTGCGGTGATCCAGCGCGCGAACATGCACTTCGCAGCGTCGCACGAAGCGCAGGTTTTCGCGGTCAATCCACCGGCCATTCAGGAGCTCGGCACGCAGAGCGGCCTCGACTTCGAACTGGAGGACCGCGCGGGCCAGGGCCACGACAAGCTGATGGCCGCGCGCCAGCAATTGATGGCACTCGCGGCCAAAGACAGCGCGTTGTCCGGGATGCGGCCAGGCGGTCTGGAAGACACCCCGCAGTTCCATGTCGACATCGACCGTGAAAAGGCGAGCGCGCTCGGGCTTTCCATTGCCGATGTGAACGACACGCTGCAGACGGCGTTCGGCTCGTCGTACGTGAACAACTATGTCGATACCGGGCGCATCCAGAAGGTGTATGTGCAGGCCGATGCGCCGTACAGGATGATGCCGTCCGACGTGGGACGCTGGTATGTGAAATCGGGTACGAGCAGCACATCCAGCAGCACATCCAGCAGCAGTTCCGCGAGCACCGCAAGCACCAGCACGACCAGCGGCTACGACGGCCAGATGGTGCCGTTCTCCGCATTTGCGACGGGCAAGTGGACGTTCGGGCCGCCGCAGATCGAACGCTTCAACCGCACGCTTGCAATGGAAATGACCGCTCAGACCGGCGCGAATGCCAGCACCGGGGAGGCGATGACAGCCGTGGATGCGCTCGTGAAAAAACTGCCGGCGGGCTATGGCATCGACTGGACGGGTCAGTCATATCAGGAACGTATGGCCGGTTCGCAGGCCATCTACCTTTATGCGATTTCGTTGATCGTCGTGTTCCTCTGTCTTGCGGGCTTGTATGAGAGCTGGTCCATTCCAATTGCGGTGATTCTCGTGGTGCCGCTCGGCGTGCTGGGCGCGGTGCTCGGCGCGCATATTCGCGGCCTGTCGGACGACATCTATTTCAAGGTCGGTCTTCTCGCGACGATCGGGCTCTCCACGAAAAACGCGATTCTGATCGTCGAATTCGCGAAAGATCTGCAAGCGCAAGGTCGCAGCCTGATCGAGGCGACCATCGAAGCCGCGCGTTTGCGTCTGCGTCCGATTCTGATGACGTCGCTCGCCTTCGTGTTCGGCGTGTTGCCGCTTGTCATCAGCACGGGCGCGGGGTCGGCGAGCCGCCATGCGATCGGCACCGGTGTGATGGGCGGCATGATCGCCGCCACGGTTCTCGCGATCTTTTTCGTGCCGGTGTTCTTTGTGGTCGTGCGCCGCCTGTTCGGCGAGCACGGCGACGCCCAGCAACAGGAAGGTGTTGAATGATGAAACTCAAAGTCGGTGCATGCGCGGTCACATGCGTGGTCGCGCTACTGACGGGCTGCACGCTCGATCCGCACTATGTTCGGCCCGCCGCGCCTATTCCGACAGCCTATCCGGAAGGCGACGCATATGAGAGCACGACCGCAGCGAAAGCCTCGGCCGATGCGGGCGCGAGCGGGTCTCTAACAGAGTCTGCAACGACGGCGAACACGGCACCGCTCGCCGTCGATACCGCATGGCGCAGCTTCTTTCGCGACGAGCGTCTGCAACGATTGATCGAAATCGCGCTCGCCAACAATCGCGATCTGCGCGTCGCGGCGCTGAACGTGGCCGAGCACGAAGCCCAATACCGGATCACGCGCGCTGCCCTTGCGCCGTCCATTACGGCAAGCGGCAACATGACTCGCGAGCGCACGCAAGGCGCCATTGCAAGTTCGAGCGATGTCAGCGTCGGCACGACGTCGTGGGAAATCGACTTCTTTGGGCGCCTGCGCAGCTTGAAGCGCCAGGCGCTGGAAAACTATCTCGCAACAGATGCATCGCGGCAAAGCACGCAAATCAGCTTGATCGCGACGGTGGCGACCGACTATCTGACATTGCTCGCTGACGAGCGCCTACTGCAATTGACAGAAGACACCGTCAAGTCGGATCAGGCCACCTACGACGTCACGAAGCGCGTGCAGGAACTCGGCAATGCATCGCTGCTCGACGTGCAGCAGGCGCAGAACTCGCTGGCGAGCGCAAAGGCGAATCTCGCGTCGTACCGGCGCGCTGTCGCGCAAGACCGCAACAACCTCGCGGCCGTGCTCGGTGCGCCGATTCCCGACAACCTGCCTCCCGCGCGTCAGTTCGACGACGAGTCCATGTTCGCAGACATCGGTGCAGGCGTTCCGTCGCTGCTGCTCACCCGTCGGCCGGACATCGTGCAGGCAGAGCATGCGTTGAAGGCGGCGAACGCGAACATCGGTGCGGCGCGCGCGGCGTTTTTCCCGAAGATCGAACTGACGGCGACCGCAGGTACGTCGAGTTCGACGCTGTCGAATCTGTTCAAGGCGGGCACCGGCGCGTGGGCGTTCGCGCCGAGCGTATCGGTGCCAATCTTCGATTACGGCAGCAACAAGGCATCGCTCGATGTCGCCAGAATCGAAAAGCAGATCGAGGTCGCGGACTACGAAAGCGCGATCCAGACGGCGTTCAAAGAGGTGTCGAATGCGCTGACGGCGCGGGCCACTTATGTGGATCAGATCAAGGCGGACCGCGAGTACGTCGCTTCGGCGCAGAACTACTACACGCTTGCGGAGGCACGCTACAAGACTGGCACGGACAGCTTCCTCACCTTCCTCGACGCGCAGCGCACGCTCTACACTGCGCAGCAGCAACTCGCCACCGATATTCTCTCGCGGCAGTCCAATCTCGTGACGTTATACAAGGTGTTGGGCGGTGGCTGGGAGGGCTGACCCCGCGCATGTGCACGAATGGCTGCGAGCAGAAAGCCCGGACGGGTTTTTCAGAGCGGCAACTTTCTACGCGCTGACGATGCCGCCCTGCGCCGCTGGCATTTCGCCGCCACGGCTTCGCGGTGGCGGCGCGACTGTGGGCGTCATTCTCGTGTCACTGCGACCGCACTGCCTCAGAAGCGCGCGCGGTAGATAGAACTACCGTCCCGGCGGATTGGGAAGGTGGTTGGAATGTGAAGCCGCAGCCTTCGCAGGCCCCTTGAGCAGACGGCGGGACGGCTAAGGCAGCCGCGGGAGGATCCGATGTACGGGGAGCGGCAATCAGAAATCCACTCGACGTCAAAAAGATTGCGAGTAACAGGACAAATTCCATGAGCTTGCTCCTGTTGCACAACTGCCAGGTCGTTGGTCGATCGCTTCTTAAAAGTTAGCCCACAGAATGTATCGGGCCAATAGGTCTTTGGCCTTATGCCAGAACCTGCCGCACCGCGACTTGCAGCCTCGGTCCGTTTAGATCGGAACATGCGCATGCTTAAGGTAACCACTGAGGTAGCTCTCGCAGCTTAGACCCAGAAAAGCACAACCAAACGTCAAGCCGCGTCGCTCTTCTAGTCCGCGTGCGCGCGATCGAACGCCCACACCTCGGGGAACCCCATCAACTCGCACATATCGGAAAACGGATACATCGAGTCAGTGGCGGCTTCCGTGCTCCGGTGCGCAAGAATCTGCCCGTAGACATCTTTGAGCGCCTTCGCGACGGATAAGAAACCCGACGCTGGATAGATGGCCAGAGAAAAGCCGAGCTGTTGCAACTCAGAGGGCGCAAGCTGCGGCGTCCGCCCACCTTCAACCACATTCGCGAGCAACGGCATATCGAACGTGCGCCCGATCGTTTCGAGTTCCTCAATACTCTCCGGCGATTCGATGAACAGCACATCTGCACCGGCCTTCGCATACGCCTCGCCACGACGCAGCGCTTCATCGAGACCGAGCGACGTCCGCGCATCAGTGCGCGCGACGATCTGGAAATTGCTATCGTTGCGGCTCTCCACGGCGACCTGAATCTTGCGCACCATGTCCTCGACCGGGATCACGCGCCGGCCCGGCGTATGGCCGCACTTCTTCGGGAATTCCTGATCCTCCAACTGTATGCCTGCCGCCCCCGCGTGCTCATAACCCCGCACGGTATGCGCGACGTTCAGCAATCCGCCATAACCGGTGTCGCCGTCGCAGATCATCGGCGTGTTCGTGCCGCCGCAGAACGCCGCGACGCGATTGACCATGTCCGTGTAGGTGGCGAGCCCCGCATCCGGCAGACCGAGGTACGACGCTACTGTGCCGAAGCCCGTCATATAGAGGCAGTCGAAGCCCATCGAGTCGGCCATCTTCGCGGAGATCATGTCGAAGATGCCAGGCGCAGTGACAATCTCCTTGCGTGCAAACCGCGCTTTCAACGCTTGACGCCTGCTTTGCTGTGTGACGCTCATACGTGTCCTGTTTAACGAAGGAAGTGGAAATTTCAACGTTGCCGATCATTGTGAAAGCGATGACGCCGGCAGCGGATCGTCCGTGTCGATGGAAGGCGCAATGTCCTCGAGCGAGCGTCGATTCGTCTCGATACCGAACGCTGCAAGGACTACCGCCAACACGACCAGCGTGCCGATGATCATCGTCAGCACGTCCTTCACGCCGCCCGCCGCGTACATCATGACGACGAGTTGCGGCGCGCAGATGCCCGTGATGCGCCCGGCGCAACCCGCGATGCCGTTTGCGCGCATGCGATTCTCCGTGGCGAAGAGTTCCGGGATGTACGTCGCAATGCCCAGCGCGACCATCAGGTACGTGAGCGTGAAGAGCAGGAAGCCGAGCAGCGTCGCCATTTCGATGCCGGTCGAATGCCCGTACAACCAGCCGATAACTGCCGTGAGCACCGACACCGCGATGAGCCCTTTCCTGCGTCCGATCCTGTCGGCGAGCAGTACGCCTAGCAGCGCCCCTGCCGGTCCGCCGAGCGCCATCAGTGCGGTATAGCCGAGCGACGATGCCATGCCGAGCCCCTGTTTCATCAGAAACGTCGGCACCCACACGATGAAGCCGTAGATCACCATGTTGACGGCAATCTGCACCACGATGGAAAGGAACGTGCGGCGAATCTGCGCCGGCCCAAAGAGTTCGAGCAGCGTGGTTTTCCTCGTGACGGTGCGCGGCGCATCGACGACGGGCGGCAGCGTCCCATTGCGCGCCGACTCCTCTTCTGCTTCGCGCAGGATCGCTTCGGCTTCGGCGTAACGGCCTTTCGATTCGAGCCAGCGCGGTGACTCGGGCATCTTCTTGCGAAGCACCCACACGATCATCGCGCCGACCCCGACGATTGCGAACATGGCGCGCCAGCCGATCGACGGGATGATCAGATACCCGAGAAACGTTGAAAAGAATAGTGCGGAGTTCGTGATGAGCGACAGATACGCGGACCACTTCCCACGCACGGCAGGCGGCATGAATTCGCCGACCGATCCATAACCGACGACGATCTCCGCGCCGAGGCCCAGTCCCATGAAGAAGCGGCACACGATCAGCCACGTCATGTTCGGCGCAAACGCGCCCGCGAGCGACGCGAGGCCGAACACTGCGAGATTGAACTGGTACGTGAATTTGCGGCCTTTCGCGTCTCCGAGCACACCGGCGGTGAACGCGCCGATCAGCATGCCGATGAACGTCGAAGACAGGAACGCCGCGTTCAGGTGCATCGTCGACCAGCCGGTTTTGGCGAGCGCGCCGAGCACGCCGCCGGCAAGATAAATGTCGAACGAATCGAGGAACATGCCGGCGCCGATCAGCCACAGCACGCGCGTGTGGAAGCGCGAGATCGGCAGCCGATCGAGACGTGCACCAGCGCTTGCGGTGCTCAAGGTATATCTATCGGTGCTCGGCATGTCTCGTCTCCAGTATTGTCGTCGTCGCGACTATTGAATGACTGCTCGTGATGCTGGTGCCTTGCTGCTCCTGGCGCGCTGATTCAGGACGTGGGGTGCTCTCCCTCGCGGCGGTCGAGCACCGCACTTTCAGCGGCGAGAATGTGGCAGCGCATGGCGGCTTCCGTCCACGCGGCGTTGCGCTGCTCGAGCGCGCGAACGATTTCGAAATGCTGGCGTGCGCTGCGGACGCGATCTTCGTCGTTATAGGTGCCAAACGTCCACTTGATGAGCGGCGTTTCCTTCATCGACCTGAGCGAGCGGTCGAGGCGCGCGTTGTTCCCGGCGGCTGTGATGATTGCGTGGAACTCGCTGTTCGCCGTGAACCAGGCTTCGCTGGATTCGGGCGTCGATGGCTGCTGCGTAATGGCGAGCATCGCATCCGCTAGCGTTCGGAGGCGCTCTATATCGGAAGCACCGATGGATAAGGACGCGCGCCCCGCGAGATAGGGCTCGACCAGAAGACGCGCCTCGAAGATCTCGCGGGCGTCGTGCAGCGTCCACATCTTCACGCGAACGCCGTAATTCGGACGCGTTTCCACCCACCCATCCGCGTCGAGACGCCGCAAGGCCTCGCGTACCGGCGTGCGACTCACGCCGAGGCTTTTCGCAAGCTGTTCCTCACGCAGATATTGACCCGGGCCGTATTGGCCGCTGGTCACTGCGTCCTTGATTGCGGTGTAGACGTCGTCCGCAGACCGAGGCGGCTCAGGCGGAATTGTATGCAATGATGCTTCATGGTGAGCCATTTTGTTCCACACATCGGCTTGCGTTCACACATTGTATGCAATGATGGCGGAGCCGAAACGTCGGGATTTCCCGCAGGACGTCGCGCTCGAGCCATCGGAGATCGAAAGCAAGCGGGCAGCGAAGATTGTCGGTGTCGTAGACGCGAAACGATTGGCCAGTAAGCTGAGCGCTGCTGGCAACGTCTATTGGCGGCTGGAGGCACGAGCCATACCCATCTCACTCCTTGTCCGGCATCGCCGACGAGTGATGACTGGTAATCAGCCATTGCGTGCCATCCCACCGATAGGTGTACGTATAACGCGCCTTCACAACGACGCCGGTTCTCGCGAACGTGAACGTGTAAAGCCCCGCGTCGACAGCCGAATTGCAGCCTGAGTCGACGAAACGCATGTCGATTTTTCCGGAGGGACGATCCTCGAGGAAGTGCTGGAAATAGTCCTCCTTGTCCGCAACCGTCAGGCGCGGCTTGCTGGATACCGTTGCGAGAAGAATGGACCGCGGCGCGTAGTTGGCGACCACCTTGTGCGGATCGCCGGTCTGGAGAGATTGATTCCATCGATCGAACAACGACGCGATCTCGGCCTCTGTCGCGACCTTGCAACTGCCGGGCTGCGCCGATGACGCATTATTCGAGGATGGGTGATCGGAGGCGCATCCGGCGAGCGTCAGCGTCAGCGCGAGGACAGCACCAGTGAGCGACCTCATGGCAGCACCTCTTCCTTCAGGAGCAGGAAGAAGTTGCGTGCGCGCTGTCTCTTCCCGGCAAGTCCGAGGGCGACGCGGAGATAACCTGTGACCGATCTAATGCTGCGTCCGCAGCGGGACGCACCGTCGCCAGTTCAGGCAGACCGTATCGGACAAAACAAGCCAAGTTGAACAAGCACTGCGGGGCTGGTCTGTGCGCTAGCGAACACTTTCTGCTACTCGTCTGCACTGCAAGCCGTATTGCGCGGCAATGCAAACATGCGCGACGCAGAACCCGCCCGGCGCCTCGCAATCGTCGTGGCGCACATCATGGACACTACGCTCGCGACCTTCGACACAAAATAACGGCACAGGCGCTGTAGCTGTGGCGAATAACGCGTGGTCTCTGTACTAGAACTTCGGATGACATTCGAAGTTGACCGACGACCCATGCGTCGTCAGCATCTCCACCCCGCTCACCGTTTCCACATTGATGCTGCTCTGCATGCCGCGCCGCTCGCAGTATTCGCGCGCCTCGTTCAGTGCCTCGCCGTGCGCGCGCGCCCATGCCATGCGTCCGCCCGTCGCGCTTGCCGCGACTGTGTAGGTGCCGGGTTTATCGGTTGCGACGACGTGCGTCGAGGACGCGCAGCCGGCAAGCGCGCCTCCTGTCGCGAGCGCCGCAATGGCGACGCGAGACCAATCGCGAAGCTTGTTCAACATGATGCACCTGGATTGTCTGATCGTTTCATGACCGCGCATGGAGTCGTTACGGGGCGGTCGGTGGGTTGTATCGCAGCCGCAATTATCCGGAAATACGCGTGCGAGATCAGCCTCACGGCTCGAAAACACTGTTGCCCTCACCTGAACAATCTGTGCAGGCGCAGCATCGACGCATTGGCGCGCTGGAACTGTTTAAAGCGCTTCCCGAATCGCGGCCGAGCGATTAGTCTTTAACGAAATCTTCAAACCATCCGGACAATGAACTGGAGGAGACATCGATGGAACTCGAAGCACGTACCATGAAACGTGTGACGGTTCGGCTCGTGCCGTTCCTGATCGTCTGCTATTTCATCGCCTATCTGGACCGCGTCAATGTCGGCTTCGCCGCGCTCCAGATGAACAAGGCGCTCGGTCTTTCCGCAAGTGCATTCGGCTTCGGCGCGGGGATTTTCTTTATTGCATACTTCTTCTTCGAAGTGCCGTCCAATCTTCTGCTCGAAAAATTCGGCGCGCGCCGCTGGATTGCGAGAATCATGTTCACGTGGGGTTTGCTTGCCGGTGCGATGGCGTATATCCCACATATCGCGCAATACACCGGGTTGTCCGCGGCTCATGTGTTCTACGGCTTACGCATTCTGCTAGGCGTGGCCGAAGCGGGATTCTTCCCAGGCGTCATCTTCCTGCTCACATTGTGGTTTCCCGCCGCGTATCGAGGCCGTGTGGTCGGCTATTTCATGGCGGCGATTCCGCTGTCGACGGTGATCGGCGGACCGATCTCGGGCGCCCTGCTTTCCATGGATGGCTTCGCCGGTCTCGCCGGCTGGCAATGGGTCTATCTGATCGAAGCGCTGCCCGCCCTGATTCTCGCGTTCGCGGTGTGGTTCTACCTGACCGACAAACCGGCCGACGCCACCTGGCTAGCCGCCGATGAGCGCGACTGGCTGGTCGCACGTCAGAAGCAGGAACGCGAGCATCGCGAAGCCGTGCATGCCTTTAGTGTGAAAGAAGCGCTTTTGAACCGGCGCGTGCTTGCCATCGCGCTCATCTACTTCGGCGCCAACGCAACGAATTACGGCTTGAGTTTTTTTCTGCCGCAGATCGTCAAGGCCTTCGGTCTGACTAACTTGCAGACGGGCTTCGTGACGTCGCTGCCGTACATCGTCGGCGTCATCAGCATGGTTTACTGGGGACGTCATTCGGACCGCAAGCTGGAACGCAAACGCCATGTGGCAATCGCTCTGACGGTCGCGGCGCTCGGCATCGCGGCGTCGGCCGGGCTCGACAATCCCGTGCAGAAAATGATTGCGCTGTCGATTGCGGGCTTCGGTATCTTCGGCTGTCTGCCGGTTATCTGGACTTTACCGGCTGCGTTCCTGTCGGGCGCCGCGGCTGCCGGCGGCATCGCGGCGATCAATTCGCTCGGCAACCTAGCCGGATTCTTCGGACCTTACGCGATGGGCTGGATCAAGGACAGCACCGGCGGTTTCGGAGCGGGACTGCTCTGCCTCGCAGGCGCGGGCCTCGTCGGGGCGGCGGCCGCTTTGCTGCTGCATCACGACCCCGCGCTGGAAGCGTCCGCGGGCACCGCGCGACGCGACGCGTCCGCGGGGCCCCCAGTCGCGGAATACTAGCTAACGGACGCGGGACCTCGTCGCGCTCAAGGCGAGCCGTTCGCCGCGCCAGATTGACTTCCGGCGCCCACCGCGTCGGGCGGCACGACGTCGTCCGGCGTGGGCGTAGGCGCCAACGCCGCGGCGCCGGCGCCCTGCGCGTCGCCGTGGACGGGCTCGCTGCCGAACACCGAAGTCGCTGATGAACCGGAAGCCGTGGCGTCGCCGGGCGTGGAAAGAAGCGGCGGTAACGCCCGCGATTCCGCGCTGGCGGCCGCTGCTGCACTGGCGGCAGCCTCGGCGCTCACACCTTCAGTCGCCGCCCCCGGCGAAGCCGTCGCCACAGGCGCACGCCGCGTGGTGTTGCGAGCGGTCACCGCCGTCTGAGACTTCACCGTCGACGACGGAAAGAGATGCTGGAACCACTCCCGCAGCCGCTCGGAACGCTCGGCGAACCAGCCTGGCTGCTGCTCGGTGGCGAACCTCACGCGTGTGTCGACCAGCTTCGAGCGCTGCGCGCGCTGGAAGAAGTCGCCGACGATCGGCAACGCGCTATGCGCGCCCTGTCCCCAGTAGTCGCTGCGCAAGGTCACGCGGCTGTCGTTGAAACCGACCCACGCGCCGGCCACGAGTTGCGGATGAATCAGGATGAACCAGCCGTCTGCGTTGCCCTGCGTCGTGCCGGTCTTGCCCGCTACGTCGCCGCGCACGCCGAAGCGTCCGCGTATCGCCGATCCGGTGCCGCGGTTCACGACGTCGCGCATCACGTCGACGAGAGTGCGGGCGGCGTCCGCAGGCAGTTCCTGTTGCGGCTGCGCCGGCGCGAAGTCCGCGAGCACTTCGCCGTTGCGGTCCTCGATGCGCGTGACCATCACCGGCTCCACGTATCCGCCGAGGTTGGCAATCGTTCCGTATGCCGACACCATCTCCTTCAGCGTGACCGGGCTCGTGCCGAGCGCGAGCGACGGCACGGCGTCGAGCGGGCTGTCGCGCACGCCCATGGCGCGGGCGAGCCGCGCGACCTTGTTCGGGCCGACCGTTTGCATCAGTTGCGCGGTGATGCGGTTGCGCGAATACGCGAGCCCGTCGCGCAGCGTGATCGCGCGCTCGCTCGGCTCGTCTTCGTCGCTCGGACGCCAGACTTCTCCGCCCGCGAGCTGTATTTCGACGGGCTGATCGACGAGCGTGTCGGTCGGCTTCGCACCCGCCTCGAAGGCGGCCGCGTAGACAAACGGCTTGAACGTCGAGCCGGGCTGACGGCGCGCCTGCTGCACGTGGTCGAACGGATCCTGGCTGAAGTCGCGGCTGCCGACCCACGCCCTGATCTGGCCGTTGCGCGGGTCCATCGCGAGAAAATCCGCCTGCAAGCGGGTCTTGGATTCGCAGAGCGATTGCACGAGGTTGCGGTCGGACGAGACGCGCTTGAGCGCATCGTCGTCGGTCAGGCCCGTGTCTTTCGCGGCGCGAAAGTCCGGCGTTTCGCGCAGGAAGGTTGCGAGCAGTTCCTTGCCGTTCGAACAACCGGCGCGGCTGCCCCACGCCGCATTGGC
>JGI25165J46597_1001024_pt1 | contig 18374 bp, 19 predicted proteins | sample AraplaCL_Cvi_mCL_FD_46597 | JGI IMG/M metagenome (IMG submission 46597)
CCGCAGTTGTGGCGAGGGAGCTTGCTCCCGCTGGGGCGCGAAGCGGCCCTGAATTGGGCCTGCTACGCAGTCCAGCGGGAGCAAGCTCCCTCGCCACAGATGCTTCTCAGGCCTCCAGACTTCCTTAAGTGAACAGCATTGCGCACAAGACGGGCTTTGTTGATGTTTGAGGGTGTAGAGGGTTCGCACAACACGCGCGAACCAAAACTCATTGAACCTCAGGCACCGATTGCCGTGCCCGCAACACCACGATCCCCGGGGTCTTCGCAATGTAGTCCTTGAAGGGAGAGTCTACGACTTCCCGGTTCTTTTTCTTCGAAGAGGCATTACGCAGCACGGGCCCTTCGTCCTTGTTGATAAAGAACCCGGTATGGGTAACGTCCAGGCCGGCGAGTTGGGTGTAGATGCCAACGTAATCGCCAGTCTGCAAACGGCTGATCACATGATCGTTAACAAACGCGCTGGGGATATAGGTAATCGTGCGCTCGGTCATGGGTACGCCCGGCAAGTAGGCGCTGCCATCGGCTTTTCGATTGAGGCGCTTAACCACGGTTACCGCATGAGGGCTGATTTGCGCGGTGACGTCGTCGGCCAGCTTTTGCTCGGCCTGCGACCAGTCGGTGAAGAAGTGCCGGCGATGCAGGTAATCGAGATTGCCATTCACATAACGCGTCTGAATGAGGTTTTTGAAGAAGTCCGCTTGATTGTTGGACTTTCTCAGCGCTTCGACGTAATCCAGATAGGTGAAACAGTCCAGGCCCCTGAAGTCGACGACCAATGCTTCCGGCGTGGTAGCAGAGCCCTGCAACCTGTTCGCGGAATAGGGCCGTCCCAAAAACTCCCGTGAAATCAGATTGTTCATCTGCCCTATGTCATCGGGGTTGATTGCTGAGCGCTCTTTGAGCAGGGCATCCAGTTTGCTGGCGGTATAACCATCCATCTCCAGTGGCGTGTGCCCATTCGCGGACACGACGTTCTCCACCGCTTTTGTATTGCCGACGGGCAGCCCGGTCCCGCACGCGGTCAGCATGGATGCCAAAAGAAATACAGCTGACCTGCGCATTCGAGTTTCCATCGTTTTCGGCTGTTACGTCTTAAATGGTAATGTTTATTGATAGGTCTGTGGGGATTTTGAGACTACCGGGGGAAGTTCAAAGCATTTTTTTCGGGAAGTACCGACTGGGTGCTTCGCCCAGTACACGACGGAAAACACTGGTGAAGGCACTCGGGCTGCTATAGCCCAGATCAGTTGCCACCCGCGTAATTGCCTCTCCGTTACCCAAACGCACCACGGCCGCCAACAGACATGCCTGCTGACGCCATTCGACAAAACTGATACCGGTTTGTTGGCGAAACAGCCGGGTAAATGTGCGGCGGCTCATCCCGACCTGCCGAGTCATATCATCAATTCCGGTTTCCAGCGACGGTTGTTCCAGCAGCTTTCGACAGATGTGCGCCAGCCTTGGTTCGCTCGGCAGCGGTGCATTGAGCGATAAGGGCGACATGCCGGCTATTTCGTGAAGCAGCAAGGTCATCAAATGGCCATCCAGATGCTCCTTGGCATACAGTGCCGGAACGTCCATGGCCCGGATCAGCAGTTGTTTGAGCAATGCCGAGACGCCGAATACCTGGCAGTGCGCAGGCAGACCGAGTCGAGCGGCGGCGCGGTTACGGATGTAGGTATTAAGCATGGTCACCGGTCCGCTCATGCTCATCTCATGGGGGACGCCCGCCGGTACCCAGATAGCTCTTTGTGGGGGGACGACCCAGTTGCCCTGGCGAGTGAATACCGTGATGACGCCACAGGCGGCGTAGGCAAACTGGCCACGTCGGTGCGTATGCAGAGCAAAGTGTTGGCCATCCAGATAGTTATTGGCCGTGACCACTGCATCGCGGGGAGTGTTTTCGTAGGGATCTATTTCAGTTTCGCGCATGGCCCGAATTTAATGATCTATGACCTGATAGTGCAAGCGAGCCATTGCCCCTGTTGCGCATAGTGGCGTCGTGGTTGGGGCATACAGCTGCCGGCCCGGCATACTGGAAATAGAACTTAATGCAGAAAAAACACCTGATCCTGGCCGTGTTGGTGACGGCTGTCTGGGGCCTGAACTTTCCCATCACCAAACTGGGTCTGGCGGCTATTGATCCACTGCTGCTGACGGCTCTTCGCTTTACGCTGGCGGCGTTGCCGTGGGTGTTTTTTATCCGGCGGCCGTCGATCTCCATGGGTTGGTTGGCCGCCTATGGATTGATTTTCGGGGTCGCGATGTGGGCGTTGATCAACCTGGGCATCGAACTGGGTGTGCCACCAGGGACCGCAGCCCTGTTGATTCAGTTCAGTGCATTTTTTACCTTGGGTTGGGGTGTGTTGCTGTTTCGCGAGCAATTGAGCCTTGGACAGACGCTTGGGGTGGGGCTTGCAGCGCTGGGTTTGATCAGCATTATTTTCAGCAGCCCGGGCCAGGCAACGACAGTGGGTTATGGCTTGTTGCTGGTGAGTGCATTTAGCTGGAGTGTCGGCAACATCATCATCAAACAATCAAAGGTCCGGGAAATGTTTGCCTTTGTGGTGTGGGCCAGCCTGTTCCCGCCGATCCCCTTGCTGGCGCTCACCTGGCTGGCGCACGGTTCCGCTCCGTTTACCTCCCTGGTCGCACACCTTGAATGGGTGTCAGTGTTCTCGCTGTTGTTTCAAGTCTACGCGGCGACACACTTCTGTTATTGGGGCTGGAATCTACTGCTGCGAGAGTACCCGGTTTCGAGGGTGGCACCGCTGTCTTTACTGATACCGGTATTTGGCGTCGCCGGTTCGATGCTGATGCTCGGGCATCGGGTTGATTTCAACGAAGGGATTTCGATTGCGTTGATTCTATCGGCGCTCGCAGTGGGGTTGATGAAGGGGCGCGAGCGGGGGCGGATTGCGCAGGCTGGTGAATAGGGGCGGGGGGGGCTGGTGATGTTTGAACAAACGCCATGAAAGACAGAACACCGTTTCCGGGCTCCCATTTCGGTAGGTCAGGTGTCTCGACACAATCGCACCTGACGACAACGTGCCGCTACGAATCCGAGTTGGCCAAGCTCCAGCACCTACCCCAGTTCATGGCCCAGTAGATCAATCAGATGATCCATGGTGACGCGTACAGCGGGGGAGCGCCGTACGTCAGCATGAACAGACATCCAGATATCCCGCGCTGTCGGTTCGTCATCAAGCTCAATCTTGACCAGCGCCGTATCTCGATCAGCGAGAAAACAGGGAAGTATCGCCACGCCGATGCCTGCTCGTGCGGCAGCTAGTTGCGTTGCGACATCGCTACTTTGAAGCACGAAGGGGCGCCCATCTGCAAAGCGTTGTATCCAGCGCTGTTGGGGAATTTGATGAAGCGCCTCCTCAAAGCCAATGAATGTCCAGGTCGGTGAGGGCCTCAACGCGTACGCTGGGCTGGCATAGAGGCCGAGCTTCATTGAGCCTACCTTGCGAACAATGCGACCGGCTGTTTCAGGTCGTACGAACCCGATGGCGACGTCAGACTCCCCCTTTTCAAGTGAAGCAACACCTGAGGCCGCGCTGAGAATGACCTTGAGGGCCGGATAGTGCGAGCGCAAGCGGGTAAGACTCGGTGCTATCAATACACTCGCCAGAATGGGGAGGGCGCTCAGTCTCACGGTCCCTGACAAAGGAGCCGTACCACGTGCATGACGGCCTATCGCATCGGTGATGGCTTCCATCGGCATGGCAATCGCGGCCAGCGCCAAGCCGTCCTCCGTGAGTCGCGATGAGCGTGGCAGACGCTCCACCAGTTTCATCCCGAGAGATGTCTCAAGGGCCGTAATACGTCGGCCCACTGTTGCGTGATCGACGCGTAACTCTTTCCCCGCGGCAGTGAATGAGCCGAGGCGAGCAACGACAACAAAATGGTGCAGATCTTGCCAATTCATCATGAGTGCAATTTCGCACACTTGAGTTGCGCCAGCACGCGTTTTCCGGTTTTTCCCGTAACCCTATAGTCCCTGCATGCATCATCAGGCTTACCGCCCGGTGAGCAAAGACGGGAAGACAATCATGATTTTGTTCTACGCGGCCGGGGCCAGTTCCCTAGCTCCTCACATTCTCCTGCGCGAAGCAGGCGCCTCCTTTTTGCTTGAGAAAGTTGATCTGATGAGTAAGCAGTGGTCCGGCGGAGATTACGACCTGATCAATCCGAAGTCGTACGTGCCGACCCTGAAAACAGACGATGGGGCGATCCTGACCGAGTGTGCCGTCATTCTGCAGTACATCTCGGATCAGCACTCGGAGCGCAATCTTCTCCCGGCGCAGGGGCGCTTTGAGCGCTATCGCGCACTGGAATGGCTTGGCTTCATTTCGACTGAGGTACACAAGAACTTCATCACGCCCGAGCGGCATGGCGGGGTCAGCGCAAACTTTCTGGCGAAGACGATCGAAGGGCAGAGCGCGACGCGGCGCCTGGTTTCGCCACGGCTAGCGTATGTCGATCATGAGCTGCGCGAGAGGGACTACCTGATGGGGGACGGGTTTTGCGCCCCTGACGCCTATCTGTTCACAATGCTAACGTGGGCCAAGCGATTAGAAATCGATCTATCGGCATGGGACAATTTGCAGGCCTATTTCCAGAGGGTCAGTGCAAGGTCGGCAGTGGGCGAGGCATTGAAGGTTGAAGGGCCTCCACATTCTTTGCGTCCTTTACATAACGTTTCCCCCTAACCGCTCCCGGCGAGGGCGCTTACGCGCAACGCGCCATGCCTGGCGCACGTATAAAAAAGCCCGCATTTGCGGGCTTTGTTGCACTATCAGTGCTTACCAAAGCGGTACGACATAACTCACGTAGAGCCGGTTTTCATCCTGCTTGGTCTGGCCCGTCAGGCTCGGGTTGGCCTGGGCGTTTTTCCAGGTCACGCCCAGTCCCTTCAACTTGCCATCAGGCACCTGGTAGCTCAGCGCCAAGTCGCGCTCCCATTCGCTGTCGCCGCCTTTAGTTACTTTGATCTTGTCGCCGTGCGCGTAGGTGGCCAGAAAGCCAAGGCCTTTGATGCCCAACTGACCGAAGTCGTATTTGTACTGAGCCAGCCAGGTTTCTTCGCCAGCATGCTGGAATTTGTTCAGTTGCAGGTTGGTCAGTGCCGGTGTATCAGCGCCGGCGCCAGGACCTTGTCGGGCATCGCCACTGTTAAGCCCGGAGTCCAGGTAAGGGAAGTCGCTGTCACCGGTGTTTTTCTGGGCCCCCAAGCCAATGGTGTGGCCCGCCAGACTGTAGCTTTCCATCAGGCTGATCGTGGACTGGTTAATACGCCCCTTGGTCAAGCCGTCACCGTAAGAACCCGCGGTGGCAAAGTCGCTGTCGCCATTCGCGTTGCCGCCTACGCCCAGGCTGCGGTAGGCGCGGAAATCACTGAGGAGGCTACCGACCGGCAGCGCGCTGGTGTGCTTGGCGCCGATGAAGGCTTGTTGGTAGTAGTCCTGAAGATTGGAGTACCACAGGCTTAAGGTGGTGTCGGCCAGGCCTGTATAGTCAGCACCGCCATAGAGGAAACGGTCGCTGAGTTTCGCACCGCCGCCAGTGGTCATGTCACTGTCGTTGCTTTCATTGCGAATTTTCGTCCGGACGATGTCGCCAGCCGTGAAGGTGAAGTCGGACAGGTCTTTCGACACCAGTTGCACGCCGGTGTTGGTCTGGTGGTACAGACGCCCATCGGTGTTGGCCAGCATCGGGTTATTTTGGCTGAGCATACCAACACGCAACTCATCCTTGAGGAAGCGCATCTTGAAGGTCGGGCTCAATACGCTGAAGTCATTGGCGGATTTCCCATCATCCAGCGGGAACATGCTGCCGGGATAACGACTCTGGTGATCCTTGTTATTCAGGTCGCCACCGGAGTCGAGCTTGAGGCCGTAAAAGGCCTCAAGATCCAGCCCGAAACCCACAGCACCGTCGGTATAGCCGGAGCGGAAATTGAACTGGAAACCCTGTCCCCAGTCGCGGTAGCTCTTGGCCTTGGCGGTGCTGCCCACCACGTCACGGCCTTGTTGATTGAGGTAGCGGTTGAGCAGGGTCAAGTCGGCATGGCTGTCGTCGATGAAGTCCGCATGGGCAGGCAACATCGCGCCCCCCAGCAAAGCGCCAACGAGGGATACGGCTGGTTTCTTGATCATCATGGATCTCGTTCACAGGGTAATTCACCCTGCCGACGGACTTGTTCATCCAAGGCAATCCTTTACCCATGCATCGGCAGTTTTGCAGCGCTGATGCCAAGCATTTGAATCGCCGCAATATTTTGAAACGCATTAGGAGCTTCGAATATGACAATTCGGTTACGCGATCTTTAGATGTTCGTTGCATTGACCTGCATGTAAAAAAGGCGCTGAAGAAGAAAACAAAGTGTGTCCCCGATGGAGTTCAGTTAGGACGTAGCCAGGAAACAGGTTTGGACAGCGCCGCGAATGACGCTGGTGGAGTTGCAGGAATCGATCATTTCTTTTGCTGACCAGGTCTGGTATCGCGAAGAGCGTGGCGTAACCAATTTCAAATGCAGTGATTTATGAGTTGAGGCGTAGCCGTAATTGCTCGCATTCGAGTTGCGGAGGATATCAAGGGGGGAGGTGGGGCTGGCTAGCAAGCTGAAAGTCGTTTTCAAGCTGGGCCTGATCCGGGTTGAGTATCGCGAGGTTGATCCGCAGGCACGGAATGGAAAACAACGTCATGCCGCGTTTCTGGCAGAGTTGCTTGCGCAACAAGCTAGAAACCCCAGATGCAACAAAGCCCGCACTAGGCGGGCTTTGTTGATGCTTTGTTTGGTGGGCCGGGGTCCTGTCGGGGCGCGTGCGGATTCAGTTCGAGACCGGCGAATCCCTCGGCATCGGTTGCCGCGAAACAACCTATTTCAATAGCTCAATTGGTCATATCTATCTGGCGGAAGGCGAGGAGGGGGCAGTTGCTGAAGTGATGGTAGTGATGCCGGAGTCATGAGGTTGTCGGAGTCAGTTAAAACCAACTTTTTAAACACCCTGAGTCTTCACGTTGTTAGAGTTTATCTGTAAAAAAAACAAGGCCTGTAATGGAGTGTGTGCACTTTTTTAAGTGCTGTTCAGCTCGCGTTCAGAAAGCGCACGCATCTGGATAGTTTGAATAAATAGGCTGTACTGCTTTTAACAACTCTTTACTTTTGCAATCTGGATGGCCCAAAAACAACATGGTAGCCTGCGCATTTTCAGGGGGCGGTAGGGTCACATGAAACGGTTAAAGGAAGTGGCTGTAAATAAGCCATGCTCATTTATTTTCATAATGGCATTTATTATATTGGCTATTATGCAATATAAGCCTGCCGTGCTCAATTACACCACGCGCTTTGTCGACTTTGCCCAGTATATGTTGCAGCATGGGATTACGCTGTTTCCAATCGCTGATGATCTGCAGCCATACCCTGATTATACGGTGCTCAACACGCTCCTCGTGTATCTGGTTTCCTTGCCGTTTGGCCGTGTATCCATCCTTTCGATGGGTTTCCCTTTTTGTGTTGCCGCCGCCTTGATGCTGGTGTTTATTTACAAGCTGGGTGCGCTGCATGAAAAAAAATGGGGTGCCTATGGTGTTGTGTTTGCTCTGTTCACTTGGTCATTCTTGGACGGCGTAAACTCCTTGGCGCTGGATGTATACCCTGCACTTTTTACCGTGATGTGCTTCTACCTGGCCTATTCGGGAGAGGTGCATAAACAACGTTTTCGGTTGCTACTGGTACTCGCGGGACTTGCGCTGGGCTTTGCATTTCGTGGCCCTATTGGCCTGATCGGCCCTGCCAGTGTAGTTGCCTCCTATTATCTGTTAAGCCGGCAGTGGCGCATGCTGATGGTGTTCTCCTTGTTCGCGGGCCTCGTCCTGGCCACAGGTATTGCAGTGCTGGCATGGGCTGCCTACGTACAAGGTGGTGACGCCTTTCTACAAGAGGTCTTGATCATGCAGGGGTTGGGGCGGTTTGGCAGTGATCACGCGCCCCGTTATTACTTCTATTTCTCTGCAGGCTTGCTGACCTATGGCGTAACCGCTTTTATTGCTTTGAGCGTCATCATCAAGACGGGTAAGTACTTTTTTGAGCGTTCAGCTCATCCGGCCACGAACATGCTCTTGTATCTCACGGGCTGGCTCCTTGTGGTAGTCGTGCTGTTCACGATTCCAAGTTCTAAAAAGGCGCGTTATGTACTTTCAATTACCCCCGCCATTTCCTTGTTGGCTGCCTACATTTTTGTAGATCGCAGCCAACTATTTGCAAGCGCCAGAGATAAGCTGTTGGGCTTTTGCTTGAGCTTGCCAGTTATTGGGCTGGGGCTGTTACTGCTTGTATTTGCATATGGTTTTTATGCTGTGACTCCTCTTCGGCCAAACTATTTCGGTGCGTTCCTGGGGTTGATTTCCCTTGTTGCAGTTCGGCCCTGGATGGAGTCGAATTTCTGCGCGCATCCACATCGTGAGTTTGTGATTTTTTCTTTTGGTGTTATCGCTTTCCTTATATTGGATATGTTTTTCTTTAACTCTATTACTTACAATTTGGAGTTGGCCAATGAGCCGACACCAAAGTTTCTGCCTTATTGGTTTTGGTGAGGTGTGCGGTCAGATGGGTTGAGTTACAACAGCTTCAACTTTCGTTTGGCAACCAACAAGGCACTGATGCTAAGGGCGGCCGCGAGTATTAGATAAAAGCTGTGGAAAAGGGGGCAAATTTATTTTTGACGCGTGTCCCCGATGGCGTTCGGCTAGGACGTAGCCAAGGAAATAGGCTTGGACAGCACCGCGAGTGATGCCAGTGAAGTTGCAGGCAACGATCATTTTTTTGCTGACTGGGTCTAGCATCGCGAAGAGCACGGCGTTGCTGGTTTCAAATGCGGTGGCTTGCGAGTCGAGGCGTAGCCGTACCTGTACCTGCTCGCATTCGGGGCGCGGAGGATATCAAGGTGGAGGCTGGCAAGCTGAAAGTCGTTTTCAAGCATGGCCTGATCCGGGTTGAGTATCGCGAGGTTGAGCTGCTGGCACGGATTGGAAAACAACGTAATGCCGCGTTCCGGGCCGGCTTTCAACAAAGAGTGCTTGCGCAACAAGCTAGAAGCCCCAAACCCCAAACCCCAGATGCAACAAAGCCCGCACTAGGCGGGCTTTGTTGATGCTTCGTTTGGTGGGCCGGGGTAATTTGAATTCGCTCAGTAAGTTATTGATTTATAAAATTAATGGCGGCTATTTTTTTTAGTTGGAATACCAATTGGAATACCACGCAAATGTCATTCAACTTGACCATTCCGTTTGCGTCAGAGTGGATCAACACGCGTTATAACTATGATTGGGTGAGCTGCCCATACCGTGCCGGTGGCGACAGGCAGAAATCGGCCGATTCAAGTAAAGGGGCGTTACGATGAGCGTCCTACGGACGTGGGAACGAAATAGATACCGCAAAGAAGTCTCTACCGAGTTATGGCCCAACCCACTCGGCCCGTTCTGGGGGGTTGTGCAAATCAGTTTCGATACCCCATGATGATGGTAGCAAAGAGACAGCTTTAAAATTTCTCACGGTTTTGTACTGAGACTTCTGGCCGGAGGGCCGCATGGACGCGAACACTACTTCTCCATTGGGCAATTACCACGACCCCCTTCAAGTGCCTGAACAGTTCGTAGTCCTTCCTCCTGAAGTGAGCAACGACTGGACCATGAGCATAAGCACCTATCAAAAAATCGCTAAGACGACGGACAAACTCCCGGATACGGGCTTGGAGCTTACGATCCTAGGCTTGTTCGGCGAGGTAGGTAGTCTGCTGAGCGCACTTAAAAAACGACAGCGTGATCGGGCGGCGTTCAAAAGGTACAACGCCATCATTCTCGAGGAGCTTGGCGATGTGCTTTGGTACTTTTCAAACCTCGCATCCCGTGCTCAACTCGATTTATCCACGCTATCTCAACGGGTCTTCCGAGAAATCGAAGACTGGGACATCGTTGAGCCTTCGGAGCCAAACCTTGTATTTGGTGATATGCAGAGCCGGGTTGAGAAGCCTGTCTCGGAGGAGGATTTTAGCGCCCAAGTTCTAACGCTCGCGGGATGCGTAGGCGACCTGCTAAACGATTTCAAGAACGACACGTTCACCAGAAATCGGGACAAGCTTTCGGCGCATCTGGTGGACATTTTCCGAGCACTGGTTGCTGCTGCAGATTCTGCCGGGGTGGATATGGATGCGGCCGCCCTTGGGAACCTCAAAAAAACGTTCAGCCGCTGGCCTGGGGAGATTACCTATCCCCCAAGAATTGATGCGGAGATGCCAAAAAATGAAAGGCTGCCTTCGCATTTAGAGTTTTTCATCGCCGAAGAGAACATTGGCGGTAAGCAGTACGTCATTCAAAAGTGCAACAAGATCATCATTGGCGATCGCCTTACCGACAACAAAATGGAGCGTGATGACTATCGTTTTCACGATGTTTTCCATATCGCATTCGCCGTGCATCTAGGCTGGTCGCCTGTCTTAAGAGCTCTTCTTCACCTCAAGCGCAAAAGTGTTCCTGACGTAGACGAAAACCAAGACGGCGCTAGGGCCATCCTCATAGAAGAAGGCGTGGCCACGTTCATTTTTGGCCGCGGTCTTGAGTGCGATCTGTTTGAGGATGTCGATCACATCGACTACGACCTGTTGAAATCGATTCAAGAGTTCGTAAGGGGTTACGAAGTCGAACGATGCACCTTGTGGCAATGGGAGAAAGCGATCTTGGAAGGGTTTGATATTTTCCGGAAGCTCTCTAGCTCCCGGAAAGGGTACATCACCGCCGACTTCGACAATCACACGATCAGCTTTCGCGAGGGTGACGACGAATAGTGAAAGTCGTCAGGTGGGCTGATTGAGCGGCATTACGGCATGCCGGTCCCAAGTCGTCGGCTGAGAACCAAACTCTGGCCCTGACCACCGATCATTGTTGATCAGAAATAAAAACAACCGATACCGGGCAGTAGAAGGGGGGGGCCAATCATGAGCAGTCAAAAAGCCTGCGTCGTATTCACTACAGGAATGGACGCGGAAGCGCAGTCAGTCTCTCAGCAGCTTGCCGAGGAAGGTTTTGACGTTTGCATAGCAGAGGCTGAGCAGGAAGTCGTGGAAGCAGCGCAGGCGGCAGGGGCTATATCCGAAGAAATCAAAAGTTGCATCGACAATGCCGTCATCTGCATTTTTCTGATCCCGGAAGAAGGCTCTGACTGCCTGACAGCTGCAGCGGGCCACGCAGGGGCGTCAGGTAAAAAAATTGTTGCTGTCGCCGAAAATGTTGAATCCCTACCGCAAATATTCGATGACATCGCCAGTTCTGTACTAACCATCGACAGCCCGCAATTGAAAGATGTGATCCAGGGCAAGCAGGTCTGGGAGCAGGCTGATGGGTCCCCTAGCCCTAAACGAGATATTAACCGGGTCAAGTGTCAATGAGCCCAGTCCCAAAGGTCTTCTCGTACAAGCTGGTGAGGGATTATGGCTTCGCTCCAAATCCATTTCATGGCATCTGCACGCTGGGAACATGCAAACCTCAAATCAGGAAGGCTGCTCGAGTAGGCGATATTGTGGTTGGTTGTGGCAGCGTAGGACTGAACCTGCCGGAAAAACTCATTTTTGTAATGAGAGTCTCTCAGAAGCTTTCGTTTCAGGAATACTGGGAGGACGAGAGGTTCAGAATAAAACGGCCTGATTTGTACTCAAGCAAGAGCATGGCGTATGGGGACAACATTTATCACGTCGTGAACGATTCATGGGTCCAGGAAGACTCCCATCACAGCTTTGACGGCGGACTCATCAACCAAGCTAACTTGGTAAGGGATTTGGGCTCCGACAATGTGCTTATCGGAGAAGAGTTCGTTTATTGGGGAGCCAATGCGGTGGAGATACCCGCTTACCTGCGCAACTTCCAGGGCGAGGATTTGTACCCTCCAGCACGGAACTACCGAAGCACGTTCTCGGAAGCGTTTAGGATTGAGGTGGACATTTGGTTTAAATCGCTTCCTACCCAAGGCTTTCGAAGCCGCCCAGCGTCATGGCGATAACGCTCAGGGGGGAACGCTAAATCGAGCTCGAGCCCGCCGCCCTTCGCTGACACTCATATGCGTAGCGGCTGAAAACAGAGGTTTACTTCACCGTAACTGTAACGTCGAATCAGCACGCGCAAGCTCTAGCGCTGCTTGCACACCGTCGTCGGTGCTGGTGTGGTCGTGAGATGATGTCTCATCTCGTGATGAGGACGGAGCTCGCTCGATGATCATTGAGGAAGGTTTTGCAACCTGGCTTTTTAACTACGTTAAGGCTCACATCATCTATCTCCGAATCAGATAAGGCACTCGTGGTTACGGCATCCTCAAGCTGATCAAGAGCATGGCGGAATGCTATGAGATTGAGAAATTCGAGCTCTGGCTGTGGGAAAAAGCCATACTGACAGGCTTTTAGATCTCCCGAAACTTATAAACACACTGCGGCGGCATTGTGATCGTCGGCGTGATTCCGCACATCATGCGTTTTGAACCTCCTGTAAAGAACGAGCAGCAATGACCCCTACAGCCTTCGTGAATGCCCTGTCTAAATTGAAGCTGGACAACGTATTCAACCCATACGCTGACAAATGTCCGGTCCACGACCGCTCTGATGCCGTATCGGCGCGTCGTTGCAATCTTCGTGGCTATTTGAACGCCGCCTTAGAGATTGGCGTGGACACGATTTGGATGGGGCGCGACCTCGGCTACCGTGGCGGGAGACGGACAGGACTTGCACTTACGGATGAATACCATCTCTCCGAGATGACACAGAGATATCCGGGCTCAAATTTTAAGCAAGCGACCGTTGGTCCGGCGCTCGCAGAACGTACGGCCTCTGAAATCTGGTCAGTATTGCGAGCGGTTGATCTCCCGCCCCTGTTGTGGAACGTCTTCCCTTTTCATCCCCATGAGCCAGGAAATCCGTTCACCAACCGCAAGTTCACGGCCCGTGAACTCCAGCAGGTTGACGTACTGAATGAAATGCTGATCAAGTGGCTGAAAGTTCGCCGCGTGGTTGCGATTGGGCAGGATGCATTCAATTACGCCAGCCGGTTCGGTGTTGAGGTGGTTGCGATTCGTCATCCCAGCTACGGCGGCATCAAGGACTTTCGCAATGGAATGAGCGCACTCTACGATATACCGGTCGAGGTGCTCAATCCCAAGCGTCAGGCTTCACTTTTCTGAAGCTGGTCAGCATGCATCTTGAGTATTTTTTAGTAGAACGAGTGCTATCAGGATATTCACACCCGGGGAGAATGAGAGGCAGTACACGTCAGCATCCTGCTATCAAAGTCTGACTCGACTCTCACAAATCTGTGGGTTAAAACTGTGGCCGGAACTGGCGCTGCTTGTATGAATGTGGACGAAATTTTTGTAAGTAAAGACATTTAAGTTGGCCCTAGCGCACTTTTATTAAAGTGCATTAGGGAGGGGCGAACTAACGATCTACTGTAGTTTTAGCTCGATTTGATTGAGAAGGAAGCGAATATCCTCCGGCATTTGAGAGGGTTTGAATTTACGAATAACGTTGTGCAAGTGGTCTTTCGTTATTTTTAACCCGTCGATCCATAGTGCCATAAGAACCTCTAGAGCGGCTTCACCTTGATCGTTTTCGTACGGATACGATTGGGGGGAGAGGGCAAGTTAATTATATAAGCTGTATATAAAAATTAAATGCGTGCCCCTTCCCACGGTTATCGGATAACTAGATAGCTCAGAATCAGTTGCGCGTTCGGTTTTTCCACTCCATTGGAATTAGAGCATTGGCCTCTCGGAACTCTGGTAATACATGTACGTTTTTCATGCCATTGAAAACATCGATCGGCACGTGTTCGAGAACAATCATCTGAAACTCTGTATCGTGCTTCAGTTTCATACGAGTTATAAAGTTGTCGAGCATCACGAAGGCTTGACTTACTCTAGCGGCGTCTGAGCTTTTTAAATGGATCTCATCCTTAAACTTCTCCTCACCGTAGTACGGGCGGCTAGGTTGGTCCATAAATAGAAAGTTTGGTACAAAACGAGATTTATTTGCAGCAGAAGCCTCATGCAAAGCGAGGAATAAGATCAGATGCATGAACATATGGTTGGAGCTGCTTCCGACGTTCTCGACGAGTGATGACTGTGGTTTTCTAAGTTGTAGGATGTTATGTTTAAAACTGAATGCTGGATGCCAAGTAACGTAATTGTCCATGACGAAATCGGCTTCGGCCAGCAGGGATTGAGCGATATCGTCAATTTGACGGTTGACGTTTTGTCGGACCTCTGCTACATCGTGAACGTGAATCTCATTAGCGGATTCTTGTAGATCAGCAATTTGGCCGGTATAGCTGTCTCGATCATCACTCGAAACTTCATGGTACGATTCTAGCTTGGCCTCTATTTTTCCGAGAAATCGAGCGTGATCAATCGCGGTCTCAAATGACTTTGGTTTCTTTGGTAAGGAGTCTATATATTTTTGCTGCTCTCTCTTTTCAAACTCAAGGTCCCGCAACATACTCGCAACCTGTGTATCTACAGGCTGTTTAGTAGCAGTTGCCAATTTTAATGCACGCAAGTCAGCATTAAGGCCAACTATCAAGTCGTCAAAAATTTCAGATTTGATTAGTTGGTCTGTCTGGTCTAATAACGTTTCTAACGGCTTTAAGCTATCGAGCGTGACCTTGAGTGTGGCTTTATATTGTTTGTGTTCATCGGTGAACTCCCGTAGCTTTCGCATTTTTCGGTTGAGTTCAAACATTTTCGCCTTGGCGTCCGCATAGCGCTTAGCGTCTTGGCCAGTTGCCTCTGGAGAAGGGCAACTATCTACAATCCCTTTCAAGAAAGCTATGTCGACGACTTTTGGGATTTTCTCGATTAAGCCGTACTCTGCTGCAGTAGCTGCAATCTTTCTCGCTTCCCCTTCAAACAAGCTCTTTCCACTTGACAGTTTTTCTTTCTTTTTTTCGAGGTTATCAATTTGTCGCTGAATATCTTTTTTGCGTTCGCGGGCAGCGATATTTTCGAGAGTATCAATACCTAGGCTGAGATCCAGAACTTGGGGAAGGGCTACTCGGTAGCGGTCTTTTTGCTGATTGTCAAAGTAGACTTCGCTATTGGTTATTGTGTTCTCCGACATGGTATTCATCAGCATGAAGTACCGGAATGACATCTGAGTACCTTGCTTGAGGCCGCGCCCGCCCCAAAGCACAACGCTACTATCTAACCCAAACTCCGCTTGAAGAATGGCCTTAATATCGTCGCTCTTTGCATTAGCCTCGGGGACTTCAGGCATCAGGCCAATGCCTGAAAAATAAAGTTGGTCAGATACGTTCTGAGCAGTTGGGCTTTTTCTGGCAATTGTGAATGTCTTATCGTTAATGTAGAGCTGAAGGCCATACCATGCGACGTTATCATTAATTACATCGTGCGGTAGTTTATGTTCGCTAGAAAGAAGGCAATAATCGATAATGTGCAACAGAGAGGTCTTGCCGCGACTACTACCTCCAGTTAGGACGTTAATTTTTCCACGTTCGAATTCGACGTCGCGAACTTTTCCATGGTTAGACCATAGGCGGATCTTATCAATTCCAAATTTCACAATTGCACCCGCAGATTCAAATATAATTCCTCTTCAGAGGATTTGAGAAGGTGAGATATTTCTCGTGAAGCGGCTGTAATGAGTTCGACCCGCTTTCCAAACTCGGGTCCCACTTCAAATGCCTTAGTCTGAAAAATAATATCTTTGTAAGTTATAAAATCTAGGCTGTGCAAAAGCTGTAATCCATTAATCGTGTGGATTAGGCTTGCATGGTAACGCTGGCTGAAATTATGGACGAAATCCGGCCTTATAGCCGTTAGCGAGGAAATTTCTCGTGAGCGAGTATTGCCATTCGCTAAATATTTTATGGTAGGAGCATGCATTACGAGGGGCATTACAAGAAGTGCTTTAGCAAGGGTAAGGGAATGACAGTGATTGAGTGTCATGCCAATAGCAACTGCCGCAATGCCTGAGTTATTGTATCCGCTCCAAGTCAGGGTGCGTTTTTCACTCATGCTCACAATTTCTCCCAGTCTTGATGCCAACCAATTCGGCCTATATCTGAGAGTTCATATAGCTCGCCATTAGAGTATTCGGTGCTAAGTTCATCTCCGCCCAGCTTGTATTTTTCTAGACGCATTGTATTGATAATGGACTGCCCCCTTTCTTTGATCTGCTCCGGTTTGCAGCCACGATATGCTAGGCGGTGATTGTTTTTCCATCTTAAATGTACTTCGCTATGCAACGCTTGAATTTCATCATGAACTACCTCTCCGTTCTGCTCCCATTGCTCTAAGCTACGGGCTAGCCTTATTTTGTGAGTGGTATATTCCGTGATGATCTCCTCCTCGTAATCGTAAATATCATCAATCGCAGAGAGTTGCTGAATGAACAGTTGGTTGAGTAGATTGTCTGGAAGCGCGGGTTCAAAACGAAGGCTGGAGAGCTTGTTATCTCGGCCATCCTGAAAAATGCTCCAGAACTTGGTAAAAAAATCATCAAATTTTACAGTAAAAGCTTTGCCATCCAATATTGATAAATAATTACTGTCTCGTATATTTGAATTAAGTCGTTCGTAGACCTCATCAATCCTGTTGGGTTTGATAAATTTTTCAGCGATTGAATTTTTGATCTTTTGAATGATCTCTGTTTCGGAAAGCTCAAAATGAATTTTCTTGAAAAATTCCCGCTTTATCGATGTATTGAGGCCTGCGACAGCATTTATGTATCCATTTATAATAGCATCTGAGGTTGACGCCTCTAGCTCGGATATTCTAGAGGTGATGTTTTCTAGGTTTTCCGGGCTGTGATTTTCGACGTAAGCGGCTAATAATTTTACGAATTTGTTAGAGCTGCTCACACTTTTGTTAGTTACGAGATGAAACTCCGTCTTAGCGACAAAAATTAGCTGAGCAGCTTCGGTTGAGCGACCATCGTTTGCATCAGAGATGACTCTGGCCCAATTATGAAGAGTTTTCCAAAGATCGGCGTCGAGTTCTGTGAGCGCAATAGGTTTTCCGTCAGCTTGCTTTTGGATCGTATGCTTCAATTGGAATAAGAGCTGCAAGTCATTATCAATGTCGGTGTGAACGTCGTCCTTGATCTCTAGACCTACAGATTGACCTTTTTTTAGGTTTAATATCTTGTAGAGGAAATAATAGTACTGGTAGTCGAAACCGGCGCTGGCACCTGGCGCGGCGGTCTTCTCCATAAATGTTTTCGGTGTGCCCATTTAAAGGTCTCAGTGTGATCATTTTGCCGTTCGGATATGATTGGCAATTACTGAGAATGCCATCCATGACCTTTCAAGGGAGTATGAAGCCATGGCCGGCCTGGGTATGCAACTATTTTGATATCACTCAGGCTCGCAAGATTACATTTCGTCGTTGCGGCTAGCTATTTTCTTTCGTAGAAAAAACAACTGTATATACGAACAGTCTCATCTTATCTGTATATATATACAGTTCAAAGTGCTGAAAACAGTCCTGAAAAACTTGATTGCTTTCGAGGATAGAGAAGGCCAGTAACCGGTTGGAAATGCTTAGTGTAGGAAGCTGCGGGGCAGAGGCCTTTCCTTTTATTACGGTTCGTTTTTTTCGCCGTTTACGGCCATCTACTTGACGTCTTTCATAGAAACGGGAGGAAAAGGGGACAGATTTATTTTTGGTGCGTGTCCCCGATGGAGTTCAGCTAAGACGTAGCCAAGGAAATAGGCTTGGACAGCGCCGCGAATGACGCCGATGAAGTTGCGGGAATCGATCATTTCTTTTGCTGACTGGGTCTAGCATCGCGAAGAGCGTGGCGTTGCCAATTTCAAATGCAGTGGTTTATGAGTCGAGGCGTAGTCGTACTTGCTCGATTTCGGGTCGCGGAGGATATCAAGGGGGAGGTGGGGCTGGCTGGTAAGCTGAAAGTCGTTTTCAAGCTGGGCCTGATCCGGGTTGAGTATCGCGAAATTGAGCCGCTGGCACGGAATGGAAAACTACGTCATGCCGCGTTCCGGGTCGGTTTTCAACAAAGAGGGGAGGCAACAGGCTAGAAACCCCAAACCCCAAACCCCAAACCCCAAACCCCAAACCCCAAACCCCAGACGCAACAAAGCCCGCACTAGGCGGGCTTTGTTGATGCTTCGTTTGGTGGAGCCGGGGGGATTTGAACCCCCGTCCGCCAGTACTCCGCTGTCGGTACTACATGCGTAGCCGTGTCTATTAAGTTAACCCTCAGCGACCCGACGGGCAGGGTGCTTTGGGCGAGTTGTGTAAGTTTTAGCCGCTTCGTCCACAACGTACTGCACGGCGATTCTGTTCTATAT
>JGI25165J46597_1001091_pt1 | contig 17328 bp, 15 predicted proteins | sample AraplaCL_Cvi_mCL_FD_46597 | JGI IMG/M metagenome (IMG submission 46597)
AATGGCGGTTATCGTGTCCTGCAGCGGTTTTCTTGAACGCACGTGCATGACCACTTCGCCGAGTGCGACCACCGGCACGTCCCGGTTGCGCGCGACGAATTCGACCGCGCCGCGGTGAATGTCGTCCATCGCCCGCTGATGAAGCACGAGGCCCACCCACGCGCGTGCGGGAAAGGTCTCGTCCAGCCATTCGACCTGGGCATCGAGCACATCTTCTTTTGCCGGGAAGGTCGGCACGAGAATGGCCAGGCAGTCCGGCAGGCCCAGCAGGTGCCGGTATTCCTTCTCCGGTCGCGACAGGTCCTGCGGTGTGAGCCGGTATTCGCCCTTCGGCGCGCGTGTACGCGCCAGCGTGATGAGTTCGGACAGATTGCCGTAGCCCTCCCGATTTTTCGCCAGCAGGATGAGTCCGAATGCCGGCGAGCCGTCGGCGTTCACCAGACGAAAGTAGGAGCCGACGATAAACGGCAGCTTCGCTTCTTTCGCCGCGACATGCGCGCGCACCACACCGGCAAGCGAGCACTCGTCGGTAATGGCAAGCGCCGAGTAGCCCAGTTGCGCGGCGCGCTCAGCGAGTTCCTCGGCGTGCGACGCGCCACGCAGAAACGAAAAATTGGAGAGGCAGAAAAGCTCGGCATACGCCGGCAGCATGCTGAAGGTGGCATCCATGGCGCATCATCCGAAAAGGCCATGAAGGAACCACCGCTGGTCTTCTTCGGCGTCGCGGCTGCTGACACGTTCGCGGTAAATCCAGTAGCAGCTCTGGTCGTCGGCCTGAGCGACGAAGTAGTCGCGCGTCACGAGTTCGCCGTCGAACCAGCCCGCCTCGATACGCTCCCCCGGCGACACCATGCGCAGCGGCGAGCCATAGAACGGACGATGCTGGCGCATTATCAAGCGCACCGGCGTATCGAGCATCCACGTGGGCCTCGGCAAGCCTTCCGGTATGACTGCGGGCTTCACCGGTTGTGTCACCGGCACCCAGCAGTTGGCGACTTCCGGCCGATGGTCGGGACTTGGCGCGGGCCGCAGCACGTTCTCGTCACCCAGCCGCGCGACCAGCAGTTCGAGTAGCCGTGCATGATCTTCCTTTGAGCCGCCGGGCTCGGGAAAAAGCGTATCGGAAGCCGGCGCAGCGGACTCCACTTTCGAGGCGTCCAGACGCAATGCGATAACCGGCGCGGTGAGCTCGATGCGATGCAAGCGCTCCTTCAGCAGCCTCACCAGGTGTTCTTCACGCCACGTTGGCTCGCCGAGGGCAATGTCGATGGTGGTGGGTTCGATGGCGTCGCGCCCCCGCTCGTGCTCCAGCAACAAACGTATTGCGGTGACCGCCAACTGCTTTGCGCAGAGCCAGCCGCACAACTGCACGATCAGCCGATGCGCGCCGAACACGGCGCCGTCCGCATGTTCGAGCCGGTCGGGCATTTCGATGCGCGCGGAAAACGTGGGCGGCAGTTCGAGCCAGTCGAAGAGTTCCGGCGCGGTGCCGAATGCGCGGTCGAGCGAATCGAGCAGGTGTTCGCCGCAGCGCCGCTGCAAGCCGGCGCGCGGCAGCCGGCGAATGTCGGCGATGGTTTCGCAGCCGAGCCCCGCGAACCAGTCGGCAAACTCGCGCACCTCGGGGACCGCGATCATGGGCAACGCGGCGAGACGCTGCTCGAGCGTGGACAGCTTCAGCACGCGCCGCGCGCCCCGCCCCTTCGCATATCGCGCCAGCAGCCACGCGCCCTGGCCGGTCGGCGCGGCGCTCACGCGCGCGGTGAGACCGAGCGTGGCAAGCAGCGCCTTCGCCTCGCGGCACAGCGCAAGCAGTCCGCCAAAGAGGCGCAGGCTCGCGCCTATTTCCACGACGACGGTCGCTTCATCGAGCAGCGCGACCTCGGGCGAAAAGCGCATTAGCGCGATGCCGACCTCGCGTTGTGCGGACTGCTCGCGGGCGAAGTCGCGTTCGTGCATGTCGGTCTCGGGCGACAGCGTGAGCACGCCACCGCGTTTCATGCCGAGCCTCACTCCGGCCGCGCGCGCGACGCTGTCCGCAATCACGACCTTGTCCTTCTCGAGCACGACACTGCCGTGAGCGGGCTCAGGCGACCACTTCGGCCTGAAAACTTCGAGCGGCAACTTCGGCAGGTGAACGGCGAGGAAGACGCGCATGTCGTGACAGCAGAACAGGAGTGGGTTGAAGGGGAATCGACAGGGGCTCCGCGCGCGAGGGCCCTCGTCGTTTCACGATGTCGACGGTCAGGCCGTCGGCAGATGGTTTGAGCGCCAGCCGCAATAGCGCCGGCGACGCGTCCTGAGCGCTCGCGAGCGGCCGCACCATGACGAAAAGCGTCTCCGACGACTGCGCCGCCAGATGCAGGCGCCGAAGCGACGAAGCCTGCGCATACTGCGCCCAGAAAATCAGCGCACCGCAACTGCCGGCACGCAGAATCTGTTCTGCCGACCACAATGCGTCCGCCGTTTTCTGCGCCTTGACGCGCAGCACCTGCTCAAGCGACAAGCCGATATAGCTGAGCCCGAGGCCGTCCGGTGTATGCGGGGGCTGGACGAACGCAATGGGCCGGTTGCCCGCTGCACTGAGCGCCGGACGTAGCAGCCGCAGCTCGCCGACACCCGGCTGCTGCACGAGCAGGTCGACCAGTGCGCCCACTGGCCAGCCGCCACCGGGCAGTTCAGCCGATAGCGCCGGATAGCCGGTGTCGACCACCTGCCCCCGGCCGCGCGCAAGCTGGGACGCCCGCCACAGGGACGGGTGTATCGCTTCGGGCGGTGGAGAAGAGGCAGTCATGGACGAAAAAAACCTGTATGGATGTACAGTATCCTACACGGATTTTCGCGACGGGGAACAGGCACTTTTTTTGGGGGCGAATGGAAGGACAGGTATGTGCCCAAACTCATGGGGCATCCATTCCAGAGAAAACGCCATACAGCAGGCACTTCCCGACGCACACCGCCATTGCGGCGATGTGCGGTCTGAATCTCAATGAACGGGCTACAGCGCTGGGATCAAACCCGATCCAGATTCGCCGAAGCAAACGCCCAGTTCAAATGACGCGACACGGTCGCGACCAGGTAATCCGGCCGGCGATTCTGATAATCGAGGTAATAGGCGTGCTCCCACACATCCACCGTCAGCAGCGGCGCCTGACCGCGCGTGAACGGGGTTTCCGCATTGCTCGTCTTCACCACCGCGAGTTCGCCTCGATCGACCACCAGCCATCCCCAGCCGCTGCCGAATTGCGACGCCGAAGTGGCCACCAATGCTTTGGTCAACGCTTCCGTGGAGCCGAACTTGCGCTGGATCGCCGCCTGCAGCTTCTCGCTCGGCGCGCTCACATCCGGACTGAGCGAGTTCCAGTAGAAATTGTGATTCCACGCCTGCGCTGCGTTGTTGAACACGTCGACGAGCGCCGGCTGATCGTGCGACTGCATGATCAGCTCTTCGAGCGACGCATTGGCGAGCGGCGTGCCGGCCAGCAGCTTGTGCAGATTGTCGAAGTACGCACGATGATGTTTGCCGTAGTGAATCTCGATCGTACGCGCCGAGATAACCGGTTCGAGCGCGTTGTCCGCCCACGGCAACGGCGGCAGAGTTTGCGGCGACGCGCCGAGATACGCCGGCACCCCACGCGAGCTTGCAGCCGTTGTAGCAGCCTGCGTGCTCGCGCCGAATGACATCTTCGAAAGCAGCACACCGACTGACGCCAGCGATCCGGTTGCCATCAGACGACGGCGCGACAAAGACGATTTGAGCATGTTTGAAATCCCCAGTAATGTGGCGCGGCGCTCATGATGTCCGCCGCACTCACACAACATTCCACGCTATCTGGCTATTCCATCGAGGCGGGGAATTATTTGCCCGCTTCTAACGGGACGATTGGGGCGATCCGGAGCCTTGCGGCGCGTCGATCTGCTGCTTCGCTTGGGTCTTCTGCTTCGCTTCGGTCTTCTGCTTCGTGTCGATCTGCTGCTTCAAAACGCGCTTCTGCTTCGCATGGAGCTTCTGCTTCACGGCGAGCTTCTGCTCGAAGAGCGGCTTGCCGAATTCGAACGCCTTCGTGTAATCCGCCGTGTCCGGTTCGTCGTCTGTCGGCGAGCGCGGGATGTTGTCGGTTCTGCCACTCGTTACCGGACGTATGTCGAGCTTCAGACCGGACACCTGGCGCTTGACGGTGTCCGCGACCTCGCCGATGACAGCAGGCGTCACAGCACCCATCGGCTCGACCCCGTGTATCGCGAACTGCGTGCGCAAGCCACTATCGGGCGTGAGAAACAACGGACCTGCGGGGACCTTTTGCTCTTCGTCCTGATATTCCGTCAGCTCGTCGCGGTCGTTGAACCACAAGACGCAACCAAGGCACGGCGGCTTGGAACCCGCGGCGCGACCTTCCTTCAACATCTCGGGATAGTCCTTTTCGATCGTCAGCCTCACACTGATCTCGGCGTGGTGCCGGGACGGGTTGTCGGTCACGGTCAGGACGACATCGGGATTTTCGCCGAGCCAGTTGAACAGCTTCTGCGCGCGGCGCAGCTTGTCGTCTGTATTGAGCGACGGCGAAGCGCCGCTTTGCGGCGCAGTACGAAGTTTTTCGGCAATGAATTCGCCGAGGTGGTCCCTGAGCCTGGCTGCATCGCCGTAACGCCTCTGGAGCTTCTCGTTCGCTTCGCCATTGTTCATCGACATCACAATGCGATTGCTCGCACGGGACGCAACGGCCTGCAACTCGGTTCCGTGCAACTTCGGATTCCCGTCCAGAATGAAGCCCGCGAGTCGCGTCGAAGTCCGTTGACTATCGGAGTCATTCCTCGAGTATTTCCACTGCTCCGCAACGTCTTCTGGCGCGACCTTCGGGGCGCCGCCCTGGGTCTGCAAGCTCCACGCACGAAGTCCACCGGACTTCACAGCGCCGGTTATCTGCTCGTGGAGCAACTGCGCGTTGTCGTCGGGCTCGATGCGCGGCCCGGACTTCGACGCCCGTACTTTAAGCGGCCCAGGTGACCCGTTGCTTTTATCCGGCAAATTTGCCAGCGCCGCCGACGGCTCGCGCGCACTGCGCGGCTTCGTTCCTGACGACTGCGCAAGCGGTCTGTCACCGGCCGCTTTATCCGTCACCTCACCGGTCGCATTAGCGTTCGCATTAGTGGTCTCGCTACTGTTCGCCCGCCCGTCGGGCACCCTGTGATCCAGGGGAATCCCTTTCAGCATCGTCTTTCTCCAATCCGCGTGATCTCGCGGTGCATCGCTGCTATCAGGCCGCGCCCGGAAGATTCAAATCGTCCTTGTGATCGTCGTACTCGGTTCCGGCAACTTCCTTCGCGCCGTCCTTGGCGATCTGCTTACCCGCTTCCTTCGCGGCCGTTTTGTTGATCACACCTTTGTTGGCCTGATACGCCGCGTTCAGTGCCGCCGACTCCGCGCCCTTGAGCGCCGTGCCCGCACCCGGCACGGTCAGCGCGCCGAGGGCCGCGCCGCCCACATCGAAGCCGGCCTTGATGCCGGCCTGCTTCATGTCGCCGCCTTCGAGCGCGGTGTCGGCAAGTTCGTAGCCGCTCGAAAGCGCCTGCGCGCCAACCGAGCCCGCTGCCGCCAGCTGGCTGATAAGCGGAATCTTGAGATCGGCGATCACGCCGAGCACCTTCGACACAACACCCTCGATCTTCGAGGCGATCGTGAGGAGTCCGTGCAGGAAGTCCTGGAACTGGCCGCCCTTCTTTGCCTTCGTGTCCGGCTGGTCGGCTTCGCCGTCCTGCATCGCGGCGACTGCGCTCGCGTCCTCCGCGCTCGACGGCGCCTGAGTCGCGTAGGTCGGCGCGGGCGTTTTGTTCATCGTCGAGGTGAATTTGTCGAAGTCCTTTTTCGAAATCTTGCCGTCGTCGGCGGCGTGGAAAAACGAGCCGCTGTTGCCGTGCAGCGCGTTGTCCATCATGCCGAACAGCATCGGATCGTTGAGCAGCTGCTTCGCGGCTTTCGCGACGTCGGGGTTCGGATCGTTCGACAAGGTCTTGAGCTTGTCCCGCGTCAGGTTCCCGTCCTTGAAGAACGCGTCGGAATTCGCCTGCATTGTTTTCACGGTGGCGGTTTCATCTGCGTTCAATTCGACGTTCGAAGAAATCGCGTCTTCCAGCTTGCCGCGTTTGACCTTGCCGTCGGCGTTGCCTGCGAGCTTCTGCCAGTCGTCCGGATGATCGAGGTAATACTGGGCGGCCGCGATCACTTGCGGCGGGCGCTTGCCCTCGCTGCCCGTTCCGTCGACGATCTGCTGCAACGAGTCCTTCGTCACCGGGTCGGGCAGGTTGTCGGAATAGCGATACAGCTCGCGCTCGGCGTCGTTAGCGGTCATGGGGCGGCCCTGCTTCGCGCCGCTGGTGTCGTCCGACGGAATGTAGTTCTTCTCGAACGAACTGGCCTGCTTCTGGTTCATCGCGATCAACGTGGGGGAGTTCGAAAGCGCTTTCACGTCGCCGCCACTGAACTTGCCGTCCGTCTTGCCGTTCTTGCCCGAGTCCAGCATGTGCTGCAAGCCGGGATCGTTCTTTACCGTTTGCAATGCCGCCTTCAGATCGGGCGGCGTTTTCGGATCGTTGATCTTCTTGTCGAGATCCGAGAACTTGAGCGTGCCGAGTTCGCCCTCGTGACGCTGCAACACGTTGAGCGCGTTTGCACGATCCGGCGACGCGGCCAGTTGCTGGTCCGCGAGCGTGCGCTTTATGTCGCCAGCGATGAACTTGCCGTCTGACTTGCCGTTCAATGCGCCGTCGAGTTGCTTCTGCAAGTCGGGATCGTTCTTCAGCGATTGCAGCGCCTGCTTCAGGTCGGGTGGCGTCTTCGGATCGTCGATTTTCTTGTCGAGATCGGAGAAGCTCATCGTGCCCAGTTCCTTCGAGTGCGCGTCGAGCACGCTCAACGTGTTCGAGCGCTGTTGGGCGAGTTGCTGAGCCTGCTGTTCTTCCGGCGTGGGTGCGGGCGATGCCGGGAACGCGCTCGAGTCGGCGTCGGCCGCCGCTGTATTGGCAGGCTCGGGCTGCGCGGCGACGGGCGCGGCCGCGCCGCTGTCATCGCCGGCAGCGTCGGCGCGCTGACCGTCCGCCGGTTGCATCGCATTGCGCAACATGGGTCCGCTCGCATTCGGCGGAGCGCCGCCCGCTTGCGCGAGATTGCGCAGCACGAGTCCACGCGGCACGGTCTGGCCGTCAGGGGCGCCAGGCGCCTTGCCTCCAGCCGACGACGCATGCTTCAAACCCGTCAGCATCGCGCTGAACAATGCCTGCATTTCCGCCGACCCGGCGTCCTGCGTGTCGGCCGGCGCGCCGTTTCTCAGCGCCGCCGCTTCGGGCGTGCCGACATCGCTCGCGGTGTTGGCTTGCAGCGGCGTGGTTTGCGTCAGTACGCGCATATTCATTGTTAGCTTTCCTTGATGATTTCGGGTTATTGGCCGGACTTGCCCGCACCGCGAACAAGCAGTTCGATTCGCCGCGCGACGTTCGCGGACATTGGCGGCAGATGCTGGCGTGCAAAAGCCGCCTGCAACGCTTCATACTGTCTTCGCAGCGCCGCCGCCCGCGTCTGAAGCGCGGGGCGCAGTTGCAGCGTGATTTCGAACGCGTACGAAGCGTCCGCGGACAATTGGCCGTCCAGATAAGACATCAGCAGCAACTCACTTGCATACATAGCGCCGTTCCAGGTCGGACCGAAATAGCGGGATTGACAGGCGCCGGCCGTTCAGCCCCGCTGCCGTCCCGACTGCGTTGCCGCGAGGCGAGACCGTTACGCCAGAATCGTCGACAGATTCGCAAGCCGCGACGCCATCTGCGGATCGCTTGGATGCTCGAACGCATCGGAAAACGCCTCGGTCGCGGCTTGCGGCGTCTTCGCGTTCTTCACCGCGTCGATCACGCCGCGTTGTGTCGTTTCCAGTTCCTGCTTGAGGAAGCCGTAGTTGGCGGCCTGGCTCGACGGATCGAGCGGCGGCTTCTGGCTTGCCGCGAAGTCGAGCAGACCTTGCTTGCGCGAGCCGCCCCACTGCGCGATTCCGTAGCCGTTGGCGTTGTCGTCGGCCATGTTGCCGCTCGGCTTGCCGATCGCGCCGCCCTGGTTGATGCCGGAGTTCATACCCCCGCTCTCATGCCACAGATTCGCGACGACGCCGGCCGCCTGGTCCTTCGTCAGCCCGAAGTCTTTCTGCAAATTGGCCATGTAGGCGTCAGCAACCTGCTTGCTTTGTGCAGGCGTGTTTGCAGTGGTTTGCGGCGCAGTGCTGAGACCGGTGCTGCCGCCATTCGACGATGCACCCGCTGCGCTCGCGGCGGAATCAGCGGCAGGCGCAGCAGACGACGCACCGCCGGAAGCCCCGGGCGCTAAAGCCCCGGCCTGGCCTGCGGCGCCTCCATGCGCAGCGCCAAGCCCCGCCAACACATGATGGCCGCCGTGATGCCCGCCGCCCCCCGTCATGGCTGAACCCTGATCCTGAGCGTCGTCGCTTTGCTTGAGCAATGCGAGCAGATCCTGCATGAACTTCGCGACGTCGTTGACCTGGCCATCCTGGCCCGCGCCGTTGCTGCCCGCACTGCTCGCGGAATTGCCGCCGTCGAGCAGGTTCGCGATATCGCGCAGCAGATTGCTGACGTCCGAGCCGTGCGAACGATCGTTGTCGGCATTGGGTAATCTGTTTGTCGACGTGCCGACGAAGTAATTACCGCTCGCTGTAGATATGGGATTCATGGCGTTCTCTTCTCTCGATGAGTGACAGACGCGTGACGCTCGACAGCGCCGCGTTTGCATCAAGATAGATTTCCCTCGCGCGCTGTTGCGTAGCGCGTGCGAAGCCGCATGCAGTGCGCCGAACCTGCGCGCCCGCAATCTGAAAATCGCCTGCTTCGAGACGGCCCGAGGCGATCCTAGGCGACTTGCGATGCGCGCTTCGCGCCGCCGTGGTGCCGCTTCGCGTTACGTCATGCGCGAACGCTGGCAATGAGTATGGTGGAGTTCTCCATGTGAATCGCTCATCTTGAGCAACGTTGTCATGTTCATTCGCCGATCTTGTGCCTCCTGTGCCTCTTGTGCCGTCCTTTGCGCTTTGTTGTTCACCGGCGCAGCCCTCCTGATGACGTTTTCCGTTTCGACGCAAGCAGCCGCCGGGTTCGTGCGTGTCGATGCACAGTACGACGCCGTGGCGGAGCGGCATCGCGAGGAACGGTTGCGCGAGGAGCGGTTGTGGGAAGAACGTCAGCAGGACGCGCGCCGTCAGCAGGCAATTCACGACGACTATCGTCAACGCAGTGAACGCGCGCAACGCGCTCACGCCGCGAGCGAACGCGGGCAACTGGATTGACGCCGCCCATGTGCCTTCTAAAACCGCGCATTGCCGGCGCCGCCGTTTGTTCGCTCGTCATGTTTGCAGCAGCGCCCGCATATGCCGATTGTTTCGACGAAGCCGCCGCGTATCAGCACGTCAATCCGACTATCCTGCGTGCAATCGCCTGGCAGGAATCACACTATCGTGCGGACGCGGTTCACAAGAACGCAAACGGCTCGATCGACTACGGTCTCATGCAGATCAATTCGATCCACCTGAGCGCGTTAGCGCGCTACGGAATCGGTCAGGAAGCGTTGATGACGCCGTGCAAGAACGTCTACATCGCCGCATGGCAATTGCGCCGGCAGGTCGTCAAATACGGCAATACGTGGGCCGCTGTTGGCGCATATCACTCGGCGACGCCCGCATTACGCGACGACTACGCGCGTCGTATCGCCGCTATCGTCGAACGCTGGAGCATGGGATCGGCATCGGCATCGGTATCGATATCGGCATCGGGAATGCCGGCTCCTTGACGTGCCGCCATGCGTCGAGCATGCGCTAAAGCCGCGGTTGCACATGGCCCACTTCGTGGCAAAGCACGACGCTTCGCGCGATCCGCTTGTCGCGGCGGGCCGCATCGCACAATGCAAATGAACGCACCACGAGAATCGTTTGTTCCTTCTTCTCTGTGAAACCAGCATGCCGACCATTCAATGCAGCGCCACCGTACTCGACGCTTTCCTATCCGTATTTTCGGGCGGCATGCGCATCGGAGCGCAGGCCGATCTCGACGACATGTTGCTCGCGTTGCGAACATGGCAGCCCGATTCGCCGCTCGCCGACGTACTCGAAGCGCGTCTGCATATCAGCCGCACCGACTGGCGAGAAGCGGCGCAACTGCTGCGTCAGGTGAGCGACCGGCACGCGGGTTTGCCGATCGTATCGGCGCTGCACGGCTTGTGTCTCTTCATGCTGCGCGACGACGAATGGCGGCGTCTCGGCGCGCAGGTTCTGGAGAGCGGCAATCAGACAGCAATCGCTATCGTCGGGCGGTTTCTCGGCGTGACGATCGAGCCGGGCGCGCACCCGTCGCTTCTCGCGGAGCGTGTGACCGAAGCCGTGCACGCCTGAAGCACCGGGAAAATGCCGGTGTGACGCATAGCGCGCACAACCGGCATTCAGCGTTTCGTTCCTGCATCCGTTACCAGGAGTCGGTCAGGAGTCGGTCAGGACTCGATCAGAACTCGATCAGAACTCGATCACGCGCGGCGAAAGCAACACCAACCGTTCCATATGGCTGTTCTGTTTCTGCCGATAGCGAAACAGTCCGCCCAGAAACGGTATCTTCGACAGGACCGGCACGCCCGATTCGCCATTGGTCTGGTTATCGATCCGATATCCGGCAATCAGCAGACTTTGCCCTTCCGTTACAACGGCTTCCGTGTTGATTTCGCTGGTGGCAATCTGAGGAATCTGGTCGGTGGTTTGTCCGGGCACGATCTGACCGTCCTCCACATGCACCTGCAACTTGATTTGCGTCTTGCCTTCGTCGTCGGTGACCATTGGCAGCACCCGCAGTGTATTGCCGACCGACACGCTGAACAGATCGCTCGACGTGAACCCCGCTACCTTCACGAAGAAGCGCGTTTTGTTGTCCATGACCGCCTCGACGTTATCCAGCGTCGCGACCTTCGGGCTTGCGTCGACGCGCGCGAGATCGTCCTGTTCGAGCGCATTGACCCGCGCGAGCAGATAACGCCCCGCATCGCCCACCACCGCTGTCAGCGACAAGCCCGCCGGCGTCACGTTGGCAATCGTGTTGCCGTTCGCGTCGGTTCCCGTGAACGTCGGATTCAACTGGCCGTTAAAGCTGTTCGCACTCGTCACGCCGTTGCCGGTCTGAAAGTCGACGTGGCTGTTGTGAGCGCGCCAGTCCACGCCGATCTGCTTGAGCGCGTTGTCGTTGATCTGAATGATGTTCGCCTCGATCTCGATCATGCGGCGCTTTACGTCGAGCCGGTCGATGAGCGGCTTGTACTGATCGACACGTTGCGGCAGATCCCGCACCAGCACCGAGTTCGTGCGCGGGTCCGCAATGATGACCGGCAACGAGCCCGCGCCGTCGGGTAGCGCGGCCGTGGACGGCGCGCCTCGTCCGCTCGCGTCGTTGCCGTTGTGCGCGCCTTGCGCAGGCGCGCCGACGGGCCCCGCCGCGCTCGGCAATGGCGCGCCGAACAGACCCGGCAACGGCGGATTGACGCCCGCGTTGTCGGGATACGGCGAGCCGCCGGAGGTCCCGCCCCGCACGTCCGCCATCGCGTCGACGGGTCGCACCGAAGGCGTCACATCCGGCGTCGCGCCGCGCGAGTTGCCTTTCTTGTCGCTATCGTTTTGCGGGTGATACAGGCTCGACAGCACGCTCGCCACGCCAGGCACGATCACTGTCTTGCCGTCGATCACCACTTTATGATCGTCGGCCCAACCGTTTTTCAGCGGATACACGCGGACCTCGCTGCCGGTGCGCCGATTCGCGTTCTGATCGATGCGCGCCGCCACGTCGCTCACGAGTGACAAGAGCCGGCTCGGTCCGGTGACCAGGGCAACGCCCTGAACCGGGTCGTACACGATCGGAAAGCGGTCGGTTTCGAGGCCGATCTGCTTGAGCGTCTGACGCAGATTTTCCGTTCCGGCGAAGTCGAGGTTGATGACTCGCGTGGAGACGTCGTTGGCCGCGCTGATCGACAGCACGCTGCCGTCGTAGAACCACACAAAACCGAAGGTCGCGGCCATCGTGTCGATGAACTTGCGCGGCGGCAGGTTGAAGCGGCCCGACACCGTGCCCTGGATATTTGGCGCAATGGAAATGATGATGCCCTGGCTCGCCGCGAAATCGCTGAGTACGTCCTTCACGTCCTTGCTTTCCACAGAGATCTGCACGAGCCCCGGCCGCCATTTGATCGGCGCAGCGTGAGCGATGGTGATACAGAGAAGCAAAGCCGCGCCGATTGCACAGCGACCTAGTTTTGATTTCATGATGTTGTGGAAAGTCGGTGATTGAGATGACGTGCAGGCGTGATGCACCATTTCAGCGATTGAGCGTGTCGGAAGGTGCTTCGTTGAATTGGCGCCGATATCCGTTGACGAGGGTCGAGCGGTTACTCACACCCCACTTGCTGGCGGCTTCCAGAATGCCCCGCTCGCTGCCGCTCGCGGCTTGCAGTTCCGCGCGAATGCGCTGCATGCGTAACTGCCGGATGATTTCGCTCGGCGTCGAGCCGAGGCTGTTCTTGAAGGTGCTTTGCAACGCCCGATCGGTGACGCCGATCTCCAGCGCGATCTCGCGTATCGACAGATCCTTGCGTTCGAGATTCGCGACGAGAAAGCGATACGCGCGCCGGTATTTCGCCGGCAGGCGAGCGGCGATGTCGTCCAGTTGTTCCGGCGGACGCGCGGTGCGCTGCGTGTATTGCGCAAGCGCGCCGGCCTCGTCGCGCACGCAACGCAGCGCGTTGACCGCATAACGCGCGTAGAGCGTGAGCGACTCGCCGTTACGGCCTTGCAAATGCCGCAGCTTTGCGAGCCCGTACAGATATTCCAGTTGACGATGCCCTTGCCAGCCGCGGCTCTCCGCACTGAGCAGATTGATGATCGACTCCGCGAGTTGCGGCACGCCGCCGGCAAGACTCGCGAGCATCGTCTCGAGACGCGCTGCGCGCTGATATGCAGTCAGCCCTTGTGCCGCGGCCCAGTTCAGATGCTCGTTGAGCGTGCGTTCCGCGTCGCGGCCGCCCTCGGCCAACGCATGCAATTGCTCGAGAAACTCAATGCGTCCGCGCAGCAGCGGCGCTTTAACGCCCGCTGCGGCACGCCGCATCAGCGCGGCGGGCACCGACACTACCGAGCATTGCGCGTCGCCCGCGAACCCCGGTTGCCAGTAGCCGTGGTCGGCAAGCTCCGCGTGCGAGCGCAGTTCGCTTTGCGTCGTCAGATCGAAGCGCACGGTGTCGATCAGATCGTGCCAGCCGGCCACGTTGTGAAACTGCGCGGCGTCGCTAGTGAGAAGGTTTTCGAGTTCGTCGAGTGCGAGACCCGCTTCGCGCAAACGGCCCAGATCGAACAACACGCAGAAGGTGCCGAACAAACCTTCGAGACGCAGCGCAGCGTCGCCGCCCGTATCTTCGACCACGCGTGTGAAGCACGCCATCGCCGTACCGAGCCGATGACGGAACAACGCCTGCCAGCCCGCATTACGGCACGACGCTGCTCGCATCTGCGAGCGCGATGCGCGCATTTTCTTCTGTGCCTGGCGAAACGATTCGTCGGCGTCGAGTTCCATGCCGAAGGTCATGTTCAGGTCGCCCTGCAATTGCAGCCATGCGGGCAGAATGTCTTCGTCGCACGATTCGACGTGGCGCGAGATCTGTGTCGACGCCGCTAGAATCCGGCCCCCGGCGATCATGTCATAGAGACCCGCCGGCGCCGCCGACGACGCGAGAACGGATACGAGAGGAAAGTAAAAGGTTGAAAACATGGCTTGCTCCGTAACAGGTTTTCAAGCGGACGTCGCGGCATAGAAATGCTTAGGCATCTTGAATGTCTGCGCGCCTGACTTCGGCGGCATCGTCAGCGCCTTGCGACAACGGAGGTCAATTTAACAAAGCTGGATTCGCCAATTCTCAATAATCAGATGAAAACGGTGATTATTAAAAATAGTTGAGAATTGGCGTGTCGCCGCGAGCGCGGCTTTACCGCAGCGGCCGTGAAGGTACGGTGGCGGGCGCATCCGCAGATGCTTTCGTCTCGCTGCGAGCGAGCGCTTCGAGGCTGGTTTTCAACAGACGCAGGTCGAGCTGATCTCGCACTTGCGTAACGAAGATGCCGGCGAACACGGCCATCATCAGTACGGCCACTGCGCCTTTGATCGGCTGGCTGAGCGCGCTGAGTTCGAGTTTCTGCGCCGATTTCGACGCGAGGTTCACGCCCATGTCGATCAGCAGCAGCACGAGCAGCATCGGCGCCGCAAGTTTGGCGACTGTTTGCATCAGCGTGTCGGTCTGGTGCATCACGAATGCATCGAGCACATTGACGGACGCCGGAATGGACGCCGAAACCGGCCACCACTTATACGACGCATACAACGCTTCCAGCAGAAACTGCATGCCGCCGAGCGACCAGAACGCGACCGTCGCGACCTGACCGAGCAGCGTGGCTGAAGGCGTGGATTGCTGCGATAGCATCGGGTTCTGCAACTGCGCGCTGTTAAAGCCGGTGAGATTGTCGAGATAGCTGCCCGCGCCTTCCGCGACCCAGAACACCGTCGACGCCGCAAAGCCCATCACGATGCCGATAAAGGTTTCGCGCAGACCGATTGTCAGCAGAGTCAGGCCGGTGAGCGACGCGCCAAACGAGTCCGGCTGACCCGCCGCGACGAACATGCTGAAACTGAGCGCGACGCCGTTGCGCACGACGCCTTGCAGCACGCCGTCGGAGGTGGGCGGAAACAGCGTCATCAGCGCGAACAGACGCAGCGAACACACGCCCCACACCGCCAGATACTGCGAGAATTGCAAACCGTGTTCGAGCAGATACGCGTTCATTTGCGGCCCAGTCGCGCAAGCGCCATTTCTTCGGTCTCTTCGTCCTCGGCGTCGGCGGCAATGCCATCCAGCACCGCTTCGAGCTTTTTCACGCGCTGCTCGCACATGTCGATGCGACCGCGATTCTGCGCGATATCGCGCCGCGCGGCAGCGATCTCTTCGTCTTTCGCGGCGATTGCGGCGCGCGCTTCGTTCAGTTCCGACTGCGCGTGCGCGAGCCGTTCCTCGAGCGTCTCCGTATAACGGCGGATCGACGTGAAGTTGTCGATCGAGAACGGCTCGGCGCCGGTCATCATCGCCGCGATGCGCTGACGATACATGCGCACCACGGCGTCGAGCTCCGCGTGCCGTTGCGCGGCCGCGTCGGCTTGCGCGCAACACGCGGCGCGCTCGTTCTGCCGCTGGGCGAGTGCGCCACGCAAGGCTTCGTCCAACCGTTCCCGCCGCGCGCCCGACCGCTTGAGTGCCGTGATCTGCCGCTGCGCGCTCATACCGCCTGCCCTTGCGCGAGTTCGTGCAACGCTGCTTCCGTTGCGGCGGGATCGGCGTAGGAGTCCGTCGCTTGTGAGAGAAACGCTTTCAGTGCGTCGATCTTTTCGATCGCTTCGTCCGCAAGCGCATTCGTGCCGGGCTGGTATTCGCCGATCTGCAACAGCATCTCCACCTCGCGGTGTTTCGCCAGCAACTTGCGCAACCGTGACGACGACGCCATGAATTCGCGCGACACGACCTGCGGCATCACACGCGACAAACTGCCGAGCACGTCGATGGCGGGATACCGATTCTGCGCGGCGATGTCGCGCGACAGAATCAGATGGCCGTCGAGGACGCCGCGCACTTCCTCGGCAATCGGGTCGCTGCCGGAATCGTCCTCGGCGAGCACCGTGTAGAGCGCCGTGATCGAGCCCGTCTCGCCCATACCCGCGCGCTCAAGCAAGCGCGGCAGCTCGGCGAAAATCGACGGCGGAAAGCCGCGCCGCGCGGGCGGCTCGCCGGCCGCGAGCCCGATTTCGCGGCCGGCTCGCGCGAAACGCGTGAGCGAATCCATCATGAGCAGCACACGCTTGCCTTCGTCGCGAAAGTGTTCGGCGATCGCGGTCGCCACATAAGCCGCCTTCGATCGTTCGATCGACGAACGGTCCGACGTCGCGCACACCACGACCGAGCGCGCCATGCCTTCAGGGCCGAGAATCAACTCGACGAATTCGCGCACCTCGCGGCCACGTTCGCCGATCAGCGCGATCACGTTGATGTCGCATTGCGCGCCGCGCGCGAGCATGCCGAGCAAAGTGCTTTTGCCGACGCCGGCCGGCGCGAAAATGCCCATGCGCTGGCCCTCGGCGAGCGTCGTCATGGCGTCGATCACGCGCACGCCGGTTGCCATCGACGCCTCGATCATGCGGCGATTCATCGGGCTCGGCGGGTCCGCGAAAATCGGCCGGTAACGGTCGATGTCGATCGGTCCGAGTCCGTCGATCGGCTCGCCAAGCGCGTCGATCACACGGCCGAGCAGTTTGTCGCCCACCTTGATCGACAGCGGCCGGCCGAGGCCGACCACCTGTGTCGAGCGCGACACATCGGACAGGCGCGAGAACGGCGAGACGAGCGCGTAATCGCGCGTGAAGCCGATCACTTCACCGTGCTGCATCAGCCGCCCGCCGGGCGCGCGCAGTTCGCACAGTTCACCGAGCTTCAGATCGATGCCTGCGACCTTGATCAGCGTGCCGATCACTTCCACGACCTTGCCGACCTGGCGGATCGACACGCTCGCGAGAATCTCCCGTTCGATTGCGTCGCTCAGTTGCCGCAAACCGGCGCCGCCCAGCAGGCCGTCGTGCGTGGCCGCGGCTTTGTCGCGCGCAGGTGTTTCGAGTTCGATCATGCGCCTAGCCCTCTTCAACCGGTAACGCTTGTGCGGGCGCCGCAACGGATTCATCCACCGACGCCCGCAACGCACGTTCGACCGCCGCTCGCAGTGTGTCCAGTTGCGTCGACAAACCGGCATCGACAATGCCGACATCGGACTCGCATGTGCAGCTGCCGGGCGCGAGCCGCTTGTCGCCGAGTACGCTCAACGCAACGGGACGGCCCAGCTCGCGCCACCGGCGCTCCAGATCGCCGAACGCCGCGCGCGCGGCGTCGAGATCGCCAGGATGCACGCTCACGCGCAGATAGGTCGAGCCTTCGACAATCCGGTCCACTGCACCCAGCGCCTGCGCGAACAACGCCTGCGCACCCTGCCCGCCGACGATCTGCTCGACCGCCAGCATCACGATTTCGGCCATGCGCTTGCTGAGTTGACGCTGTAGACGGTGAGCGTCGTTGCTGACATTCGCGACCTGCTGGAGCCAGTCGGCGAGCCCTTGCGCCATGCCGTCGCGATAACCCGCCTCGGCCGCGTCGGCGCGTTCCCGCGCCGCTTCGGCCAC
>JGI25165J46597_1001102_pt1 | contig 17203 bp, 15 predicted proteins | sample AraplaCL_Cvi_mCL_FD_46597 | JGI IMG/M metagenome (IMG submission 46597)
CGAGTCCGCGTGGGAACGCATACGGATAGACGCCTTCGCGCTGGATCAGGCCTGCGTTGCCAAACGAAGTCTCATTGCCGGGCAGCTTGCGATCGACCAGCGCGACCTGACGGCCGCGTTGTTGCAGATGCACGGCGACGCTCACGCCGACAATGCCTGCGCCTAACACTACGGTATCGAATTTGATTGCAGTCATCGGTTAAAGCGCTGAAAGGCCCGAGCCATTCGAGCCGGACCGGTTGAGAAGATAAGGTACGCGTCGAGTAGTTCCACCGGCGATTGTCTTCACGCCAATCATGCGGCGCAACTCGACCGCTCTGCACCCAGGCAATCCGGTGTCGGTAGTCGTCGCCTGTTCGCTCATTGCATTCTTGCTTGTTGCCTGTTCATTGTCAGCCGAGCGCTTCGCCCGTACGGTCTCGCAGCCAGATCACGGGTACTAGCGAGATCGCGCAGGCAGCGGCCACATACCAGGCCGGCGCGAGCGGATTGCCGGTGCGCGCGACCAGCCAGCTTGCAATAAACGGCGAGAAGCCGCCGAAGAACGAAGCGCTCACCACATACGTCAACGCAATTCCCGTTGCGCGCACATGTTTCGGGAACAGTTCCGGAATCATCACCAGCACGGGCACGATCTGCCCGGACACGAACACGGCGAGCAGCGCCGAGACCATGCAAAGCGCTGCCATGGACGGATGCGCGCTCAGAAATGCAAACGCCGGATACACGAGCAGGAGCATTGCCACGCGGGAGATCACCAGCACCCGCTTGCGGGTGAAGCGATCGGCCAGCATGCCCGCGAGCGGCGCCGAAACGAAGAGCGCGAGCGAACTGACGATACCCGAGATCACCGCGGACGTGGAAGAAAGGTGCAGCGCGCGCACCGCATGGCTTGGCAGAAAAAACGCGGTGATATACACAGAAACCGAACCGCCTAATTCGGCGAAGGTGCCGAGAATCGTCAGCTTCAGGTGCGTGGTCAGCGCGGCCTTCAGCGCGCCGCGCGGCGCGGGTTGGCCGGGCTTGCGCTCGGTGAGCGTTTCTTCGAGGCGTCTGCGGATCAGCATGCCGGCCGGTGCCGCGACAATGCCTAGCACGAACGGGAGACGCCAGCCCCATTCGAGCACCGCCTGCTTCGGCAACAACACGTTGACGAGCGTTGCGACGAGCGCGCCGAGCACGAGCCCCGCTGCAGTCGCGGCGAAGTTCCAGCTTGCAAAGAAGGCGCGGGTGTCGTCGGTCGCGTACTCAACGAGCAGCGTCGTGCCAGGCCCGAATTCGCCGCCCGCCGCGAAACCCTGGATCAGGCGCGCCACGAGCACGATCAACGGCGCGGCGAGTCCCGCAACCGCATAGGTCGGCGCGCACGCGATCATCGCGCAACTGAGCGCCATCAGCATGATGGTCAGGACCATCGCGTTCTTGCGCCCCGCGCGGTCCGCATAGGCGCCGATCACCACGCCGCCCAAAGGCCGGACCACGAAGCCGACGCCGAATACGCCGATCGACAGCAGGAACTGGTTGACCGGCGACGCGCCAGGAAAGAACAACTGCCCGATCTGAATAGCAAAAAAGCTGTAGATCGTGAAGTCGTAGAACTCGAGCGCGGTGCCGATGGTCGTGGCGGTGATGACGCGGGTCTTCGTCAAACCGGGCTTACTGAGAGCAAGGGTAGACACGATAGGGTTCCCACAGAAAAGGTGGAATCGACGTGAGTTATCATATACGAGAAAAAATAAATTTCTCACATACGAGAAATTTTCCTTGCAAGCGGAATCCGGTGAGATGGCAAAAGTAGCAGTGAAACAACCGGCGGCGTTAGGACATGAAGCGCCGCCCTTGCTCGATCACAAGCTGGTGGGCGCGCATTTGCGGCAGGCGCGCAAAGCGCGCGCACTGACGCTGGCCGAACTGTCGGAGCGCTCGGGTATTGCGGTATCGACAATCTCGAAGGCGGAGCGCGGCGACATTGCGCTGACCTACGACAAATTTGCGGCGCTTGCGCATTCGCTGGAACTCGAATTCGACGCGATCTTCGGGCGGCGTCGCAAGCCGGCCGCCGGTGCGATGAAGCCCTCGTTTACGGCGGCGGGCAAGCAGCAGATTTACGACACGCCGAATTACGAGTACGGGATGCTGGCGAACAGTCTGACCGGCAAACGCATGATGCCGATGCGCGCGCACATTCACGCCCGCGCCGTATCCGACTTCCCCGAATACATCCGGCACTCGGGCGAAGAATTCGTTTTTCTGCTGAGCGGCAAACTCGAACTGCGCTTCGAGAACGGCAAGTCGTTCAAGCTGATGCCGGGCGACAGTCTTTACTTTGATAGCTCGGTCGGGCACATCTATCTGAGCGTCGGCGACGAAGACGCCGATGCGCTCGTGTGCTGCGTCGATACGGACGAACATCGTCCCCGCGGGGCCATTTGAACGAATGCGTTTGCGCTCGTGCGTCGCGTGACCACGGGGCCGCAGGCCAGACGCGCAGCTCTACCGAACGCAATATGCGGGGCCGCGACACGTCCCTGTTGCGGACCGATCTTTGGGGGACGGAAGCCGTCGTCCGCGTCAGCGTGTAAACTGCTGACTTTTTTGCATCCGGTGGTATGTTGCAAGCCCTTCAGCGCACAGCTCCCAGCGGCCCAGCGCTCATCCGCCTGCTGGCGCGTTTCGCCGATGCCGACGTCCTCGAACCCCGGCAATCGCTGTCCGACAGGCTGAGCCAGTGGCTCGGCTGGACGGACGCGATTGCGCTGTCTTCGGCGCTTACTGGCGCGCCGCCCTCGGTGCCTGCGGCCGCGCGAGCGTTCGGCAGCGCGGAGGAGGCGGAATGCGCGCGCGTGCGTGCGTCGCTGGTCAAGACCATTACGGGCGACAGCGCCTTTGCCGTCGCGAGGCGCCGCGGTGCCGGGTACGTCGAGCCACAGGCCGTGCCGGCGGACTACGCGTTGTTTCGCCAACGCTACCAGGCCATGCAGCAGTCGATGGAAACGGGTGTCGGCAATCTGCGCGGCCGGCTGCGGGCGCTGCTCGCCGCGAAAACTCCCGCAATGGGCCGCCTTGCGCTGCTGGACGCCGTGATGGAGCGCGCGCTCGGCGAGCGTGAGCGGAATCTGCTGGCGAGCGTGCCCGTGCTGCTCGCCGGGCACTTCGAGCGGCTTCGCGACGCCGCGCAGCAGGCGCAAGACCAGGAGCCGGCGCCGGACGACGGTACGCAAGCGGAGAGTGCAGCGAGCCGCGCCGCAAGCACGGCAGCAGGCAGCGCCGCAGCCGCAGCCGCGGCCGGCAGTGCCGCGGAGGGCAGCGTTGAGCCGAAGGCCCACGTCCCGCCCCAGCCGCAAGCGCCCGCTCTTGACGCTGCGCCGACGCCCGCCCAAGCGGTCGCGCCCAATGCGTGGCTCGACGTTTTCCGCAAGGACATGCAGAGCGTGTTGCTTGCTGAGCTGGATGTTCGTTTACAACCGGTCGAAGGGCTGCTCGCCGCCCTTCGTACTCGCTAACTGGGACACTATGTCCAGATTTCGTATTGAATTCGTTGTGTTCGCGGCAGGTCTCGCCGCGGTGTGCGGCATCGCTATCGGCTATGTCGGTTCGAACTGGCTGGCGCTGGCGGTCACGTTGCTGATCGGCGCCTGCTATCTGGCGGGCGCGCTCGAATTGCGTCGCTATAGCCAGGCCACTGGGACGCTCGCGCGTGCCGTGGCCGGTTTGTCCGAGCCGCCGCCGCCGCTAGGCGCGTGGCTCGAACTGCTGCATCCGGGTCTGCGTAACGCGGTGCGGCTGCGTATCGAAGGCGAGCGCGTTGCGTTGCCGGGCCCTGCACTGACGCCTTACCTGGTTGGCTTGCTGGTGCTGCTCGGCATGCTCGGCACACTGCTGGGCATGGTCGTGACGCTGCGAGGCACGGGCATGGCACTCGAAAGCGCGACCGACCTCGCAGCGATCCGCGCTTCGCTGGCCGCGCCGGTCAAGGGACTCGGCTTCGCATTCGGCACGTCGATCGCGGGCGTCGCCAGCTCGGCGATGCTCGGCCTGTTGTCGGCGCTCTGCCGTCGCGAGCGGCTCGAAGCGGCGCAACGGCTCGACGTCAAGATCGCGACGAGCTTGCGCATCTACTCGCAGGCTCATCAGCGCGACGAAAGCTTCCGGCTCTTGCAAACGCAGGCCGAATTGATGCCGACGCTCGTCGATCGCCTGCAAACCATGATGGCGGCGATGGAGCAGCACAGCCTCGCTTTCAACGAGCGCCAGCTTGCGAGTCAGGAGGCATTCCACAGCAATGCACAGGTCGCCTATACGCGGCTCGCGGCGTCGGTCGAGCAGTCGCTGAAGCGAAGCATCGCGGACAGCACGCGCGCGGCCGGCGAGGCGCTGGAGCCCGTCATGCAGGCAACGATGGCCGGCCTCGCGCGCGAGTCCGCGGCGTTGCACGCGAGCGTGGGGCAAGCGGTTCAGCAGCAACTGGATGGCCTGTCGAGCGGGTTCGAATCAGCCGCTGCGACGGTCGCCGACATCTGGAGCAAGGCGCTTGCGGGCCAGCAGCGTTCGAACGAGGACATGACGCAGCAGTTCCGCGCGTCGCTGGAGCGCTTTACGCAGACTTTCGACGAGCGCTCGGCCGGCTTGGTCGACGGCGTGTCCGGTCGGCTGGAAGCCGCGGCGGGCAACGTCTCGCAGGCGTGGAAGGAAGCGCTTTCGCGTCAGGAGCAGGCCGGCGAGACGCTTGCAGTGCGGCACGAGCAGGCGCTCGCGGCGGCGGCGGCGAGCTTCGAAGAGCGTTCGGCGTCGTTGGTGCGGACCGTCGGGCAGTCGCATGCGGATCTGCGGACTGAACTGGCTTCTCAAGACGAAGCGCGGCTCGCGGCGTGGACGGCGACGCTGGCCTCGATGGCGGCCAACCTCGGCAAGGAGTGGCAGCAGGCAGGCGAGCGTAATGAAGAGCGGCTCACGGCGTGGACCTCGAAACTCGATTCGATGGCGGCCAGCCTCGGCAAGGAATGGGAGCAGGCGAGCGAGCGCAGCGAAGAGCGGTTGACGGCGTGGACCTCGAAGCTCGATTCGATGGCGGCCAGCCTCGGCAAGGAGTGGCAGCAGGCAGGCGAGCGTGATGAAGAGCGGCTCACGGCGTGGACCTCGAAGCTCGATTCAATGGCGGCCATGCTCGGCAAAGAGTGGCAGCAGGCAGGCGTGCGTAATGAAGAGCGGTTGACGGCGTGGACCTCCAAGCTCGATTCAATGGCGGCCACGCTTGGCAAGGAGTGGCAGCAGGCCGGCGAGCGCACGGCGAGCCGTCAGCAGGAAATATGCGACACGCTCGCGCGGACCGCGACCGATATCGCTGCGCAAACGCAGGCGCACGCGAGCGAGACCATCGCCGAAATATCGCGGCTCGTGCAGGCAGCGTCGGAGGCACCGAAGGCCGCCGCCGAAGTGGTCGCGGAACTGCGTCAGAAGCTCTCGGACAGCATGGTGCGCGACACCGCCATGTTGCAGGAGCGCAGCCGCTTGATGGAAACGCTCGAAACGCTGCTCGATGCTGTCAACCATGCATCGACGGAGCAGCGCACGGCGGTGGATGCGCTCGTCGCGACGTCGGCGGATCTTCTTGAGCGCGTCGGAACAAGGTTCACCGACAAGGTCGAAACCGAGGCGGACCGGATCGGCGCGATTGCCGCGCAGATCACCGGCGGCGCCGTCGAAGTGGCGAGCCTCGGTGAAGCGTTCGGCTCGGCCGTTCAGCGTTTCGGCGAGTCGAACGACAAGCTCGTCGCGCATTTGGAAAGAATCGAGGCCGCGCTCGACAAGTCGCTCGCTCGCAGTGACGAGCAGCTTGCATATTACGTCGCACAAGCACGCGAGGTGGTCGATCTGAGCGTGATGTCGCAAAAGCAGATCGTCGAAGATCTGCAACTGCTCGCTGCCCAGCGCGCCGCGGATGGAGCCGAGGCAGCATGAGCGGGATGAGCGAGGACATCGACGGCGGCGTGGAGCAGGGCACACCGATCTGGGCGGCGTTCGGCGACCTGATGTCGGTGCTGCTCGGCGCGTTCATGCTGATTCTGGTGGCTGTCATCGGCGTGCAGCTCGAACTGTCGAACAAGCTCGACCAGGAGGTCAAGCAGCGTCAGCTTGAAACGCAGCGCCGCAAGACGCTCGAACAGGCGCTGGCGGGGCCGCTCGCGGCGGGCCGCGTGACGCTGGTGAACGGGCGTATCGGCATCAGCGGCAACGTGCTGTTTGCGCTGAACTCCGACCAGTTGCAGCCGCAAGGGCGCGATCTGTTGAAGAGCCTCGCCGGGCCGTTGTCTGCGTATCTGAGCGCGAACGACCAGATCCTGATGGTGAGCGGCTTTACCGACGACCAGCGGCTGCGCGAAGGCAACCGTCGTTTCGCGGACAACTGGGAATTGTCGGCGCAGCGCGCGCTGACAGTGACCCGCGCGCTGATCGATGCGGGCGTGCCGGCGTCGTCGGTATTCGCGGCGGCATTCGGCTCCGGACAACCCGTGAGCTCGAATGCCGACGAACCGGGACGGGCGCGCAACCGTCGCGTGGAAATAGCGCCGGTTCCGAGGCCGTCGGCTGCGGCAGGCAAGCCCCATGAGTGACAGCGCGAACGTCGGCGCAAGGCCGACGCCGGGTGTGCCGCAGGCCGGATGCATCGGTGAAACGGTGCACGCGGCCGAGGCAAACCACCCACCCGGGACCGCGCCCACGAAATCCGCCGTGCAAACCCCGCGCGCCACCCTCGACGCGTGGCGCGAGCGCGGCGCCGACCGCCTTGATCCGCTGCGTTTCGCTTTCATCGACGCGTTCGAGCGACGTGCCGCCGCACACACCGGCGCTGCGCGCCACGTGCTCGACGAGAAGCTTGCCGCGCTGCTCGAAACCTATGCGCGCAAAGTTGACCAGGCGGCGGCCACCGCCGGTCATGCGTCGTCTCCGGATGGACATGCACGCGGCACGCTTGCCGAACTCGTCGGCTACATGCAAGACGAGCCGCGGCACCTTGCAAGCGAAGGGGCCCCCTACCCGGAGCTTCCCGCTCTCCACTATTTCAGGGAAACCTGGGCCAAGGTCCGCACTGAAAAGCAGTTGCGGCAGTCGCTGCAGCCGGCGCCCGGCAATGCCGGTCCGCTCAATTCGAGCAGCCTCGTGCACCGTTCGCTGTCGCTGATGCGCGAGTTGTCGCCGGGCTATCTGAAACAGTTTTTGTCGTATGTCGACGCGCTGTCCTGGATGGAGCAATTGAGCGGCGGCGTCCCGGCCAGCAAGGATGCGCCGCGCGCCGGGGCGTCCGCCAAAGGCACTCGCAGCAAGTCCCGCTGATGCCGGACGGCGTGTGCCGTGGCATATTGGTGGGGTAGCCATCGAAAGGAGCCCACCATGCGAATCCAGACGTCATTTTTATTCGATCTCGACGGCACGCTCGTCGACAGTGTTTATCAACACGTGCTGGCGTGGAAAGAAGCGCTCGACAGCGAAGGCATTCCCCTGTCGGTCTGGCGAATTCATCGAAAGATCGGCATGAGCGGCGGGCTGTTCACCAATCAGCTTCTGCGTGAGACCCACGGAGAGATCAGCGCCGAGCGCAGCGAGCGTCTTCGTCATGCGCACGCGGCTGCCTATCAAAACTTACGCGCGCAAGTATGTCCGCTGCCGGGCGCGCGCGAACTGCTCGATGCCTTGACGCAAGCGGGCACGCCCTGGGCGGTGGCGACCAGCGGGCGCATGGAAACCGCTGCGATGAATCTCGAAGCGCTCGGTGTCGATCCGGCAAAAGCGGTTGTCGTGACGCGCGACGACGTTAAGTATGCGAAGCCCGACCCCGACCTTTTCCTCGCGGCGGCCGAACGCCTTGGCGTTGAGATCGAACACTCGGTCGTAGTAGGCGACAGCATCTGGGACATGCTCGCGGCGCGGCGCTGCCGCGCGCTCGGTGTCGGGTTGCTGTCGGGCGGCTACGGCACTGAAGAGTTGGAGCGTTCCGGCGCGCTGCGCGTCTACGACGACCCCGCGGCTCTACTCGACCATCTCGACGAAGTCGCCTCGCGGCCCTAATCACGAGCATCGCGCGGCCGCAATCAACGCGGCCGCGGCGGCTCGTTCCACCCATGCTCATGCGGTTGATTCAACGCGCATAGGCTGCCGGCGCCACGCGTAACTTTGTACTGTTCGCGCCAAGAGCCCTGTACTATATGGTGAAACGGGGCCGGCCCTGCAACCTGCAATAGTTGACCGGCGTGTACGCATATGGCGGCGCGCCGGTATGTTCCATGAGCTCATGCGGTGGCCGGCGAGCCTGTCACGGTAACGCTCTGCGGCGGCCCGACGAACCACGCTAAAAACATGAACAAGTTTATTCGACCACCCGTCTCCTATCCGACAACGGTTGTTTTCGTCGACGACAATGACAACTATCTCGACGCCCTGCGCCGCTTTTTTCCGGACGTTTCCACCAATCTGTTCTTCTCGCGTCCGCAAGCGGGGCTTGCGTTCATACGTCAGCATGCGCGTGAGAACTCGCTGGAATTCGCGCCGGCTTCAGCATGCTTGAGCGAGACCGGTTTTGATCGCTTCGTCGAGTCATCGCCGCAGCGAGATGTGCTCGCGCGGGCAACGCGTTTCTCCGAAGTGGCAGCCGTCGTAGTGGACTACGACATGCCGGGCGTGAGCGGTGTCGAGTTTCTGTCCTCCATATCCAACCTGCATTGCGCGAAGATTCTGCTCACAGGCGTCGCGGACGAAACTGTCGCAGTGAAAGCGTTCAACGCCGGCATTGTCGATTTATATCTGCGCAAGACCGACGCCGATTCGGCAAACCGGCTCGTCCACTTCCTCAAAGACGCGAAGAGCCGTCACTGCTCCGAAATGGGCTGGCTCGCGTTGGGTGAGAACGGCATGACGTATTGCGACCCGCGCACGCGCAAGGTGCTGGACGAGGTGGTGAAGGACAAAGGCATCGTCGAGTATTACTGGCGGCCCGAGCAGAATGCGATTCTCATGTTCGATCGCGAGGGAAGGGGCAGTGTCTTCGTCGCGTGGGCCGAGCACGACTGGATATCTCAGGGCGAAATCGTCGCAGACGAAAGCGGCCCCGCCGAGTTGCTGAAACAGATGGCAGTGCGCGAAGTCATGCCGCTTTTCTGGCCGCATCTCGCCTACCGCTCGGGCGTCGAATTCAGAATGCTCAAGCCGCAACCCATTCCCGGCTGGGGCGACGCGTTTTACTGCTGGAGCCCGATCGAGACGCCCGAAGTGGTCCAGGCCGGCGTCAGGCCGCTCACGTTCGCGCAGTGGCGGAGTGACCGGGCACGCTAACGTCTGCCGGCACGTCGAGCAACATGTACGCCATCCCCACTGCCTTCGTGTCGGCCATGTTCGTCGTGTTCGGCCTCTACGTGGTCATCACGCAAGGGGTGACGCGGCTCTCGGCGCCTTTCCTCCTGATGTGCGCGGCGACTTTCGCATGGCAGGGCACATGGACGCTGCTGTTCCAGACCAAAGATACGGAAGTCGCCGGCTTGCTGGTTCGCGTCGGCTATCTGTTCATTCTCTTTCTGCCGACCACTTTCTATCATTTCGTGACAGAAGTTGCGGCGCGGCGCCGGGAGCGGCCGCTGCTACTGGCGTCGTATGGTCTGTGTTTCGTGCTCGCGGTGTTGCTGCCAGGCAATGAAGTAGTCGCCGGCTATCAGCATTACTTCTTTGGCTACTATCCGATTGCCGGGCCGCTGCATCCGCTGCATGTCGTGCAGACGGTGCTGCTTGCCGCGCGCAGCGGCCAGCTTCTGCTTGGCGCGCGAAAAAATGCAGGTGGGCAGGCGCGCCGGCGTCTGGACCTGTGTCTCGCGGCGCTTGGCCTCTACTCGTTTGCAGCCGTCGACTATGCGGTCAACTATGGCTACCCGTTCTATCCGCCTGGCGTGTTGTTCATCGCGCTGAGTCTGGGGCTGCTTGCCATCACGATTGTCCGCTACCACCTGATCCACCCGTATGCGCTTGCAGCTACCATCGCGCACGAGATCGCCACCCCGCTGGCCACGATCGGCATGCACGCCGACGAGATCGCGAGCGTCTGGAGTCATGTTTTCAAAGGCTATCGCCTCGCCGTCGCGCATGGCCTGTATGACGATGAAGAACACTCCGGCCAGTCCGAGCGCATCAGCCAGCTTGCCACGGCGATCAGACGCGAGGTGTCCGGCACGAGCGCGATGGTCGAAATGGCGCTGGCTTCATACACGCTCGACCGGCTCGACCGCAGCCGTTTCAGCGCCCATCCGGTACGGCAGTGCGTGGACTCCGCGCTGGAACGCTACCCGTTTCGCGCCGACGAACGCGAGCGCATCACGATCTTGCCGATCGATCCAATGCTGCGCTTTTCCGGCTCCGATACGGTGGTGGTCTTCGTGTTGTTCAATCTGCTGAAAAACGCATTGCATGCGATTCATGTGAACGGCGAAGGGCAGATCACGATCAGCGCGCTGGAAGACCAGGATTTCTGCATGCTGCAATTCCGCGACACGGGACCAGGCATTGCGCCGGACGTTCTGCCGCACATCTTCGACGCATTCTTCTCGACCAAGCGGCACGGCAGCGGCGCGGGCATGGGACTGGCGTTCTGCCGCCGCGCGACGGAGCTGCTGGGCGGCAGTATCGAATGCACGTCGGTGCGCGGTGCGCACACCACTTTTATCGTGCGTCTGCCGCTGCCGGGCTCGGCAGCGGACAGGGCATTGTCCAGGTCGCCGGTACGCGAAGCGCGCCGGCGTTGAGACTTCGGTTGAGCGCTGTGGCTTATTCCGTCAGCGCCGACAACGGCAACTCATACTCCTTCACACGGTCGACGATTCCATCCGGAAAGCGGCGGATCTTCCGGTCGCGCCCGGCATACAGAATCTGCTGATAGCCTTGCGACACCTTACGCCCGTCGACGCAAAAGCGGAACAGCAAGTACGCCGAGCATTGCCTCACTTGCACCGTGTTCAGGTAGCAATCGACCCGCTGGAACGGAAAGGTTTCATGCACGTATTCCTGGTGCGCCCGCTTGGTCACGAACATGCCGTCCGAGCCGAGCAGGTTGTCGTGAATGCACTCGTGGAACCACCGCTCGCGGCAAACGCCTTGCCACTCGAAATAGCGGGCGAAATACGTGTTCATGAACGCATTCGAATCTTTTAGATAGATGTCGAAAGAATGGACAAAGGTTTTCGGCGAATCCATTACCAGCGGGCTGTCCGAAAGATGAGCATTGCCACGATTCAAAGCGTGAGGGATAGCTTCTCGCATCAACATACGATTTTCCTTTTACAGGAACGGCTGCTTGTGGCAGCCACACATGCCGGCCAGCACGGCGGGCACATCCCATTCTCTTGGGGAAATGGCTGATATGGCTATTCGCGCGCAACAAGAGCCCGCAATTCGTGCGCGGCTCGCACGACGGGGCCCTGGTGAACGGACCATCAGTCCGACGACAGTGTTGATGCAGCGATTCTTTTATTCAGTGGGTCAGCCAACAGAACAAATCGAACTGCGACGCCGAATGCGGCAATGGGTATGAGCGGGAAGGAAACCCGCTATGCAGCGCGTTTCAGGTTTAACGACCGATTGACAAACGGCATTTATCGAAAGCGCATAAATGACGCGGCGATTGCCGTTCACACCGCGTGGGCATTAGCGGACAGAAAGCGGCAGATTTCGCCATGCATCGCCTGCACGCCCGGGCTCGATTCGATAGCGCGCCAGCATCCATGTACGAGTCCTGTGCCGATCCACAGGTGCGCTTCTCCGCCTGCAGCCTGAATGCGTTCGGCGAACACACGGGCGTCGTCTCTGAGCGGATCGTGTTCGGCGCCTATCGCAAGCGTGGGCGGAAGTGCGTCATAACGCGTGGCGTCGAGCGGGATGGTCCACTTGGGGTATGGCGCCGTTTCGCCCCAATACATGTCGCGAAACGCATGGACATCGGTCAGCGTGAGCATGGGCGCTTGCGCTTCGGTATCGCGTGAGGGCGGCTGCGGGTCGGTGCCGAGCATCGGATAAATCAGCGCAAGACCGCTTATTCCTTCGATGCCCTCGTCGCGCAATCGCATCGCCACGCTGGCAGCGAGCGTGGCGCCGGCGCTATCGCCCGCGAGTTGCAGCGTGGCGCCGTCAGGCAAATCGAAGGGCAGCCGCCGTTCCAGCGCCGCGAGCGTGACCTCCATGCAGTCGTCATGCGCGGCCGGTGCGCGGTGTTCGGGCGCGAGGCGGTAATCGACGGCGATTACATCGAGGCCGGTATCCGCGGCAAGGCGCGCCGTGATGACCTGATGACTGTCGAGCGATCCAAGCACGAAGCCGCCACCGTGGAAATACAGCACAGTGCCGCGCGGCATCGTGCCCGCATTCGCACCGTTGCGATACAGCCTTAGCGCAATCGAATGGCCTGCCGCGGACAGGAATTGCTCGTCTTCGGTGACGACTTCTGCCGGCAAAGGCGGAGTGAGCGCAGCCGCGTAGCGGTCGTAGATTTCGCGCTGCTCGCGCGGCGTCAACGAGGTGCTATGCCCTGGATAGACCGCGGCGGCTCGCGCGATAAATTCAGCCATCTGCGGCTCAAGCATGTTGGCTCCGGCTACGTTGTGCGGCGGCGGGCAAGCCGATCATGCGGCCCGCGTAGGTCGCGGGCGGCAACGCGGCATGAGCGTCGGCCAATTCCTGCACGCGAGCGGCCACGTCGGCATCGAACGCGACCGAGCGCGGCCCGCTCGTGTCGACGTGCAACAGCATCTGCTCGCCCGCCGCGACCGGCGTGTCGCTGCCCTCGGCGAACATTTCCAGGTAGAGTTGCAGCCGCTTGGCGTCGCACCCGAGCAGGCGCATATCGACCCGCACGCGCGTGCCTTCCTTGATTTCGTGCAGATAGTTGATGTGCGCTTCGAGTGTGTAGATCGAGCGGCCACGCTCCTTGCGCACGGCGTCCGGCAGACCGATCTGGTCGATCAGCTGGTCGGTCGCGAAGCTGAAAATCAGCATGTAGAACGCGTCGCGTAAATGGCCGTTGTAATCGACCCATTCCGCGCGCACCGTGTCGCGATAGCAGGGCAGGGAAGCGGTTTGCAGCATGTTGCGGAGTCTCCTTGTCTGATGCCTCGCCTGCTTCGCGCTTTGCGGCGTACATGGCGGAAGCGGCGCGGCCCTGTGCGGTGCCGCGCGTTGCGAGGCTCGCGTCAATCCGCCGGCGTCAGTCCGTGCCGCGCCTTGGCTTCGCCGATTGCGGCCAGCACACTCGTGATGCAGTCGTCGCGATAACGCTCCAACTGCTTGATGGAGCGCGGGCCGACCTGCTCGGCGGTGCCGTCCACGACGCGGTCGATCAGTTCGCCGGTCAGCTTCGGCGCTATCAGTTTAGTCCACGGCAGCTCCAGCGCGGGACCGAACTGTTGCATGAAGTGGCGCATGCCTGCATCGCCGCCTGCAAGGGTGTAAGTAAGGAACGTGCCCATGAACGACCAGCGGATGCCGGCGCCGAAGCGGATGGCGTCGTCGATTTCGCCGGTGGTCGCCACGCCTTCGTTGACGAGATGCAGGGCCTCGCGCCACAGCGCTTCGAGCAGCCGGTCCGCGATGAAGCCGGGCACTTCCTTGCGAACTCGCAGCGGGCGCATTGAAAGCGAGCGGTAAACGTGCAGCGCGGCGTCGATGGTTTCGGGCGCCGTCCGCTCCCCGCCGAGCACCTCGACGAGCGGCAGCAGATACACCGGATTGAATGGATGCCCGACGATGCAGCGTTCCGGATTCACAGCCCGCGCGTAGAAGTCGCTCGGCAATAGCCCCGAAGTGGACGAAGCGATGATCGCGTCCGGCTTCGCGGCGCGGCTGATCTGCTCGTGCAACGCGAGCTTCAGTTCTTCCCGCTCGGGCGCGCTTTCCTGAATGAAGTCCGCGTTCGCGACACACGCTTCGATCGTATCGACGAAGCGCAGTCTCGACTGCGACGCGCCCTCGGCGAGACCGACGCGTTCTAGCGCGGGCCACGCATTGGCGACGTTCTCGCGCAGCTGCTTTTCCGCGCCCGGTGCGGGGTCCCACGCGATCACATCGAGCCCGTGCGCGAGCGCGCGCGCCACCCAGCCGCTGCCGATCACGCCCGCGCCGATCGCGGCAAATGTTTTGATATCGACGATCACTGCCATTGCTGACGTTTCCTTGTTTACTTATGAGTTCTTCGATGCCCTAGCCGTTCGTGAGCATGCAACGCCGCACGCTTAAACGTATTCCCCGGCCACGCGTCGTTCGAGTTGCCGTTCTCCGCGCGCGGGCAGGCCGAGCTTGCGTCGTCCTTCGGCGGGTGTCAGCGCACGTCCGCCCAGGCGTTCGATGATTTCCACCGCGCGCTGCACGAGCGTGCCGTTCGTTGCGGGCACACCCTTATCGAGCCAGATGTTGTCTTCGAGGCCCACTCGCACATGACCGCCGAGCAACATCGCCTGCGCGACCATCGGCATCTGCATGCGGCCGATGCCGAAACCCGCCCATTGCGCGCCAGGCGGCAGGTTGTCGGCCATGGCTTTCATCGTCGTGGTGTCCGCGGGCGCGCCCCACGGAATGCCGAGGCAAAGTTGAAACAGCGGCGGCGCGTCGAGCAGGCCTTCCTTCAGCAATTGTTTTGCGAACCACAAATGGCCGGTATCGAAAATTTCCAGTTCCGGCTTCACGCCGAGTTCCTGAATGCGCGCTGCTCCGGCGCGCAGTTGCGCGGGCGTCGAAACGTAGATGTAGTCGCCATCGCCGAAATTGAGCGTGCCGCAATCGAGCGTGCAGATTTCCGGCAGCAACTCTTCGACGTGCGCGAGGCGCGTCAGGCCGCCGACCAGATCCGTGTTCGCGCCAAAGCGCATCGGGTCTTCGCCGGGACCGATTTCGAGATCGCCGCCCATGCCCGCAGTCAGATTGATGATGACGTCCGTGCCCGACGAGCGAATCCGGTCGACTACCTCGCGATACAACTGCGGATCGCGGCTGCCGCGTCCGGTTTTCGGATCGCGCACATGGCAATGGGCGACGGTGGCGCCCGCTTTCGCCGCTTCGATCGCGGCCTCGGCGATTTGCCTCGGCGTGACAGGAATGGCGGGATGCTTGCCGACTGTGTCGCCCGCGCCGGTGACCGCGCAGGTCACGATGACTTCATGGTTCATGCTTACCAGGTCCTGTAGATGAAAGTGTCACGACTCGCGCGCCGACTCATAGCCCGAGGTAGGCCTTGACCGCGGGCAAACCGTCCTTGCCGTCGTAGGTCTTGACGCCAACAAGCCATGCGTCGAGTACTTGCGGGTTTTTCTTCAGATACGCCTTCGCGGCATCGGAGGGCTTCTGCTTGTTCATCACCGATTGCATGACCAGGTTCTCCAGTTGCGTGGAGAAGCGCAGGTTGCTCACGAGCTTGCCGGCGTTCGGGCAACGCGTCAGATAATCGGGCGACGTGAGCGTATAAACGCGCGCTTCGCCGTCGTTCGGACCGAATACGCCCTCGCTGCCGGACAGGTATTTCATGTCGATCTGAATGTTCATCGGATGCGGTTCCCAGCCGAGAAACACCACCCATTTCTTGTCGCGGATCGCGCGGTCCACGGAAACGAGCATGCCCGCTTCGCTCGATTCGATCAGCTTGAATCCGCCGAGACCGAACTGGTTGGTCGCGATCATTTTCTGGATCGCAGCATTCGCGCTGCTGCCGGGTTCGATGCCGTAGATCTTGCCGTCGAGCTGATCGCGATGTTTGGCGATGTCCGCGAATGTTTTGAGGCCCGCGTCATACGCATAAGCGGGCACCGCGAAGGTCGCCTTTGCGCCCGTCAGATTGGGCGGCTGCAACACCTGGATCGATTTCGATTCGACGAACGGCGCGATGGCTTTCTCCTGCACCGGCCACCAGTAGCCGAGCGACACATCGAGCTGCTTGCTCTTCAGGCCCGCGAACGAAATCGGCACGGAAGCGACGGTGGTGACCGGCTGGTAACCGAGCCCCTCGAAAACGGTGGACGCGAGTGCAGTTGTCGACGTGATGTCGGTCCAGCCGATGTCCGCGAAATGCACGGCGCGGCAGGTGGCCGGGTCCTGCGCAAACGCAGGCAGCGCGGTAACGGCGGCGGCGAGGTACGCAAGCCGGGCCAGCCGCGTTTTGATGCGTAATTCCATGACGTTCCCCTATTGACGCTTGTGCGCGTTTAACCGCGCGTTGTCGAATGGACCGCTTACCGGTGAGGCTGCAAGGCACGGCTGCCATCTCACGAAATCGCCTGCCTCGATGCCCTAACGTTAATGCCCCATATTGCCGCCAAAGCGACCGTCAGCGACCCGTTCTTGCTTCCACGCGACAACAAGGGAAAACCAGCATGCGCCGACGTTGCCGTGCGGTTGCAACGCAGCAATTGGCTGGGAGATTTTTGGCGCGCCTTGCCCGCCCGCGACGCGCTTGCTACGCTCGCCCGGAACCGCGGGGCGGCTTGCGCTTGCCGCTTTCGTCTCGCATCTTCGTCTTCGCATCTGACCGGGTCCCGCGCAATGCCTGAAGAGATATCGTTCCTGCTGCTGCCTGGTTTTTCGGCGATCGGCTTCATGTCGGCGGTCGAGCCGTTGCGCGTTGCCAATCGCTTTCGCGGCGAGCTCTACCGCTGGCGCATCGTGAGCCTCGACGGCACACCGGTCGCAGCCAGCAACGGCATTTCGATTAACGCCGACGCGGCAATCGCCGAAGTGAACGATGCGCGGCTGCTGTTCGTGGTGGCGGGCTTCGAGCCGCTCGCCTGCTACACGCGCGAACTGGCCGAGTGGCTCAGGCGCCTGGACCGGGCCGGCGCGACGCTCGGCGGGATAGACACGGGCAGCTTCGTTCTCGCGGAAGCGGGGCTGCTCGGCGGCGAGGACAACGTGACCGTGCATTGGGAGGCGTTGTCGGCGTTTCGCGAGCGCTATCCGTCGCTGAATGCCAGTCAGGAACTCTTCGAAATCGGCGCGAGGCGCATTACATGCGCAGGCGGCACCGCGTCGATCGACATGACGCTCGACCTGATTGGCCGCAAGCACGGCGCGGCGCTGGCTTCGGCGGTGTCCGAGCAGTTCGTGGTGAGCCGCATCCGTCAGCGCTCCGACCATCAACGCATGGAGATCGCCGCGCGCTACGGCGTGCACAACCGCAAGCTGATTCAGGTGATCGGCG
>JGI25165J46597_1001111_pt1 | contig 17038 bp, 16 predicted proteins | sample AraplaCL_Cvi_mCL_FD_46597 | JGI IMG/M metagenome (IMG submission 46597)
TGGCAGCTTGGCCGCAAGCAGGTCATGCGCGGCCTGCTGCTCGGCGTCGTCTACGGCGCGGGTCAGCTGCTGCAGACCTGGGGGCTGTCCCTGATCGCGCCNAGCGTCAGCGGTTTCGCCACCGGCATGTATGTGGTGTTCACGCCGATCCTNGCGATGCTGCTGTTGCGCCAGCGCATGGCCGGCGNGGTGTGGCTGGCCGTGCTGCTGTCCACCGCCGGGCTGGCGCTGTTGTCGCTCAACGGCGTCTCGGTGGATCTTGGCGTNTGGCTGACGCTGGCCTCGGCGGCGCTGTATGCGCTGCACATTGTCGGACTCGGCCAATGGTCGCGTCAGGGCGAGGCGTTCGGCATGTCGGCGGTGCAGATGGTGGCGATCGCCGTGGTCTGCCTGCTTGCCACTGCGCCGCACGGACCGATGCTGCCGCCCGATCGCAGCGCGTGGTTCGGCGTGCTGTACATGGCGCTGGTCGCCGGCGCCGGCGCGATGCTTATGCAGACCTGGGCGCAGTCGCACCTGCCGGCCACCCGCGCGGCGATCGTGATGACCACCGAGCCGGTGTTCGCCGCCGCATTCGCGGTGCTGCTGGGCAGCGACGTGCTGAGCTGGCGCATGCTGCTCGGTGGCGGGCTGATCCTGGTCGCGATGTATCTGGTCGAACTGATGCCGCGGCGCGGCGACATCGCCGGCGAGTTGCCGGCCGAGGCCGTGCACCACGAGGTGTGAGCGGTTTCAGCCGGGGTTGCGTGGCTGCAGTGCGATGCGCACCAGATAGACGATGATCGCCACGTTGCCCACCAGGGTGGCCAGCTTGAGCCAGCCGAAGTGGTACAGCGTNTCGTACAGCTCCAGCGGGATCAGCGAGCCGGTGGCGATCACCGTGAACCANTCGGCCCAGTGCTTGCCCAGCCACAGGCCGANGCCCTCGATGGCGAACAGCACGGCATAGCCCAGTGCAACCAGTCCGATCGCGACGAACTTGCTCGGCCCGAAATCCTGCAGCAGGCCGACCAGCTTCCAGCGCAAGCCATTGCTGTCGACCAGCGAAAGGTGTTCCAGCCAATGCACCAGCCGCTCGAAGTTCTGTTGATGATCCAGATGAAACGCGGCGATCGCCACCAGCAGCAGGCACAAGGTCTTGATGATCTCGTAGATCGCAATGACGCGCAGGCCGGCATGGCGCGCGGCCGGTGCGGCGACNGGTAAAGCGTTCTCGCTNGGGGGCATGATGGGAAACGGGATAGGTAGTCCACCCATTGTCTCAGCCTGGGCGGGAATGGCCAGTGCGCATTGGCATGGGAATCCGATGCGCAGCACTGGCAGCTTTTGCGGGAGCGGCTGAAGCTGCTCCCNCATGGAACTTTTGTTTCAGCAGCAGCGCCCGCCGGTNCCNTTGTAGCGCGCCACCTGCCGTTCNCGGAAGAACTCCTTGTAGCTGGGTACCTCACGCTCCGGGTGATGCTCGCGCAGATGCTTCACGTAGGCATCGTAGTCGGGTACGCCGCAGCAGAGGCGGGCGGTTTGCACCGCCCACTTCCAGCTGGATTCAAGCGCCCGCATCGGCCTGTTCATGACGGCTTCCTCATCAGCTGGCGACGCTGCTCAGCGCCACGTACGGTTCTTCGTGCGCGGTCGGGTGGTTGGTTTGCCAGGCACGGATCAGCGCGCGCAGCGAGAAGCCGAACATCGTCACGATCAGCAGCATGAACAGCCCGGTGAGCGCCATGTCGACGTAGTTGTTGGTGACGATCTGCTGCATCGCGGCCGGCGTCTTGGCCGGCGCCAGCAGCTTGCCGTCCTGCATCGCCTGCGCATATTTCTGCGCGGCGGCGGTGAAGCTGATCGGGCCGCTGAGTTTCTCCCAGCCCGCGGTGAGCGTACACACGATCAGCCAGATCGCNGGGATGCCCGGCACCAGCACGTAGCGCTCGCGCTTGAGCTTGACCACCACCACGGTGGCCAGCATCAACGCGATCGCGGCAAGCATCTGGTTGGCGATGCCGAACAGCGGCCACAGCGTATTGATGCCGCCAAGCGGATCGACCGCGCCCTGGTACAGGAAGTANCCCCACAGGCCCACGCAGATCGCGGTGGCGAGCAGGTTGCCGGTCCACGATTCGGTNNCCTGCAGCGGCTTGTGAATCAGGCCGGCGATCTCCTGGATCATGAAGCGGCCGACNCGGGTGCCGGCGTCGACCGTGGTAAGGATGAACAGCGCTTCGAACAGGATCGCGTAGTGGTACCAGAACGCCANCATGCCGCCGCCGGGAATGATGTTGTGCAGCAGCTGCGCCATGCCCACGGCCAGGGTCGGGGCGCCGCCGGCNCGGCCGAGGATGCTGGATTCGCCGATGTTCTTCGCGGTCTGCAGCAACTCGTCCGGGGTCACCACGAAGCCCCACTGGCTGATCGTGGTGGCNGCNTCNTGCACGGTGCTGCCGANGATCGCGGCCGGCGAATTCATCGCGAAGTACACGCCCGGATGCAGCGAGGCGGCGGCAATCAGCGCCATGATCGCCACGAACGCTTCCATCAGCATGCCGCCGTAGCCGACCATGCGCGCCTGGCCCTCGTTGGCGAGCAGCTTGGGCGTGGTACCGGAGGCGATGATCGAATGCCAGCCGGACACCGCGCCGCAGGCGATGGTGATGAACAGGAACGGGAACAGGTTGCCCTGGAACACCGGGCCGGTGCCGTCGATGAACTTGGTCACAGCNGGCATCTGCAGGGTCGGCGCGGCAAGGAAGATCGCCAGCGCCAGCAGCGCGATGGTGCCGATCTTGAGGAAGGTGGACAGGTAGTCACGCGGTGCCAGCAGCAGCCACACCGGCAGCACCGAGGCGCAGAAGCCGTAGGCGATCAGCAGCCACGCCAGTGCCTTCGCATCGAAGTCGAACAGCGGCGCCAGCGTGGCCGAATCGGCCACGGTCTTGCCGAACGCGATCGAGGCCAGCAGCAGCANCAGGCCGATGATCGACACTTCGAGAATGCGGCCCGGGCGGAACCAGCGCAGGTACACGCCCATCAGCAGCGCGATCGGAATCGTGGCAGCCACGGTGAAGGTGCCCCACGGGCTGTGCGTGAGTGCCTTGACCACGACCAGCGCCAGCACCGCCAGCACGATCATCATCAGTACCAGCACGCCGAACATCGCCACCACGCCGGCGACCGGCCCCAGTTCCTCGCGCAGCATGTGGCCGAGCGAGCGGCCGTCGCGGCGCAGTGAAAGTCCCAGGATCATGAAGTCCTGCACCGCGCCGGCGAATACCACGCCGAACAGGATCCACAGCGTGCCTGGCAGGTAGCCCATCTGCGCGGCCAACACCGGGCCGACCAGCGGGCCTGCGCCGGCAATCGCGGCGAAGTGGTGGCCGAACACCACCCACTTGTCGGTAGGCACGTAGTCGAGACCGTCGTTGCGCAGCACCGAGGGCGGTGCGCGGCTGGGGTCCAGCTTCAGCACCGAGTGCTCGATGAACTTGCCGTAGAAGCGGTAGCCGATCACGAAGATCGAAATCGAGGCGGCGACCAGCCAGATCGCGTTGATCGGTTCGCCGCGGCGCAACGCGACCACGCCCAGGCAGAACGCGCCGACGATGGCGATGGCGACCCACAGAATCTTGCTGGCGGGACTCGGCTTGGGTATGGCTGCTTGCATGAGTGGCTCTCCTCGGCAATGCAGCAAGAGTCGCCCCGTCGGCGGCAAGGGTCAATGCCAAACCGGGCCCGCCGGTATTAGCCATTGGTCGAATGCCACGGCCCGGGCGGGCACTCCGACGATTTGCGGCGGGGGTACACTGACCGCTCCATCGCCTACAAGGAGTTCGTCATGCGTATTACGGTTCGTCATGGCCTGCTGGGCCTTGCTCTTGCGGTTGCCGCGCTGCCGGTGATTGCCGCCGGTACCGGTCAGTTCAAGGACTTGCTGAACAAGGTCAAGTCGTCGACGCACGTTTCGAATTCCTCACTCGGCAGCAACCTGCCGGACAGCGATATCGCTTCCGGCCTCAAGGAAGCGCTGGCCAAGGGCACCACTAATGCGATCAACAGTCTCGGTCGCGACGGCGGTTTCTGGAACAACAGCAAGGTGCGCATTCCGCTGCCGGGAAAACTTGAGCAGGCCGGCAAGCTGGCGAAGCAGCTGGGGCAGGGCGACAAGGTCGACGCGTTCGAGCTGAGCATGAATCGTGCGGCGGAGAAGGCGGTGCCGCAGGTCGCGCAGATCTTTGGCGACGCGATCCGCAAGATGACGCTCAGCGATGCGCGCGGCATTCTCACCGGCGGCGACCATGCGGCCACCGATTTTTTCCGTCGCGTCGCCGGTGATGCACTGACCGCACGCATCCATCCGATCGTGGCCAATGCCACCAACAGCGTCGGCGTCACCCAGAAATACAAGGCGTTTACTTCCGGCAGCGGTGGCGGAGCACTCGGTGGTGCGCTCGGTTCGCTGGGTTCACTCGGCTCGCTCGGTGGTGGCCACAAGGCGGGCAACGGCAACAGTCCGCTGGATCTGGACGACTACGTGACGTCGAAGACGCTGGACGGCCTGTTCACCGAAATCGGCGATCAGGAGCAGTCGATCCGCCACAACCCGGGTGCACGCACCACCGACCTGTTGAAGAAAGTGTTCGGCGGTTGAACCCGTGTTGAACCCGCTTGCGGGTTCAACAAAATCAATACCGCGCCCTGGCCGTCAGCTTTTTGCAGTTGAATCACCCACAGCACGGCTTGCATCAGCTCCGCACAGCCCATAAATCGCCAGACAAAGGTGATTTGAAATCGAGGCCCCACATGATCCGCGAAATCCTGAAGATGGGCGATCCGCGCCTGCTGCGCATCGCCCCGTTGGTGCCCACCGCGATGCTGGGCAGCGCGGAACTGGACACGCTGATCGCCGACATGTTCGACACCATGCACGCGGCCGACGGTGTCGGTCTCGCCGCGCCGCAGATCGGCGTCGACCTGCAACTGGTGATCTTCGGCTTCGACAGCAACGAGCGCTATCCCGACGCGCCGGCGGTGCCGCGCACCATTCTGCTCAACCCGGTGATCACGCCGCTGTCGCAGGACATGGAAGAAGGCTGGGAAGGCTGTCTGTCGGTGCCCGGACTGCGCGGTGCGGTGAGCCGCTACTCGCTGATCCGCTACGAAGGCATCGATCCGCAGGGTGTGCGCATCGAGCGCACCGCCGAGGGGTTCCATGCCCGCGTGGTGCAGCACGAATGCGATCACCTGATCGGCCGCCTGTATCCCTCACGCATCACCGACTTCAGCAAGTTCGGCTACACCGACGTGCTGTTTCCCGGGCAGGACATGGGCGCGGATGAATGATGCCGCTTTGCGGTTGGGCGAATCGAGCGGCAACCGGCTGCATGCCAGTTTGATCTGCTGCATCAGCGGGTGATCGGCGTTGCGAGGCAGCTTGCCCGATATCGCCGATACCTCTCCGGCATGATGGGCGATGAGCACGCTCAAACCGGCTGCGGATGCAGCATGAACCAGCCGAGAAAGGCCGCGCCGGCGATGANGCAGTAGACCCCGAACGACGCNAGCCGNCCNCGCCCTTCGAAGTAGCGCATCAGGAAACGGATACTCAGCCACGCGGCGATCGTCGTCAGTACGCCGCCCATGAGTGCGTCGGCGAGCTGGTCCGGTGCATGGAAGAGCTTGGGTACCTCGAGCAGGCCGGCAGCGAGGATGATCGGTGTACCCAGCAGGAACGAAAATTCGGCGGCCTTTTCCGTCGTAAGCCCGGCGGCATTGCCTGCGATCATGGTCAGGCCGCTACGCGAAAAGCCCGGGATCAGCGCGCCGATCTGCGCCAGCCCGACCAGAAACGCCTGTCGGAATGTGAGCTTTTCCGGTGCGCGATGAACACGCGAACGCTGCAGCCGGTCACCGAACCACAGCAGCGCGCCGTTGACGATCAGCGCGATCGCGACAATCCGCAGGTCATGGAACAGGCGTTCGAGTCGTTTTTCCAGCAGCAGGCCGATCAGACCGGCTGGAATCGTGCCGATGACGAGTGCCCACATCATGTGGCCGTCATCGTTGCGGCGCCCGCCAAGCGAGCCGAAAAAGCCCCGGATCAACGCGGCCCAGCGCGCGCGGAAATACCACAGCAGCGCGAGGGCGGTACCCAGATGCAGTGCGACGAGGAACGGCAGCAGTTGCGGCGCATGCTTGTCGATGTGCATGCCGAACAAGGCGGGAACCAGCAGCGTATGGCCGAGGCTGCTGACGGGAAAGAGTTCGGTGACACCCTGCAGCACGCTCAGGAAGATCAAAAACCAAAGGCTCACGCGTCGATCCTTTTGTAGGTGGACAGCAAGTATGNCGGTGCCGNGATGGCCGCATCATGACGCTGNCGATCCGCTTGCCTNGCACGCGGCACTCCAACCATTATCGCGATTCACNGCGAGGGATGGTGATTGCATGAGGCGGATGGCAGCTATGACTGGAACGGATGCAGAAGCNGCTGGCCTGAGGCCTCGCAATCCCGGCATCGACCTGCTGCGTGGCCTGTCCATTCTCTTCGTCATCCTCAATCACCTCGGCCTGCGCATTCCGCTGAAGAAGACCGCGCTGGCCGATGTGCTGCCGCCGTGGTTTCTGAGCCGGCTCAACTACAACGGCTNCGAGGCCGTGTTCGTGTTCTTCGTGATCTCCGGTTTCCTGATTGCCGGCAATGCGCTGCANCGTTGGGGNGGCCTGGAGCGGATCGACTTGCGTGCGTTCTACGCGCGTCGCTTCGCCCGNATCGTGCCNTGCCTGCTGGTGCTGCTTGCCGTGCTCGCNGTATTGCATCTGCTGGCGGTGCCGGATTACACGATCGCTCGCCCCGGCCAGTCCCTGCCGGGTGCCATCTGGGCTGTCATCGGCCTGCATCTGAACTGGTACGAGGGGCACACCGGTTACCTGCCGGGCAACTGGGACGTGCTGTGGTCGCTGTCGATCGAGGAAGTGTTCTACCTCGGCTTTCCGCTGGCTTGCCTGCTGACGCGGCGACGCTGGGTACTGGTGCCGCTGCTGACCTTGCTCGCGCTGTCGATGCCATGGACGCACGCCGCCTTGCGCGGCAACGAGATCTGGCAGGAGAAGGCCTACCTGCCAGGCATGTCGGCGATCGCGACCGGCGTACTCGGTGCCTTGCTGGCAGCGCGCTCCCGCATGCTTCCGGTGCGCACGATCACCTTGCTGGGCTGGCTGGGTGCGATCGGCCTGGTGGCGACGACGATCGACGGTGCGCTGATGTGGCATCTGCTGCGCGACGGCTACATGCTGATGCTGGCGCTCTCTGCGCTGTGTCTGCTGCTGGCCTGCGAGCAACGCCAGCGCCGTGGCGACTGGCATGCCTGGCGCGGTTTGGACTGGCTGCGTTCCTGGGGGCGGCTCAGCTACGAGATCTATCTCACCCACATGTTCGTGGTCTTCGCGATGGTGCGCCTGTTCAAACTCGCCGGCGGTGACATCCAGCTCGGCTTCCTGTGGTATCTGCTGACGCTGCCGTTGTGCTGGCTGCTCGGTGCGGCGGTGGAGCGCTGGCTGTCGATGCCATGCGAGCGCTGGCTGCGTCGTCGGCTGACCAGGCCGACGCGCATCGAGCCGGCTGCATCACATCCAACAACCGTTGAACTCCCGGTAGCGTAAGCTGCACGAGGGCGGCTATCCGTCCGGGAGAAGTTCGGTGAAGAAAGAAGATGAAACGCACATGCAGATTGTCTCTGCGGATATCAGTTCGGAATCGCTGACCGGCATGGTGATCTTCCGGCCGCATTGCGTATCGCGTACGGGCCGCAACGTGGCTGATAGCAAGACCGGAAACTGGTATGCCTTGCGGCCCGCCGAAGTGCGCAGCTTTGCGCGCGCACTGCTGGATGCGGCCGATGCGCTGGATCTGAAGGCGAAGATGTTGCAGGCAGCGAAGATGGCCGCGGGCTGAAGTCTTTTTGCGGCCGGCCGGCGCGCAATGTGCTCAGCCGTGCCGGTACCGATTGATCGTGTCGCGCAGTTCCCGGGTGGCCGTGCGTGCGGCGTCAGCGAAATCCTCGCCGTTGCCGGCGTACAGAATCGCGCGTGAGGAGCTGATCATCAGTCCGCTGCCGTCGTTCGTGCGGCCATGGCGCACCACCGCTTCCACATCGCCACCCTGCGCGCCGATGCCGGGCACCAGCAAGGGCACGTCGCCGACCAGCGCGCGTACTTCGGCCAGCTGCTCCGGCCAGGTGGCGCCGGTGACCAGGGCGCAGTTGCCGTTCGTGTTCCAGTCGCGCGCGACGATCTGCGCCACGTGCTGGTATAGCGGCCTGCCGCCTACGTCGAGATCCTGCAGGTCGGCGGCACCGGGGTTGGAGGTATGGCACAGCAGGATCACGCCCTTGTCGGCGCGGTCGAGGAACGGCTGCACCGAGTCGCGGCCGAGATAGGGGTTCAGCGTCACTGCGTCCGCGCCGTAGCGATCGAATGCTTCGGTGACGTAATGCTGCGCCGTGCTGCCGATGTCGCCGCGCTTGGCGTCGAGAATCACCGGCACGCCCGGATGCCTGTCGTGGATATGCGCGATCAGTCGCTCAAGTGCATCTTCCGCACGCAGCGCGGCGAAGTGTGCGATCTGCGGCTTGTACGCGCAGACCAGGTCGGCGGTGGCGTCGACAATCGCACTGCAGAATTTGAATGCCGCATCCGGCTTGCCACGCAGATGGGCGGGGAATTTTGACGGTTCCGGATCGAGGCCGACGCAGACCAGCGAGTTGTTGCGGACCCATGCCTGTTGCAGGGCTTGCATGAAATGCATCGGAATCTCCTCGCTGCTTTGTCCCTCTCCCCAGCGGGGAGAGGGAGTAAACGTCTTACGCCAGCTTCTTGTACTTCACCCGATGTGGGCGGGCGCCCTCATCGCCGAGACGACGCTTCTTGTCGGCCTCGTACTCGTTGTAGTTGCCGGGGAAGAACTCGACGTGCGAATCGCCCTCGAACGCCAGGATGTGCGTGGCGATGCGGTCGAGGAACCAGCGGTCATGCGAGATCACCATCGCGCAGCCGGGGAACTCCAGCATCGCGTCTTCCAGTGCGCGCAGCGTCTCGACGTCCAGATCGTTGGACGGTTCGTCGAGCAGCAGCACGTTGCCGCCCTGCATCAGGGTCTTGGCCAAGTGCAGGCGGCCGCGCTCGCCACCGGACAGGCTGCCGACCATCTTCTGCTGGTCGACGCCCTTGAAGTTGAAGCGGCCGATGTACGCGCGCGATTGCAGTTCGTACTTGCCAATGGTGATGATGTCGGCACCGTCGGAGACTTCCTGCCAGACGTTCTTGTTCGGATCGAGCGAGTCGCGCGACTGGTCCACATAGGCGAGCTGCACGGTGTGGCCGAGCTTCACTTCGCCGCTGTCCGGAGCTTCCTTGCCGGTGATCAGCTTGAACAGCGTCGACTTGCCGGCGCCGTTCGCACCCATCACGCCGACGATCGCGCCCGGCGGCACCTTGAACGAGAGGTCGTCGATCAGCAGGCGATCGCCGAACGACTTGCTGACGTTCTTGAACTCGATCACTTCCTGGCCCAGGCGCTCGCCCGGCGGGATATAGAGCTCGTTCGTCTCGTTACGCTTCTGGTATTCGACCGAGTTCAGTTCCTCGAAGCGGTTGATACGCGCCTTGCCCTTGGACTGACGGCCCTTGGCGGCCGAACGCACCCACTCCAGCTCGCGTGCGAGNGCNTTCTGGCGGCCCTTNTCGGCGGCTTCTTCGCGGGCGAGACGCTCGCTCTTCTGTTCCAGCCAGTCGGTGTAGTTGCCCTTCCACGGAATGCCGCGGCCGCGATCGAGNTCCAGAATCCACTCGGCGGCGTGCTCGAGGAAGTANCGNTCATGGGTGACCGCCACCACGGTGCCGGGNTAGTTCTGCAGGAACTGCTCCAGCCAGTCCACCGACTCGGCATCCAGATGGTTGGTCGGCTCGTCCAGCAGCAGCATGTCCGGCTTGGACAGCAGCAGGCGGCACAACGCGACGCGGCGCTTTTCGCCACCGGACAGCGGCCCGATCTTGGCTTCCCATGGCGGTAGGCGCAGCGCGTCGGCGGCCACTTCCAGCTGGCGCTCAAGTGCGTGCGCATCGTTTACAGCGAGGATGTTCTCCAGCTCCTGCTGCTCCTTCGCCAGCTTGTCGAAATCGGCGCCTTCCTCGGCATAGGCGGCATAGACCTCGTCGAGGCGCTTCTGCGCATCGAAGATCACCGCGACACCTTCCTCGACCGCCTCGCGCACAGTCTTCTCGGGGTCCAGCTGCGGCTCCTGCGCCAGATAGCCGACCTTGATACCCGGCTGCGGNCGGGCCTCACCCTGGAAGTCGGTATCCACGCCNGCCATGATCTTCAGCACCGTGGACTTGCCCGCGCCGTTGAGGCCGAGCAGGCCGATCTTCGCGCCGGGGAAGAAGGACAGCGAGATGTCCTTGATGATCTGGCGCTTCGGCGGGACGATCTTGCTGACCCCGTTCATGGTGTAGATGTACTGCATGGAACCTCCGAAGGCGTGCGCCGCGCCGCCTCGGTGAGGCCGGCACGGGAAAGGGAATTCGTCAAACCGCNCATTATAGCGGCTTGTGNCGTCGCGCCGATGGCGCTGCCCGGATTGGCTTGGCGGTGGCCGCAAACGCCCGGCGGCGCTACACTTTCCGGCTAAACCGCTCCCCACCTGTCGAGGCCAGAATGTTTCCGAAGAACTGCACGATCGCCGGTTATGACGATGAACTGGCCAAGGCCATCGCCGATGAAGGCCAGCGCCAGGAAGATCACGTCGAGCTGATCGCTTCGGAGAACTACGCCAGCCCGCGGGTGATGGAAGCGCAGGGCTCCAAGCTCACCAACAAGTACGCCGAAGGCTATCCGGGCAAGCGCTACTACGGCGGCTGCGAGTACGTGGACATCGCCGAGAAGCTGGCGATCGAGCGGCTGAAGCAGTTGTTCGACTGCGATTACGCCAACGTGCAGCCGCATTCCGGTTCGCAGGCGAATCAGGCGGTGTACCTGGCGCTGCTGCAACCGGGTGACACGATCCTCGGTATGAGCCTGGCGCATGGCGGCCATCTCACCCACGGCGCCAAGGTCAATATCTCGGGCAAGCTGTTCAACGCGGTGCAGTACGGCGTCGATGCCAATGGCATGATCGACTACGACGAGGTGCAGCGCCTCGCCAGCGAGCACAAGCCGAAGATGCTGGTCGGCGGCTTCAGCGCCTATTCGCAGGTGGTCGACTGGGCGCGCATGCGCCAGATCGCCGATTCGGTCGGTGCACTGTTCTTCGTCGACATGGCGCACGTCGCCGGTCTGATCGCCGCTGGTGTCTATCCGAGCCCGCTGCCGCATGCTCACGTGGTGACATCCACCACCCACAAGACGCTGCGCGGACCGCGCGGCGGCATCATCGTTGCGAAGGGGGNCGGTGAGGAGATCGAGAAGAAGCTGCAGTCGATCGTGTTCCCCGGCATCCAGGGCGGCCCGCTGATGCACGTGATCGCAGCCAAGGCGGTCGCATTCAAGGAAGCGCTGGAGCCGGCCTTCAAGGCCTACCAGACCCAGGTGGCGAAGAACGCCAAGGCGATGGCGAAGACCTTCATTGCACGCGGCTACAAGATCGTCTCCGGCGGCACCGAAAGCCATCTGATGCTGGTCGACATGATCGGTAAGGACGTCACCGGCAAGGATGCGGAAGAGGCGCTGGGCAAGGCGCACATCACCGTCAACAAGAACGCCGTGCCGAACGATCCGCGCAAGCCCTTCGTCACCTCCGGCCTGCGCGTCGGTACGCCGGCCGTCACCACCCGCGGCTATCTGGAAGCGGACTGCATCGAGCTGACGAATTGGATCTGCGACGTGCTGGATGCGCCGAGCGATGAGGCGGTGATCGCGAAGGTGCGCGATGCGGTGACGGCTCAGTGCAAGAAATTCCCGGTATACGGTTGATTCGCCGAGGATGCATTGCCCCTTCTGCCAGCACGAAGACACCCGCGTGATTGATTCGCGGCTACCGATGACGGCGCCAGCGTGCGTCGTCGGCGTGAGTGCGAGCAGTGTGGTGAGCGTTTCAACACGTTCGAGACGGCGGAGCTGAAGCTGCCGACGATCGTGAAGAGCGGCGAGCGGCGCGAGGTGTTTGACGAGCGCAAGCTGCGGGTGAGTTTCGAACGTGCGCTGCAGAAGCGGCCGGTGGCCAGTCATGACGTGGACGCTTCCGTGCGAGCCATCATCAACGACCTGCGCCGCAGCGGCGAGCGCGAAGTGCCGTCGCGCCAGCTCGGCGAACTGGTGATGCGCGAGCTGAAGAACCTCGATCAGGTCGCCTACGTGCGTTTCGCCTCGGTCTATCGCAAATTCGAGGACGTGCAGGCGTTCCGCGAGGAGATCGAGAAGCTGGAGCGCGACCTGCCGGGGTTGGAGAACCTGCAGCTTTCGCTGCTCGGCGAAGGCGACATCAAGCGCGGCAAGAAGAACTGATTCACGCGGCGTCACCGCGGCTGGGCGCTTCTGCCAGAATGTTGCGCATGTCCACGACCTTGCCCTTCTTCAGTGCGCTCGATCACGAGTACATGGCGCATGCCCTGCGTCTGGCCGAGCGTGGCCTCTATACGACTCAGCCGAATCCGCGCGTGGGTTGCGTGATCGCACAGGGCGACGAGGTGGTCGGCACGGGGTTCCACCAGCGTGCCGGCGAGCCGCATGCCGAGGTGTACGCGTTGCGCGAAGCCGGCGCGCGTGCGCGCGGCGCCACGGCTTACGTGACGCTGGAACCGTGCGCGCATCACGGCCGCACACCGCCGTGTGCGGAGGCGCTTGTTGCCGCGGGCGTGGCGCGTGTCGTGGTCGCGGCGGAGGATCCGTTTCCGCAAGTCGATGGTCGTGGCATGGCCAGGTTGCGCGCCGCTGGCATCACCGTCGACGTCGGCCTGCTGCGCGAGGCCGCGCGCGAGTTGAACATCGGTTTCTTCAGCCGGATCGAACGCGGCCGCCCGTTCGTGCGGGTGAAACTGGCGATGAGTCTGGACGGCCGTACTGCGCTGGTTAATGGCGAATCGAAATGGATCACCGGCGAGGCCGCGCGCACCGACGTGCAGCGCTGGCGCGCGCGCAGCTCGGCGATCCTCAGCGGCAGCGGCACCGTGCTGGCGGACAACCCCAGGCTCACGGTGCGCTTGCCGCAAGGCCAAGAATTCGCCCCACCGTTGCGCGTGCTGCTCGATCGTCAGCTGCACACGCCGGCCGGTAGCCAGGTGCTGGATGGCTCGACACCGACCCTGGTGCTGCATGGTGCAGCGGCGGTCTGTGCGGACGATCGCTTCGAGCGGGTCGAGCGAGTCGCCGTGGCCACCCAGAACGATGCGCTCGACCTGCGCGCCGTGCTTGCCCTGCTCGCGGAGCGCGGCTGCAACGAAGTGCATGTGGAAGCCGGCCCGATCCTGTGCGGTGTGCTGTTCGCCGCCGGCCTGGCCGACGAACTGCTGCTGTACATCGCACCACTATTGTTGGGCGACGGTGCACGTCCGCTGCTGCATTTGCCCACGCTCGGCGACATGGCGGAGCGCTGGCAGTTGCGGGTGATCGATCAGCGCCAGCTCGGTACGGATTGGCGGTTGCAACTGCGGCCGGCCTGAATCCGGTGTTGTGCGCGTTGGCGAACGCTGCATTTCCCGTGATCGCGGCCAGTGGTTCCGCGTGTCGGTGCTAGACTGCGTCAGCCGGCCAAACCGGCAAATATTACATAGCGTCTTCAGGGCGGGGTGAGATTCCCCACCGGCGGTAGGTTGCATCGGCTCACGCCGTACAACGAGCCCGCGAGCGCCTTGGCTTGATCCGTGATGGACGATCCGTCATGGAGCAGGGCCCGGGGTCAGCAGATCCGGTCAGATGCCGGAGCCGACGGTTGGAAGCGGGCAGCCGTTTCCTCACAGTCCGGATAAAGAGAAGACGGTCGGATGCGTGGCCTTGCGGCTGTGCGTCGGCCTCATGCCTTGGGGCGTTTTTCGCAGTTTTTCGGCGCGGGAAACGATGCATGAAATCCAATCTACCTAGGCGGTCCATCGCCCTCCTGCCGGAGGTGCGCTGATGTTTACCGGCATCATCCAGTCCGTTGGCCGCATCGCGCGGCTCGAGCCGCGTGGCGGCGATGTACGGCTGGCCGTCGATACGGCCGATCTCGATCTCACCGATGTGCAGCTGGGCGACTCGATCGCCGTGTCCGGCGTGTGCCTTACCGCGGTCACGCTGGAGCCGCGCGGGTTCAGCGCAGACGTCTCCAACGAGACGCTGTCGTTGACCTCGCTGGGCAAGTTGAAGGCCAGCGATCCGGTGAACCTGGAGAAGGCGCTGCGGCTGGCCGATCGATTGGGCGGCCATCTGGTTTCCGGCCATGTCGACGGGCTCGGCAAGGTGGTGTCGATCACGCCGGACGGTCGTTCGCAGCGCTGGACGTTCGAGGTGCCCGCTGCGATCTCGCGCTATATCGCGGCGAAGGGCTCGGTCTGCATCGATGGCACCAGCCTCACCGTCAACGAAGTCGCCGGCCATCGCTTCGGCGTCAACCTGATCCCGCATACGGTCGAGCACACCGCGTTCCATGCGCGGCGCGTCGGCGACGCGGTGAACATCGAGGTGGACGTGGTGGCGCGTTATATCGANNGGCTGCTNTCCAGCGGCGAGACACCGCGGCTGGACGAAGCGTTCCTCAAGCAGCACGGTTTCGCCTGATACAAGGTTTCCTTCCCCTCATCGGGAAAGATGAAAATCACTCAAGGAACACCCATGGCTTTCAACACCATTCCCGAAATCCTCGAAGACATCCGCGCTGGCCGCATGGTCGTGATCCTCGACGACGAGGATCGCGAGAACGAGGGCGATCTGATCATGGCTGCACAGATGGTGCGACCGGAAGACATCAACTTCATGGTGCGCGAGGCGCGCGGGCTGGTCTGCGTCACGCTGACCGAGCAGCGCACGCGCCAGCTCGGCTTGCGGCCCATGGTCAGCGACAACACCTCGTCATACCACACCAACTTCACCGTCTCGATCGAGGCGGCCGAGGGTGTCACCACCGGCATCTCGGCGCACGATCGCGCGCGCACGATCCAGGTGGCGGTGAAGGCCGATGCGAAGCCGCAGGATCTGGCGCAGCCTGGCCACATCTTTCCGCTGACCGCGCAGCCGGGCGGTGTGCTGACCCGCGCCGGGCATACCGAGGCNGGTTGNGATCTGGCCGCGCTGGCCGGGCTGGAGCCGTCGGCGGTGCTGATCGAAGTGCTGCACGAGGACGGCTCGATGGCGCGCCGTCCCGAGCTGGAAATCTTTGCTGCGAAACATGGCCTGAAAATCGGCTCGATCGCCGACCTGATCCGCTATCGGCTGGAAACCGAGAAGACCGTGCAGCGCGTGCACGAGGAGCAGGTGGAAACCGAGTTCGGTTCGTTCCGCCTGATCGCCTACCGCGATGCGATCCGCCACGGCCTGCATTACGCGCTGGTGCGCGGCAAGGTGAATGATGGCGCACCGGTGCTGTCGCGCGTGCATGTGCGCAACACGCTGTCCGATGTGCTGCACCTCAAGCGCGACGACCTCGGCCTCACCGTGACTTCGGCATTGCGCCGCATCGCCGACGAGGATCGCGGCGTGCTGCTGGTGCTGTCCGGTGAGGACACGCCCGAAGCGTTGCTGGCCCGGCTCAACCGCCAGCCCAGCACGCAGGCGCCGGAAGAAGCGCAACAACAGGAGTGGCGTCAGCTCGGCCTCGGCGCCCAGATGCTGGCCGATCTCGGTGTGCACCGGCTGCGCGTGCTCGGTACGCCGCGCAAGCTGGTCGGTCTGGGCGGGTTCGGGCTGGAGGTGGTCGAGTACGTGTAGCCTCGTGCCGGACATCACGACGCCATGGCGACGCCATGTCCGGCAAACCATACTCAAGCTTTCCAGACGACGACGCGCCATGTCCGATATCAGCATCCGCCTGATCGCCCCTTCCGGNTACCCGTACGACCCCGCTGCGATGACGCGCGGGGTATCGCGATTACGCGAAGCAGGGTGCGNCGTGGATGGTCTGGAGGTGTTGCAGCGAACCGAGCAGCGTTTNGCCGGCACCGATGCGGAGCGTGCAGCCGACATCAATGCGCTGGCGACGATGGAGATTTTGCCGGATATCGCGCTGGTGACGCGCGGCGGTTACGGCGCCTCGCGTCTGCTGCCGCATNTGCGCTACGACGCCTTGCGCNAACGCCTTGCCGATGCGTCCACCCTGCTGGTGGGACACAGCGACTTCACCGCGCTGCAGCTGGCGCTGTATGCAAAGAGCGGCNTGTGCACGTTCAGCGGACCGCTGCTGGCNGATCTGGGCGCGGAGTCCTGCAGCGAGTTCACCTGGCAACACTTCTGGAGCACTTTGACCTCCACGGCATCCACCGCGGCATGGTCAGATACGGCAACCACCGAGATCGATGTGCAAGGTCCGCTGTGGGGCGGCAATCTCGCGGTGCTGTGCAGCCTGCTCGGCACGCCGTATTTTCCGGACATCGAAGGCGGCATCCTGTTTGTCGAGGATGTCGGCGAGCCGCCGTTCCGGATCGAACGATGGCTGTACCAGCTGCATCTGTCCGGCGTGCTCGGTCGGCAGCGCGCGCTGGTGCTGGGCGACTTCAGTCATTGCCAGCCCGGCGCGCGCGACAACGGCTACGATCTGGCCGCCGCGTTCGCGCAGATCCGCGCGGTGGCGGGCATTCCGGTCGTGGCCGGCATGCCGCACGGCCATGGCACGGAGCAGCTCACCTTGCCGTTCGGCGCGGCTGTGCGGCTGCGCGTAGCGAATGGCCGCGCGCAGCTGGATTTTTCCGGTTATCCGCACCTCAATCGACCCGCGCCGGCCAGCACCGTCGAAAACCCGTAAAATAGCCGACCAGCATGGGCTTATCGTCCACAGGAACAGCAACTCATGAAGATCATCGAAGGCGATTTCGCCACGCCGAAAGGCCGCTTTGCCATCGTCGCCGGCCGTTTCAACGGCTTCGTCGT
>JGI25165J46597_1001120_pt1 | contig 16904 bp, 16 predicted proteins | sample AraplaCL_Cvi_mCL_FD_46597 | JGI IMG/M metagenome (IMG submission 46597)
GCTGCTGCGTTTGTCGTACTTCTATTACGAAGAGTCGTGTGGTCAATGCACGCCTTGCCGTGAGGGCACGGGCTGGCTGTACCGCGTCGTGCATCGTATCGAGCACGGTCTTGGCCGTCCGGAAGATCTGGATCTGCTGAACTCGGTTGCGGAAAACATCATGGGCCGCACGATTTGTGCGCTCGGCGATGCAGCGGCCATGCCGGTGCGCGGCATGCTCAAGCATTACTGGGACGAATTCGAATATCACGTCGCTCACAAGCATTGCCTCGTCGGCGGTCATGCGGGCGCCGCGGCGGCTGCGGAAACAGTGGCTGCCTGAGCCGGCGCTAAGCGACCCCGGTCAGCGACCGGACAAGCGGTCCATAAGAACGCTGCACAGGTACGTACCAGAACACGTCAACCTCGGGATTTCATTGCCTGAACGGGCGATGAACGGGGCGAACGATTGAGCGGTAACAGGTTAAGGAAGATTGACCATCATGGTTGAACTTGAAATAGACGGCAAGAAAGTAGAAGTGCCTGAAGGCAGCATGGTGATCCAGGCTGCGCATAAGGTCGACACGTACATTCCTCACTTCTGCTATCACAAGAAGCTGTCGATTGCGGCCAACTGCCGGATGTGTCTCGTCGATGTCGAGAAAATGCCGAAGGCCGTGCCCGCATGCGCGACGCCGGTGTCGGCCGGCATGATCGTGCGCACCAAGTCGGACAAGGCGGTGAAGGGCCAGCAAGCCGTGATGGAATTCCTGCTGATCAACCACCCGCTGGATTGCCCGATCTGCGATCAGGGCGGCGAGTGCCAGTTGCAGGATCTCGCGGTGGGCTACGGCAAGTCGTCGTCGCGTTATAGCGAAGAGAAGCGTGTCGTGTTCCACAAGAATGTCGGCCCGCTGATCTCGATGGAAGAAATGTCGCGTTGCATTCACTGCACGCGCTGCGTGCGCTTCGGCCAGGAAGTGGCCGGCGTGATGGAACTCGGCATGCTGGGCCGCGGCGAACATTCGGAAATCACGTCGTTCGTCGGCAAGACGGTCGACTCCGAACTGTCGGGCAACATGATCGACCTGTGCCCGGTCGGCGCGCTGACCAGCAAGCCGTTCCGCTACAGCGCACGTACGTGGGAACTGTCGCGCCGCCGGTCGGTGAGTCCGCATGATTCGGTCGGCGCGAACCTCGTGGTGCAAGTGAAGAACAATCGCGTGATGCGTGTTCTGCCGTTCGAAAACGAAGCGATCAACGAATGCTGGATTTCGGACAAGGACCGCTTCTCGTACGAAGGCCTGAATAGCCCGGAACGTCTGACGCAGCCGATGCTGAAGCAGGGCGGCAAGTGGGTCGAAACCGACTGGCAGACCGCGCTCGACTACGTGGTGAAGGGTCTGAAGGGCATCAAGGGCGACCACGGCGCGAACGCGCTGGCCGCGCTCGGCAGCGCCCATAGCACGGTCGAAGAACTGTTCCTGCTGAAGCAGCTCGCTCAAGCGGTCGGCACGCCTAACGTCGACTTCCGCCTGCGTCAGTCGGATTTCTCGGCTCCGGTCAGCGGCACGCCGTGGCTCGGCACCGCGATTGCGGATCTGTCGAACATCGACTCGGCTCTGGTGATCGGCTCCGATCTGCGTCGCGATCATCCTCTGTTCGCCGCACGCCTGCGTCAGGCCGCAAAGGGCGGCGCGAAGCTTACGCTGGTCCAGGCAACGGGCGACGACGCGCTGATTCCGCAAGGTCAACGCCTGTCCGCAGCGCCGTCGGCGTGGCTCGATACGCTGGCTGGCATTGCATCGGCGGTCTCGCAAGCGAACGGTACAGCGCTGCCTGAAGCTTTCTCGAGCGCACAGGCTACGGACTCGGACAAGGAAGTCGCGAAATCGCTCGCAACCGGCGAACGCCGTCTCGTGCTGCTCGGCAACGGCGCGGTGCGTCATCCGGATTTCGCGGTCATTCATGCTGCCGCCCAATGGATCGCGGACGCAACCGGCGCCACGCTCGGTTTCATGACGGAAGCTGCCAATACGGTTGGTGCGCATCTGGTGAACGCATTGCCGGGGGAGGGCGGTCTGAACGCTCGCGAAGTGTTCGAACAGCCGCGCAAGGGCTATCTGCTGCTGAACGTCGAACCGGAATTCGATACAGCGAATCCGGCGCAGGCTTTGGCGGCGCTCAAGCAAGCTGAAATGGTTGTCGTGATGTCGCCGTTCCAGACCGGCGCAGAATACGCCGACGTGCTGCTGCCGATCGCGCCGTTCACGGAAACGGCCGGCACGTTCGTCAACGCCGAAGGTACGGTGCAGTCGTTCAACGGCGTAGTACGTCCGCTCGGCGACACGCGCCCGGCATGGAAGGTGTTGCGCGTGTTGGGCAGCCTGCTGGGCGTGCCCGGTTTCGAGTACGACACGGCGGAAGAAGTTCGCCAGGCCGCTCTCGGCGACGGCGAACTGCAGTCGCGTCTGTCGAACAGAACCGGCGTGGCAGTTGCGCGCGGCAAGACGGCTAAGGCGGCGGAAGGCAAGTTCGAGCGGATCGCCGACGTGCCCATCTATCACGCCGACGCGCTCGTCCGTCGCGCGGAGTCGCTGCATCTGACCGCCGCGGCGCGTGCCGCGAACAACGTCGGCCTGCCGGCTGCGCTGTTCGACAAACTGGGTTTGAAAGAAGGCGACGCGGTTCGCGTGCGCCAGGGCGAGCAATCGGTGCAGTTGCCGGCCGTGCGCGACGCGAATCTTGCGGAGACGGTCGTCCGCGTATCGGCGGCTACGCCTGCCGGTGCAGCGCTGGGCAGCCTGTTCGGTGAACTGGTGGTGGAGAAGGCGTAAATGAGCTTGTTCGATACGATCAACTCGGGCGGCACCCAGCTTCTCGGTGTGGCATGGCCCACGGTGTGGGCACTGGTGCGCATCCTTGTGGTGGCCGTCGTGATCCTGCTGTGCGTGGCTTACCTGATTCTGTGGGAGCGTAAGCTGATCGGCTGGATGCACGTGCGTCTCGGCCCGAACCGCGTCGGCCCGGCGGGTCTCCTGCAGCCTATCGCCGACGTGCTGAAGCTGTTGCTGAAAGAAGTGATTCAGCCTGCTCAGGCAAGCCGCTGGATCTACCTGATCGCGCCGATCATGGTGGTGGTGCCGGCCTTCGCAGTTTGGGCGGTGATTCCATTTCAGGCAGGCGCGGTGCTCGGCGACATCAACGCCGGTCTGCTGTATGCGATCGCGATTTCGTCGATCGGCGTGTACGGCGTGATTCTGGCCGGCTGGGCGTCGAATTCGAAATATGCGTTCCTCGGCGCGATGCGTGCCGCGGCGCAAATGGTCTCCTACGAAATTTCAATGGGCTTCGCGTTGGTCGTCGTCCTGATGACGGCGGGCACGCTGAACCTGTCGGGCATCGTCAATTCGCAGGAGCAGGGCTTCTTTGCATCGCACGGCCTGAACTTCCTGTCGTGGAACTGGCTGCCGCTGCTGCCCATGTTCGTGGTGTACTTCATCTCGGGCATCGCCGAAACGAACCGTCACCCGTTCGACGTGGTGGAAGGGGAGTCGGAAATCGTTGCGGGCCACATGATCGATTACTCGGGGATGGCGTTTGCGCTGTTCTTCCTCGCCGAGTACATCAACATGATCGTGATCTCGGCCTTGGCGTCGACACTGTTCCTCGGGGGCTGGAGCGCACCGTTCGGGTTCCTGTCGTTTATTCCCGGCATCTTCTGGCTCGTCCTCAAGGTCTTCCTGTTGTTGTCGGTGTTCATCTGGGCGCGTGCCACATTCCCGCGTTACCGCTATGACCAGATCATGCGTCTCGGCTGGAAGATTTTCATTCCGGTTTGCGTGGTATGGCTGGTGGTGGTCGGCTTCTGGATTATGTCGCCGTGGAATATCTGGAAATAAAGGGCGGATGAACTCATGACCGCAATCCAAAATTTTTTCAAGACCTTCTTTCTGACGGAGCTCCTCAAGGGCCTCGCGCTGACCGGACGTTATACGTTCCAGCGCAAGGTCACGGTGCAGTTCCCGGAAGAGAAGACGCCGATGTCGCCGCGTTTTCGTGGCCTGCACGCGTTGCGCCGTTATGAGAATGGCGAAGAGCGCTGCATCGCATGCAAGTTGTGTGAAGCGGTGTGTCCCGCGCTCGCCATCACGATCGAGTCGGAAACGCGCGAGGACAACACGCGCCGCACGACGCGTTACGACATCGACCTGACCAAGTGCATCTTCTGCGGTTTTTGTGAAGAGAGCTGTCCGGTCGACTCGATCGTCGAGACGCACATTCTCGAATATCACGGCGAGAAGCGCGGCGATCTGTACTTCACGAAGGAAATGCTGCTGGCCGTGGGCGATCGCTACGAAGCGGAGATCGCCGTGAACAAGGCTGCCGACGCACCGTATCGTTAAACGTTCGAGTTGTCGAAGCGGTAGATGCGGCAGTCGCGCATCGATATCAGTAAATGCAGCAGTAACACGGCCTGTTGTCGGGCCGAGCGCCGCGGCCTGAGTGCCGTGGCACGGCGCACCTGTGCGGCTGTTCTGGCGGTTTTTGCGCTGTTGCCAGACACACGTGCCAAAGAAAATGCCTGACGATGGCCTAACGATGAACCGGTAATCATGGAATTCACGACCGTACTGTTCTACATCTTCGCGCTGCTCCTGGTGGTTTCAGGGCTGAAGGTGATCACCTCGCGCAACCCGGTGTCGTCCGCACTGTTTCTCGTGCTGGCGTTCTTCAACGCAGCCGCGATCTGGATGCTTCTGCAAGCCGAGTTCCTCGCAATCCTGCTGGTGCTGGTCTATGTGGGCGCCGTGATGGTGCTGTTCCTGTTCGTCGTGATGATGCTCGACATCAACATCGACGTGCTGCGCAAGGACTTCAAACGCTTCGTGCCAATGGCCACCGTGGTGGGCGCGATCATCGTGCTCGAAACCGCGCTGATCTTGTGGCACGGCTACGGCGCGACCAGCACCGTGGTGCGTGACACGACCGCTGCCGCGAACGGCATGGGCGACTGGTCGAACACCCGCCTGATCGGCAAGGTGATCTACACCGACTACATCTTTGCGTTCGAAGTCGCCGGCCTCGTGCTGCTGGTGGCGATCATTGCGGCAATTGCGCTGACCACGAGCCACAAGAAAGACAGCAAACGCCAGAACGTCAGCCAGCAGGTGAAGGTGCGTGCCCAGGACCGTGTGCGCGTCGTCAAGATGCCGTCGGAAAAGAGCGCGGCAACCGTCGCGGCGGAAGAAGCCGCAGCAGCGGCGGCAGCTGCCGAATCGGCATCTGCCAAGAACAGCTGAGCGGACAGGAGATAGAAACCATGTTGACCCTTGCTCATTACCTTGTGCTCGGCGCGATTCTCTTTGCGATAAGCGTCGTTGGCATTTTCCTGAACCGTCGCAACGTCATCATCATCCTGATGGCGATCGAACTGATGCTGCTCGCGGTGAACACCAACTTCGTCGCCTTCTCGCACTACCTCGGCGACGTGCATGGCCAGATTTTCGTCTTCTTTGTGCTGACGGTTGCGGCAGCGGAAGCGGCGATCGGCCTCGCAATTCTGGTGACCCTGTTCCGTAGCCTCGACACGATCAATGTCGAAGATCTCGATCAGCTCAAAGGTTAATTTCAGGAAAAGCGGTTATGTCCACGATACTCAATGAAAACCTGCTGCTGGCGATTCCGCTGGCACCGCTGGCCGGTTCCCTGATTGCTGGGCTGTTCGGCAAGGCGGTAGGGCGCGCGGGTGCGCACTCGGTCACCATTCTCGGCGTTGCGATTTCGTTCGTGCTGTCGATGATGGTGTTCTTCCAGGTTCTGGACGGCGCGAGCTTCAACGCGACCGTCTACGAATGGATGACGATCGGCAAGACGAAGTTCGAAGTCGGCTTCCTCGTCGATTCGCTGACGGCAATGATGATGTGCGTCGTGACCTTCGTGTCGCTGATGGTGCACATCTACACGATCGGCTACATGGCCGACGACGACGGTTATCAGCGCTTCTTCTCGTACATCTCGCTCTTCACGTTCTCGATGCTGATGCTCGTAATGAGCAACAATTTCCTGCAGCTGTTCTTCGGCTGGGAAGCAGTGGGTCTCGTGTCGTATCTGCTGATCGGCTTCTACTTCACGCGTCAGTCCGCGGTGTACGCGAACATGAAGGCGTTTATCGTGAACCGCATCGGCGACTTTGGCTTTCTGCTGGGTATCGGCCTGCTGTTCGCGTTCGCCGGTTCGATGAACTACGGCGACGTGTTTGCAAAGCGCACCGAACTCGCGGCATTGAGCTTTCCGGGTACCGATTGGGGCCTGCTGACGGTGGCCTGCATCTGTCTCTTCATCGGCGCAATGGGTAAGTCGGCGCAGTTTCCGCTGCACGTGTGGCTGCCCGATTCGATGGAAGGCCCGACGCCGATTTCCGCGCTGATTCACGCGGCAACCATGGTGACGGCCGGTATCTTCATGGTCACGCGCATGTCGCCGCTGTTCGAACTGTCGGATTCGGCGCTGTCGTTTGTGATGGTGATCGGTGCGATTACCGCGCTGTTCATGGGCTTCCTCGGGATTGTCCAGAACGACATCAAGCGTGTGGTGGCGTATTCCACGTTGTCGCAGCTCGGCTACATGACGGTCGCGCTCGGCGCGTCGGCTTACCCGGTCGCCGTGTTCCACCTGATGACGCACGCGTTCTTCAAGGCACTGCTGTTCCTTGGCGCTGGTTCGGTGATCATCGGTATGCACCACGATCAGGACATGCGCAACATGGGCGGCCTGCGCAAGTACATGCCCATTACGTGGATCACGTCGCTCGTCGGTTCGCTCGCGCTGATCGGCACGCCGTTCTTCTCAGGCTTCTATTCGAAAGACTCGATCATCGACGCGGTGAAGCTGTCGCATCTGCCGGGTTCGGGCTTTGCATACTTCGCCGTGGTGGCCAGCGTTTTCGTTACCGCGCTGTATTCGTTCCGTATGTACTTCATGGTGTTCCACGGCAAGGAGCGCTTCCGCGATCCGAAGCATCCGGAATCGCCGATGGGCGCGGAAGCCGCGGCACACGGTCACGGCAATGGGCACGACGACCACGGTCACGGTCATGGTCACGACGACCACGGTCACGCTCACGAGCCGCATGAAACGCCTTGGGTGGTGTGGCTGCCGCTCGTGCTGCTGGCGATTCCTTCTGTCGTGATCGGTGCAATCGCAATTGGTCCGATGCTTTTCGGCGACTTCTTCCAGCACGGTGTGGCGTTCGACAAGGTGATCTTCATCGGCGAAAACCATCCCGCATTGCATGAAATGGCGGAAGAGTTCCACGGCTGGGCGGCAATGGGGCTGCACTCGGTGGCGGGTCTGCCGGTCTGGCTGGCGCTCGCAGGTGTGGTCGTCGCGTGGTTCCTGTATCTCGTTCGTCCCGAATTGCCGGCTACCATCAAGCGCGCATTCGGACCGATCTACACGCTGCTCGACAACAAGTACTACATGGACAAGATCAACGAAGTCGTGTTCGCGCGGGGCGCCGTGGCAATTGGCCGTGGTCTCTGGAAGGAAGGCGACGTCGTCGTAATCGACGGTATCGTCAATGGCAGCGCACGCTTCATCGGCTGGTTCGCCGGCGTGATCCGCTTCCTCCAATCCGGCTACATCTATCACTACGCGTTCGCCATGATTATCGGCATGTTGGGGCTCCTGACCCTGTTTGTAACGCTCGGCGGCAAATAAGGCGAGGGACACTAATGCACGCTTATCCGATTCTCAGTATCGCCATCTGGTTGCCGATCCTTTTTGGCCTGCTGGTTCTGGCCATCGGTTCTGACCGGAACCCGGGCCCCACGCGCTGGGTCGCGCTGATCGGCTCGGTCGCCAGCTTCATCGTGACGATCCCGCTGATCACCGGTTTTGATTCGAGCAGCGCGGATCTGCAGTTCGTCGAAAAGGCGAACTGGATCGAACGATTCAACATTACTTATCACCTGGGTGTCGACGGCATCTCGATGTGGTTTGTCGTGTTGACCGCATTGATCACCGTGATCGTCGTGATCGCCGCGTGGGAAGTGATCACGAAGAACGTGGGCCAGTACCTCGCGTCGTTCCTGATTCTGTCGGGCATCATGGTCGGCGTGTTCAGCGCGGCCGACGGCATGTTGTTCTACGTGTTCTTCGAAGCGACGCTGATCCCGATGTACATCATCATCGGCGTGTGGGGCGGGGCGAACCGCGTGTACGCGGCGTTCAAGTTCTTCCTGTACACGTTGATGGGTTCGCTGCTGATGCTGGTCGCGCTGCTCTATCTGTACGTTCAGACCGGCACGTTCGACCTGGCGACCTGGCAGCATGCACAGATCGCGATGACTCCCCAGGTGTTGCTATTCATAGCGTTCTTCATGGCGTTCGCCGTGAAGGTGCCGATGTGGCCGGTTCACACGTGGTTGCCTGACGCCCACGTGGAAGCGCCGACGGGCGGCTCGGTGGTGCTGGCGGCGATCATGCTGAAGCTCGGCGCCTACGGTTTCCTGCGCTTCTCGATGCCGATCGCGCCGGACGCCAGCCACTTCCTCGCGCCGGTTGTGATTACGCTGTCGCTGATCGCGGTGATCTACATTGGTCTCGTCGCGATGGTGCAGGCCGACATGAAGAAGCTGGTCGCGTATTCGTCGATTGCACACATGGGCTTTGTCACGCTCGGCTTTTTCATCTTCAATCAACTCGGCGTTGAAGGCGCGATCGTCCAGATGATCTCGCACGGCTTCGTGTCGGGCGCAATGTTCCTGAGCATCGGCGTGCTGTATGACCGCATGCACTCGCGTCAGATCGCGGATTACGGCGGCGTCGTCAATGTCATGCCGAAGTTCGCGGCTTTCGTGATGCTGTTCTCCATGGCAAATTGCGGCTTGCCGGGCACCTCCGGTTTCGTCGGCGAATTCATGGTGATTCTGGCTGCCGTCCAGTACAACTTCTGGATCGCGGGCGGCGCGGCTGTCACCCTGATTCTCGGCGCGGCCTACACGTTGTGGATGTACAAACGCGTGTACTTCGGCGCGGTCGCCAACGACCACGTGAAGAGCCTTGTCGACATCAGCCGCCGCGAGTTTTTCATGCTGGCAGTGCTTGCCGCACTGACACTGTTCATGGGCCTGTATCCGAAGCCCTTTACCGATGTGATGCACGTATCCGTGGAAAACCTCCTCTCCCACGTTGCGCAGTCCAAGCTGCCGTTGTCTCAGTAACGCAGAGCGGAGGAATTAAAGACCATGCAAAACGCCCCTATGACTGCCCTGTTGCCCGACGCGCTGGTGATGCTCGCCGTTGTCGTCGCGTGGCTCAACGACACGTTCGTCGGCCAGGCCGGTCGCCGTACCACGTACCTGATCGCGGTCCTGTCGACGCTCGTCGCCGGCATCTGGTTCGCGGTCAATGCGTTCGACCCGTCGGTGCACTATTTCTTTAGCCGCATGTATGTGGTCGACTCGTTCGCGAGTCTGATGAAAGCGGTGGTGACGCTCGGCTACACGGTCTCGATCGTGTATTCGCGCCGCTACCTCGAAGATCGAAGCCTGTTCCGCGGCGAGTTCTTCCTGCTGGGCATGTTCTCGTTGCTCGGGCAGCTCGTCATGATCTCGGGCAACAATTTCCTGACGCTGTACCTCGGTCTGGAACTGATGTCGCTGTCGCTGTATGGCGTGATCGCGCTGCGTCGCGAAGCCGCGCCGTCGAACGAAGCTGCGATGAAGTACTACGTGCTCGGCGCGCTGGCTTCCGGCTTCCTGCTTTACGGCATTTCGATGCTGTACGGCGCGACCGGCTCGCTCGACCTGAACGAGGTTTTCAAGGCAATCGGCCAGAGCCATTACGACCCGAGCGTGCTGCTGTTCGGCGTGATCTTCATCGTGGCGGGTGTTGCGTTCAAGATGGGTGCCGTGCCGTTCCACATGTGGGTGCCTGACGTGTATCAAGGCGCGCCGACGGCCATGACGCTGCTGGTTGGCGGTGGTCCGAAAGTCGCGGCATTTGCCTGGGGTCTGCGCTTCCTCGTCATGGGCCTCTTGCCGCTCGCCGTCGAATGGCAGCAAATGCTGGTGATCCTGGCGGCGCTTTCGCTGATCGTCGGCAATATCACGGGTATCGTGCAGCGCAACGTCAAGCGTATGCTCGCGTACTCGGCAATCTCGAACATGGGCTTCGTGCTGCTCGGTCTGCTGGCCGGCGTGGTCGACCACAAGACCACGGGCGCGGCCAGCGCGTACGGCTCGGCGATGTACTACAGCATCGTCTATCTGATCACGACAATGGGGACGTTCGGCGTCATCATGCTGCTCGCACGCCGCGAATTCGAAGCCGACACGCTGGAAGACTTCAAGGGTCTGAATCAGCGCAGCCCGGTGTTCGCGTTCGTCATGATGGTCATGATGTTCTCGCTCGCCGGCATTCCGCCCGCAGTCGGTTTCTACGCGAAGCTGGCAGTGCTGCAGGCCACCATGAACGCCGGCCTGACCTGGCTGACGGTGCTGGCCGTGATCACGTCGCTGTTCGGCGCGTTCTACTACCTGCGTATCGTCAAGCTGATGTATTTCGACGAGCCGCAAGACAAGTCGGCGATCGTGGCAGACACGGGTACGCGCGCGTTGCTCGCGCTCAATGGCGTTGCCGTGCTGGTGCTCGGTATCGTGCCCGACCCGCTGTTGAAGGCTTGCCTGCAGGCTATTCAGCACACCCTGTCGTTCTGATGTCCGCAGCGGGCTGGTTTATCGTGCTGTTGGCACTGGTCGGTGCCAACCTGCCGTTCCTGAATCAGCGACTCTTCGCCGCAGTGCCGCTCAAGGCGGCGAAGAAAAGCGCATGGATCCGGATTGCCGAACTGATCGTGCTGTACTTTGTGGTCGGCGCGTTGGGTTTTCTGCTTGAAGCGCGTGCGGGCAATCGCTTCGATCAGGGCTGGCAGTTCTACGCGATCACATTCGCACTATTCGTTGTGTTCGCGTTCCCCGGCTTCACCTTCCAGTATCTCGTCAAACGCCGCTGACGGCGTCCCGCCGTCGCGCACCACGCTGTTCCGAGGTCCGCATATGGCTGAACTTCCCGATCACGACGCCGCGCTCACCGAGACGTGTGTCGAGAGCAAAACGGTTCATCAAGGGCCGTTTCTGACGCTCAAGTGCGATACGGTCCGCCTGCCGGACGGCAAGCATGCCACCCGCGAATACGTGCAGCATCCGGGCGCCGTGATGGTGATTCCCATGTTCGACGACGGCCGTGTGCTGCTCGAGAGCCAGTATCGCTATCCGATGGGCAAGGTCATGGTCGAATATCCGGCCGGCAAGCTCGATCCGGACGAAGGCGCACTAACTTGCGCGGTGCGCGAGTTGCGTGAAGAAACCGGATATACGGCGCGTGAGTACGTGTATCTGACGCGCGTTCACCCGATCATTTCGTATTCCACTGAGTTCATCGACATCTATCTTGCGCGCGGCCTCACGGCCGGCGAGCGCAAGCTGGACGACGGCGAGTTCCTGGAGCTCTTCACTGCGACGGTTCCCGAAGTGTCGGAGTGGGTACGGACCGGCAAGATCACCGACGTGAAAACAATAATCGGCACGTTCTGGCTGGAAAAGGTGTTGTCGGGCGCCTGGCCGCTCGCGCAGCCGCAGTCGCAATAGTCCCGCCATCGGGCGCCGGGCGGCGCTTGCATCGCGTGCATACAGCCCCTGTCGGTCGATGACCGGCGGGGGCTTTTTCATGGCGATGCGCCGCCGGGCCACAGCATCTGCCGCCTTGTCTGAATAAGCGCGCCTTTGTCTTATGCCATCAGGCCGTCTCGCTTCGTTGCCGTGGTAACTCTAGTATGGATCTCTCAAGACGTCTTCATCGCTCACGTGTTTCGGATAACGAAACATCTGAAGCGCTTGAGTCGGATGAGGCAGGCATAAAGTTGTCACTTGACAACCTGTGTCGCGAGTACTAAATTGGAGGTCCGGATGGTTCGTCGAACCCATGCAAAGAAAGAGATAGAGGCCGCGTTGACCTATGCCGAGCGGCGCGGCTGGCGCATACAAAGCGGCGGAACGGGCCACGCCTGGGGAAAGATGTATTGCCCATATAAAGAGGCGGAATGTCGCTGCGGAGAATTCTGCATTTCGAGCGTATGGAGCACTCCGAAAAACGCCGTGAATCACGCCAGACACTTGCGGCGCGTTGTCGATAATTGCACGGCGCACCGTTAGCAAACGCTGAGTGGCAAGCCTTGAATGAACAAGCAGGAGTAGCACATGGAATACACATTTACGTTGAAGTACAAGCTTGCCGCGCAAGACTGCGATCTTGACGCGATCGTCGAGAGGTTGGGTGAAGCGGGTTGCGACGACGCCACGATCGGCGTGGGGCAACCGGGGCGGCTCGCGCTGGTGTTTTCGCGCGAAGGGACGTCCGCGCTAGAGGCGTTGGTCAGCGCGCTCTGTGACGTTAAGGAGGCGGTGCCGTCGGCGCGACTGGTCGAGGCAGGCCCGGATTTTGTGGGACTGACCGATGTAGCGGAGATTGCCGGCGTGTCGCGGCAGAATATGCGCAAGCTGATGCTGAGTCATGCGGTTGAATTCCCGCCGCCGGTGCATGAGGGAAGTGCGTCAGTCTGGCATTTGTCCGACGTGCTTGACTGGCTGAACTCGCGCGGCGGGTACGATATCAACGCAGAGGTATTCGACGTTGCCAGATCGGCCAAACAGATCAACCTGGCCAAAGAGGCACGAGGACTTGAGCCGCGGCTTAATCGGCGGCTGGAATGCCTCGTGGCTTGACTCCGGCAATCAGCAGAGACAGCAATGTGGCTTCGTCGGCAGACCGATCGCGGCTCGTACCGCCGCTTACGTTCTAAGGTTGACCTCGCGCTTTGCTGTATCCGGCCTTCGGCAGCGGTTTGCCCAACGCGTTAAAATCGCCCACCACGTCTGAACTTCTGAGCAGCGCGTTATCGCGAGTCGCCCCGCATGAAGTTTTTACGAACGACCGTTCACAAATTTTGTATTTGCGCTAAACTGGCACGCAAGCCCTGATTCCACATGAAGGTCCTCGATTTACAGTGTCCGCACGGCCATCGGTTCGAAGGCTGGTTCGCTTCGGCTGATGACTTCGAATCGCAGCAGTCTCGCAAGCTGGTCGAATGTCCACTTTGCGGCGCGAAAGAGGTGAGCCGTTTGCCGTCAGCCCCGCGCCTCAATCTGTCGGGTGCGACGGAAACAAAGGCGCCGGCGGCACCCGGCGAATTGCAGGCGCGTGTCATGCGTGCGTTGCGCGAGGTACTGGAAAAGACCGAGAACGTGGGCGACCGCTTCGCTGAGGAAGCGCGGCGCATTCACTACAACGAAGCGCCCGCACGCAATATTCGCGGTGTCACAACACCAGAAGACGCGCGAGCTTTGGTCGAAGAAGGCATCGAAGTGATGCCGTTGCCGGTCCCGGCTGCTTTGAAGGAACCTCTGCAGTAACGCAGTGGCTCTCTGGCGGCGGGCGGTGGCGGCCAGGAGACACTACGTATGAATCTGGACTATTCCCCCACTGAAACGGCGTTTCGCGCCGAGATTCGCGTTTGGCTCGAAGCCAATCTGCCTCGCGAGCTAAGCGAGAAAGTACTCAACCACAAGCGTTTGAATCGCGAAGACTTCGCAAGTTGGCACAAGCTGCTAGGTACGCGAGGCTGGTCGGCTGTGGCTTGGCCCAAAGAGTACGGCGGCCCGGGTTGGGACGCGACCCAGCGGCATATCTGGGACGAAGAGTGCGCACGTGTCGGTGCGCCTACCGTATTGCCGTTCGGCGTGTCGATGGTCGCGCCCGTTCTCATGAAGTACGGTAGCGAAGCCCAGAAACGCTATTACTTGCCGCGTATTCTCGACGGCACCGACTGGTGGTGCCAGGGTTACTCGGAGCCCGGTTCAGGCTCCGACCTCGCGTCGCTGCGAACACGCGCCGAACGTGTCGGCGACCACTACGTCGTCAATGGCCAGAAGACCTGGACCACACTGGGGCAGCACGCAGACATGATGTTCTGCCTCGTGCGCACGGACAGCGGCGCGAAAAAGCAGGAGGGCATCTCATTCCTGCTCATCGACATGAAAACGCCGGGTATCACGGTACGACCCATCATCACACTCGACGAAGACCATGAGGTCAACGAAGTCTTCTTTGAAGACGTAAAGGTGCCTGTCGAAAATCTGGTCGGCGAAGAAAATCGCGGCTGGACTTACGCGAAGTATCTGTTGGGACATGAGCGCACCGGCATCGCGCGCGTCGGTCAATCCAAGCGCGAACTGGTTTTTCTCAAGCGCCTTGCGCTCGACACAAACAAGAACGGCAAGCCGCTACTCCATGACCCGGTGTTCGCTGCAAAAGTCGCGAATCTCGAAATCGAACTGATGGCGCTCGAAGTCACCGTGCAACGCGTCGTCGCTAACGAAGCGGGCGGACGCGGACCGGGACCGGAGGCGTCGATGCTGAAGATCAAAGGCACGGAAGTGCAGCAAGCGTTGACTGAGCTCATGTTCGAAGCGGTCGGACCTGCCGCCGCGCCGTTTGACGTACCGTTCCTCGAAGGCGAGCGCGAGCACAGCATCGCCGGAGACGACGACGCTGCGCCGTTGGCTGCGTATTACTTCAACTTCCGCAAGACGTCGATTTACGGCGGCTCGAACGAAATTCAAAAGAACATCATCGCGCAGATGATTCTCGGACTTTGAGGAGCGGCGCATGGACTTCACTTTCAACGACGAGCAACAGCAACTTGCCGACGCGCTGCGCCGCTATCTGGACAGGAACTACAGCTTCGAAGCGCGCCAGGCGATCGTGAGATCGGAGGCCGGGATCTCGGAAACGCATTGGGCCGCTTTGAGTGAACTTGGCTTGCCGGCATTGCCTGTGCCGGAGGCGCAAGGCGGCTTCAATGGCGGAGCTGTCGATATGCTGGTCGTCATGCAGGAGCTCGGTCGCGCGTTGGTGGTCGAGCCTTACTGGGCCACCGCGGTTGGCGTCGAAGCGCTGCGTCTTGCCGGCACGGGGCAGGGCGAGGACGCATCGCTGCTGGAGCGCGCGGCGCAAGGCGAGATCAAGCTCGCCGTGGCGTTTCATGAGCCCAAGGCGCGCTACGATCTGTTCGAGATCGCGACAGTCGCGACCTCGCAAGGCGAACAGCACACGCTTACCGGTACGAAGTCAGTCGTGCTGCACGGCGCGCAGGCGAATTACTGGATCGTGCCTGCGCGTTCGAACGGCGAGATCGCGCTCTTTGTCGTGCCGCGCGACGCGGCAGGCGTCAAGATCACCGATTACCGAACCATCGACGGCCAACGCGCAGCGACGCTCGAATTCAACGGCACGCCCGCGCGCCAATTGCGCGGCCAGCACTCAGGCGCGGCGGCGTTGGATCACATCGCCGACTACGGCACGCTGCTGCTCTGTGCTGAAGCGGTCGGCGCGCTGGACGCATTGAACACCGCGACCGTCGACTACACAAAAACTCGCCAGCAGTTCGGCCAGCCAATTGCGCGCTTTCAGGCATTGCAGCACCGCATGGTCGAGATGCTGATTCACGCCGAGCAGGCCCGCTCGGTCACGTACCTTGCCGCCATGCGCTATTCGAGCGAAGACGCCGATCAGCGTCGCCGCGCGATCTCCGCCGCGAAAGTACGTGTGGGGCAAGCAGCGCGTTTCGTCGGCCAGCAAGCGGTTCAATTGCATGGCGGCATGGGCGTGACGAACGAGGTCGCGGCCGCGCATCTGTTCAAACGTCTCGCTATTATTGAGACCACACTGGGCGATGTCGATCATCACCTGGCGCGGTTCGCCGCGCTGCCCGGTTTTGCCAGCATCGAAGTTTAAGTGGCCGATTGAATCGACCCGCAAGGAGATAGCGCAATGGCTTTGAGTTACGAGGACATGACGGTCGGATCAACGACCGAGATCGGCAAGCATACTTTCACGCGCGACGAGATCGTCGAATTCGCTGAGAAGTTCGATCCGCAGCCGTTCCATCTGAACGAGGCCGCGGCTGAGAAGTCGCCGTTCCGCGGATTGGTGGCGAGCGGCTGGCATACGTGTTCGGTCATGATGGGCATGCTGGTGCGTAACGCGCTGGCGGACTCCACGTCGATGGGATCGCCCGGCATCGACGAAATACGCTGGCTCAAACCGGTACGCGTCGGCGACACGATCACCATGACGAATTCCGTGCTCGACAAGCGCATCTCTGAAAGCAAGCCGGATCGGGGCATCGTATCCACGCAATGGGCGGGCATCAACCAGCATGGCGAGACGGTCGTTACGGTGCGCTCGAAAGGAATGTTCGGACTGCGCAATCCGGGCGCGGCGTCGTGACAATGGAGAGCACGCCACCGGCTGTCGCGTTCCGGAATGCCGCGGCGTTGCGTGCGCTTGTCGGAGCGGCGCCGCTCATCAGCGACTGGGTGACGATCGACCAGCAGAGCGTCGATCGTTTCGCGCAAGCCACCGGCGACCATCAATGGATTCACGTCGATCCGGAGCGGGCGCTGCGCGAGTCACCTTTCGGCGGCGCAGTCGCGCACGGCTTCATGACTCTCTCATTGATCCCCGCGCTGCTCGAAAAAACAGTACGGCTCGAGCAGCGGATGGGCGTGAACTACGGGTTGAACCGCGTGCGGTTTACTTCGCCGGTACTTGTCGGCTCGCGATTGCGCGCACAGTTCGCCGTCGCGTCCGTCGCCGACATCGATGCCAGCGATGCGAGCGATGCCGGCGTGCAAGTAGTGTGGAACGTCACGTTGGAGCGGGAGGGCAGCGAACGGCCCGTGTGTGTCGCCGAGTTCATCACTCGCCACTATTTCTGACGCCCGCGGCCGATACGGAGACGGCGTAGACGGCAAGCTCTTCGGCTCACGCTTGCTTGCCATCTTGCCGGCCCACACCTC
>JGI25165J46597_1001131_pt1 | contig 16770 bp, 15 predicted proteins | sample AraplaCL_Cvi_mCL_FD_46597 | JGI IMG/M metagenome (IMG submission 46597)
GCCGGTACGCCGGGCGCCTATGCCACGGTCGAACTGGATGCGCAGGTGCCGTATGTCGGCGAGGTCATCGCGCGTCAGATTCATGGCAAGCAGTTGGGCGGCATGGTGCTCGAGGCGAGCGCCGATCTTTTCACCGACGAGCCGCCACCGGCGCAGTGACTGCTGCGCCTTCCTCTGGTGTCTTCGGCAGCGAAGGTGCGAGTAGGGTGCGGGCAAGGCGCAGAAAGCGGCGTTACAAGACTTGAGCCGGCGGCGCGCCCAACCGGTGTTCGCTGTGTCGCTCAGCGGCTCTTGCCGTCTTAGTCTCCGCTTCCAGCCTCCGGCCAATCGAACGGCGTGTACGGCAACGCGCGCTTGTGCCGCGTGACCTCGTAAAAACGCAAGATGATCTTGCGTGCCTCATCGCTTACGGATTTTCCTTCCAGGAAGTCGTCGATCGTTTCGTATGGAACGCCGTAGGCGTCTTCGTCGGGCCGTTGAGGGCGCAACGCTTCGAGGTCCGCGGTCGGCACCTTGTGAGCGAGCGCGTCGGAGGCGCCCAGTGCTTTCGCGACCGCACGCACCCGCCGCTTGTTGAGCCCGGCGAGCGGTAGGACATCGGCGCCGCCGTCTCCGAACTTCGTAAAAAATCCCATTAGCGACTCGGCCGCGTGGTCGGTGCCGATCACCACGCCCATGCGCGTGCTGGCTATCGCGTACTGCGCGATCATCCGTTGCCGTGCCTTGATATTGCCGTGGACGAAATCTTCCTGCGCTTCGTCCGCGAACGGCAGGCCGCTTTGATGCAGCGACGCGAGCATCGCGTCCGCGGCGGGCTTGATGTCCACGGTCACGGTCTCGTCTGCGCGAATAAAGGCCAGCGCCTGCTGCGCGTCGGCTTCGTCTTTCTGCTCGCCGTGCGGCAAGCGAATCGCGACGAAACGCGCGTCGTAGTTCGCGGCCCGCAACCGCTCGACGGCCAGTTGCGCGAGGCGCCCGGCCGTAGTCGAATCGATACCGCCACTGATACCCAGCACGTACGCTTTCAGGCCGTTACCGCGCAAATAGTTCGCGAGAAAAGAGACGCGGCGCTCGATCTCCGCGTTCGCGTCGAACTCGGCAGTGACGTGCATTTCGGCGGCGATGTCCGCCTGAATCGCGGCTGGATCGGTTTGCTTCATGATCTTCTGCTCCTCGCGCCCGGGCGCAATGTCAAAGAAACAACTTCAGCGCGACAGTGGCGAGCACGTAGCGGACCCGCCGAAGGTCCATCGACAGATTGCCATGCGCTGAGTAACATCCTCGTTCCGAGAGCCGCATCAACCTGCGAGCAACCAATAATAATCACATCAGTGCGAACCCGCGATGAACCATCTCAAGCGGCCTCGCCCGCCTGTATTCGTCTGTCCGACTTTTGCACGAGTCGCCGCCCAGTGCAAAGCCGGCTGTATGCCGTATGCATTTTCCTTGTCGCGCGCCACGCGTGAGTTGTTTCCCGTAATGCGGAGGACGCCTGGCCAGGCGCTATCCACCTTTGCCGGGTTGAGCAAGCTTACATGCGGCCTCGCGCTTGCCGTCTCCGCTTGTGCGGCCTTCGCTGCCGGGCCGCTTGCGGCAACGAGCGACGCGGCGTTTTCCGTCGATGCGTCGTCCGTCGCGGCACCCGATGCGGCCGGCGGCGTGGACCCGCGCCGGGCATTCGCGCTGCGGGATGTATTCGCCCGCCACGTCACGCGACGGCTCAACGTACCGGCGTCCGAGCAACGCGCCTACGCCGCTCGTCTGCAAGCGGCGTTGCATGAGCACGAGCTCGGCGAACTGTCCGGGGAATACGTCGTGATGGTCGACCGCAATGCAAACGTGCAGGCGCTGCTGATCTATTTCCGCGCGGCGCCCGCCGACGCCTGGCAGATGATCGGCGCGTCGCCCGTGTCCACCGGACGGCCTGGCGAATACGACCACTTCGTCACGCCGCTCGGCGTGTTCGAGCACACGCCGTCCAACATGGATTTCCGCTCCGAAGGCACCGAAAACGAGAACCATATCCGCGGCTACGGCAAGCGTGACATGCGCATTTTCGATCTGGGCTGGGCGCAGGCAGAGCGTGGCTGGGGCAAGGGCGGGATCTCGCAGATGCGATTCCAGATGCATGCCACCGACCCCGACCGGCTGGAGCCGTTGCTCGGCGTGCGCCACTCGAAGGGTTGCGTCCGGATCCCCGCATCGCTCAACACTTTTCTGGATCATTACGGGATCCTCGACGCGGAATATGAGGCGCTCGTCGACTCGGGCAAATCGCTGTGGGTGTTGAAGAGCGATCGGCAGATCATGCCGTGGGCAGGACGGTATATCGTCGTGGTGGATTCGGCGCGCAAGGCTCGTCCGGCGTGGGCGCCGGCGCCCGACGCCAGGACGCGCGCCAAAGTGCCGGCGGGGGCGGATACGGCGGATTGATGCGCGGCGTTCGGTCGGCGGTCAGCGTCTTGAGCGCCATGCGGTCCGCGCATTAGTGCCACCGACCCCATGCCATCAACGCATCAACGCATCCATCAACGCATCAGCAACATCGTGCCCGCGCCGAGTATTCCGCCGCACAAAGCGCACGCCCACAACAGTGCCCGCGTGCGCCGGTATTCGCGGCCGATGTCGGCGAGCAGCCGGGCGTTTTGCTGCGGCGAGCGCGCCCGGTCGTGTTCGTGCTGCAGGTAGCGCACGGCCAGTTGCGGCACGCGTGGCAGCATATGCGCGAGATGCGGCAGCTCGCGTGAAATGCGCTGGAACCAGCCGCGATGATCGACGTCGCGCCGCGCGATGTCCGCAAGCACGCGCCGCGCGATGTTCCAGGTATCGACGCCCGGATGCAGCGCGCGCGCCAGCATCTCCGCCTGATGGAACGATCGTTGCGCGGTAGCGAGCCGGCCGGAGACAACACCATCGAACGGAAGCACCGCGTGCAGCAGTTGGTGGAAGAGCGACCCGGCGGAGCGGTCTTGCGCAGCCGCCGCAAAATGCGCTTCGGCTCGGGTACGTAACTCAGCTTCGAGCATTTCAGGGCGAGTCTGATGCGGCACGTGCCCGGCGTCGCGGTGCAGTTCTGCGAGCCGGCCGTAGTCCTGCTCGAACAGGGCGGTCGCGCCATGAACGAAGAACTCGCGCTCGCCGGTCGAGAGGCTGGACATGATCGAAAATTCCGCCAGCACGAGTCGTCCTAAAGAATCGGGCTCGACGCTTACGCGGACCCGTCGCGCGTCGAGTGTCGCGTGAAAGAAGCCGTGTTCGAATGCCTGCTCGGTCACCACTTCCACAATATGCGCGGCGAGCGGTGCAAGCTTTACCTGATGCGCGTGCAGACCGCTCAGGTCGGTAGCCGGCAGCGTGTCGATGCGCTGCATCGTGAGCGTGTGACTGGTGCAAAGATCCCAGATCACGTCGGGTACGACGAGGCGCGTGTCGCCCTCGAAATGATGACCGGTCTGGCTCAGGTTGGCGGCCTCGGCGCGCAGGTCGAAGCGGCGCTGAATCTCGTCCGCGAAGGTTTGAGCCAGCGCCCGCAACCGCAGGCGGCGCGCGGTGCTCGACAGTTTTTCCAGCCAGCGGGCGACCCATCGCAAAAGCGCAAGCTCGTCGCCGATCTGCTGCAACTGTCCGGCACGCAGCAATTTGATCGCCACCTCGCGATGACCGTTGACCGGCATCAGCAATCGCGCGAAATGCGTCTGTTCGGCGAAGCCGCTGCGCACCGGTATCAGGTCGACCGCGCTGAAGAGGGTCGCGAGCGGCCGGCCGAACGCTCGTGTCAAGGCTTCCTCGGATTCGCGCGGCGGCAGCGGCGCTTCCATATGATCGATCGCGTCTATCGCGTCGTGCAATGTCGAGGTTGCCAGTTCCGGGCGCTCGACCAGCGTCTTCGCGAACTGGCCCGCCAGTGGGCCGAGTGCGGGCAGCAGGCTGTGAACACTGCGCGCGCTGCGTGTCGACGAATGCACGCGGCCGACAAGCTCGACCAGCCAGTGCAGCTTGCGATTGGCTGGCGCGGCGAGCCAGATCAGGCGCGCGCCGTAACGCAGTGCGTGGTAGAGCAGGAGTAACCGGCGAAACAGTGGGGGCATCGGCAGTTCGATTGGCGGCAATGCGGCGCACAAGAACTGGGCGCCGCGGGGCCAGGACAATCAGATTATCAGGAATGCGCGCCGACAGGCGCTTCTGCGAACCGGCAGCCCGGTCTCGCTATGGAGGCTGCGTGCTGGACGCGTCGGTCTCGCTATGCGCTCTTTGGTGATTGCATCTGACCATTGTTCGATCTTCAACGCTGGTTTTTCTCGAAGCCAACGATGCCCGCGATTGCGCTGATCGATTCGGTATCGAGCACATGCAGGAAGAACGAACGATGCTGATGACCCACATAAGCGACACGTGTGAGCGCCGCTGTTTTCTGAGGAGAGCAGTTCTCGAAATAGTGTTCGTGCGGTACAGCGGAGAACATACATCCGTCGCGATGGTATGGCGAAAAACTTAAGGAAACCTGAAGAAAATCGAGTTGCAGCCTTTATGACAGTTTTTTTAACGACGCAGTGACAAATGTGTTCTGGCGCACAGTTTGGAACAACTAGACCACTATTCTCGAAGCGGGAAGTGTATGCAGTGCGCGTTGCGTGAACGTATCGAGCATCCAAACACATTCACACGAGGAAATGATGGCCGAAGCGAGCGTACCCCTTTGTGTCGATCTCGATGGAACGCTGACGAGCACCGACCTCCTGGTGGAATCGTTCCTCGTGCTTGTAAAACGAAATCCACTGTACGCGTTCTTATGCATTGGCTGGCTGTTGCGCGGCAAGGCTCATTTGAAGGCGCAGATTGCTCAGCGTGCCGCCATCGACGTGACGGTGCTGCCTTATAACGCGCGCCTCGTGGCGTTTCTGCGAGAAGAACGGTCGTCCGGCAGAGATCTATATTTATGCACCGCTGCAAATCGCAAGTTCGCTGAAGAGATAGCCTCGTATTTCGGCTTCTTCAAAGGGATTCTGGCAAGCACTGACGCCCACAATCTGTCGGGTGTTCACAAAGCTTCTGCGTTGTCCGAAGAATTCGGTCCGCACGGTTTCGACTACTGCGGCAACGCGCTATGTGACGTGCCGGTGTGGAAGCAATGTAGACGCGCGATCGTTGTAGGGACGCGCCAGATTGCCGAGGCGGCCGAAATGGTCAATCACAAGGTTCTCTTCTTCGAGGATCGGCGATCGCTAATCGCGCTTACTGTCAGGGAAATGCGTGTTTACCAGTGGGTCAAGAATCTCCTGATTTTTGTGCCGCTGCTTGCATCACACCGATTTACCGAAGCCGACACACTGCAAGCCGAAGTCATTGCATTTTTTTCTTTCTGCTTCTGCGCTTCGTCTGTATATCTGCTCAATGACATGCTGGACCTCGACGCGGATCGACGCCATGTGCACAAACGCGATCGGCCGTTTGCGTCGGGACAGTTGTCGCTGGCTTTCGGCATGCTTCTCGGGTGTGTGCTTCTTATCGCGTCTGCGGGGTTTGCTCTGCTGCTGCCTTTTACTTTCCAGCTGGTACTGGCCGGCTACTTTGCGACCACGCTTGCGTATTCGCTCAGGCTAAAACGGTTCATGCTTGTCGACGTCTTTGTTCTCGCGGCTCTTTACACCGCGCGAGTCGTGGCCGGCGGCGCTGCGGGGGACATCCCGCTTTCCGACTGGTTGATCATGTTTTCGATTCTTATCTTTCTGAGCCTCGCCATGGTCAAACGCTATGCGGAGCTCGACGCGCTATTACGTGAAGCAAAAGTCTGCGCGGTTGGGCGCGGATACGTCACGCAGGATCTGGGCATTCTGCGTTCATTCGGCACGGCCTCCGGTTATGTCGCAGTACTGGTTCTTGCGCTGTATATGAATTCATCCGATGTACGCCTGCTTTATCGACATCCGCACGCACTGTGGTTTCTATTCGGACTGCTGCTCTTCTGGATCAGCCGTGTATGGATGTTAGCCTTTCGCGGCGAGATGCATGACGATCCAATTGTCTTCACCATCAAGAATCGCCTGAGCTTGCTCGTAGTATTTCTCTGCGTGGCGACGGTGATAGCGGCAAGTTGACCTCTGAGCATTCAATCGATGCAACTAGGTTTCTCTATTCTTTTCGTCAGCACTCCATTGCTATAAGCGCCCCCTCGGTTAAATCTATGAGCAAGCGGAATGCCCATATCTTCCTTCAAAAGTGCGGGCGCTGCGGCGCGCGCTTTTCCGGCCGTAAGTGTCCCCCGCTTGTGCGAGTACTTCGCACGATATGTTGTGTTCAAAGGCAATGCCCGATGACGGCGATTAATCGGCCGACGTCGACTGGAGCGCTCGAGGGCAATCTGAAAGCATTCCGCATTTTGCGGCCGGAGCGCAGATTTTTCTTCATTCTTACGTGCGCCAGCGCGCATTCGGGAGCCGGTTCCCGGCATCGTACGGTGGCAAATAACATAATCTGGGTGTACCGCAGGCAGCAAAGCGACTCGTTGGGCGGGCCTACTCCGCAAGACGGATGGTCACCGTCCTGTCCCAGTACGTACCTTATTGTCTACGCGAAAAATGAATAGCTTCGACACGAGCATCGAGACTTTTTTTAGCGGATTCCATTCTTGTGTCCTGTGCAATCATGCGGTGCAAGCCATCGCGGACATGTACACATTCAAAGGTCTGGTACTGATTCCCGTTTTGTGGTGGCTATGGTTTCAGTCGGCCGAGCGTCGGCAATGGCGGCGTGAAGTCGTCATTGCGACTACCGTGAGCGGGCTATTGGCTCTTCTTGCCGGAAGACTTCTGGCGCATTTTTTACCGTTCCGCACGCGACCGGCGTTTTCGCCCGAGCTGCATCTTCATTTCCCAGTTGTCCCGCAAAGCGAAAGCTTGTTATCAGCGTGGAGCTCATTCCCGAGCGATCACGCAATGTTGTGGATGTCGGTTGCGGTAGGCATCTTCATCGTTTCTCGCCGCGTTGGCATTCTTGCGCTGCTGTATGTTGCAATATTCATTTGCATGCCGCGCGCTTACCTCGGCTTCCATTACCCAACCGACCTGTTGGCCGGAGCCGCGATTGGCATTGTCATCACCTACATCATGACTCGCGATTCCGTGAGAGCGCATTACGCGACGCCCATGTTGCGCTGGATCGAGCGCAATCCTGGACCATCGGCCATGTTGGGATTCGTGCTGTGCCTGGAGCTCGTTACCCAATTCGATGAAATCAGAGCCTTCGCCACTTCCGTTTTCAAGGTTGTCTGATTCGTTTGTCATTCAGACGGTGGACCGAACGATTCAAGCGGAGCGCGTTACGCGAATGCCGGCCCTCTCGACTCTTATCCCGCACGTAGCATGCAGTGACGTGGGTGTTTCGCTGCGCGAATAAGAGCCGAGATGAGCGCCGTCCTTCTCCAGGTGATATCTAAAGACCAAAGGTCTACACAATCTGAAAAGGGGTGTTGATGACTGCTCGAAACGGAACGGCGTATACCGGCAGGCCGTTGTATTTGTGGAGCGTCTGGCTGATTGCTACTGTTGTGGCTTGCACGCCGCTCTTCGTCTCGTCGATTCCGCCATTGGGACAGCACTTCTATAACATCGTCAGAGTAGACATTCTGGCGCATCCGGGTTCCTACGCTGGCAACTTCGTAGTTCGGTGGGACCCATTGCCCGACCTTGCGATGGACCTGACCCTGCCGTGGATCGCGAAGCTGATGCCGGTGGAGTGGGCAGCATGGTTCTTTATCGTTGTCGAACTCTCGTTGCTAAGCTCGGGCTGCCTGGTTCTTAGCCGTGCTCTGAATGGCCGGTGGTCGTGGTTCCCGCTATTCAGTTTTCTGCTTCTCTACAACTGGATCCTGATACGCGGTTACGATAACTTTCTGTTCGGCACTGGCCTTTGTTTGTGGGCGATAGCCTTGCATGTGGCGCTTCGCCGGTTCACGGTCGCGCGGATCATAGCGTCGTCTTGCAGCGCCCTTGTGATTTATTTTTGCCATCTTTTTCCTCTGGCCGTTTTTGCACTGGTCATAGGAACATGGGAGCTTGGCTGCTTCCTGCAGGAAGGGAAATTGCGAATCCGCTCGCTCGTCACGCACGCGAGCGCGAGCCTGGTTCCGTTGATACTTCCCGTTGTGTTGCTGGCGCATAGCAGTACCGGCGGACTTCGTGGCTCCGTCGACTTCGGCTTCGTTCATATATTCGCCAAAGTCAGCCGTTGGCTCGATGTCTTCGCAATCGGCAATCCCCCGGCCGACGTCGCAGTGCTGGCAAGCATGGGCCTGACATTAGCCATCGGCTTTCTAATGAGGTGGTGGTCCTGTAAACCCGAGTGCCGGATCACGGTGATTGCGCTTCCGCTGGTAGCGCTATTCGCGCCGTTCTCCGCATTTGCTTCTTATGGCGTTGTCGAGCGATGCGCGCTGAGCTTCGCATTCCTGCTGACAGCGCTCGTGGATGTGCGGGCTTCGGCACCGCGTCTGCAACGGGTCGGCGCGCTAGCGCTCGCGATTGTTTTCCTGTTTCGCATTGCGACGGTAACTGCCGATTGGCGTGCGGCGAAGCCTTCAATTCAGGCGTACCGCGCTACTTTCGCGTCGCTGAAATCGGGCTCGGTGCTGTTTCAATACAAACAGGACACGACGTATCCGTCGCCAAGGACCGCGCCTCACCGCTGGAATCCGTATCTGGATAAGGTCGTTGCGCTTGCAACGCTCGATCGGGTTCTCGTACCGGATCTCTATCTGAAGGCGGGCCAGCAGCCCGTGCTTTATCGCGCGGAAAACGCGGCATTGAGGAAGTTCCAGGACGATATCGAAAACGGTGACACGGCATTCCGGGCGAACGACGGAATGTTGCGCGCATGGGCCGCGGACTTGCAGAACAGGTTCCCAGACCTGCAAACCCGATTCACGGAAGTCTATCTCGCTGTGTTCGATCCGCAACGGCGTCTTTCTGAAACACTAACCGGTTGGCAGCTCGTTGCGACGCTACCGGAACATCGACTCTATAGGATGCTTCCTCGGTGAGCGCGGTCATCATGCATCCGATCGGATAGCCGCTTACGGTGCGTAAGGCCGTTCGAAGAATGTCGTTTTTCTGCCAGCGGACGTCGCATTCGCGGCATGCCGGCGCGGCTGTTGACCATTACATTCGAAGGAACCCCGCCACGTCGCTACAGCCGTGCCGCACAGTAAGAACGAGACTCAGCCCGAATGAAACAGGCACGCGAAACGGCTGCCCATCAGCCGACAGGCGCGTCCTATTTATTGGACACGCAACCGCTTGCCGACGGGTGGGAAAGCACGGGTTCGCTCAGCGCCGCTGTCCAGCCGGGCGAGGCGACCGCAGGCGCGAAGTCCGCCGCTGCTGTCGTCGGGTCCGCGCCAGTCGTCGGGAGCTTGCGCTCCACTGCGGTCCTGTTGTTGGGCTACGCGATTCTCATCACCGGAAACGGTCTGCTCAGCACGCTTATCTCGTTGCGCCTCATTCAACAGCAGGCGCCGTCGATCGTGGTGGGCGTCGTGCAATCGGCGTATTACATCGGCTTTCTATTGGGCGCTGTTTATGGCGGCGCGCTCATTACGCGCGTCGGTCATCACCGCGCGTTCGTCACCTTCGCCGCAGCCTCGGCGTGCTGCGCGCTCGGGTACGCCGTGTGGAGCGCGGCCGCGATGTGGGTCGTTCTGCGCTTCGTCACAGGCTTCTGTCTGGTCGGCATTTTCACGGTCGTCGAGAGCTGGTTGCATCAGGTCGCGAGCAACGCTCAACGGGGCCGCGTGTTCTCGGCTTATCTGATCACCAACTACCTCGGTGTCGGCACCGGGCAGTTTCTCATCGGCCTTGCGGACCCAGGTGGGTTCGAACTTTTCAGCGCGGTCGCAGCTTTGTTCACGGCGTCATTGATCCCGGTCGCGCTCGCAGGCACAGCGCCCGCAGCCACGGCCGCGCTCGACGCGTCTCGTGCCACATACGGCTCGCGTCTCGCACGCGGGCTGTCGGGGTTGCAGAGCATCTATCGTTGGGCGCCGCTCGGCGTTGCCGCGTGTCTGTCGGCAGGGGCGCTCAATAGCGCGTTCTACACGATGCAGCCCGTATTCATGCGGCGCGTCGGCTATGCGGTGCCAGACGTGTCTCACTTCATGGGCTTCGCACTGCTCGCCGCGCTCGTACCGCAATGGCCGGTTGCGCGGCTGGCCGACCGGTTCGACAGGCGCAAGGTGCTGCTATGTCTTGCGGCAGTTACCGGGTCGCTAAGCGTGCTGCTGTTCCTGCTGCACGATGACAGGTTGATACGGGCCTTCGGCTATCTCTATGTCGCGGTAGCGTTTTCCATGTACGGCGTCGTCACCTCCTACGTGAACGACTGCATTCCCGCCGATGAGCGCGTTGCCGTGAGCGCCGGTCTGTTGCTGATCTTCTCGGTGGGGGCGAGCGCCGGCCCGACGCTCGCGTCCGCAACGATGTCGGTCGCGGGTCCTTCCGGGCTCTATCTGTTCACGGGGCTCGTCGCAGGCGCGCTCGCCACGCTGACAATGCGCAGCGTGGCGGGTCAGCACGGTCGATAACGCCACGCCACGCGCGCCGTCGCCTTCCGGCGGCTTCCAGCGAACCCGGCAACTTCTCCGAATTCTCCAGAATCATTCGACCACCATGACCTGTCGCTTCGAGGACGGGGATTACCCTTAGCGCTCCGTCGGCCAACGCCCGTGCTGTAAAGGAAATGCCGGGCGGCAAAAACGCGATGTCGCTTTTGTGACAAACGAAGTCGAATGCAGATGAAGGGTTCCCAGTTTTGTCCGGCTATCTTTGCCGCATAGCGAAGCACACCGACACGCGCCTGGAACAGGCCGTCAACGCCGGAACGGGAGACAACGTGGAAACCCTTGCTTTCATGCTCGATAACTTTGCGTCGATCATCAGGCTCACCGTCGAGCACGTGGAGATCGTCGGCGTGGGTGTCGGTCTCGCCATTGTCACGGGCGTGCCGCTCGGCATCGTGATCACGGCCAATGCGCGCGCCGCGAAGATCGTGTTGTATTTCGCGGCGATCCTGATGACGATTCCCTCGGTTGCGCTGTTCGGGTTGATGATCCCGGTCCTGTCGGTGATCGGCCAGGGCATCGGTTTTCTCCCGACCGTTATTGCGCTCTTTCTCTATTCGCAACTGCCGATCGTGCGCAACACGTACACGGCGATCACCAACATCGACCCTGCGTTGCGCGAGGCCGCGCGCGGCATCGGCATGACCACGCGCCAGCGTCTGTGGAAGGTCGAAATTCCCATTGCGCTGCCCATCATCATGGCGGGCGTGCGGATGGCCGTGGTGATCAATGTCGGCATTGCCGCTGTCGCCGCTTATATCGGTGCAGGCGGGCTCGGCAAGCTGATCAGCCGCGGCATTTCGCAATCGGACCCGCGTCAGTTGATCGCCGGCGCAATTCTCGTAAGCCTTCTTGCCATTGCCGCCGACTATGGCCTCGGCTGGGTGCAACGTCTGCTGACGCCGAAGGGTCTTCGCAGCCCGTCGCGGACCGGCCGACTGGCATTACGTCTTGGCGCGTGGGCGTCATTCCGCAAATCTCCTCATCACGCGCAATAATCATGATCAAGCTCTCCAGCATCTCGAAGCGCTATGAAGGCGCGAGCGCCCCGGTGGTCGACGGCATCGACATGGAAGTCGGCGCGGGTGAAATCTGCGTGCTGCTCGGCCCGTCGGGCTGTGGCAAGACGACCACGTTGAAGATGATCAACCGCCTGATCCAGCCGAGTTCGGGAAAGATCTTTATCGACGGCCGCGATACCGACGAGTTCGAGGTGGTCGAATTGCGCCGCCAGATCGGCTACGTGATCCAGCAGATCGGGTTGTTCCCCAACATGACGGTCGAGGAGAACATCAGCGTGGTGCCGCGTCTGCTCGGCTGGGACAAGGCGAAGGCAAAGCGTCGCGCGGCCGAATTGATGGAGATCGTGGCGCTCGATCCTTCGACGTATCTGTCGCGCTATCCGAAGGACCTTTCGGGCGGCCAGCAGCAGCGCGTCGGGGTAGCGCGCGCGCTCGCGACCGATCCGCCCGTCATGCTGATGGACGAACCGTTCGGCGCAATCGACCCGATCAATCGCGAGTTGATCCAGGACGAGTTCCTGCGCATTCAGCAGCAGGTCAAGAAGACCATTATGTTCGTCAGCCATGACATCGACGAAGCCGTGAAAATGGCTGACCGCATCGCGATCTTTCGCGGAGGCCGGCTCGAGCAGTTCGACACACCGGACACGATTCTCGCGCGACCCGCGAGCCCGTTCATTGCCGGCTTCGTCGGCGCGGACCGAGCGTTGAAGCGGCTGCGCCTCGTGCGTGCCAGCGACGCTTTGTCGGCCTGCGATTGCGCCGCACGCGTGGGCGACAGCAGCGAGCGCGCACGGGCGTTGCTCGAACGGCACGGCGTCGAACAGATCGTGTTGCTCGATGCGGCGGGCAAGCCGCAAGGCTATCTGAGCGCTGCCGAGCTCAGCGCAATCGAGGGCACGCTGATGGCAGCCCACGCGAAACCGGTGCAAGGCGTGGCGCGTCATAGCGATGACCTGCGCAGCGTGATTTCGTCGATGTTCTCACTTGGGCAATCCTGGCTTGCTACTGTCGACGACGAGGGCCGCTTCGTCGGCTACGTGAATCAGGCGCACATTGTCGACATGTTGCGTCTGCCGGCGGAGGCCCGCGCATGAATACACTGCTCTCACGCTGCGCTCTCCTGTTCGCTTGCGCTGCGCCGCTGCAAGCGCGTGCGGACAACTGGCTTCTATCCATTGCGCAATATCGCACCGATATCGTCTACCAGTCCATCACGCAGATGACGATGGTCGCCATAGCCGGCGGGCTTGCAATCGTCGTTGCGGTGCCGCTCGGCATCTATCTGAGCCGCGAGTCGGGCAAGCACGCGCGCGCAGGTCAAGCGCTCCTGCAGACGCTCAACATGGGGCAGGCCGTGCCGAAACTCGCGCTGCTCGCGCTCGCCATGAGCGTACTTGGCATTGGCCGCTGGCCGTCGATTTTCGCGTTGTGGGTGGCTACCTTGCTGCCCATTGTGCTCAACACGCTCGAAGGCTTGCGCGCCGTGCCGCGTGCGCTGATCGAAGCGGCCACCGGCATGGGCATGACACCGAGGCAGGTCTTATTTCGCGTCGAATTGCCCAACGCGCTTTATGTGATCTTTGCGGGCATCCGCACCGCGCTCGCTATCACCGTCGGAACGGCGCCGCTTGCGTTTCTGGTCGGCGGCGGCGGACTCGGTGAACTGATCTTTACCGGCATCGACATGAACGACTTTTCGATGCTGCTGGCAGGCGCGATTCCCACCGCGGTGCTGGCGGTTTTCACCGACGTGCTCATCGGCCAGATGCAGGTGCATCTCGTGTCGCGCGGCGTCACTCCCCAACGCTAGTTCAATCACACGCATACGCGTTTCTTCGAGGACATCATGAACATTGCCTTCTTCAAGCGGGCCTGCGCGCTCGTCGCCATTTCCCTTGCGTCGTCGTGGACCATTACTTGTGCGGCGGCGAATGTCGTGGTCGGCGGCAAGAACTTCACGGAGCAGCAACTGCTTGCCGAGATGACGACCGAGCTATTGCAGGCCAAGGGTTTCACCGTTACGAAAAAAGACGGCTTGGGCAGCGCGGTGTTGCGCGCGGCGCAAGAGAACGGACAGGTCGACGTGTATTGGGAATACACCGGAACGTCGCTGATCACGTACAACAAGATCAATGATCGCCTTTCGCCGGAAGACACATACAGGAAGGTAAAGGAACTGGACGCTGGGAAAGGGTTGGTGTGGCTCGATCCTTCTCGTGCGAACAATACGTATTCGTTCGCGATGAATCAGGACGAAGCAAAGAAGCTCGGCATCGTAACCCTTAGCGATCTTGCAAAGGCCATCAAGTCAGGCAAGACGCTGAGCTTTGCGTCCAACTCGGAGTTCTATGCTCGCCCTGACGGGCTGCGTCCGCTGCAGAAACTGTATGGCTTCGAATTTTCGCAGGACGAGGTTAAGCGGATGGACTCGGGTCTCACGTATCAGGCATTGAAGGACCGTCAGGTGGACATCGCGCTCGTTTTCGCCACCGATGGCCGGGTGCCGGCATTCAACTTCGTCATTCTTAAGGACGACAAGGGCTTCTTTCCTTCGTATGCGCTGACGCCCGTGATCCGCAAGGCGACGCTCGACGCTAACCCGAAGCTCGGCCCGATCCTGAACTCGCTCTCGGCAAAGCTCGACGCACCGACGATGGCTCGATTGAACGCCTCCGTCGACGTGCAGAAGAAATCGTTCAGCGAAGTTTCGCATGACTTCCTGAAGCAAGCGGGTCTGCTGTAACGCTCGCGATCCGACCCAACCTGAGAGACAAGAACATGCCTTCGTCTTCCCTCGACGCGCCGCGAGACGGCGCGCTGAAAGTTGCCGCCGCGCAAATCGACAGTTCGTACGGCGATCTGGACGCGAACCTCGGCAAGCACCTGAGCATGATCGGTGAAGCGCGCAAGCACGGCGTCTCGATGCTGCTGTTCCCCGAACTGTCGCTGTGTGGACATAGCGCGGGCAAAGACGCGCTGCAGCTTTCAATGCATGTCGATCACCCGGCCATTGCCGCACTTGCCGAAGCGAGCGTCGGGCTCCATACGTCGTTCGGCTTCATCGAAGAAGCGCCTGGTGGCCAGTTCTATAACAGCCAGGCGACCGTGACGCACGGGAGGATCGTGCACGTGCATCGCAAGATTCAACTGGCGACCTACGGCAAGCTGCGCGATGGCCTGTATTACGCGCCGGGAGCGGAACTCGGCGCATTCGGCATCGACCGCGACTGGCGCGTCGGCACGCCGATCTGCAACGACCTGTGGAATCCGGCTCTCGTGCACGACCTGATGTGCGACGGCGTCACGCTGCTCGCCGCTCCGATCAGTTCGGCGCGCGAAGCGGTAGGCGGCGGTTTCGACAACCCTTCTGCGTGGGAGCTGAACCTGCGCTTCTACGCGGTGACCTACGGGGTCGCCGTGGTGATGGCGAACCGGATCGGCACCGAAGGCATGCTGCGCTTCTGGGGCGGTTCGCGCATTCTCGATCCGTTCGGCAACACGGTTGCAATGGGCTCGACTACCGACGAAGAACTGGTTGTCGGCGAACTCGACTACGCGGCGCTGCGCGAAGCGCGCTTCCTGCTGCCGACCGTGCGGGACTCCCGCGTCTATGCGGGCCGCGGCATCCGTGCGGCTCATTCACCTGTCAACACCTGAAGCGTCGCCTGCCATGCAAGATTTTCTCCTTACCGACGAAGACCGCGCGTTCCGCGCGGAAGTGCGGGCCTTTCTGCAGCGCGAACTTGCGCCGCGCGCGGCCGATATCGAAGACCGGCGCGACTGGGAAGCCGTCAAGCACGTGGTGCGCGCGCTGGCCGAAGCCGGTTATCTGAGGCTCATGTTCGCGGACCTTTATCGCGGCTCGCTGAAAAAGCCCGGACTCACGCACGCGACGATCTTGTCGGAGGAAGCGTCCGCCATCAACTATGCATTCGAAACGACCATTGCTACGGCGCTGAGTTGCGCATATCCGTTGCATCGTCACGCGAGCGAGGCGCTGCGCGATGCGTATCTCGAACCGATTCTGGATGGCCGCGCGGTCGGCGCGATCTGTGTGACCGAGCCGGGCACGGGGAGCGATTCGGCGGACATGCAAACACGCGTCGAATACGACGCACGTACCGACGAATGGGTCGTCAACGGCTTCAAGCGCTATATCTCGAACGCTTCGGTAGCGGACGTCTATATTGCTTACGGCATCACGCCGCGCGATGACGCGAAGCCTGCCATTACGGCGGTGGCGGTGCCGAAGGACGCCCGCGGCATTAGCTTTCCTCGCAATTACACGTTCATGGGCCGGCACGGCTGCATCGTCGGCGAGGTCGAATTCGACAATTGCCGCGTGCCAGTCGACCACCTGCTGGGCGGCGCGGGCGAGGGCTCCGCCATCATGCGCGGCATGTTCAACTTCGAGCGCGCGATTCTGGGCGGCTCGGGCCTCGGCGTCGCGCGTAGTGCGTTCGAAATCGCGCGTGAGCATGCGCAAAGACGCAGGACGTTCGGGCAATTCCTCGGCTGCAAGCAACTGGTCTGGGACAAGATTGCGCAGATGAGCTGGCGCATCGACGCCGCCGAGCTGATTACCTATCGCGCCACCAAGATGTACGACGCCGGCGCCGACGGCAAGGCGCTGATGAAGGAAGCGGCGATGGCCAAGCTCGTCGCGACCGAGACGGCGAATTTCTGTGTGAACGAAACGGTGCAGATATTGGGTGGCGATGGCCTCACCAAGGAATACGGCCGGGCTGAACAGCTGTATCGCGACGCGCGCGCGCTGACAATTGTCGGCGGGACGTCGGAAATGGCGAAATACCTGATCGCCTCGCGCGATCTCCCGGATCTGAAGATCAACCTCTGAGCGCATTCCATTTCCATCATGCTGACCATTACCTCGCTGTTCGAAAATACGGTCGCGAAGTACCCGGACCGTCTCGCGCTGGTCTGCGGTAACGCGCGTTTTACCTACGCACAGTGGGATGAGCACGTGCGCGGACTCGCGCAGGCGCTGTTCGATCTGGGTGTGCGGCAAACGGACCGCGTCGCTATCTTCCAGAAGACCTCGGACGCAACAGCCACCGCTTATCTTGCCTGCCAGTTGCTGGGTGCCATTGCCGTCCCGATGAACTACCGGCTGTC
>JGI25165J46597_1001174_pt1 | contig 16085 bp, 15 predicted proteins | sample AraplaCL_Cvi_mCL_FD_46597 | JGI IMG/M metagenome (IMG submission 46597)
TCAGTCAGCTCGCGCCCTCGCAGCAACCTTGTGCTGCATAGGATCCGAGTAAGCGCTTTGCGTAAAGTCGAGCAGGTGCGAAGCGCCAGGCTCACCGACAGCAACAGCCCCTCTGGTCGACACAGGAGAACCGGCACATGCACTTGCGTTGCCTGGTTGTTTCGTACGCTTCACCGTTTCGCCGCACGCCGTTTTTTGTCTGCGCCACACTGAGCCTCGCGCTCTGGCTTGTGCAGGGACCACGCGCTTTCGCCCAAGGCGCATTCTCGCTGACCAGCGCCAGCTTCCGGGCCGGGGGCACAGTCAATACTCCGCAAGTTTTCGATCAGGGCGACTGCAAGGGCGGTAACCGCTCCCCGCAATTGACGTGGCATGACGCACCGGCCGGAACACGCGGCTTTGCCATCACCATGTTCGATCCCGATGCCCCGGGCCGCGGCTGGTGGCATTGGGCCGTCGCAGGCATCCCGGCGACTGTCGCGAGCCTGCCTGAGAACGCGAGCGCTTCCGGCTTCCTCAGGAAACTCGGCGCGGTGGAATCCCGCAACGACTTCGACACGGACGGCTATGGCGGCCCCTGCCCGCCGCCCGGTAAACCGCACCGCTACGTGATTACGGTGTATGCATTGAACACCGCGGACCTGCGCCTCGCGCAAGGACGACCCGCGCTGATGTTCGATCACGAGATCGGCACGGCGGCGCTCGGCAGCGCGAGGATGGTGGTGAATTACGGTCGATAGCGCGGCGCACGTCAAAGGCTCCTGTCGGCAGGGAGGCCGATTGGCGTATGGCTTGCATGCGCATCCGACGTACCGTGCACGCTCTGTGATCCGCGCGGGTTTATATGCTTTCAGGCTGCACACGTTGAGGCCACCGGCACTGCATGGGGCCGCCAACGCATCGGCATCGTGCGTCGTTCAATTACCTCTTCTTTGCGGGAGCGTCTTATGTCGAAGATCGTCATCGTTTATCACAGCGGATACGGCCACACGAAGAAAGTCGCCGAGTCCGTGCTCGCCGGCACCCAGGAGGCGGGCGCAGACGCGAAACTCCTGCCGGTCGGCGACATCGGCGAAGCTGCGTGGGCCGAACTCGCCGCCGCAGACGCGATCATCTTTGGCGCGCCGACGTACATGGGCGGACCGTCCGCCGACTTCAAGAAGTTCGCCGACGCGAGTTCAAAGCCGTGGTTCGGTCAAACATGGAAGGACAAGATCGCGGCTGGCTTCACCAACTCGGCGACGATGAACGGCGACAAGTTCCTGACCATCCAGTACTTCGTCACGCTCGCGATGCAGCACGGCATGATCTGGGTGGGCACCGGTTTGATGCCCTCCAATACCAAGGCCGCGACCCGCAACGACCTGAATTACGTCGGCGGTTCGACCGGCGTGCTTACGCAATCTCCGGCGGATGCATCGCCGGAAGAGGCGCCGCCTGCAGGCGATCTGGAAACGGCGCGCCTGTTCGGCGCACGCGTCGCGCAGGTGACAGCCCGCTGGATATCCGCCGCAGGCTAATACTTCGCGTTGGCCGGTTCGTCGCGCGGTGCCTGCTTGCTACGCCGCGCCTGCGTCATGCCGCTGTCACCTCGAGCGAGCATCGTCATTTTTCTGCTGTTTTTGCGCCCATTTCCCGCGCTTTCGCACGCGCGCGGCGATGAGGTTTTAAAATGGCGTTTTCGCGCGGCCTAGCGCGCCGTTTTCAAAGAAGCCAGTGAGATCGAGATGAGCACGAAAGTTTTTGTCGACGGACAGGAAGGCACGACCGGCCTGAAGATTTTTGAGTACCTGTCGCAGCGCGCCGACGTGGAGATTCTGCGCATCGACGAAGCGAAGCGCAAAGATATCGAGGAGCGTCGTCGTCTCATCAACGCGTCGGACGTGACGTTCTTGTGCCTGCCCGATGTTGCATCCCGCGAATCGGCCTCACTCGTTGAGAACGAGCGCACGGTTCTGATCGATGCCAGCACCGCGTTCCGCACGTCAGCAGACTGGGCTTACGGACTGCCGGAACTTGGCCGTTCGCAGCGCGAGCGCCTGCGCACAGCCAAGCGTATCGCCGTTCCCGGCTGTCACGCGTCGGCTTTTGTGCTGGCCATGCGCCCGCTCGTGGAAGCGGGCGTGGTCGCGCCTGACTTCGACGCGCACGCTTATTCGATCACCGGCTACAGCGGCGGCGGCAAAAAAATGATCGCCGACTACGAAGCCGGCGGTAATGCGAAGCTCAAGAGCCCGCGTCCTTACGCGCTGGGTCTCACGCACAAGCATCTGCCGGAAATGGCCGCGCACACCGGGCTGACGTCGGCGCCGATCTTTACGCCGATCGTCGGCGACTTTTACAAGGGTCTCGCTGTCACCACCTACTTCTCGCCGCGCCAGTTGGCGAGGAAGACCACGCCGCAACAGGTGCAGGCACATCTCGCCGAGTACTACGCCGGTGAAGCGTTCGTGCGCGTCGCGCCGTTCGACGCCGAAGCGAATCTCGACAGCGGTTTCTTCGACGTTCAGGCGAACAACGACACGAACCGCGTCGATCTGTTCGTGTTTGGCACGGCGGAGCGCTTCGTGACCGTGGCTCGCCTCGACAACCTGGGCAAGGGCGCTTCGGGCGCGGCGATTCAATGCATGAATCTGGCAATCGGCGCGGCTGAGGAAAGCGGTTTGAAACGCTAACAAGGTTAAATAGCCGCATCGATTTGCCGTTTGTCAGCTTCGCGAAAGCCGGTCTTAAGGGACCGGCTTTTTTTGTTTTAAATACCGCTCCGCTGAAACATTTATTTACAGTTATTCGAACCGGGCTCCCGTTATTTGAATCCACGGAATCACGAGTTGAATTTTTCGGGTAACTCTTCCCCGCCCGTCATTCGATCAGCATAGTTTTCCGCATAGGGAAACTCCGGATTTTTTGTCGAACGATCGTTCGCAGATCATAGAGCCATTTTGCTCTCAGGCTTACCTGGTAAGGGTGTGCCGCCGAGCAACGAAGCGTGCTTTCGCGTCCACCTCACGTTTTTGTTTAAAAGCGCCGCTTGCGCCCACTCACTGCGTGCATAGCCAAAATGCCGTTGTTTGAATCGGCTTTTTTAGACGGCTCATTCAATTGACAGGCGTTAATCGCGCAGCGAAATTAGCTCGCACAAATACATGAAGGGAGACAACAGTATGGCGGACGCCATTATTCGAGGACTGGCAATGGCTATTGCCACGACGCCTTTACTAATAGCTTGCGGCGGCGGCAAAGCCGATAATCCCGGCCCGATCAACTCGCCGCAATGTTCAGGTTCCAGTTGCGGCGTGCAGGGCCCGCCTGCTTCGAACGGCACTGCGGCTGCCCTCTGTCCCGCCACTGCGAACATCGTCAAAAGCACGTTCCTCGGCGGGGCCGGCAGCGGCGAAGTGGTGCAGATCAATATCGACGCCACTGCGATGACCTACACGCTCAAGTGGCTCGAGTCGCCGATTCCGCTGCGCACCGGCACGGTCACACCCACGCGAGCCGGCACCCAGATCACCGGCGCGGTGATTCACCCGCCCACCGGCACGCTGCCGACCGCTGAACAAACGCGCTGCGCGTTCATTCTCGGCGCGGGCACCGGCACCGCGGCCGGCGACGGCCAGCCCTACACCACGCCCGGCTTTGCTAACAACCCGAATCCGCCGATGATCTTCGTCGGCCAGGGCGTGGCGGGCGGCGGCATCCCGGGCGCGACGGTCCAGTTCGACGGATTGTCGATTCCGCTCATCGGCTCGGGGATCGGCGCGGTGCCGAACCGGCATTTCGACTTTTACCCGTTCCTCGGCTTCGCGAGCACGACCACCGACATCACGAAACTGCCGGGCACGTACAACGGCCTGCTGTATCACCTGGCACCGTCGGGCAATTATTCGACGGTCGCGACCAACACCGTCGAAACGTTCGACGCAAGCGGCACCTGCACGAGCAGCAACACGGCCAATCCGAATTACTCACCCAACGCCGGCGGCTGCCTGACCACCGGCAACCCGTTGACGCTCAACAGCAACGGCTACTTCGACAGCCAGCAGGCGCCGCAGATCGTGCAGCAGTTTCAACTGCCGCTAGTCGGCGCGACCGGCAAGTCGGGGACCGCGCACATGATTCTCGGCCAGGTGAACGGCGCGACCGTGCCGCTAGTCGTGCGCACCGGCTTCATCAACCTGGGGACGGCGCCGCTTCATCTCGACGCCAAGGTCGACGACGAGTCCGGTATCGCGATGCTCGCCGCGGCGACGCCGCTCGCATCCGGCGGCTTCGACGGCGGCTACGTCGGCGCCGATTCGAACTTCAAGTACACGGCGACGCTGATCCAGGGCGCGGTCGGCAGGTTCATCAACCCGAGCACTTCGGCGGGCGAAAGCGGCTTCGGCCTCGGCTACGGATTGCCGAGCCCCGGACTCGTCGGCGTGCAGGACGCCAAAGGCAAGACCGGCTTCGCGATCGCCTCGGGCGGTTTATACGCGATCGAGATCCAGGGCGCGGAGAACGACGGCATCGCATCGACGTCAGCGAACGCGGACACGCCGAGCACGCCGTACTTCGGCATAGGAGCGCAAATCAGCAAGTAGCGGGGAAGCAAACCCAGTTGGCAGGACGAGACATAAAAGAGCAAGCGGTGGCTGGACTGGGAGCCGGCCACCTACAACGAAAAAATTCTGGAGGCGATATGAAATGGAGATTCCTGTCGGTGCTCGCACTTGCGGCACCGTTACTGGCGGCATGCGGCGGTGGTGGCGGCGGCGACGGACCAATGACGGAAGTTCGACTGTGCCCCGCGTCGCTCGACTACAGCACGGTGTACACGGGCGGCGGCGGTGATGGCGAACTGGTCAAACTGCAACTCGACACCGCAAAGATGACGTGGCAGGTGACCTACGTCGAATCTCCGATTCCCGCGACCACCGGCACCGTCGTCCCAACGCGTGCGGGACAGGTCGCTAGCGGCACACTGACCCAGGAAACGCTGCTGCCGACCAACAAGCTGAACCAGTGCGCGTTCCGCCTGAACGGTGCGAGCCTCGATCCGAACCGGCCGGCACGGATCTTCGTCGGCGAGGGCGTTGCGGGCGGCACGATTCCAGGTGCAGAAATTTCATTCGGTGGCATTCTCGGCGTCGGCGCCGTACCGGACACCAAGTTCCCTTACTACCCGTTCATCGGGTTTTCGTCGATCGAAACCGACATCACGAAGGTGGCCGGCTCCTACAACCAGCTTGGCTACCACCAGGTGCCGTCGCAGAATTTTGCGCCCGTCGCCGTGGATACGAAAATCACGATCAACGCCGACGGTACGTGGACCGAGTGCGACAACTCCGGCGTCAACGCGGGCAAATGCCAGCAGCCTGGCAGTAACTTCGCGCCGGCGGCCGACGGCAGCGGCGCATTCCAGACCAATAACTTTCAGGGACAGGCGAAGCCCACGCTCGCCACCACGCCGAAAGCTCGCGGCTACATGATCGTCGGCAGGCTGCGCAACCAGCTGGTGCCGATTCTCGTGCGCACCGGCGCGGCGAACTCGTCGGTCACGGTGCCGCAAAACGGCGCGCTTGGACCGTACGCGGACGACGAATCAGGCATCTCGATTCTCTCGCCGCAGAGTCCGATAGCGGTCAACTCGCAGAACGGCGAGTACATCGGCGTAGATAGCCAGTTCGACTATCGCACGACCGCACTGGCAGGCACTCAGGCGACGCTGCTCGATCCGTTCAACGCGTCGCAGGCCTCGCTTGCTACCGCGCTGAATCTCGACTTCACGCAAACAGTCCCGGGCGTAGTCACGACGACGCATGTCGGCGCATCCACGGGCAATACGGCGACCGGAAAGATGATTTTCACAGGCGGCGTATTCGGCTACCTGGATCTGACCAACGCGGCCTCGCCGTACTTCACGATCGGCGCCTTCGTTCAGTAACGGGCACGCCCGCGCCGTCATTACGCAATGGCCTTTGCGCCGAGGTCGCCGCCCGCTCCTGCAGCGCGGCGGCCCGGTTAGCGACGATCATGCGCGCCGGCCTTGCGGCCTGCGCCATCGCTCGACGCGCGCCTCGCGCCTGACGAGCGCCCTAGAGGAGCAACAACATGAAAAAAATCTATCTCGCGATGCTGGTCGCGTGCCTGTCCGCCAGTGCGCACGCACAACATGCGGGCGACAACGTTGCCGCGCTCGGCTGGTTTCACGTCATGCCGCAGGATTCGAGCACGCCGCTGACCACCCATGTCGCGCCCACGCCGATCAACACGCCGCTACGGTTGCCAAGTTCGTTCACCTCAGAAGGCACGAGTCTGTCGACGAACAACGCCGACACCGTCGGCCTTGTGTTCAGCCATTACCTGACCGATCACATTGCCGTGACGACGGTGGCGGGCGTGCCACCGGTGTTCAAGATCTACGGGCACGGCACGATCAAGCCGCCGGGACCGGCCGGCGCGCTCGGCCAGCAGGACATCGGCGATCCGCAGGTGAATCCGATCGTAAAGAGCGTGCGCCAGTGGAGCCCTGCGCTGCTCTTCCAGTACTACTTCAATGCGCCGACGGCTAAATTCAGGCCGTTTGTGGGCGTCGGCGTGTCGTACAACTGGTTCTCGGACATTCAGTTGAGCCCGAACTTCGTGCAATCGACGCAGGAAAACCTTGGCGCCATCCTCGCGGCCGGCGCGGGCAAGCCGGGCAAAACGCAGGTGTCGGCGAAGGCTTCGTCCTCGTGGGCGCCGGTTTTCAACGCGGGCCTCGCGTACAACATCACGGAACATTGGGGCCTGGTGGCCTCAGTGACCTACATTCCGCTGAAGACGACTTCGTCGGTCATCATCAAAGCCGCGGACGGCACGGAACTGGGCGTCTCGAAAGCCGAGCTCAAGGCTGACCCGATCATCTCGTTTCTCGCGGTCTCGTATAAGTTCTGAAAGAACCGACGCGCGACCGAGCCGACTCACCGCGTGCGGAGAGCCGGCTTTTTTGCTTGTAGGGACAGAAGGAATTCGAGGCAAAAAAAAGCCCGCCTAAGTTGGCGGGCTGAATCCATATCAGAGGAGACATGGAGGAGACAAGACAAACTATAGCAAAAGGTTTGGTGCGACGCAACATCAAAATCAGGGTTGTCCCCTCTTGTTGCAGTTTCGCCACATGTGCTTGTGCAGGCGGCGACACGCGCCGTCAGTGCCGCACTAACGCCATCATCGCGCCAAAACCGACGAAAACACCGCCCGTCAGGCGATTGAACATGCGCGCGACATTGCGGCTCTTCAGACGACTGCCGATGCGCGTGCCGAATCCGGCGTAGACGAAATACCAGCTCACCTCGAGAACGGCGAACGTCGCCACCAGAATGCCGAACTGCGGCAGCTTGGGCAGCGAGGCGTCGATGAATTGCGGCAGCAGCGCCGCGGCGAACAGAATCGCCTTCGGATTGCTGCCTGACACCAGAAAACCGTTGCGAAACAGCGCGAAAGGCGAGCGGACTGGTTTCGCGGCCCGGTCGTCGGCACTGGTCGCAGCCTCGGTGCCCGCGGTTTCGTCAGCGGGCGCTCGCCACGCCTTGATGCCTAAATACACCAGATACGCCGCGCCGATAAAACGCAGCGCGTTGAAGAGAGCCGGCCACGCTTCGAGAAACACGCCGAGCCCCGCCGCCGACACCGCCAGCATCAGCACCAGCGCCGACAGACATCCGGCCATGGTGGCGCCTGTACGGCGCAGGCCGTGCCGGGCGCCGTGCGTCATGACGAGCAACATGTTCGGGCCCGGAATGGCGCACACGACAAAGACAGTGGCGGCAAACAGCCACCAGGTATGCAAACTCATGACATCACCGCAAAAGGTTGGGCAACTAGTGAACGTGAAGCGGCACCGCCTGTGCGGGCCGCGTTGATCAACGGCCGGCGCGGCGGGCCGCCACCTGGCCCAGCACCGCGAAATCTTTCTCGCCATCGCCATGCGCGACTGCCTCCAGCAGGCTGTCCCGAACGACGCTCGCGATTGGCAGCGGGGTCGTGACTGCGTCGGCTGCGGCAAGTGCAAGCCGCAAGTCTTTCAGCCCCAAGCGCGCCTTGAAGAGCGCCGGCTCGTAGCTCTGCTCCGCGATCATCTTGCCGTAGCCTGCGTAGACCGGGCCGGGGAAAATCCCGCTCGTGATCACGTCGAGGAAATCCTGGATCGCAAGGCCATGTCCCGACACCAACGCGGCCGCTTCGCCCAGCGTCTCGACCGCCGCGCCAAGCATGAAGTTGGCGGCCAGCTTGATGACGTTCGCCTGTTGCGGCAGCGAACCGATGCGCCAGGTTTTCTGCCCGATCGCGTCGAAAACGGGCTGCACGCGATCGATCGACTCCGCAGGCCCGCCGGCCACGATCGTCAGTTTGCCGGCGGTGGCCACGTCCGGCCTGCCGAGTACCGGTGCGGCGACGTAGTTGACACCGCGCGACGCATGCGCGGTCGCGAGTTCTTCGGCGAGCGCAACTGAGATCGTCGCCATGTTCACGTGAATCAGGCCACGCGGCGCATGCTCCAGCAGCGATGCCGTTACGACCTCGCGCAACGCGGCGTCGTCGGCGAGCATTGAAAACACGGCGTCGCCGGCGAACGCTTCGGCAGGCGTCGCGACGAGTCGCGCGCCTGCGTCTACGAGAGGCTGCGCGCGTTCTGGCGAGCGGTTCCATACACGTACCTGATGCCCTGCTTTCAGGATGTTTGCAACCATCGCGGCGCCCATCTCGCCGAGACCGATAAAACCGATGTCCATCTGAGGCTCCGTCTTCTAAAGAACTGGAAGTAAAGCACACCCGTGGGACATATGCAGGAAAACGACGCAACCGCCGCGCGCAACCGGCATGTCACTGCGGCACGCAACGGCGCACGGTGCGATACTTCTGCGATGGTCACCGCGACTTTCCGCTTCTATGAGGAGTTGAACGATTTTCTCGCCCGGCCGCTGCGCCGGCGAGCGTTCGCCTACGCATGCGCGCGCGACGCCACGACGAAACACGCAATTGAAGCGCTCGGCGTACCGCACACCGAAGTGGAACTGATCCTCGTGAACGGCGAGTCGGTGGGATTCAATCATCCTCTCGCCGAGGGTGATCGCGTCGCCGTCTATCCGAAGTTCGAAGCGCTCGACATCCGCCCGCTGCTGCGAGTGCGCGAACGGCCGCTGCGCGTAGTGCGCTTCATCGCCGACGCACATCTTGGCGGCCTGGCACCGCTGCTGCGCCTGGCGGGTTTCGATACGCTCTACGACAACCACTATCCCGACGCGGATATCGAAGCACTCGCCGCCGCCGAGAACCGCATCGTCCTCACCCGCGACCGCGAGCTATTGAAGCGCCGCTCGATTACGCATGGCTGCTACGTCCGCACGCTCCGTCCGCGCGAGCAGTTGCGCGAAGTATTCGAACGGCTGGATCTGGCGGGCAGCGCGCAGCCGTTCCGTCTATGTCTGATGTGCAACGCACCGCTGCGGCGCATTCCACGCGACGAAGTCGGCGATCGCGCGCCCGACGGCGTGCTGCAGCGGCATAACCAGTTTGTCACTTGCGACGTGTGCCGCCGGGTATTCTGGGAAGGCACGCACTGGCAAAGAATGCGCGCGTTGATGGACAGCATGGCCGCAGCACCGGTCGACGCCGATGCCGACGCCGACGCTCGCGATGCAGATGCGTCGGCCGCCTCGCCTTGAACGCAACGCCGTTCGCTCGCGCGACGCAACGCGCGGTGCGTACAATGCGGGATTACTTATCTGGCAGAGGCCTGACGTATGGCGATGAAAAAGACCGACCTTGAAAAGAACAAGGCACTCAAGCTGAACAATGCAATGAAGCAGTCCACCGCCGAACGCTTCGGCAAGGCTTCGGCTGCGGAGCCGAAACTGGATCGCCGGGAACAGCGCAAACTGGATCAGGCGCAAGGTCTCGTCGCGTTCGCATGCAAGCTGAACGGCGACCTGGTGGCCGAGCTGAAAGAGCGCGCCGCCACGCATCCCGAAGGGATGACCGGACTACTGAATGAAGTGATCAAACGCGGCCTCGCGGGCTAAACACCGCTACCGCGAATGCGCGGCGCGGTATGCGAGCGCGCTCGGCGAAGATCGCTGTGAAGCGTTGAGACCCGTGACAAACGCGACCGGAATACAAAAAGGCCAGAGCAGAAGCTCTGGCCTTTTTGCTTGCGACGCCTGCATCGAACCCGCGTGACAAGCGCCGACCGTGCGGCGCGTGCAGCAGGCGAAGCGGCTCGCCTGACGAAGGGCGCCAGCTTAGTTTTGCGTGCCCTTGTCGTTCGTGCCGGCAGCCGACGCTGCTGCAGCAACCGGAGCGCGCTTGCCGTGCGTCTTCAGCTTCTTCACGTGATGCTTCTTCGGTGCGCTAGCTGCAGCGGCCGGAGCGGCTGCGTCCGATGCTTGTGCGAAAGCTTGAACCGAAACCAGCGCGATCGATGCTGCTGCGAGCGAGACGATAACTTTTTTCATGTGTTGTTCCCCAAACCTCAACGACTGAGTCAGTGTGAATGAAATAACTGCGCGGTGAAGCAGGGAGCGCTGCAGGCGCCTTACCGCTTCCCGCGGGAGAGTATTACCTGGCGTAGGCGGTTTGTCATGCGCAAAACGGGATATGTATTTTCCGGGAGACAGCTGGCTTTCGAGCCGCTTTCGCTCATAAACAGCCGATATCAGGGATATCCCTTAGCTCTTCTTACACCAGGTTGCGCAGCAGGCTAGCGGTCTCGAGCAGCGTCGGCAGAACGCGGTGCAGCGCCGCGTTCGCCGACTCCTGACCGATCGGCATGCTCACGCTAATCGCCGCGACGACGGTGCCGTGCCGGTCGCGCAGCGGCACCGCGACGCCGCGCACACCGAGTTCCAGTTGCTGGTCCGTAACCACATAACCGTTGCGCCGAATCTCACCGAGCACTTCGCGCAGCCGTTCGATGGTGGAGTATGTGTGCGGCGTGAACACTTTGATCGGATACGACGCGAGCCATTGTTCGATGTTCTCCGGCGCCTGGAACGCCAACAACACCAACCCCGCGGACGATAACGGCGCCGGCGCGCGCGAGCCGAGAACGAAGCCGACCGCCATCGCCCGGTTCACACCATTACGGGCGACGTAGACAACGTCGTGTTCGTCGAGAATCGCGACGAGCGCCGTCTCCTGAAGCGTCGCCGTAATCCGTTGAAGGAACGGCTGCACCGTGCGCGGTAAGCGCGCGGAGTCGAGATAGGACTGCCCTAGCCGCAACACGCGTGGCGCGAGCCAGAAGAGCTTGCCATCGGTGTCGACGTACCCGAGTTCGCGCAGTGTCAGCAAATAGCGGCGCGCCGCCGTGCGCGACAAACCGGCGCGTCCGGCTACCGCGGTCGGCGTCATGCGCGCGTGCTCTTCGTCGAATGCCTCGATGATCGCGAGCGCTTTCGCGGCGCCGGCGATCCAGTCTTTGTCGTCCATCGGGTCGCCTGGGATTCGGGCTGCGAGCGAAAGCTCTGCCGGCGGGTCGTTGCTGTCTACGCCGCTGACGCCGTTCGTCGCGTGATTGTGCCCGAAGCCGCCGCACTCTTGCGCGATTGGCGCGCGCGAAGCATTGGATCAGACGATGGTGAGCCTTGCGGTTGCATGACCCGGCGCTTCAACGAGCTCCGGCACGTGGGATAAACACGGTGGGGAAAAGCGGCACGCTGGGTGCGCCGTTCAAGCGGCGCGCGGATGCGCGTACAGGTGCCTTGCATCGCCGGTGGGCGGGAATACGCACCAGCAGCCGTCGTCGTGACGAAAGAAGAATAGAGCGCGCGAGCCTGATTCCGCCGATGTCTCCACGCGCACGTAGCGCCGGCCGCCATCGCGGGTACGACTGAATTCGGTGACGTGCACAGCCGCAGACGGAGCGGGCGCCAGCCATTTCTCGACGAGAAAACGCAACGACTGTTCGCTCGAGGCTCTCATGATCCGCTCCGGGCCGGCTTGCTCTCGCGAAGCTCGCGGGTCGTATCGGCGCTTTCATTGCCTTCGTCGCGTTCGTGACTCTCTTCCAGCCCCGCATCCCGCTCGGCCGATGCGATCGCAATTTCCCGGTTGGTAGCCGCCGCCCGCAACGTGCTGCAATGGGCAGCATGCCTGATATCCGATAGAAGACGGACCAACTGTCGTGCTGTTCTGCGTTTCATCCGACACCCCCGCACTGCACCAAGAACTTCATAAACCACTTTAACTCTATGCCCGGATCGGGCATTTACCAACCTGTTTTGGCTAAATAGCAACGGTCGCGCTGCAGAAAGAGAGACGCAAACTTCGTTCCGCCTGCCTTACTCTGCGCGCGACGGTGCGTGCGATCTGTACGCTCGCGAGCCCTCGGTCGCAATAGAGGCCACGCCTTGCGCACGCCTGATGCGACCGGGCCCTCCACTACTTATCCACAGCGGCCTTTGCATAACGTAGGGATAGCGCATGGAACAGCCTGTGCGCGAAATCTTGATAAAACGGAGAAGGCGTCGCCGCCGGGAAAAGTTATCCCGGCCTTGTAGATTTTCTACAGAGAAGAGCCCCACAGTTATCGCGACCGCATTACTTTGATCTAACGGAAGAATTCGCGGTTATCCACAGAGAGGACTAACCCTTGTTAACTACTACTACATATGTATACGTCTTAAGTAAAAGACCTAGGAGAACTGCGGCTGCGCGCTGGTTTAGCGGGCTGCAGCCGCATTGAGCGGCGACAGCCCGACGACTTATCCGGCCTGACTCAGCGTACTAAGGCCGCTTCGCTCGCCGGTTGCACGGAAGCGGCTTTGCCGATCGGGTCGGCGATGTCGGGCGAAGGCGAAGGGGTAGGCGCCGCTGCCTCGACCGGCACCGGCAGCAGATGTGTCTCGATACGGTCGCTGACGACAGGCTCAGTGCGCACCACGGTCTGCAGATAGTGGCCGACGAGACCAAAGAATCGGTCGTAGAACTTGCCCGAGGGAATCGTCTCGCTAGAGATCTTCACCATCGCGTCGCTGTTCGAGCGGATTGGCAGTGACAGCGAACCGAGCACACTCAATCCGACACTTGCCGACGTGTCGCTCTTTTTCAAAGCGAAGCCGTTCTGCACCGCGTTCACATAGACGATGCTGCTACTGCTCGCCTCTTCGCCCGGCGTGCACACCACGTGAAATTCGACGACCACGTGGGTGTCGCCGGTGGGCTGGAAGTTCTTCGTGCCGTCGACGGTATCGTTGCGGGTCATCGTCGTCAGATAGCCCTGGCTCAACAAGGCTCGACGCGCAGCTTCACATGTGTCCGTGACGCTTGAGTTGAAATTGCGCGCATAGGGGCTCGCGCCGGTTTCGAATAGCTCTTGCTGGAATTTGGGCGTGGGCGCGCTGCTGCAGGCGGCGAGGATCAGCAGGCCGCACAGCGAGGCCGCAGTGGACTTTAGAAGCGAGGTGGACATGGTCAATCAGAAACGCTGCGTGAATGCGAAAGAAATCGCACAGGAAACGCATTGTAGAGCGGTTGTCGCCAGTGCGTAAAAAGCGTGCAGCGAATCGGCCGACGTGCGAGTTGCGCCGTCTTTCACCGTGCATCAAGCGATGCTGATAACCGTCGCCCCGCGCAATCAGGCTGCGACGAAGAAGAGTGGACGTTCAGTTGGACGTCGTGGGAAGTGCCGCCGACGTTACCGCCCTGCTTGGGCCCGCGCCGCCAGCACTGGACGCTGGAACAGTGAACGCATCGGACCAGTTGCCGGATGCCGGGCAACCGTCGGTCGTGTGAGCGTCGCAGGAGGCCGTTCGGCCGTCCGGATTTTTGGTGGAGTTTTGAAGTGTCGCGACGCCGGCAAAATCGCCCGCACGCATGCTGACTTTTTGCGCGTAGGCTTGCGAGCCGCCGTAGCTCTTGAGCGCGGCGTTCATATCGCCGTTAGCCGAGCGCATGTAGCCGTACAGAATCGCGGAGCCGGCTTCGATATTGGCCGTCGGCTCGGTGAGATCCTTCACATTTCTCAGAAGCCCGCGATGAGCGCTCGGCACGACCTGCATCAGCCCGGTCGCGCCGTTGGCGCCCTTGGCCTTTTCCTTGAAGCGCGACTCGATCGAGATAATCGCCAGCAGTAGTGCCGGCGGTAACGAGTATTTCGATGCGGCGGATTGCACGGCGTCGGATATCTTTGCCGCCTTCTCCTTGGCGAGACCGAATTTCTGCGTCAGATAGACGGACATGCGGTCGCCGTTCTCCTCAGCCAGCGCCGGTTGGGCTAGGCCGAGCGAAAGCAGTATCAGGCAAAGTAACCGACTCATGGCATAGGTCTGAGGAAAAAGTTTGCGCATTATAACCTTGCCTTAAAAATGGGCATCAGTCGGCCAAATGCGGGCTCTTACGCGTAGACGCTGCCCGGGAGAGCCTGTGTCCCGTGGCTGTATGTGTCGGCGGTCCGATTGCACGCTGCGTGTCGAAACGCAAAAAGTGATCCGTTAGTTGCGATTGATGACGTCTGTGTGCTCCTCGTCGCACACGTTGGAACGTGAAACAGCCTCGCTTCCGCGGATTTGAGACAATGACGATCGCCGGCGATCTTCCGTCCGCGACAATCGCAGGTTAATCGAACACGAGATGTCTTCAGCATGAGCAAGACCGCATTTATTCCCAGCGTCCCCGCAGCATCGGAGGACGATTTCGAAATATCGGCGAAGTCCAAACTCGCGGGCTACCGGCGTTTCTACGGCGTATTGAAAGTCGTTCGAACGACCGACGGCCGTGTGCTGTTCCCGTTCGATGGCGCACCGGAGCTCGGCCCGTATCCGACGAAGCTGGAGGCGGTCGCGGCCGCGCAGGTCTACGGCGAACACATCGCGTTGTCCGACCTCGCCCGCCCGGAGTTGTGAGCGCAAACGGGCGCTGACGAGTCTCGCGGGTCGCCATCAAGGGCAGAGCTGTGCAAACAAAAAAGCGCCGGCTATATAGCCGGCGCTTTTGTCTGGTGAGCTATCTGAATCTACAACCACAAAGCCCCGTCAAACCCTCTTACTCCACCGTCACCGACTTCGCCAGATTCCGCGGCTTATCCACGTCGGTGCCTCGCGCGCAAGCCGTGTGATACGCCAGCAACTGCAGCGGCACCACGTGCAGAATCGGCGACAACAGACCGTAGTGTTCCGGCATCCGGATTACGTGGATGCCCTCGTCGTTGACGATCTTCGTATCCGCGTCGGCGAAAACATAGAGTTGGCCGCCACGCGCGCGCACTTCCTGGATATTCGACTTGAGCTTTTCGAGCAACGCGTCGTTTGGTGCGACAGTCACGACCGGCATTGCCTCGGTGACGAGGGCCAGCGGTCCGTGCTTCAGTTCGCCAGCCGGATAAGCCTCGGCGTGAATGTAGGAAATTTCCTTCAGCTTCAACGCACCTTCGAGCGCGATCGGATAGTGCATGCCACGGCCGAGGAATAGCGCATGTTCCTTGCGCGAAAACTCTTCCGACCACGCGATGATCTGCGGCTCGAGCGCCAGCACGCTGTTCAGCGCGGCGGGCAAATGGCGAAGCTGTCGCAAGTATTCGGTTTCCTGCTCCGGGCTCACGCGCCCGCGCTGCTTCGCGAGCGTGACGGCCAGCACGAATAGCGCAACCAGTTGCGTCGTGAACGCCTTGGTCGACGCAACGCCGATCTCGCGGCCCGCATGCGTGAGAAACGCCAATTCGGTTTGGCGCACCATCGCGCTGGTGCCGACGTTGCACACGGCGAGCGTATGCCGATGCCCAAGCGCCTGCGCATGCTTGAGCGCTGCAAGCGTGTCAGCGGTTTCGCCGGACTGCGATATCACGACCACGAGCGACCTGGGATTAGGCACCGACTCGCGGTAGCGATACTCGCTGGCTATTTCCACCTGCGTCGGGATCTTGGCGATCGACTCGAGCCAGTATTTCGCGGTGAGCCCCGAGTAGTAGCTCGTGCCGCACGCGAGGATCAGCAGATTGTCGATATCCGCGAACACGTTCCCGGCACTTTCGCCGAATAGCGAGGCTTCGAACGAATCCGATTGCGGGATCGTGTCGGAGATCGCGCGCGGCTGCTCGAAGATTTCCTTCTGCATGAAGTGACGGT
>JGI25165J46597_1001178_pt1 | contig 16026 bp, 10 predicted proteins | sample AraplaCL_Cvi_mCL_FD_46597 | JGI IMG/M metagenome (IMG submission 46597)
ACCGCCGCCTCGGTGAGGACGCGGGTGGTTTCCTGGAACGAGGCGGCCGACACGAACGAGCGGGTCTGCAGCGATGCCTTGGTGATGCCGAGCAGCACCGGGACACCGACGGCCGGCTTCTTGCCTTCGGCAANCAGCTGGTCGTTGAGCTCATCGAGGTCGAGGCGATCGAGCTGCTCGTCCTTGAGCATGCCNGAGTCACCCGGATCGGTGAGTTCGACCTTCTGCAGCATCTGGCGAACGATCACCTCGATGTGCTTGTCGTTGATCAGCACGCCCTGCAGCCGGTAGACCTCCTGGATTTCGTTGACGAGGTAGCGCGCGAGCTCTTCCACGCCCTTGATCGCCAGGATGTCGTGCGGTGCCGGGTTGCCGTCGAGGATGTACTCACCCTTCTCGATGGCGTCGCCTTCCTGGAGGTGGAACGGCTTGCCCTTCGGGATCAGGTACTCGACCGGCTCCGAGGTCTTGTCATCGGGCTCGATGATGATGCGGCGCTTGTTCTTGTAGTCGCGACCGAAGCGGATCGTGCCGTCGATTTCGGCNATGATCGCGTGGTCCTTCGGACGACGAGCCTCGAACAGTTCCGCCACGCGCGGCANACCACCGGTGATGTCCTTGGTCTTGGCGCTNTCGAGCGGGATACGCGCCAGCACGTCGCCNGGGGCCACCTTCTCGCCCGGCTCGACCGCGATGACCGCGTCGACCGAGAGGAGGTAGCGGGCATCGCCGCCGCGTTCGACCTTTGCCACCTTGTCGCCGTGCAGGATCGTGATCGCCGGGCGGAGGTCGGCACCGCGCTGGCTGGTCCGCCAGTCGATGACGACGCGCTTGGTGAAGCCGGTGGCCTCGTCGGTCGTCTCCGACACCGAAGTGCCGTCGAGCAGGCCTTCGAAGGACGCCGTCCCGTCCACTTCCGCCAGGATCGGGCGGGTGTAGGGATCCCATTCGGCGATACGCTGGCCGCGCTTGACCTCGTCCCCGTCGTCGATCTTCAGCTTGGCGCCGTAGGTCACGCGATGGGTGGTCCGTTCCTTGCCCTCGCCATCGAGGATGGCGATGGTCACGTTACGGCCCATGGCGACCAGGCCGCCTTCGACCTTGGCGACGTGGCGGTTGCGGATCTCGATCTTGCCTTCGGCGCCGGCTTCGAGGAACGAGGTATCNACCACCTGCGCCGTGCCACCGATGTGGAACGTACGCATGGTGAGCTGGGTACCGGGCTCNCCGATCGACTGCGCCGCGATGACGCCGACCGCTTCGCCGATNTTGACCGGCGTACCGCGGGCGAGGTCACGGCCGTAGCAGGCCGCACAGCAACCCTGCCGCAGCTCACAGGTGAGCGGCGAACGGATCTTGACCGACTGGATACGCGCCGCCTCGATGGCGTCGATATCCTTTTCGGTGAGGAGCTTGCCCTTGGCGGCAATCACCGCACCCGAAACCGGATCGTTGACGTCTTCGGCCGCGGTACGGCCGAGGATGCGCTGGCCGAGCGTGGCCACGATCTGGCCGGCGTCGACGATCGGCTCCATGGTCAGGCCGCGATCGGTGCCGCAATCGAGCGCCACGATGATCGAATCCTGCGCCACNTCGACGAGGCGACGGGTCAGATAGCCCGAGTTCGCGGTCTTCAGCGCNGTNTCCGCGAGACCCTTGCGGGCGCCGTGGGTGGAGTTGAAGTACTCGAGAACGTTNAGGCCTTCCTTGAAGTTGGCCGTGATCGGGGTCTCGATGATCGAGCCGTCGGGACGCGCCATCAGGCCGCGCATNCCGGCGAGCTGCTTCATCTGCGCCGGCGAACCGCGCGCACCCGAATGGCTCATCATGTAGACCGAGTTGATCGGCTTCTGCCGGCCCGTCTCCTTGTCGTAGGTGACGGCGGCAATGCCCTTCATCATCTCTTCGGCAACCTTGTCGCCGCANTTGGCCCAGGCATCGACCACCTTGTTGTACTTTTCGCCCTGAGTGATCAGGCCGTCATTGTACTGCTGCTCGAATTCCTCGACCTGCTTGCGGGTCTGCTCGACGATTTTGTACTTGCTGGCCGGAATGACCATGTCGTCCTTGCCGAACGAGATGCCGGCGCGGCAGGCNTGGCGGAAGCCCATGTCCATGATGCGGTCACAGAAGATCACCGTCTCCTTCTGACCGCAGCCGCGGTAGACCGTGTCGATCATCTTCTGGATGGTCTTCTTGGTCATCAGCTGGTTGGCGGTTTCGAAGGGCACCGCGATGTGCTTGGGCAACAGCTGCCCGATCATCATGCGGCCAGGGGTCGTGTCGACGATCTTGGTCGTCATGTTGCCCTGGGCGTCGTAGACCTTNACGCGGCCCTTGACCTTGGTGTGCATGGTCACGGTGCCGGTCTGCAGCGCGTGCTCGATCTCGCCCATGTCGGAGAAGGCCATNCCTTCGCCCGGCTCCTTCTCGGCCATCAGGCTGAGATGGTAGAGCCCGAGCACGATGTCCTGGCTCGGCACGATGATCGGCTGGCCGTTGGCCGGGTGCAGGATGTTGTTGGTCGACATCATCAGCACGCGGGCCTCGAGCTGGGCCTCGAGCGACAGCGGTACGTGNACGGCCATCTGGTCGCCGTCGAAGTCGGCGTTGAAGGCCGAGCAGACGAGCGGGTGCAGCTGGATCGCCTTGCCCTCGATCAGATGCGGCTCGAACGCCTGGATGCCCANACGGTGCAGCGTCGGCGCNCGGTTGAGCAGCACCGGATGCTCGCGGATGACCTCGTCGAGGATATCCCAGACNTCCGGCTTTTCCTTCTCGACCAGCTTCTTGGCCTGCTTGACCGTGGACGAGAAGCCCTTGGCCTCGAGGCGGCTGTAGATGAACGGCTTGAACAGCTCGAGCGCCATCTTCTTGGGCAGCCCGCACTGGTGCAGCTTCAGCTCCGGACCCACGGTGATCACCGAACGGCCCGAATAGTCGACGCGCTTGCCGAGCAGGTTCTGGCGGAACCGGCCCTGCTTGCCCTTGAGCATGTCGGAGAGCGACTTCAGCGGCCGCTTGTTGGCGCCCGTGATGGTGCGGCCGCGACGACCGTTGTCGAACAGCGCGTCCACCGCTTCCTGCAGCATGCGCTTTTCGTTGCGGATGATGATGTCCGGCGCGCGGAGCTCGATCAGGCGCTTCAACCGGTTGTTGCGGTTGATGACGCGGCGATAGAGGTCGTTGAGATCGGACGTGGCGAAGCGGCCGCCGTCCAGCGGGACGAGCGGGCGNAGTTCGGGCGGAATGACCGGGATGACGGTCATGATCATCCACTCGGGCTTGTTGCCCGAGACGATGAACTGCTCGACGATCTTGAGGCGCTTGGCGAGCTTCTTGGGCTTCAGCTCGGTGGTCGCCTCGGCGATCTCGACGCGGAGATCGGCCGCGATCTTTTCGAGNTCGAGNGCCAGCAGGATNTCGCGGATGGCCTCGGCGCCGATCTTGGCGGTGAAGGCGTCGGCACCATACTGGTCCTGCGCGTCGAGGAACTGCTCCTCGGTCATCAGCTCATGCAGCGAGAACGGCGTCAGGCCGGGATCCAGCACGACGTAGTTCTCGAAGTAGAGGATGCGCTCGATGTCCTTGAGCGTCATGTCGAGCAGCAGCGCGATACGNGACGGCAGCGACTTGAGGAACCAGATGTGCGCNACGGGCGCCGCGAGCTCGATNTGGCCCATGCGCTCGCGCCGCACGCGGCTGAGCGTCACTTCCACACCGCACTTCTCGCAGATGACGCCCTTGAACTTCATCCGCTTGTACTTGCCGCACAGGCACTCGTAGTCCTTCACCGGCCCGAAGATGCGGGCGCAGAACAGGCCGTCGCGCTCGGGCTTGAAGGTGCGGTAGTTGATGGTCTCGGGCTTCTTGATCTCGCCGTAGGACCACGAGAGNATNTTCTCGGGGCTGGCGATCGAGATGCGCATCTGGTCGAACGTCTGCGCCGGCACCGCNGGATTGAAGGGGTCCATGACGTGATGATGAGTATTCATCTCTAGTCTTTCTCCTCGTTCCTCAGGCGTCCGGTGGAAATCCGGACGCCCTTGGAAGCGATCATTTCGGGGAAACGGTGAACTCGGCAGAACTTATTCCGCCGCCTTCAAAGGAGCTTCCAACTCCCCTTCATGGGTAGACTGGCCATCCGGCGGCTCGGTCGAGGAATCGAGCTCGACGTTGAGGCCCAGCGACCGGATTTCCTTGACGAGCACGTTGAAGCTCTCGGGAATGCCGGCCTCGAACGTGTCGTCGCCGCGCACGATCGCCTCGTAGACCTTGGTGCGCCCCGCCACGTCGTCCGACTTGATGGTGAGCATTTCCTGCAAGGTATACGCGGCGCCGTAGGCTTCGAGCGCCCAGACCTCCATTTCGCCGAAGCGCTGGCCACCGAACTGCGCCTTGCCGCCCAGCGGCTGCTGGGTAACGAGCGAGTAGGGGCCGATCGACCGGGCATGGATCTTGTCGTCGACCAGGTGGTGGAGCTTCAGCATATAGATGTAGCCCACCGTGACCTGCCGGTCGAAGGCTTCGCCGGTACGGCCGTCGAAGACGGTCGACTGGCCCGAGGCCTTCAGCCCTGCCCTTTCGAGCATTTCGACGATGTCCTTTTCCTTGGCGCCGTCGAACACGGGCGTCGCGATCGAGACACCCTTCGACAGGTGTTCGCCCAGCCGGACCATGCTGTCGTCGTCGAGGTCGGTGATGGAGGAGTCGTTGGCAAATAGGTGCGCGACTTCCTTCTTCAAGGGCTTCAGGTCACCTTTCTGCTGGTAGACCTTCAGCATCTCGTCGATCTTCTTGCCCATGCCGGCGCAAGCCCAGCCCAGGTGCGTCTCGAGGATCTGCCCCACGTTCATGCGCGANGGCACGCCCAGGGGGTTCAGCACGATGTCGACCGGCGTGCCGTCTTCGAGGTAGGGCATGTCTTCGCGCGGCACGATGCGCGACACCACGCCCTTGTTGCCGTGACGGCCGGCCATCTTGTCGCCCGGCTGGATCTTGCGCTTGGTGGCGACGAAGACCTTGACCATCTTCATGACGCCCGGGGGCAGTTCGTCACCGCGCTGCAGCTTGTCCACCTTGTCGATGAAGCGCTGCTCGAGCAGGCGACGGCTTTCCTCGTATTGGGCGTTGAGCGCTTCCTTCTCGGCCATCACCCGGTCGTCTTCGACCGCGAACTGCCACCACTTCGACCGCGGCTGCGCCTCGAAGATCTGGTCGTTCATCTTGGTGCCGACGACATAGCCCTTCGGGCCGGCGGTCGCCGACTTGCCGAACAGCATCTCCTTGAGGCGGGCGTAGACGTTGCGGTCGAGGATCGACTGCTCGTCGTCACGGTCCTTGGCGAGACGCTCGATTTCCTCGCGCTCGATGGCCATGGCGCGCTCGTCCTTGTCGATGCCGTGCCGGTTGAACACGCGCACCTCGACGACCGTGCCGGCATCGCCCGGGGGAACCCGGAGCGAAGTNTCGCGCACGTCGGACGCCTTCTCGCCGAAGATGGCGCGGAGGAGCTTTTCCTCCGGCGTCATCGGGCTTTCGCCCTTCGGCGTGATCTTGCCCACGAGGATGTCGCCCGGGCCGACTTCGGCACCGATATGGACGATGCCCGCTTCGTCGAGGTTCTTCAGCGCTTCTTCCGAAACGTTCGGAATGTCGCGGGTGATTTCCTCGGGGCCGAGCTTGGTGTCGCGGGCCATCACTTCGTATTCCTCGATGTGGATCGAGGTGAACACGTCCTGCATGGCGATCTTTTCGCTGAGCAGGATCGAGTCTTCGAAGTTGTAGCCGTTCCACGGCATGAAGGCGACGAGGACGTTCCGGCCGAGCGCCAGATCGCCGAGTTCGGTCGAGGGACCGTCAGCGACGATATCGCCCTTCTCGACGTGGTCGCCGACAACCACCAGCGGGCGCTGGTTGATGCAGGTCGACTGGTTCGAGCGCTGGAACTTCATCAGGTTGTAGATATCGACGCCGGACTTGCTGGCATCGGTCTCTTCGGTGGCCCGGATAACGATACGGGTCGCATCCACCTGGTCGACGATGCCCTTGCGCTTGGCAACGATCGCGGCGCCCGAGTCACGGGCCACCACCGGCTCCATGCCGGTGCCCACGAACGGGGCCTCGGCGCGCAGCAGGGGCACGGCCTGGCGCTGCATGTTGGAGCCCATGAGCGCGCGGTTGGCGTCATCGTTCTCGAGGAACGGAATGAGCGCCGCGGCGACCGACACCATCTGCTTGGGCGACACGTCCATCAGGTCGATCGACTCTTTGGGCGTGAGGCCGTTGTCGCCGGCGTGACGAGCGACGACGAGATCGTCGGCGAACGCGCCCTGCTGGGTCAGCTTGGCCGTCGTCTGGGCGACGAAGTGCTTGGCCTCTTCCATTGCGGAGAGGTACACCACGTCATCGGTGACGTGCCCGTCGACGATCTTGCGGTACGGGGTCTCGATGAAGCCGTACTTGTTGACGCGCGCAAACGTCGCCAGCGAGTTGATTAGGCCGATGTTGGGGCCTTCCGGCGTCTCGATCGGGCAGATACGGCCATAGTGGGTCGGATGCACGTCGCGCACTTCGAAGCCGGCACGCTCGCGCGTCAGACCGCCAGGCCCGAGCGCCGAGAGACGCCGCTTGTGCGTGATCTCGGAGAGCGGGTTGGTCTGGTCCATGAACTGGCTGAGCTGGCTCGAGCCGAAGAACTCGCGCACCGCCGCCGCTGCCGGCTTGGCGTTGATCAGGTCCTGCGGCATCACCGTGTCGATCTCGACCGAGCTCATGCGCTCCTTGATGGCGCGCTCCATGCGGAGCAGGCCGAGCCGGTAGCTGTTTTCCATCAGCTCGCCGACCGAACGCACGCGACGGTTGCCGAGGTTGTCGATGTCGTCGATTTCGCCACGGCCGTCGCGCAGGTTGACGAGCGTACGCACCACCTCGACGATGTCCGCCTTGCGCAGCACGCGCATGGTGTCGGGCGCGTCGAGTTCGAGGCGCATGTTCATCTTGACGCGGCCGACGGCGCTCAGGTCGTAGCGCTCCGCATCGAAGAACAGCGACTTGAACATAGCTTCGGCCGTCTCGACGGTCGGCGGCTCGCCCGGGCGCATGACCCGGTAGATGTCGAACAGCGCGTCCTCGCGGCTCTCGTTCTTGTCGACCGCCAGCGTGTTGCGCAGGTAGGCGCCAACCGTCACGTGGTCAATGTCGAGGATCGGGAGTTCGTCGAAGCCGTGGTCGACCAGCTTCTTCAGCAGCTTCTCGTCGAGCTCGTCGCCGGCTTCGGCATAGATCTCGCCGTTCTTGAGGTTGACCAGGTCCTGCGCGACGTACATGCCGAACAGGTCTTCGTCGCTGGCGAGCAGGTGCGTCAGGCCGTTCTCGGCGAGCTTCTTGGCCTGCCGGGCGGANAGCTTCTTGCCGCCCTCGTGCACGATGTCGCCGGTGTTGGCGTCNACCAGGTCGTANGCCGGCTTGGCGCCCTTCATCTTCTCGGCGTCATAGGGCTTGCGCCAGCCGCCCTTGGCGTTCTTCTCGTAGTTGAGCGTCGTGTAGTAGGTGGCGAGGATCTCCTCCTCGTCCATGCCGAGCGCCTTGAGCAGCGAGGTCACCGGAATCTTGCGGCGGCGNTCGATGCGCGCATAGACGATGTCCTTGGCGTCGAACTCGATGTCGAGCCAGCTGCCGCGGTAGGGAATGATGCGNCCGGCGAACAGGAGCTTGCCCGACGAATGGGTCTTGCCCTTGTCGTGGTCGAAGAACACGCCCGGCGAACGGTGCATCTGGGAGACGATGACGCGCTCGGTGCCGTTGATGATGAAGGTGCCGTTCGACGTCATGAAGGGCATGTCGCCCATGTAGACGTCCTGCTCCTTGATGTCCTTGACGGAGCGCGCGCCGGTTTCCTCGTCCACTTCGAANACGATCAGNCGCAGCGTCACCTTGAGCGGCGCGGCGAACGTCATGTCGCGCTGCCGGCACTCGTCGACGTCGTACTTGGGCTGCTCGAACTCGTAGCGCACGAACTCGAGCGAGGCCGTGTTGGAAAAATCGGTGATCGGAAAGACCGACTTGAAGACGGCCTGAAGCCCTTCCTCCGGCCGACCGCCCTTGGGCTCGTCGACGAGGAGAAACTGATCATAGGAGGCCTTCTGGACCTCGATGAGATTGGGCATCTCCGTGACTTCGCGAATGCTGCCGAAGGATTTGCGAACCTTGCGACGGCCGTTGAACGTGGTAGCCATACCCGCTCTTACCTTTCTCTCGAATGTCTCGGAGGCAAATTTCCAAAGATCCGACTATCAGCCGTCGGGGCTCGGGAAATCTGCCCTGTCTAGGGATGGCGCTCGACCGGTGTGTCAANCACACGAGCCCGGCGCCTTGAATTCTNGCCCCCTCGCCGGGGGCCTGCCGCAACTACCGCCGGCTCTGCTGCCCGGCGCCGTCCAAAAAACGCGGACGGGNATACGGGGCGGCACCGTGGCACCGCCCCGAAAAGCTTCAACCTTACTTCAGGTCGACCTTGGCGCCAGCGGCCTCGAGCTTCTTCTTGATGTCCTCGGCCTCGGCCTTGGTCACGCCTTCCTTGACGGCCTTGGGAACACCCTCGACCAGAGCCTTGGCTTCGCCGAGGCCCAGAGCNGTGATCGCACGGACTTCCTTGATGACGTTGATCTTGTTTTCGCCGAAGGAGGTCAGAATGACGTCGAATTCCGTCTTTTCTTCGACGGCGGCGGCCGGAGCNGCAGCCCCACCGGCGGCGGCGACGGCCACCGGCGCGGCGGCGGAGACGCCCCACTTCTCTTCGAGCATCTTCGACAGTTCGGACGCTTCGAGCACGGTCAGGGCGGACAGGTCGTCCACGAGTTTGGCGAGATCAGCCATTTGGATTCACTTTCAATCTGGGTTTCGTTTGTATGTTCGAACCGTGGCGGGCCCAGCGGGCCCGTATCGGGATGGCGCGGCCGATGCCGCGCCGTTGCCTATGCAGCTTCGTTCTTGTCCTTGTCGGCATATGCGGCCAACACGCGGGCGACCTGACCGCCNGGTGCCTGCAGGATCGAGGCGATGCGCGTACCGGGCTGCTTGAGCATCCCAGCGAGCGTGGCGCGCAGTTGATCCAGCGANGGCATCGTGGCCAGCGCCTTGACGTTGTTGGCGTCCAGGCCCGTCTTCCCCATGGCGCCGCCGAGAACCACGAACTTCTGGTTCTTGTCGGCAAAACCGGCCGCGATCTTGGGCGCGGTCATGGGGTCCTGGGCGTAGGCAATGACAACCGGCCCGGTAAACAGGGCCGAGATGTCCGCATTGTCGGTCTCTTTAAGAGCGAGCTTGGCAAGGCGGTTTTTGGCGACTTTGACCTGACCGCCGGCCGACTTCATCTGCTTGCGCAGATTTTCCATCTCGGCGACGGTCAGACCGGCATTACGCGCCACCACGATCGACCCAGCCGTCGCAAGCGACGCCTGGAGCGAGGTGATGAGCTCACGCTTTTCCGCTCTTTCCACTGCTAGTCTCCACATTGGCCCGGCGTAGTCGTACCGGACCGTTTGCCAATTGCTGCCGCCTCGAAACACCGAAGCGTACAGCGGGTTGATGCCTGTCAACCGGCTCCCGCAATCGGCTCCCTCACGGGCGCCGCGGCGGCAACTGGCCTGGTTCGAACCCAAACGGTTGGCCCAAAGGGCCGATCGAATTGGTCTTCACCCCGTCTATTGCAGGCGTTGATTAAGCCTTGCGGCACCTGCAGTCTCGGACAGGACTTCACCGGNGCCTTTCGGTCCGGCATCCGGGCGGGAACCGCCCGAAATCTCTTTACCGGTAGTCGCCGCNTTGGCGCCGCCTACCACCGGANCATCCCCCGCGAACGCGAGGACCTCCGTTCATTCAGGCNCNGCCCTGCCAACCGAGGTTTCCCGCTTTCGCGGGAACGACCCGGCAGGTGGGGCGGCAGCCCTAAATCAGTGCACGCTCGCCGGGTCGACGTGGACGCCGGGGCCCATGGTGGTCGAAACCGCCACGCGCTTGACGTAGGTGCCCTTGGCACCGGCCGGCTTGGCGCGGCTCACGGCATCGGCGAACGCCTTGATGTTCTGCAGCAGGGCGTCTTCGCTGAACGACACCTTGCCGACACCGGCGTGCAGGATGCCCGCCTTCTCGACGCGGAACTCCACGGCGCCGCCCTTGGCGGCCTTGACCGCGCCGGCGACATCTGGGGTCACGGTGCCGACCTTGGGGTTCGGCATCAGGTTGCGCGGGCCCAGGATCTTGCCGAGACGGCCGACCAGCGGCATCATGTCGGGCGTCGCGATGACGCGGTCGAAGTTGAGGTTGCCTTCCTGGATCTGCTGCACCAGGTCTTCGGCACCCACCACTTCGGCGCCNGCCTTGCGGGCNTCTTCGGCCTTGGCGTCGCGGGCGAACACNGCCACGCGCACCGACTTGCCGGTACCGTTGGGCAGGTTCACCACGCCGCGGACCATCTGGTCGGCGTGGCGCGGATCGACGCCGAGGTTCATGGCGATCTCAACAGTCTCGTCGAACTTCGCCTTGGCGCGCGACTTGACCATTTTGACCGCTTCGTTGAGCTCATAGAGCTTCTTGCGATCGATGCCCTCACGGGCGGTGACGGTTCTCTTGCCGGGCTTGGTCATTTCTTACCCCACCACCTGGATGCCCATGGACCGGGCGGAGCCGGCGATCATGGTCATGGCCGTATCGACGTCGTCGGCGTTGAGATCAGCCATCTTCTTCTGCGCGATCTCGCGGATCTGCGCCTGGGTGATCGTCCCGGCCGATTCCTTGCCCGGCAGCTTGGAGCCGGACTTGAGGCCAACCGCCTTCTTGATGAAATAGGTGACCGGCGGCGTCCGGGTCTCGAACGTGAAGCTCTTGTCGGCGTAGATGGTGATCACGACCGGCGTCGGCTGGCCCTTTTCCATCTCTGCCGTCTTGGCGTTGAACGCCTTGCAGAATTCCATGATGTTGAGACCGCGCTGGCCGAGCGCGGGACCGATCGGGGGCGACGGGGTCGCCGAACCGGCCGCCACCTGAAGCTTCAGGTAGCCGGTAATCTTCTTTGCCATTCTTCGTCCTTTCCAGGCTCCTCGCGGGGCCTATGCTCTGTCGCCGGAAGTCACTCCGGCACTCTCGACGCCGTGGTGCGAAGTGTTGCGGCAGGCTGGCGGCCTGCCCCTTCTTCCACGGATTTTGCCGGGCGTTTTCCGCCCGGACCTCACCAGCCGCCGAAGCGGCCGGAAACCAGATTCAGCCGGCTCAGACCTTTTCGACCTGGCCGTATTCGAGCTCGACCGGCGTCGGACGCCCGAAGATCGACACCTCGACCTTGACCCGGGCGCGCTCCTCGTCGACTTCCTGCACCACGCCGTTGAAGCTGGCGAAGGGACCATCGGCGACGCGCACCTGCTCGCCCACTTCGAACGAAACGGCAGGCTTGGGATGCTCCACGCCTTCCTGCACCTGATGCAGGATGGCCTGCGCTTCCTTCTCCGAAATCGGCATCGGCTTGTCGCCCGAACCGAGGAAGCCGGTGACCTTCGGCGTGTTCTTGATCAGGTGGAACGCCTGGTCGGTCATTTCCATCTTCACCAGCACGTAGCCGGGGAAGAACTTGCGCTCGGCGTCGACCTTNCGGCCGCGGCGCATCTCGACCACCTTNTCGGTGGGAACGATGACGTCCTCGAACAGCTCNTCGAGCTTCTTCTGCGCNACCTTCTGGCGGATGTCCTCCGCCACCTTGCGCTCGAANTTCGAATACGCCTGAACGATGTACCAGCGTTTGGCCATGCCGCGCTAAAGTCCCCAAANGCTCAAATGACGAAGTCGCCGCCTAGACGGACAGGATCGTGGTCACTACCCAGGCGATCAACTGATCGACGAGCAGGAAGAAGACACTCGCAATGACACAAAACCCCAACACCATGATGGTAGAAATCACGGTCTCGTTGCGCGACGGCCAGGTGACCTTGCCGACTTCGGTCCGCACCTGCTGAAAAAACGTAATCGGATTGGTGCGTGCCATGTGCTACTTTGCTGTCGGAAATTCAGCCAACGTCAAACAGCCGCTGGAATCTCCTGGCGGCTGAGAAGTGGGTATCTAGTGCCTCGCGGCGCGGAATGCAAGCCCCGCAAGCGATACGGCAGGCCATTCAGCCTCACAGCACCGCGGTTGGCGCGGCAGCCACCGGGAGAGCGGCGCCGCGGTTGAGCATCCGCAGCGCCACCCCGAAGCCGACCAGCAGCAGGCCGGCGCCGAGCACGGTGAACGGGGAGGCGCCCAGCCGCTCGAACCACTGGGTATAGAAATGGATGGCGGCAAAGACCGCTACCGCATTGACCACCCAGCGCCGCCCGGCCCGCACCGCCCAAGCCCCGACTGCCACCAGCACCACGGCCCAGCCGATCACGAACACCATATCGGGCCAGTGCACGTCATCGTCGCCGAACAGCGAGCCGACGAGAAAGCCCAGATTGACGAGCAGGATCGCCGTCCGCGCCGCGATCAGCGCCAGCCGCTCATAGGTGTTGGGCAGACGGAGCGAGACGAGATAGCAGGCCAGCGTCAGGGCCGAGAGGACGCCGACGGTCAGCGCCGGGTGCGGCACCCAAAAGCCGTAGGTGGCATGCCAATAGGCCGTGCCGCTGCCCAGCGTCGCCGTCAGCATGACGACCGCGAGCGCCGCCAGCAGACCCGATTCGGCCAGCACCGCCACCACGGCCAGCCCCACGGTGATCGCGCTCTCCATCCAGATCGCCGCCTCGAACTTGACGACCAGCCCGCCCGACAGCGCCAGCNCGCCGATGACGAGGCAGATCTGGGCGAACACCGCCCAGCGCGTGGCGCCCGAAAAGCGGAGGCCGAGCCCGGCCCCCATCAGCGCGNCNCCGAGCCCGATCGCCGTCCAGGGGTCGGGCAGGATGGCGCCGACCCCGAGCGCCACNCCGACGGTNCCGAGGCCGAGCAGGATGTTGACGCCCAGCGCACCGGTATCGGCCGCCGCCAGCTGCTTCAGCCGGTCGGCCTCGGCCTGCGTCAGCTGNCCGCGCGCCACCAGNTCGGTCAGATCGAGCGTGATCTTCATTTGGCTGTCCCCGAAAAGTATCGGCCGCACAATATCGGCAGGCGCCGGCGGCCCCCTCGCCCCGGCGCGATCATGGAACGTACAGTAATACCGGCCAGATGAACTCAAGCTGTCCGGCCCAGATCTGCGGCGGTCATTTTAGCTCGAATTGTGCGGCGTGGAATTACTTCGGCTTCAAGTCGCAGGCGCACAAGCGCAGGCGAAAGCGAGACCTCAAAGTGATCCCTGCCCTGTCGATTGCGCTCTCCGGCATGCAGGCCGCAACCACCGAACTGGATGCGGCTGCGTCCAACATCGCCAATTCCCAGACGACCGGCGGCGTCCCCGGCACTTCCGGCGCGCTGACCAATCCGGTCTACCAGCCGGTGACCGTGACGCTCTCGGACGAGGCCAAGAACGGCACGCCCGGCGGCGTCAAGGCCACGACGAGCAGCAGCCTCGACTACACCGAAACCTACGACCCGACCGCCCCTTACGCCGACTCCAGGGGCTATGTGGCGACGCCCGCCGTCGACCTGTCGACGCAGTTGGTCAACGTCGCCTATGCCAGGATCCAGTTCGAGGCGAATGCCAAGGTCGCCAAGGTGGCGAGCCAGATGGCAAAGACCGCCATCGATATCCTCGCCTGAACCGCGCCGCCCGCAAGCAAACTTCGCTCCGCAGATGGACTTCTTTACGCCGCGCGGCGTATAGCAGCCGCCGGTTTGATCTGCTCAGTCGAAGCGAGTAATGGCCGGCTTACCGATTTACTACATCAACCTCGCCAGCCGCCCCGACCGCCGGGCGCTGATGGAGGAGCAGTTCGGCCGGCTCGGCCTCGCGGCGACCCGCATCGAGGCCGTCACGCCCGCCGGGCTGCCGGCGGGGGTCGTCGCGCACTATGGCGATTCGCGTCGCTACAAATGGATGGCGCCGACGGAACTCGCCTGTGCGGCGAGCCACGGCCTGGCGCTGCAGGCCTTCCTCGACAGCGGCGCGACCCATGGGCTCATTCTCGAGGACGATTCGCAGCTTTCGCCCGAGCTGCCGCGAGTTCTCGCCGGGCTGACGGCTGCTCCGGCGGCCTTCGACGTGCTGCGCGTGGAGACGACGCCCTACTCCTTGTGGCTCAGTCCATGGCGGGCGCCGCTGGTCGAGGGCATCGACCTCCGCCGCGCGGTCGGCGGCTGTGCCGCGGCAGGGGCCTATATCGTCAACCGGCGGGCGGCAAAATTGCTGCTCGAGGGCGACACGCTGCGGCGCCACCCGATCGACGCCATCCTCTACGATCCTTACGGCAGTGTCGGCGCGGCCCTGACCGTGCTCCACTGCGACCCGGCCGTCTCGGTGCAGATGCTCGCCGACGGTTCGATCGCCCAGCAGAGCAACATCGAGGGCGAGCGCCGCCTCGCGCCCGGCATCAACGGCGCGCGGCCGGCCTGGCTCCGCCTCGCCTACGGNACGCGGGAGTTCTTCGAGCGCGACGTCTATCGCGGTATCGCCAAAGCCTGGCAGCAGTTTTTCCGCGGCGCCCGCAAGGAGGTCGTGCCNTATTATGGCGGCCTGCCGGCTCCGGCCCGCGCGGCGGAACGGACGAGCGAACCGGCCTGACGCGCAGGCCCGGTGNACGCTAGATCGTGACCTGCGTGCCGATCTCGACGACGCGGCCGGTGGGGATGTGGAAGTATTCGGTGGCGTCGGTGGCGTTGCGCGACAGGGCGATGAACAGCCGGTCGGCCCAGAACGGCATGCCGCCCTTCGGCGAAGGCTTCAGCGAGCGACGCGACAGGAAGAACGAGGTCGACATGATGTCGAACTTCCAGCCCAGTTTGCGGGCGAGGCCCAGCGCCTTGGGGATGTTCGGCGTCTCGACGTAACCGAAGGTCACCACCACCCGATAGAAGAGTTCGCTCAGCGACTCGATTCGCACCTTGTCGTCGTCGGGCACGCGCGGCAGGTTCGATGTCTGCACGGTGAGAATGACGTTCTTTTCGTGCAGCACCTTGTAGTGCTTGAGGCTGTGGAGCAGCGCCGTCGGTGCGCCGGTCGCGTCGCTGGTGAGGAATACCGCGGTGCCCGGCACGACCGTGGGGCGCTTCTTGGTCAGGTTCTGCACCAGGAACTCGAGCGGCACCTCGTCGCGGCGGGTCTTTTCGATCAGCCGCTGCCGGCCGGCCATCCAGACGAACATGATCAGCGCCAGCGCCACGGCAACCGTCGCGGGCACCCAGCCGCCATCGAGGAACTTGCCGAGGTTGGCGACATAGAAGCCGCAGTCGATGGCGACGAACGGGATCATCACCGCGGCGATGACCGGCACCGGCCACTTCCAGTTCCGCCACATCACGATGGTGAGGAAGATCGAGGTCACCAGCATGACGCCGGACACTGCGATGCCGTAGGCNGAGGACAGCGACGCCGAGCTGTGGAAGCCCAGCACCAGCAGCAGCACNGCGATCAGCAGCATGGAATTGACCTGCGGCATGTAGATCTGGCCGGACTGGGTCTCGGAGGTATGGAGCACCGTCATGCGCGGCAGGAGATTGAGGGCGATTGCCTGCTGCGCCAGCGAATAGGCGCCGGTAATCACCGCCTGCGAGGCGATGACGGTGGCGGCGGTCGCCAGGATCACCATTGGCACGAGCGACCACTGCGGGAACATCTCGAAGAAGGGATTGGCGGCGGCGTTGATTCCGCCCTGCAAAACGAAGGCCCCCTGCCCGAAATAGTTCAGCAGCAGGGCCGGAAAGACCAGCGCAAACCAGGCCATGACGACCGGTTTTCGGCCGAAATGGCCAAGGTCGGCGTAGAGCGCTTCGCCACCGGTCACGGCCAGGAACACGGCGCCCGCCACCACCGCGGCGATGCCGATGTGGGAGAACACGAAGTTCAGCCCGAAATAGGGGTTCAGCGCCAGCAGCACCCGGGGCTCGCCGATGATGTGCCAAAGCCC
>JGI25165J46597_1001201_pt1 | contig 15667 bp, 15 predicted proteins | sample AraplaCL_Cvi_mCL_FD_46597 | JGI IMG/M metagenome (IMG submission 46597)
GCCAACTCGGTCGCAGACCAGGCCAATTCGGTATCGGTCGGTTCCGCCGGCAACGAGCGCCGCATCACCAACGTTGCCGCCGGCGTCAATCCGACCGATGCCGTGAATGTGTCGCAGCTGAATAGTTCGCTTGGAAACCTGAATAACTCAATTAATCAGGTCAATCAAAAAGCGAACCAAGGGATTGCTGCAGTGACTGCCATTACTATGATTCCACAAATGCCGGAGAGTAAGAATTTTTCGGTTGGTTTGGGTGTGGCGAATTATTCCGGCCAAGCAGCAATAGCGATTGCGACCCAGGCTAAGGTTAACAACAACTTGACGTTCAAAGTTGGTGTCGGTATTAGCGGTAGTCAAGCTACTTATGGAGCAGGGGGAAATTTTTCCTGGTAAATATTGCTAGCATCCTAGGATTTAGCACTTCCGGCAATCAGTGCGGCAAACGCTCTGCAAAGACAATTGCGATGGGGTAACTATCGGAGTACAGACCGACGGACTTTTGCTCTTTGCGGAGCAGGAATGAGCTACAAAGCCATACCATATATAGAAAACTATATGGCAAAAAGCGGGCATTTGCGCTAGCGGTCAAAATCCTACGGGCATTTGTTGCTGGGTTGACCCCATCCTCATCCAAGCATATTGCATGACAGATGCAGTACTCAAATCAGAAAAAAATTCGAAGGAATAATACGATTTACAAATCAACAGGGTGAATCAATGCTCAGCAATCTTCAACGACAAAGAAAATGATGTTCAAGTTACTCAACAAATTGGCTGAAAACGATAAGTTGGTTAGAACTATTTTTGATCACACCAGGAATTTCATTGTTGGCGTCACTATCCTGGCTGTAGGCGCATGGCGGTTCAAGCAGGCATCGGCCGGCTATTGGGCAATATACGATGAATTGATTGCCTTTTTGGTTTCTATCATGGGATTTTCGTTATTGCTAATAAACCATCTCAGCATGCGCATCAAATTTGGTCGTGCAGCAACGCCTCGATGGTTGATAATTTTGATTTTTGTGATTTATGCCGTTGTAGCTAGTTCATATTTTCGCTACTTGAGCAAGTAATCTAACTAAATTCGAGGTAGAACACACACTACAGGTAATTTACTTCTCCCAGTTCAGTCACAGGGGCTGTCCGGTCCCAAGGGGTCACATCATTTGCGCGGTATTTAAGTAGGTGAGGTGGCTATGTTCGTTTGCGCGCCGAATTGACCCACTCAGTTTGAGCCTCCCTCCATTGTCTGGCGAACGCCGCCCCCTGTCGTAGACCTCTTGAACCCCAATTCCATCAGGTCCTCGTGAAGCTGTTTCAGGCTGCGCCGTTGCTTACGGGATTTGGCTGCCTTGGTCTTCAGTGCGCGTTGCCGAAATTCGCAAAAAACATATTCGGGAAAAACTCGACGTACGGCAGTCAAAAAAAAAGACCCTTGCCAACATCCAGAGCGTGTTGCGTGTGGCGTTGGATGATGCCGTCGAGGATGAAATAATAGAAACGAATCCGCTTGCGGGGTGGTGCTACCGGAAAGTCGAAGCGCCTAACGAGGATGACGATATCGATCCATTTACAATTGAGGAACAGGCTATCATCCTGGACCAATTGAAAGGGCAAGGTCGTAACCTAATCCAGTTCGCCTTATGGACCAGCTTGCGTACGTCCGAATTTGTTGCGCTCAACTGGGGCGATATCGATTATATTCGGGGCATCGCCTATGTCAATAAAGCTATGACCCAAAGTTCGGAGTCGCCGGAAACGACTAAAACTCGCGCGGGGAAGCGAGAGGTGAAATTGCTGCCGTTGGCATTGGCCGCGCTGGAGGCGCAAAAGTCGTTCACCTGGTTAGCGGGCGATGAGATTTTCCAGAATCCCAATACGAACGAACGGTGGGAAGGCGACCAGCCAATCCGAAAAACCTTGTGGACTCACGCACTCAAACGCGGCGGCGTGCGATACAGGAAACCTTAACAAACACGCCATACTTACGCGTCGATGATGCTGTCGGCCGGCGAACATCCAATGTGGGTTGCCAAGCAGATGGGACATGCTGACTGGACGATGATTGCTTGGGTATATGGTCGCTGGATGCCGGACGCTGATCCGAACGCCGGCAATAAAGCGGCGGAGCGTTTGGGGGGAAATGTGCAAGCGCTGGTGCAAATTGACCGTTGCGCCTGACCCAGCTTATTAGTGTTGACCTCGCGGCCGATGAATGAGCTCGACGTTTGTTGTGACGAGCAACAAACGTCGAGGCTGTGTGAAAACGCAAAAACATGAAATTTTCGTGGGTAAGATGACTATTGCCAACATCGAGAAAATTGCGTAGTGATCGTTTTGAGAGGTCGTTTTTTACGTGCTCCGAATTTTTCTGCGTTTTCACACAAACGCCAAAGCGCTCAAGTCCAACGATAGAGATAACCAAAAGCAATTCAGCCTATCCGCCATCCTCCGTTGACAGCGACAATGGTACCGGTCACGAAACTCGCGGCCTCCGAGGCAAGCCAGAGTACCGCAGCTGCCACGTCGTCCGGGGTACCGGGGCGACCAACCGGCGTTTCGGCGACGATGGCGGCCACGCGTTCTTCGGGCCACGCTCCAGTAAATCCAGTCCCAGCTATGTAACCCGGCGCAATCGCGTTGACCGTACACCCTTGCGGCGCCAGTTCCCTCGCAAGCGCAAACGTGAGGCCGTGTAAGCCGGCCTTCGCTGCGGCATAGGCCAGTCCTCCCGCCCGGCTGCCGCCGGTTTGTGCGCCGATTGAACTGATATTTACAATTCGACCGCCAGGACGAGACAACTTTGGCGCGACGCAATGCGCCATAAGAAAGCTGCCTTTGAGGTTGGTTTCGATGACTGCATCCCAATCCAATTCAGCTTGATCGGGTGCTGCGCCGAGGCTCACGGGGCGCATGGATCCCGCCGCATTGACAAGAAGGTCTACACGCTCGATGTTCAAAAGTGCACATTCAACATCTGTACGCCGGCCTATGTCGGCTTGTTTGTAGGTGGCCGAAGGCCCCAGCGTCGCCATAGCTTCCCGTAGCCGTTGATCGTTGCGGCCGATGATTGTCACGCTATAACCCGCTTTGATGCATGCGCGTGCAATGCCCAACCCTATGCCACTCGCGCCTCCAGTCACTACTGCGTGTTTCTGTTCCGTCATTTTTCGACTCCAATCGTTTGCATGGGACAGAGGTTAGGATTGGAAGCGCGATACGTCCAATACTAATAAGAAGCATGTTTGATACTATTGTTGTATGCCTATACTCACACTTCGCCAGCTCCAGCAGTTTCTCATTGTCACAGAGACGATGAATTTCCGACGCGCTGCGGAGCGGCTCAACATGGCCCAGCCGCCTCTGACGGCAGCGATTCGACAGATGGAAGCGCTGTTGGGGGTGCGGCTGCTGGAACGCGGTAACCGCGTTACATCATTAACGGCGGCGGGCGAGGTGCTACGCGAAGAAGCGCGCAGGATACTAGAACAGGCGCGGCGCGCTACGGAACTCACCCAGCGCGCAGGACAAGGGTTTATAGGCTCACTCAGAATTGGCTTTGTCGCAAGCGCCACGCGGCACGTCTTACCGCCGTTGATCAAGCGTTTTCGACAGACGCATCCTGATGTGGCGCTACACCTGACTGAGGCGACCACAAGCCAGCAGATTGCTGCGCTCGACGAGGATCGTCTTGATGCTGCGATTGTCGTCCTACCGCTTGGAGCGGAGGTTGACCAGCGCATTGCACAGCACAAACTGTTGACGAGTCGCATGGTGGCAGTCTTGCCGGCGGAACATCCGCTGGCAATCTCGCCGGGACGCTCCGTGCCGCTCGCGGCGCTCGAGCGCGAGTCCTGGGTTCTATTTCCGTCGACCGAAGGCCCCGGTTTGCACGCAGCGATCCTCGGGGCATGCGCTGCAGCTGGATTTGTTCCACGAGTTGTACAACGTGCGACACAAATGGACACGATTATTGGACTCGCGGCGGCGAACCTGGGCGTCGGGCTTGTGCCCGAACCCCTTGCGTCAACGAAAGCAATGGGGGTGAAGTTTAGACGACTTACCGGCCGCGGGGCGCCAGTGCCATACGAAGTCGCGCTTGCGTGGCGAAGTACAGATCAGAATCCAGCAGTGATCGCGTTAGTCGATTCGTGTACGGATCGAGCGCCATAATCGACGTTTCAGTGGCTGGCACCGTTCCGATAGCAGACGTACATCGTCTGTGAAGCGCCCACTATAAGATGCAGAACCGACATCTGGCTGGCCCTGATGGCTGACTGTGGTCTACCACGACTGGCATTGACTGATAGTATATGATCGTCGCAGTCTTTGGTAGAGGTGGTCAATGCCTGTCGACGCCAACGGTCAACTTCCCAGAAATGACAGCATTACGCCAACCATCAAGCCGAAAGCCGCATAAATTCTAGGTTTACGGCGGGTTCGATTCCCGCCGCCTCCACCATTACAAACCACATCAGACCGCCGCAGACCTCGTCAATACTAGGGGTTACAAAAACTGCGAGGTCTGGCGACGGCTGGAATGGTCTCCATTTTCGCCCAAATTTCGCCCACGCTTAGCGTGTTGGCGGTAATCATTGCGTGCTTGGTGCATATTGGCGCTGGCTGCAATACTGACGCCGCCCCCTCCTGATTACAAGTCCGAGATACATTTCTATATAACCAATAAGTTAGCTTAAAAATTGCTCCGCAATTGATAAAAATTAGACTCGCCGCAAGTCAATAACGACGCATAGGTATTTGCTTTTGCGAAGCAAATAACCGGCCAAAGTAGGCTAATATTGCCAACAAACAACTTTGCCAGAGCGTCATGCCAACATATATCAAGATGCGCCGGCTTTACTCTTTATCTAGGTCATGGCTAAGACTAGGCAGGGGATCTTGGTTTGCCGCGATCACCGCAATGTTCGGCGGCCTTGGCAGCATGCATTTTGCGGTATTTATAACCACAAAAAAGGAAAAACAATGCGATATGTGAAAGCCATATTTTGGTCCGCCGCATGCATTTCGGCGTCGACTGCCAGCGCTGAAATAGCTTTTAGCGATGATTTTTCAAGCTTTCAGCTTTCATCTGGATTGGTAACTCACAACGGTGGCCTCGTATGCTCTCAAAACCCTAACGGCCCAGATCCAGAAAATCTGACGTTGTCGTATCCGACAACAACAAATCGGTGGGCAATGCTTGTATCTCCATACTACCCACGAACTTGGATCGGGTCGGGCCCCACACAGTCTTGGGCATATAATTCCAGTACACAAGCGATGAATTACCATGCTGAGGCTACGCAATATGATCAAGGATTTGCGTGGCTTAGCAATGCCAAGTTTAGCGCTTGGAAGAATATTTCTGCGCAAGAAACAATCAGCCTAGATTCATGCAAAGGGGGAGGGTTTTGTGCAGTGGGTCCATCACTGATCGTGTCTGAAGCGGACTATAGGTCTATCTATCTGACCAATTCAAGCGGGTCTAATGCTGTCACGGTGAGACGATATTCCCCATGCGATGATAAATCTTTCGTGGACGCAAATAACCAACCGTTTACGTTTCCTATCGGGTCAACGATATCTTTGCGTCTTGAATATAAAGGGGCGGAAGATGGCAGCTGGTTATATTGGGTGAACGGAACGCCTGCTTATATCCAAGTGAACAATAGCCCAGTTATACCAGCAGAATCAGGCAGCTATCTGAACGCAAAGCTAACTAATAATCCACGTCTAGGCAACTATCTTACGGTCACTGGTAATCTCGGGGCGTATGTAGAGGGACGGGTATTCAATGCGGTGGTCGACGAATTTAATCCAATTACGAATATCCAAGCTACGGCAAGTTCAACATATGTAAATGCGCCCGCGTCAAATGCGGTAGATGGAAATCCGAGTTCTCAATGGGTTTCGGGCGGCATGGCACCTGGATGGATTGAGCTGGACCTTGGGGCAATTCAAAGTGTTAAACAAATTCGACTTCTCACAAGTCAATCTCCCAATGGCAGCACTACTCATATTGTCTATGCTGGTACGACACCTAATCCGGCAATGCAGGTTGCGGTGTTGTCGGGGCAAACCGTTGACAATCAATGGTTAAGCGTCGATCTTGGAACATGGATTGCGGCGCGTTATATTCGCATCCAAACTACGGCTAGTCCGAGTTGGGTAGGCTGGCGAGAAATTCAGGTGTACAAATAAGCTGTCGTTGAAATGATTTAATGGCGTGCGAATAGCTATTGATAATTATCAACGGATGCTTGATGAATTCTACGGTCAGCAAATCACAGCAAGGAATGGGGTAAAGTAAGGGCACAGCATTGTTCCCCCTGGACACGTGTTCGATTCCCCCCCCGCCTCCACCATTACACACCACCCCAAGCCTCGCCAGACCGCATAAATGCTAGATATTACAAAAGCTACTCGGTCTGGCGAGGTCTGGAAAGGTCTCCATTTTCACCCAAATTTCGCCCATGTTTTTGTAATGGCGCGCCCACTTTCGTACTCATTCGCACCTGATTCTGAATCTGCTACGTAGGGCTCAGGAAGGGACTAAGGTGTGCTTATAAGCTTAGTTTGGCCTTGGCTGCTTTCCAGCCATCTTCAATCGCTTTCATGCCGGCATCGATACTGTCATCAGCCCTCCCGATGCCCGCTTCGCTCCCTGCTGGACTTGTTGGAGACCATGTCGGAAGCACCTATCTGCACAGCATTGACGGCTTATTAGTCCCATCCGCAGCCTGTTCAACAAACAGCACAAGCGCTGCCGCTAGTACATGAAATATCGCCTTCGCTGGACTGGTCCATGATTCACCGAACGCCTCAAAAACAACACCTCAATGTCAAATACAAAGCCTAAACGGCTTTCAGTCAATTTATTTTCATCCATGTAACATTGGACAACATTAGTTATCAATCAAACAAAAATAATTCTTGACCATGTAACTAAATGTAACTACATTCTACGAAGCAACTGAAGAACTCCTTCTGGAGGCATTGTTAAAGGTTGCACTACCCATCTTGTTAAGAAGTATTCAAAACTGTCAGTGCTTGGTTGATTGAATGCAATCATTCGAGCATCAAAAGGGGAAAAAATGAAACGTCGCATGTTCATTCAGACACTACCTTTGCTGTACGCGCCACTTGCTTTTGCCCAGCTGCCAAGCTCCTCGAGCGGGGCAACTAATCAAGTAACAGGCAGTACAGGAAAATATTTCGATTTTCAGGGGAACGCCACTCATAATCCAGACAATAGTTGGTCATTGTTGGTTAGAGCAGTACTTAAAGGCAGCGACTTTACGACAGCAATCCCATTCACTCTACTGGTTGCGACAGACCCTACATTTTCTCAAGTTATTTTTCGACAGAAGTTGATTGCGATGCCGGAGCGATCGTTCGTCGTCATGAGTCAATACACGCCGCCGAATTCCTCTACTCTCTTGTACTACAAATACGTTGTCGAAGAGGCTGCGGCATTGAAGCTTGCGGGTAAATCGACTTCCGTAGCAAGCGAAGCCAAAGCCCTTTCACCGTGGCGCAACTAGCTAACCGAAATTCGCGAAGGATTTTGCGCATTTGGCAATAGACCATTTACGCATACTTACATTTCGTACAACATTTAGGAGGTTTTATGAGCGGCACTGGAACAATTGGTTGGCTTACGACACGCACGGGTGAACTAGATAACGTGATGAGTGCAAATTCATCGACGGATCAACTCACAGTTGTCAATAATCTGGGGCAAGCCGTACTAACTATCGGCGCTGCTTTACCGCTATCTGCGCCATACCGAATAGAAATGGAGCTTGGGGCAGCGCTAGGACAAATGTTACAAGTTCAATATGAAGTAAATCAACCTGGCGGCACCGTAGATACATCTAAATTTTATTCCTTGCTTGCAGGTGGGGCTACGCTATTAGGTGCTGTGGTTTTTCTCCCTGAAGTGGCTGCTGGTGGAGCAATCGGTGGGGGTTCTATCGTCCTAAGTAACACACTTAGAGCCATGGTCATTTCTGGAACCCTTAATGCTTTTATGACTGGGCCAAACTTTTTGGCTTTGGCCGATTGGATCAAAAAAAATATCACGCCAGTCTTTGACCCTTCGCATCCACGAAGTTCGGATGCATACCCACTCGCGTTGACTGATAGGGCCAATTGGATGCTTTATAGCGAAATGTACTCTCTTGGTATAAGAACCGGCAAAGTGGCAGTCGATGGAAAAAGGGGAGTCGTTTCGATCAAAGCGGATAAAATGATTATGATAAGAGAGGTTCCAGAAGATCAGCAGACTCCATTTATGGGGCGAAAAGGCGGTGGATTTGGTGGCGGGGCCGAGCCTGTACCCGGCGGCGGCGGTGGCGGAAGCGGCGGTGGTGTGAAAATTTATTGGCCCGAACCATAAATATTATTCTTAACAAAAAACATGAGCAATTTCCTCTATATCAACCTTATTACTTTCCTATCGATAATTGGTATTGCTCTACTTTTATTTTTTTACGTTTTTACTCTATACCAATGCCTGAACCTAATTAGCCAAGAAAGCAGAGCCATCAAACCATGGACAGTGTGGCTTATATTTGTCCCCCTTTTTGGGATTCTATGGACTTTTTATGTTGTTACCAAAATCGCGAAATCACTGCATACGGAAAGTCGCAAGCGCAACTTGCAAATAAATAAAATTGATCAGGGTCAAATCCTTGGTTTTGCTTATGCCGGTTTTAATCTTATGTCTTTTATTTTCCCCTCGGGACAGCGGTTAACCGTACTTGTAATCTCAAGCATGTTTTGGATTGCTTATTGGGTAGTTTTGTGGCAACAAATAAAAATACTAAAAAAATCATCACCCCAAGTGCAAGCATGATGGCCTTTCAAAGTCACTCCGTGGACTAGCCTTGAAACTCAGGACACCTGAACATTCTTAAAATAAGAGGTAGTCTTGTAACTAGTTTTAGACCCATGCAAAACATCGACCAATTTGTAGTATTGACGGAGTCAGAGCGGCGCCGGTGGCGCACGCCGCACGAGAAACTGGTCATTGCTATGTCCGCTTGGAATCATTTATGAATTTTCTCGTCAGTTTTGCGCGATCTACTTTCGTCGCTCTAATCGCCCTTATCTGCTTCTCACATGCATTCGCTCAGTCGCGTTACGAAATTCCATTGAATATGCATCTCGGCCTGCCTTTTATCGAGGCCAAATTGCCTGATGCGGACATTCCCCTAGGTTTCGTATTCGATACTGGAGCGGATACCAATGTCATCGATAAGCAGCTAGTCAAACGCCTAGGATTAGATGATTCGAATGCAGAAAAAATAGTCATGAATGGGGCCATGAACGAAGAAGTAATAAAACTTGCAAACGTCAAATTCGGTAATTTCACGATCCCAACATTGGAAGTGGCTACCGTAAATCTCAACTCACCAGACACTGTTCCGGAAATACAAATTAATGGAATTCTCGGCCAAGATGTTTTACGAGAATTCGATGTGACTATCGATGTGCCTGCTCGAAAGCTGATACTGGAGATACCAACGACTGACCGCAAGCGCTTCGAAGGCCCCCAATGTTTCACAAATACAATCAGCTGGCTAAAATCTTTGGAAGAACCTCTCAGTATCTATGCTGATATTTTTTTACCTCATAAAGCTCAAGACGGAGAGTTTGTCCGCGTGCATGCTTTAGTCGACTCAGGAGCAGTTATTACTACCTTGAACTGGGCTGCGGCTAGAGCAATTGGCCTGATGCCCGAGGACCCGTCCCTTGTCAGTTTGGGAAATAGGTACAGAGGACTAGATCCCAACGATAGCACTGAAGCATACTCTTACACGATGCCAGTTCTAAAGTTTGGCGCATCACAAATCGGCCCATTAAAAGTGGTTATTAGTGATGATACTGCTTTTACACTTCACGGCATGGGTGGGAAGCCGGCGGCACTGCTTGGGATTGACGTACTCAAGCAACGACGTCTATCCATTTCTAAAGGGGCTCGGCGACTCTGTTTCGGCGAAAGTTAATTAAAGACCGCTAAGGATGTCGGTGTGCCACACTGAAACTACAGGTACTCGGTTATATCGTCACCAAATCAATTCGAAGCGAAATACGCACTACTGGCGATTTGAATTTTTTACTTCCCCTGATCCAGTCGCAGGGGTTCACATGAAAAACGCGTTATTTTGCGTCACGCTGATGCAGCCGATTTTCCAGCGAACCCCACGTGGCTTGGGAACTTACCGTTTTACTAGTTTGCGTTAAAAGTGGTGCATTTAACCTCCACCGCAGGCGTGGGGGGAACTGGAAAATGTGACATTACCTAGTCTTAATTATGGACGATCCGTGTTTAGTCATTGTTGTCTGGCGGACCGTCGCCGCCACAGCAGAGGTGCATAGCGGAATCAAAAAGGCACGGCTGGTCTCATTAGATTCCTCCCCGTTACCTATACCATAACAACCGCCCGTTGCGATGCCATTCATCCCGGTGTTGGGGCCACCTAAGCTGCCCTGGTCAACAGAACCAGTGGTTGAGGTCCATGCGATTGCATGCGAATCTCCATCGCTACCTTCACTAGTTCCCACCACTATGCCATTGTCCCCAATTCCACTCACACTAATTCGTTTACCGCCAGACAGCGGAGCAATAGGGGTCGCATTCGAGCCTGCCGACGGAGTCCAGATAAATGACTGCACGAAACCGCCTGCTGTTGTATAACTTCCCGTGACATCGCCATTGGCATTCATACCAATGGGGAAATTTGGTAAGGTCGCACTACCAACAGTTGTCAATATCGCTGGCGCGCTACCATCTGCTGGCCAGCGAACAGTGACTGGGCCAGAAGTCGTTTCACAAATGCCCAATACATGTCCTAACCGGTTCACGCCACTGGCTGCGCACTTGGCACCAACGGGCACGGTCAGACGGGCTGCCGAGTAGGCGCCACCAAGTAACCCTGAAGTCCAAGTCCATTTCACTGGTATAGCAGTCCCCCCATTGGGGCAATTGCCAACGACTACTGGCTTGACTGTGGCACTTGTATCGTTCACATCGCTCGGACTGCAGTTGGTACTGCCTAAGCCAAGCAATCCCACCGGCAGTGGGGTCGCAGTGGTCGGAGTCAACCATATTACCGGTAAATTGGTAGTGTCATTGTTTGAACTCACACCCACAGCAATGTCTTGCTCATTGATGGCAGTTATCCCACTTGCGACCCCGCCCAAGAGAGCCGGTAATTGAGTCGGAGTACTTCCTGGATTTAACCATTCAACGGCCTGTGATGTCGCATTGCTATCTTCGCATGTGCCGAACATCGTGCCATTGTCAGTTATTCTGGCGGCGGAACAATTTCGACCGGGAACCAATGGTTGTAATGCTTGTTCTCCAGTTGGCGTGAGCGCAACAAAGGCCTCGCTGTTTCCCGTGCTAGTAGTGCAGGTGCCCACCACAGCGCCGCTATCGTTGACGCCATTTGCGCTGCATTGCCTTTCGTTCCCGCTTAAGCTAATCTCTTGGATTGACGCATAAGCCACCGACGCCGCACTGAACCACGCCATTCCAGTAAACAGCAATAAGGAAAGGTGTTTTTTCAATCGATCTGCCACGTTTTCCCCCTTTGGTTTCTCTACTCAAAAGATCTCTAGTGCACATGTATTGACCTACGCGTCTTGGACGAAGGGTGCTTTATTCACCTTTTTATTTCCAGCAATAACAAAATTATTGAGCGGGACTCTCAGATTCGACACTATCCCTTGAAATTGGTGATTCATGGCAAAGGAGGAACGGCATCAACGAAATATGAGCATCTAGGCTAAGGTAGGATATTTGTTGCTATTTCGCAAGATTTATTTGGCGTGGCAGTAATTTTCGTAGCATACTGAGAATTCAGGGAAATCTATTTCATCAATGGAAGCATAGTGGTCATTCGGCCGCCAATCCTATCGATGGCAGTATTACGCTGCACCAGCAGTTCTGGAAACTCAACTTGAGCAGGAGGGAGCATGAGAAGCAGCATGATACTTATTACGAGTTTGCTGTTTGCTTCTTCAGGTGGAGAAATAGCAACGGCATTGGCGACCCCAATTACCACTTCGGGTCCCCAAGTCTCACAATTGCCCCATTCTTTGGAATTGCATGCAGGCAAGCAGGATCGCACCGCATGTGCAAAGGCGAAGGGAGTACAGAGTAAATGTCTGGAGTATGCGATAGTTTCCAATGGAGTGCCGACAAATTACCTAGACTATCTATTTTGTGTTCAAGATTTTGGCAAGATACGCGATTGTTTTCTCGAATGACGCATTTGGTGATTTCGCAATAGACGTGACACCTTGCTTGTATGTCTCAATCCGGTTCCTCGGACTATGGTGCCAAGCAGGCGTAACATAATCAAAGCGCACCGGATGTCGTACTGTGAACGGAAAACGACAGTACAAACTGACTGGTATTGTCGATGGCAAAGTCGATCAACAAGGGGCCTGAGCAGTTATATGCAGTCAGTAATGTGCCGCAAGTAATTGACGTCGTCAGCTACGTGGATAGTCCGTGAAAGCGGTAATTGGCCTGTTTTGTTCGTCAAATCTCTTAATGCCAGTCCCGACCCGTCAAATCAGTTGTCGAAATCATCCCTGATAACATTATTTTCAACACCGCTTCTGTCGTTGCGGTGAACTTTGCAAGTTGAAACAATACGACAAGGTTCTCCGCCAAGGTGATGGATCGTTGAACGGTCTCTGGATCGGCATCGGGTGCGATCACGGGCATCATATCCAGAACAATATCCCTGACTTCTTCGATTGGGGGTAAATTCAGTGTAAACATGCAATTCCTACAAAGGAAATTCGATTGGCGGCGTCGGCTGTCATTCGCGATCACCTGTTTCAGTCGTGCAAAATCCCTGGTGGATGAGATTTACAGTTTTGCCATAAGACATTTCACAATTATTCATCTATTTATGTCTCATTGCAACATTTAATGTCCTGTTGGCATTGTAGGCGGCAATCCACTATCTATGTCTCATAGGGACTTAATGTGTTGGGCGATGATGGATACGAATCATGAAATGGAATTAGGGCAATCCATAGGTAAAGCCCTCGCTTCCTATCGCAAGAAGACTGGGCTGACTCAGGATCAGGTTGCCGAGCGCCTTGGGCTAGAACGAGAAACCATTTCCAGGTTTGAGCGTGGGGCAGTTATTCCACCCATTCCCCGGTTGTACGAACTGGCCGAGATATATGGCTGTACGGCCGGGGAGTTGTTGACGCAGGGATCGGCTAGAACCCTGGATCAAGTTGAAGATATTGCAAAAATGCTGGTGGGCATGAAGGAAAAAGACCGCAAACTGGCAATGACCATTTTGCGTGAGTTATCAATGCATTTGAAATGAAAGATCTAGGCTCTAGCCGAGCTCTTTTGACCAAGCCATACCCTCCGAATTACCGAATGTCATTTCCGCCGCAAACGCAAACTAAAATCCCGTTCCGTCGCATGATGTGCGCTCTAGGTTGTAGCACGGCCGGCATCTTTCGATGCCACACTAGCTATCTTTGCCCTCAGCGAGAATTGGCGCGCCCGGACATCGGGTGCGTGATGGGGTCTTTTACTACGTCACCCGGCTGAGAGAGCATTGCATCGACCATTGCCAGCAGGCAGACCTGGTCGCGCCGAGTCAAATTGCGATATTTGAGCAGCATTTCTTTTTCGTGTTCTGCCAAAGCGGATGCAGCTTGCTCCCCGGTCAGGATGTACTGCACATCAACGCCAATGGCGGCCAGTGCCCGCAAATAAGCTGCATCCGGCGAACGCACGTTTTGCTCGTACAACGTGAGGGCGCGCCGTTTCAAGCCGCCTACCGCCGAAAACTCATCCTGATTCATCCCTAGCCGGGCCCGTTCCTCTTTGAGGATTTCTCCAATTGATCTCATTCGAACTCATTTTATGTAATGTTAGGTGCTGTATTATGCCTTCAATTTTGTGAGATGTGTGGTAACCAAGGAATCATTAGGTGCCATAAGGTATCGTAATGAATCATTTGTAGTCGTTTGTAATCACTATCTTTTTAACACGATCTTAAATAAGAGCTATATAATTATGCAACTTAACAACCACACCGATTCCCTCCATGAAAATTTGTTCTCCCCGCCGTTCCCCTGAAGATTGTTTGCAAGCGCCGATCAGCATGCGTTTGAGCGCCAAGGAGCTCGCGACTATTGAGGAACTGGCCGACGCGATAGGGCGATCACGCGCTTCATTTATTCGTCGGCTGATTGCGCGGGGCATCGAGGCTTATGAGCTTGATCCACGCTACACCGTTACTGATCTATCGCACTTGGAGGCTAATGCCGAAAAAAGAGCAAAGATTAGTGCCTCGGTCTCGGGCCTTGTGATGGCAGATAACAATAGCTGATAGGGATTTCCCGATAGCGAAGGCGATCAAAATTGTTAGATCGCTTCTGCGATGAAAGCAGTATCTACGATGTGCACGCCCAGTCAGAAACAGGCATGCACTCCGAATAAAAGAACCTCCCCACGACAGTCACCGTACTGCGTCTTGAATTAAACAAAGAATACTTAATGAGAAATATTGGCTTACGTTGTCCCCATTGCTCGATCTTGCCGCGTGCTGTTAAAAGCCGTCCGATGTCGGTCCTGATGAAGGAAATCACGTATATGTGCCAAAACCCGGAATGTGGCTTCTGCTTTGTCGCAAGGCTGGAAATTGCCCGGACCCTGTCCTTGTCGTCCATTCCGAAACCTGGCGTCGACGTGCCGTTGTCGCAACATATCAACTGGTCGGCCATACAGCAATTGTCTTGAGTCCCGACAGGCCGATGATCAGCGCCACCTTGGCGCTGTCGTAATCACGACCTAAGCAATCCCATTTATTAATATGCCTTTGTCACGCCTGTCAGCAGGCGTGCTGGCTTCGCACATCCTGAATAAAACACATCACGTCCATGCAGCACTATTTTATCCACGCCATTTTTTATATCCTGTTTCGCCGTTCCTGCCATTGCACGATACGCCAGAGCCGACGTGCAGTGTCTCCGTCTCCCTGCAAGGCAACAGCAGTACGGTCAATCCGTGATGGCGTGATGTTCACGCCGTCGCTGGCGGTCGTTGGTGAGAATTGATCGTCATGAATCCATCCTTACACGTCGACATCCTGAGCCGCCTGTCTGAATTCCAATTCAAGCACGAAAAAAAGGGCTATTTGCGCGCCGGCACCTGTCCCCAGTGCCAAAAGAAAGAACTGTATGCGAACGCCGACAACCCGTGGGTGGTGCGGTGCGGCCGCCTGAATAATTGCGGCTACGAGGGCCACGTTAAGGAACTGTATCCCGACCTGTTCGACGACTGGAGCAAGCGTTACCAGACGCCGGAAGTGACCAACCCGCAGGCGGCGGCCGACGCCTACATGCAGCACGGCCGGGGTTTTACTTTATCCCGCGTACAGGGCCTGTACAAGCAGGAAAGCTATTTCGACAAGGATCTCAATATCGGCAGCGCCACGGTCCGCTTTGCGGTCGCTGACGGCTATTGGGAGAGATTGATCGACAAGCCGCAGCGCTTCGGCAAGAAAAAGGCGCGGTTTAGCTTCGGATCGGCTTACCAGGGCAGATTCTGGTCACATCCGGCGCACAGCCTGCAGGCGGTCGAAGAGATTTGGATCGTGGAAGGCAT
>JGI25165J46597_1001227_pt1 | contig 15281 bp, 14 predicted proteins | sample AraplaCL_Cvi_mCL_FD_46597 | JGI IMG/M metagenome (IMG submission 46597)
CGCACTCGCGCAGAACACGCCGAGCGCGGCGAATATCCGGCGCTATGCGGAAATCGTGCGTGACCGCGCGGTACTGCGTCGGCTGGTTTCCGTCGCCGACGAAATCTCGGCTGACGCTTTCAATCCGCAAGGCAAGGAAGTCCGGCAATTGCTGGACGAGGCGGAATCGAAGGTGTTTTCGATCGCGGAAGACGGCGCGCGTGGCACGCAGGGCTTTCTTGAAATCGGGCCGCTGCTGACTCAGGTCGTCGAGCGGATCGACACGCTGTATCACACGGCGAATCCGAGCGACGTGACGGGCACGCCTACCGGTTTTGTCGACCTCGACCGCATGACCTCGGGCATGCACGGCGGCGAGCTGATCATTGTTGCGGGACGTCCGTCGATGGGTAAGACGGCGTTTTCGATGAACATCGGCGAGTACGTCGCGGTCGAATACGGCTTGCCGGTCGCTGTGTTCTCAATGGAAATGCCGGGCTCTCAGCTCACCATGCGTATGCTCGGCTCAGTCGGCCGCCTCGATCAGCACCGCATGCGAACCGGCCGCCTGACCGACGAGGATTGGCCGAAGCTCACGCACGCCGTGCAGAAAATGAGCGAGGCGCAAATTTTCATTGACGAAACCGGCGGTCTGAATCCGATGGAATTGCGCTCGCGCGCGCGGCGTCTGTCGCGTCAGTGCGGAAAGCTCGGGCTCATTATCATTGACTACCTGCAGTTGATGAGCGGATCGTCGTCGGGTGAAAACCGCGCGACCGAAATCTCGGAAATATCGCGATCGCTCAAGAGCCTCGCGAAAGAACTGGACGTGCCGGTCATCGCTTTGTCGCAGCTCAATCGCGGTCTGGAACAACGTCCGAACAAGCGGCCGATCATGTCGGATCTGCGGGAATCGGGCGCTATCGAGCAGGACGCCGACGTGATCCTGTTCATCTACCGTGACGAAGTGTATAACCCCGACAGCCAGGATAAAGGCACGGCTGAAATCATTATCGGCAAGCAGCGGAACGGCCCGATCGGACCAGTTCGGCTCACGTTCCACGGCCAATACACGAAGTTCGACAACTTTGCGGGCGCGCAAAATTTCTACGGCGATTAACCGCGAACAGCGGCGGCGCGACCGGAAAATCGCGCAAACGCAATAGGCGCTGTTGTAACCGCGCTTTGCAAAGTGCTACATCGGGCCCGCAACGGTACAATATGGCGGTTTTATGTCAGCCATTAAGTGACCAATTTTCGGGATCCCAATGTTCGGTCGATTCATGCCCACCGAGGGCAAGTTCTTTGATATTTTCAATGCGCACGCACAGTGCATCGTCTCGGCGAGCCGCGAACTCGAGCTCCTGATCGACAACCTGCAAGACGCCGAAACTCATAAGCAAAACGTGCAGAAAGCCGAGAAGGCTGCAGACAAACTCACGCACGAAACCATCGACCTGCTGCACAAGACCTTCATCACGCCGCTCGACCGCGATGAGATCCATAAGCTCATCACCACGATGGACGACATCCTCGATCTGATGGAGGACGTCGCCACCGCTATTTCCCTTTACGACGTCCAGTCGGTCACCTCCGAGGCAAGCCAGCTTGCGCACATCTGCACGGCGACTTCCGAGCGGGTGCAATTCGCCGTCAGCCTGTTGTCCGACATGAAGCAGGCAAGTCAGATTCTGAAAGCGTGCGAGGACATCGACCGGCTGGAGTCCGAGGCCGACCGGGTATTGCGCTCGGCCATGTCCAAGCTGTTCCGCGAAGAAGACAACGTCAAGACCCTGATCAAGCTCAAAGCCATTTACGAATTGCTTGAAACGATCACGGACAAGTGTGAAGACGTAGCAAACATCATCGAAGGCATCGTGCTGGAAAACGCATAATGCAATCGATACAACTCGCTATCTGGGTCGTGGCCGGCCTGGTCGCCGTCGCGCTCATTTTCGACTTCATGAATGGCTTTCACGACGCGGCCAACTCAATTGCCACCGTCGTCTCGACAGGCGTTCTGAAGCCGCAGCAGGCAGTGGCTTTCGCCGCGGCGTTCAATGTCGTCGCATATTTCGTGTTTCACTTGAAAGTGGCCGCAACTGTCGGCAAAGGCACGATAGACCCCGGCATCGTCGATCATTACGTGATTTTCGGCGCCCTGGTGGGTGCGATCGGCTGGAACGTGATCACGTGGCACTACGGTATTCCGTCGAGTTCCTCGCACGCACTGATCGGCGGACTCGTCGGCTCGGCGCTTGCCAAGTCTGGCTGGGGTTCGCTCAACTTCGACGGGTTGCTCAAGACGGTGGCGTTTATTTTCATTTCGCCGCTGCTCGGGTTTGTGCTCGGCTCGTTTTTCATGCTGGCTGTGTCGTGGATTTATTTCCGTACGCCGCCAAGCAAGGTCGACCGGCGTTTCCGGCGTCTGCAACTCGTGTCGGCGGGTCTGTACAGCCTTGGCCACGGCGGTAACGACGCGCAGAAAACAATCGGCATTATCTGGATGCTGCTGATCGCAACCGGCTACGCGTCGTCGATTGCAGAGGCGCCACCGCTGTGGGTGATCGGCGGCTGCTATCTGTCGATGGGGGTTGGCACGCTGTTCGGCGGCTGGCGGATCGTCCGTACCATGGGTCAGAAAATCACCAAGCTCAAGCCCGTAGGCGGTTTTTGTGCCGAATCGGGCGGGGCGATCACGTTGTTCACCGCGTCCTGGCTCGGTATTCCGGTATCCACCACGCACACGATCACCGGTGCGATCGTCGGCGTGGGCGCGACGCAGAAGTTAAGCGCGGTTCGCTGGGGCGTGGCGGGCAACATCGTGTGGGCATGGATTCTGACGATTCCGGCGTCAGCGGCGCTCGCCGCCGCCGCCTGGTGGTTCGGCCACCACTTCCTGTAACTGGCATGCTGCGGGGCGGACGGCAGGGGCGTTCGCCCGCAGCCGCAGCGCCGTGGTACAGGCTCGACGCACGGCGCGCGTTGCTCAGATTAGCGGCGCGCTGCCTCCATCCATGGGGACGATCGCGCCCGTCACATAGCTCGCACGGCGGCTCGCCAGAAACAGCGCGACATCTGCGATTTCCTCCGGTTTTGCGTAACGCCCAAGCGGCACTCGGGCCTGCCCACGAGCTAGCGCTTCGGTGCTTTGAATGCCTTGTTGCGTTGCTTCGAGCTTGACTGCTTCTTCGACGCGCTCAGTGAGCGTTGCTCCCGGATTGATCGCGTTGATGCGAATGCCGTAGCGCGCGTAGTAGTGGGCGAGGCCGACCGTGGCCAGCATCAGGGCGGCGTTGGCGGCGCCGCCGGCGATATGGATATCGCTCGCGATCTTCCCGCCCATGCCGATGATGTTGACGATCGTGCCGGGTTCGCCACGATCGCCGCTTTTCGCGCGCTCGGCCATGCGGCGCAGCACTTCCTGCTGCGGGTAGATGTAAGGGAAATACTTCGCTTCCATCGTGGCGCGAAACGCGTCTGCATCGAGCGTTTCGGGGTCGTAGCGCCGCGCCGCGCCGGCGCTGTTGACGAGCACATCGATCGGGCCGACGGCCGTGCTCACTTCCTCGACGATGTCGGCGGCGCTATGCGGCTCATGCAGATCGGCGCGCGTGCGATGCACGTGCAAGCCTTCCTGCTTGAGCTGTTCGTAAGCGCGCGCCAGATTGGCGGGATCACGCGAAACGATTGCCACCTTCGCACCTTCCAGCGCGAAAGCCCGGGCGCACGCAAAGCCGATTCCCTTGCTGCCGCCCGTGATCAGCACCACTTTGTCTTTCAGCCCGAGATCCATTGTCGCCACCCGTTCGGAAGAATACCGATGACGATAGCAGATCGGCGGCCAACGTGTGCTGGCCGAGCCGCGACTGCGGACGGCGCTTGCGCGCGCGGAAATCGCACGAATCTGATTGCCGTGGTGTTGGTGTGAAAACTTCAGACGGCTTTGGCTCGCCATCTTATGTAAGAGAATGTCCGCGCGCCTGGCACACGCGACTTGTTCGCCGATCGCAACTATTAATTCAGGATAACGAATTATGAGAAGCCGATTGGGGCATCATTTGACTAGCTGCGCTGTCCGGGTTGCTGGTCTTTATCACGAGCTACGACAAAGGCTATCTCGGCTTCCCCGAAGGCATTGCCAGATTGCTTTCGAGGGTCGGCGATCGGTCGTATGCGATCTATCTGGCCAATGGGCCAGTCGTTGCATTGGGGCTTCGCTTGTCGCCCTTCAACGGAATGGACCGCACTAACACCGCAGACTCGTTGTTGCGTACGGGCGGTTTTTTAACTTGCACGCTGGTCATGGCCGAACTGACCTACCGCCTGATCGAAGTGCCGGCCCGTCTACATGGTCGCAAGCTTGCACAGGCCTACTGCTCGGCGATGTCTGCCCGTGGTTGCTAAGAACCGGCCCCAGCCGGCAACGCGGCCAGCGAAGCCGGAAGCGGTTGATACGCCATCTGCACACCGCGTTTTAAAACGTCGTCAACAACATCTCAAAGGAATCCTGAAGTGAGTCTAGACTGCTCATCGGCTTCCGTCATCGTCGCGGGTGACGTCATGCTGGATCGCTACTGGTTTGGAGACAGCACGCGTATTTCGCCGGAAGCACCCGTGCCGGTAGTTCACATTCAGCGCACGCGAGACGTGGCGGGCGGCGCGGCGAACGTCGCCGTCAACGCGGTGAACCTCGGTGTTCAGACAACGCTGTTGTCGGTCGTGGGCGACGATCACGATGGGCGTGCCTTGCAGTCTTTGCTGGAATCTCGCAACGTTCACTGCGCGTTCGTCCGCGATCCGGCGCTGCAAACCACCGTGAAGCTTCGCGTCATTTCACGCAACCAGCAAATCGTGCGCGCTGACTTCGAACAGCGCCCGGACCACGAGTTGTTGTTTCCGCTAGTGGCCCAGTTCCGGGAGAAGCTGAAGACCTGCAAGACCGTCGTGTTCTCGGATTACGGCAAAGGCGGCCTCGCGCACCTACGCATGATGATGGGCGACGCGCGGGCGGCGAACGCGTGCATTCTGGTCGATCCAAAGGGACCGGACTACTCGATATACCGCGGCGCGAGCGTCGTTACGCCGAACCGAGATGAATTCGCGCAGGCCGCGGGAAAGTGGAATGGCGAGTCGGACTTCGAGCGGCGCGCCTTCAAACTGCGCGACGATCTGGAACTGGGCGCGTTGCTCGTTACGCGATCCGAGGAGGGCATGAGCCTCGTTGTCGGCAGCCGGCATGTTCGCATTCCCGCACAGGCGCGCGAGGTCTACGACGTATCCGGCGCGGGTGACACAGTAATTGCCACCATGGCCGCCGCGCTGGCTGCCGGCCAAGACATGGAAAGTGCAGCGCGCCTCGCTAACGCGGCCGCCGGTGTCGTCGTCGGGAGAATCGGCACCGCGCCCATCACACTCGAAGAGCTCAATCGGCATGTCTGAGCACATTGTCGTGACCGGTGCTGCTGGCGGTGAAGAGAATGCGGCCACTTTGTGACCCCTCGTAACGCCAAGGGCCCAACGCCATTTCAGCCGTGCGCATGCGTGACGGCGCACGGTCAGATAGGTCGGCTAGCTAGAAATTTCCGTTGGCAAACCGGGCGATCGGATCGTCGTTCGTTTGCGATGGGGCCGCGACGCCTCGTGAGGCCGTCGAGGCTCGCATGATCTGTACGCTGCCGTTATCGCCCGGTGTGCGTTCTGCCGCGTCTGCCTGCCGCGCCTGGCGTGCCTGACGAGCTGCGACTGAAGAGGGCGGTGGCGGCTCGAACGCATCGGCGGCTGCGTCGATCGCATCGGCTCCTCGCGCGGTGGCCGTTTGGGAAACGGGCGGGGAACCTGCAGCGGCTGGCCGTTGAGCCTGTGCGCTCGCGCCGCCGTCATACCCACTGGCCTGAGCAGACATAGCAGGCGTCGGCGACTTTGCGCCCGCTGCGCGCGCCTGAACCTGCGCCGCGCTCATAGCAGGCGGTGGTGGTTCGAAGGGATCGGCTTGCGGCGAACGCGTTGCCGCCGTTGCCGCAAGGGCCGGCTCGGCCGCCGCGGTCGATGGCGATGGCGCTGGCGCGCGCGGCTCGGCGCCAGCGCGAGCCGTTACTTGGGAGGCCGACGAACCGGTCGCATAGACGGGAACTGCTCGAGTCGAAGCCAACGGTGCGTTCGCCGCCGACGCATCGCCGCTGCGATCTGCCGTGCTCGCCGCCTGTGTTACCGCACGCTCCGTCTGCGGCGCTGCCGCCTGGTAACTAGGCGCGTCGAACGGCACCGGCTTCGCGGCCGGTCCGGCCACCCGGCGAATGCCGTCGAAGCGCTTTGCCCAATAAGGATTGGTCAAATAATCGAGCCGCACAGTGCCGCCCGTCGACGGCGCGTTGACAAAGCGCAGCTTGCCCACATAAATGCCCACGTGCGAGTGGGCGCGCCCGGTCGTGTTGAAGAAAATCAGATCGCCGGGCGCGATCTCGTCCGGTTCGACCGATTCGCCGCGTCCGCTCATATCGGCGGTCGTGCGGGGCAAATTCACCGACGCCGCGCGCGACACCACATAGCGAACCAGGCCGCTGCAATCAAAGCCGCTATCCGGCGTGTTGCCGCCCCAACGGTAGGGCACGCCGACAAGGCTCATTGCCTGAATAGAAATTTCCTCGCGGCCAATGCTGTGGTCGACGAAGTTCGGGAAACCCGGTGGCGGCGCGCGGTACGCCCCGTTTGTGACGTTAACGGCGCCTGACGAACCGCGCGACGACGTCTTCTGCGGCGCGCCGGCACAGGCGGCGAGCAACAACACGGTCAGCAGCGAGAACGCAAGTCGGCGCATGAAGAGTAAAGCGGTAAACGCTCGTTTAATGACGGACGATGTCCGGATGGTAGCCGGTGAAATGCGGAAGCGGCAAGAAGTCTTGACAAATTACTTGAAGTTCGTGCGCTAAGTGTTGCTGGCCAAAGACGCCGCGGCAATAAAAAAGCCGCGCCCGGAATGTTCCGGGCGCGGCTCCGAGGTCCAGCCAGCTAATTGATTCTTAAAGGATTTCGGACGCGTAATCGGCAAGGCGCGAACGCTCGCCGCGGGCGAGCGTCACGTGACCGCTGTGCGCCCAACCCTTGAAACGGTCGACCACATACGTCAAGCCCGAACTGCCTTCCGTCAGATAAGGCGTGTCGATCTGCGCGATATTGCCGAGGCAGATGATCTTCGTGCCGGGACCCGCGCGGGTGACCAGCGTTTTCATCTGCTTGGGCGTCAGGTTCTGCGCCTCGTCGATGATCAAGTACTTGTCGACGAACGTCCGTCCGCGCATGAAGTTCATGCTCTTGATCTTCAGGCGCGAGCGGATCAGTTCCTGAGTCGCGGCACGGCCCCATTCGCCGGCTGCGTCGTCGGTTTTCTGCAGCACTTCGAGGTTGTCGTCGAAGGCGCCCATCCACGGCTGCATTTTTTCCTCTTCCGTGCCGGGCAGAAAGCCGATGTCTTCGCCAACCGGCACCGTGGCGCGCGTCACGATGATCTCGTTATAGCGCTTGTCGTCCAGCACCTGTGCGAGACCCGCCGCGAGCGCAACGAGTGTCTTGCCGGTGCCGGCCTGGCCGAGCAGCGTCACGAAGTCGATCTCAGGGTTCATCAACAGATTTAGCGCGAAGTTCTGCTCGCGGTTGCGCGCCGTAATGCCCCACACGTTGTTTTTGTGATGGCCATAGTCGCGCAGCGTTTGCAGTAGCGCTGTCTTGCCGTTCAACTCGCGCACCAACGCGTGGAACGCCGGCTCGCCGTTCTGCGGCTCGAGATAAACGAATTCGTTGACGAGCATTGACGGGCACAGCGGACCGGTCACACGGTAATACGTGGTGCCCGTCTTGGTGTCCTGCCAGCTTTCCATGCCCTTTGCGTGCTTGGTCCAGAAATCCTGCGGCAACGCGCGGATGCCCGAATACAGCAGGTCGCTGTCTTCGAGCACCTGGTCATTGAAGTAGTCTTCGGCGGGCAAGCCGAGCGCATGCGCCTTGATGCGCATGTTGATGTCTTTCGACACCAGCACGACCTGGCGATCCATCCGGTCGCGCTGCAACGCACGCACGACACCGAGAATCTGGTTATCGGCTTTGCCTTCCGGCAGACCTTCAACCGGTTCGATCGCGGTCAGCTTGGTCTGGAAATACAGACGCCCGGACGCCTCGCGGCTGCCCAGACGCGCGAGCGAAATGCCCTCAGACATGTTGCCCGCGTTAGCGACCAGTGCGTCCAGCGTGCGGCTCACCTGACGAGCGTTGCGCGCGACTTCCGACATGCCTTTCTTATGGTTGTCGAGTTCTTCCAACGTCATCATCGGCAGATAGACGTCGTGTTCCTCGAAACGGAACAGGCAGCTGGGGTCGTGCATCAGCACGTTCGTGTCCAGCACGAAAAGCTTCTGGACTTCGACCGGCTCGGCGGCGGTGCCGCGTTTTTTACTCGTGCCGCGCGCGGTAGGCGCGGCGGCCGGCGTGCTCGCCGTGGGCTGCTTCGCGCTCGGCGTGCGTGCGACGGCCGGCTGCGGCTCGGCGGCGGGTTCGGCTTGCGGACGGGCAGCGGGAACCGGTTGCAGCAGCGCGGCGGTTTGCCTCGTCTTGCGCCCGGAGCCCGACGCGCCGCGTGCCTGGACGGCCTCGTCGGCTGCGGTCCCCGTTACGGCCGCCGACGATGCCGGCACCGGTCGCAACGTGGTCGCGGCATTGGCAGCGTGCGCCATGGGTGTGGCGACGTTCGCGCGGCCGTAATCGGCCGGCTCCGCGGATTCGCCTTCGGCCTGTTTCTTCGAAGCGGAGCGCGCCGGTGCGGCGGCTTTGGCTTTGTATTCGTCAGGCGGCAGGAGATTGCCGAGCTTGCTGGGGGGGGTAGGCAAAGGCATGGTTTCCCTCGAAATAATCGGGTCACATATCGTGCGCCGCCTGTCGCATTCTGCCCGTGCCGATGTTGCGCACGCAGTTTGCGCCCGGAGGCGCGCATTCGGTCTAGAGATGCCGGTTCGCCTGGTCTTCGATCGGCTCCTTAACGATGAGCGCGCGGCCGAGTGAACGAACGGCTGCGCGCAATAAAAAAGCCGCCGCCCCGGCGTACGGGGCAAGCGGCTCGCCTACGGTGTTCGCATTGCGCCTGACGACTCCGACGGACCCGATGAATCCGGCAAAGCAGCCGTCGAATGTGGCGCAGCGACGAAAATTTTGGGGTGGACAGGCACTCATTGCAACCCAATATAACGCGCCTCAAAGCGCTTGTACAGCCTCCAGAATCTCGTCGACATGCCCGGGCACTTTCACGCCGCGCCACTCCGTGCGCAGCACGCCGTCACTATCGATGAGAAACGTGGAGCGCTCGATTCCCCGTACTTCTTTGCCATACATTTTCTTCATTTTGATGACGTTGAAGAGCGCGCACAGCTTTTCTTCCGGGTCCGAGATCAGCGGGAAGGGCAATTCGAGCTTTGCCTTGAAGTTGTCATGCGAGCGCAGGCTGTCGCGCGACACGCCGATGATTTCCGCGCCGGCCTTCTTGAACTTCGGATAGAGATCGCGGAACTGCAGACCTTCGGTCGTGCAGCCGGGTGTGTTGTCCTTCGGATAGAAATACAGCACCACCTTCTTGCCCCGCAGTTTGGACAGCGTGATCTCGCCTCCGGTGGCGGGAGCGGTGAAGTCGGGGATGGGTTGGTCGACTGCGATGGACACGAGGTTCTCCGGTTGTTATAGGCGGCGGCGCGGTGTGAATCCGACAAGGCGGCGTCGGCCTGGCATCGAGTTGGGGGAAGGGGCTACCGGCGCGCGCATGTTCTCGCGTGGCGGTTGGGTCGTCAGGACGGGCTGCCGGACAGCAACTCAACGGCTGCGTGAAGTCAGCATGCCGGGCGGCCAGTCACGGCTGGACGATCAGCTCGCCGGAGCGCCCTGGAATTTCGCCCCACGTAACAGGGTACGATGGCAGCGCGCCGCGGTCCAGCGTGGCGTAGTAATCGCCCATGGTCGCAAACGTGTGGCCTTGTGCACGCCAGCCTTCCAGCAACTGTTCGAAGATCGGCGCGAGCTTCTGGCCCTCGAGTTCCGCGTGCAGCGTGAACACCTGATCGTGCGGATTCTGTTCTGTGTGCTTCAGCATGAAGGCCGCGACGTTGTGTTCGTCCACGCCGTCCACCCCGAGTACTTCGTCCAGCGTTGGCAGCGTGGTCGGCATCTGCACATGCGCGAGCGTTCTTCCGTCGACCACAGGGAAATACGGCGAATGGCCCCGGCCATCGGACGCGTAGTGCATGCCCCACGCGTCGATCTGCTCGAACGCATGGCCGTTCATCTGCCAGCCGGCCGCGCCGTGCGTGACGGGCGGCGCACCGAAGATTTCGATGAAACGGTCGCGGCTTTTCTGCATTTGCGCCGACGTCCACGCGCGATCTTTCGAGCGCACGTTGTCCTGCCAGTACACGTGATCCCAGGTATGAATGCCGCACTCGAAACCGGCTTCGTGGATCGCCCGCATTTCCGCCGACGCCTTGGCTCCAATGTCCGGCCCCGGCAGCAGCACGCCGTACATCAACTGCTTGAGCCCGTAGTGCTCGACCACCGACGTGCGCGACACCTTCTGCAAAAAGCCCGGCCGCAGCACACGGCGCATCGCCCAACCCGTGTGATCGGGGCCGAGGCTGAAGAGAAAAGTAGCGCGCGCCTTGAAGCGGTCGAAAATACGCGCGAGATTCGGCACGCCTTCGCGTGTGCCGCGCAGCGTGTCGACGTCGATCTTCAGGACGATTCGGGCCAAGGATCAGCCCTTACTGCTGTTCGACGAGCGCGCGTGCTTCGCCGACGTGGCCGCGATACGCTTCGAAAATCTTGCGCAGCGCTTCGTCGAAGGTGGACTTCGGCGCCCAGCCGAGTTCCTGCATCGTATTGTCGATCTTCGGCACGCGATTCTGTACGTCCTGATAGCCGGCGCCGTAATACGCGCCCGACGACGTTTCGACCAGCTGGACTTTTTTCGCGGTGTCCGCGTATTCCGGGAATTCCGCGGCGAGCGTCAGCATCTTGTGCGCGAGTTCACGCACCGAGAAGTTATTGGTCGGGTTGCCGATGTTGTAGATCTTGCCCGTTGCGACGCCGTCCTTGTTCTCGATGATCTTCATCAGCGCGCCGATGCCGTCGTCGATATCCGTGAACGCGCGCTTTTGTGCGCCGCCGTCGACGAGGCTGATGTTCTCGCCCCGCACGATGTGGCCGAGGAACTGCGTGACCACGCGCGAGCTGCCTTCCTTCGGCGTGTAGATCGAGTCGAGGCCCGGGCCGATCCAGTTGAACGGACGGAACAGCGTGAAGTTCAAACCCTCCATGCCGTAGCCCCAGATCACGCGGTCCATCAACTGCTTCGAGCACGCGTAGATCCAGCGCGGCTTGTTGATCGGACCGTACGACAGTTGCGATTCTTCCGGATCGAATTGCTCGTCCGTGCACATGCCGTAGACCTCGGAGGTCGACGGAAATACCAGATGCTTGCCGTACTTGACCGCCGAACGCACGATCGGCAGGTTCGCTTCGAAGTCGAGTTCGAACACGCGCAGCGGCTGCTTCACGTAGGTAGCCGGCGTGGCGATCGCGACCAGCGGCAAAATCACATCGCACTTCTTGACGTGATATTCGACCCACTCCTTGTTGATCGTGATGTCGCCTTCGAAGAAGTGCATCCGCTCATGATTGATGAGATCGCCCAGACGTTCGGTCTGCATGTCCATTCCGAAGACTTCCCAATCGGTCGTTTCGAGAATGCGTTTGGACAGGTGATGGCCGATGAAGCCGTTCACACCCAGGATCAGGACTTTCTTCATAAATGTCGGGGAGTTTGAATGAGCTGGGCGAATGTGGCCGGAGTGACGACGGTTTCAGTGCCGTCGTGCTGATGCCGCAATTCGTGGATGGCGATCGCGCGACCGTCGCCGCATATCGCGAAAACGCCATTATCGCCTACGTGCAGGCCCGGCGGCAAATCCGGGCGAAGCGCGCCCGGCGCCGCAAGCCGCGCGCGCGCGACAACGAAACGCCGGCCGTCGATGTCGGTGAACGCGCCGGGATAGGGCGGCGCGACTGCGCGGATCAGGTTGTAGACCTGTTGAGCCGGCTGTGTCCAGTCGATGCGGCCGTCCTCCGGCTTGCGCCCGCCGTAGTAGCTGCCGTGCGAAAGATCGTTCGGCAGATGCGGCGCTTCGCCGGCGAGCAACGCCGGCAGGACGCGCCACAGCGTCTGTTCCGCGGCCACCGTGACTTTGTCGAACACTTGCGCCGCGGTGTCGTCGGGCAGAATCGGCACTGGCGTTTGCGCGATGATCGCGCCCGCGTCAGGCTTCGCGGCCATTTCGTGCAGCGTCGCGCCGGTTTCGGTTTCACCGTGCAGCACCGCCCAGTTGGTGGGCACGCGGCCGCGGTACCTCGGCAACAGCGAGCCATGCATGTTGTAGGCCCCGCGCGCGGCGAGCGCGAGCAGATCGACCGGCAGCATGTGGCGGTAGTAGAACGAGAAGATGAAGTCGGGATGTGCCGCGCTGACGGCCGCTCGCAATTCGGGACTCTTCGGGTCCGCGGGCGTGACCACAGGAATGCCGTGCTCGGCCGCGACCGTCGCCACGCTGCCGAACCAGATGTTTTCGGTAGGGCTGTCTTCGTGTGTGACGACGAGCGCCACGTCCACGCCGCGCGCGAGCAGTACCTGCAGGCAGCGCACGCCGACGTTGTGATACGCGAATACGACGGCGCGCGGTTTCATCGGTTCGGGCCCTCGCCTTGATGGTCGGCGAGCGGCGCCGGTTGAATCGCCTGCACGACGGTTTGACGCGGCATTTCAACCACGGCCGCGCCGTCGCGCTGTTCGAGAATGGTCTGTACCAGATAGCGCGGACGCGCGCGCACCTGTTGATAGATCCGGCCGATATATTCGCCGAGCAGCCCGAGCGCGAAGATGATCACGCCGAGCAGGAAGAACGTAATGGCGAAGAGCGTGAACACACCCTGAACTTCCGCCCCGATGATGAAGCGCCGTATCAGCAGCAGCACGAACAACGCCGCGGAGCCGAGCGACAGGATCACGCCGATGAACGACAGCCACTGCAGCGGCACGACCGAGAAGCCGGTCACGAGGTCGAAATTCAGACGGATCAGCGAATAGAGCGAGTACTTCGATTCGCCGGCAAAGCGCTCCTCGTGCGCGACTTCGATCTCGACGGGATTCTGCGCGAAGGTGTACGCGAGCGCCGGAATGAACGTGTTGATTTCGCCGCAGCGATTGATCGTGTCGATGATGTGACGGCTGTACGCACGCAGCATGCAGCCCTGATCGGTCATCTTGATGCGTGTGATGCGCTCGCGCAGCCGGTTCATCACGCGCGAAGCCTTGCGGCGCCACAAGCTGTCCTGACGTTGCAGGCGAATCGTGCCGACGTAGTCGAAGCCTTCGCGCATCTTGTTGACCAGCTTGCCGATTTCTTCCGGCGGGTTTTGCAGGTCGGCGTCGAGCGTAATGACGATCTCGCCGCGCGACTGTTCGAAGCCCGCGAGAATCGCCATGTGCTGCCCGTAGTTGCCGTTCAGCAGGATGACGCGGGTCGTGTCGGGGCGCGCGCGGAACTGCTCGGCGAGCAGCGCGGCGGATTTGTCGCGGCTGCCGTCGTTGATGAAGATCACTTCATAAGACGTGCCGAGCGCGTCGAGCGCCGGATAGAGCCGCGCGAATAGCGCCGCAAGTCCGGCTTCCTCGTTGTACACCGGAATGATGATCGACACTTCCGGTGCGACGGCGCGTTGTTCCGTATAAATCATTTCCGCTTATTTTCCGTATTGTTCGCAAATTTCGTTGACCGCGCGGCACACGCGCTCGACGTCGCCTTCGTTCATCAGTGTGAAGAGCGGCAACGTGACGTTCGTCGCGCCGAAACGCTCGGCGTTCGGGAACATGCCTTCCTTGAAGCCGCGGGCGCGGTACAGCGAGAACAGATGAATGGCCGGATAGTGCACGCCCGAACCGATACCGCGTTCCTTCAACTGGCCCATGAAACCGGCGCGGTCGATCGAAAGCTTCTCCAGCGGCAATGTGATCTGGAACATGTGCCAGTTGCTGTTCTCGAAGTCGGCGAACGGCAGTCCAACGCCCAGCTTCAGTGCCGCGCCGCCCTCGAAGCCGGCGAAATATGCGCGCGCCAGTTTCCTGCGTTGCGCGAGAAAGCGTTCGAGGTGCGGCAACTGACCGAGGCCCACGCGCGCGGCGACGTCCGTCAGATTGTATTTGCCGCCGAGCACGTCGCAGTCCATGCCGTCGAAGCCCGTGCGCGTGATGCCCTGCAGCCGGTATTTCTGTGCGAGGACGGCTTCGTCCTCGTCGTTCAGTACCAGTGCGCCGCCTTCGATCGACGTGAGATTCTTGTTCGCGTGGAAGCTGAACGAGACCATGTCGCCGATCGCGCCGATGCGCTTGCCGTTCCAAGTCGAGCCGAACGCCTGCGCGGCGTCTTCCACCACACGCAGTTTGTGCTCGCGCGCAATCGCGTACAGGCGGTCCATGTCGACGGGCAGCCCTGACAGATAAACCGGAATCAACGCCTTGGTGCGCGGCGTGATCGCCTTCTCGAGCTTGTCGAGGTCGATGTTGCGCGTGACCGGGTCGATGTCGGCGAACACCGGCGTCGCGCCGACTTCGTAAATGACGTTGCTGGTCGACACCCACGAGGCGGGCGTCGTGATCACTTCGTCGCCTTCGCCCACGCCGGCAATGCGCAGTCCGATCTCGAGCGTCGCCGTACCGGAGTTGAACGTGCGCACGGGACGGCCGCCGCAGAATTCAGAGAGCGCCGCTTCGAACTTCTGGTTCTGCGGGCCGGTGGTGATCCAGCCCGAGCGCAGAACGTCGGCTACACCGCGGATCGTTTCTTCATCGATCTCCGGCTTGACGAACGGCAGGAACGGCAGAGGCGGAACGGTTGACTGGGTCATGAATACTTCGCTCGATCGAAAGGGCCGCGGCCTGAAGGGGCGCGGTGAACACACACTACGCGCAAATCCGGGCCAAGGCTAAAAAGGGTGCAAACCGCGGAGCATACCGCGATCAACCTTACGTTTTGCTTAGCCGGTGCGGATGCCGGCTTACGCTATCTTTGCGGCAGCTTTGCTGCGCCTGGTTCGTGGTGCGCTAGCTGCGCGCGACTATCACCACGCCCACCAGAATGACGCCGATGCCGACCAGTTTCTGCACCGACAGCACCTCGCCGAACAGATACCACGCGGCGAAAGCGTTGACGACATAGCCGAGCGAC
>JGI25165J46597_1001231_pt1 | contig 15212 bp, 12 predicted proteins | sample AraplaCL_Cvi_mCL_FD_46597 | JGI IMG/M metagenome (IMG submission 46597)
CAAGAGGCGTTGGTACGCTTCCATCTGCCCTTCGCGGAAGAACTGGTCGAACGCAAGATCCAGGTGGACGCTTGCGAGATTCATGCCTTCGCCGGGCTGCTTCGCAAGGCAGTACAGACGAATCGTTTCGTTCGGCTGCAAGCGGATCACCAGACGATTGGCGCCTGCGCGCAACGCCGAAGCACCCAACGCCGAATGCGGCACCGCGCGGAAATTCACGACGATTTCCGCGACGCGGTCCGCAAGCCTTTTGCCCGTGCGCAGGAAAAAGGGCACGCCGGCCCAACGCCAGTTTTCTATCTCGACCTTCAACGCGACGAAGGTTTCAGTCGTGCTGTTCGGCTTCACGCCCGGTTCCGTCGCATAGGCGGGGACCGCGGTGCCGCGAATCACGCCGGAATGGTACTGGCCGCGCACCGCGACCTTGCCGATGTCGAGCGGATTGATTGGCTTCAACGCGCGCAGCACGCGCAGCTTTTCGTCGCGCACCGAGTCGGAGTCCATCGAATGCGGCGGTTCCATTGCGACGATCGAAAGCAGTTGCAGCAAATGGTTCTGCACCATGTCGCGCAGTGCGCCGGTATTGTCGTAGAAATCGCCGCGCGCCTCGACACCGAGTTCTTCTGCAATTGTGATCTGAATGCTTTCAACCCACTCGCGGCGCCACAGCGGTTCGAATAGCGCATTGCCGAAGCGCAGCGCCAGCAGGTTCTGCACGGGTTCTTTGCCGAGGTAATGGTCGATACGGTAGATCTGTTCTTCAGCGAAGATTTCGCCGACCGCATCGTTAATTGCATTCGACGACTTGAGGTCGTAGCCGAGCGGCTTTTCCAGCACGATGCGCGCGTTTTCGTTAAGGCCCACCGACGCAAGCGCGCGGCAGATCGGTACGAACAGCGACGGACCCGTAGCCAGATAAAACACGCGAATGCCGGGCAGGTCTTTCACCGCATCGCGCAGCAGCGCGAAGTCTTCCGGATTGCCCAAGTCGATCTTCACGAACTCGATGCGTTCGAGAAAGCTGGACCATGCCGTTTCGTCGACACCGTTCTTCGACACATGCGGCTTGACGTGCTCGTTGACCCATTGGATGTACTCGCCCCGATCCGCAGCATGGCGCGCGACCGCGACGATCTTGCCGCTGTCGGCCAGCATGCCACCCGCACGGTGCGCTTCAAACAGTGCGGGGAGAATCTTGCGCATCGACAGATCGCCAGTTCCGCCGAAGAGAACGAAGGTGAAGCTTGAATCGGTTTGCATGAGTCTCCGTCGATGTCCTGGGGCCGCCGCGCTGACCGTTCACTGCCGTGAAAAAGGCGACCGTAGTCCGATAAAATATTTTTTGACACTGAATTGTAGTTTAACTACAATCCAAATCAAGAGGTAGCGCTAATTCGATGAAAAAAGCGTGCGCTGTCAGGTCAGTTGCGCGTTTTCGCGAATCGGCAGGCGTTCCCTGCATGTTAACGGACATTGCGTGCCGGCATAGGCCAGCCTGTCCCGGCAGCCGTTACGGAAAGCCGGGGAGTGCAGGGCCGGCAAGCAGATTCCTCGGTTGACGTGCAAGGCACCTCGAGTCTGCCGCGCGAAGCGGGCAGGCAAAAATCAAAAGAGGAGACAGTCAGTTGCATCCCGAACCACTCATCTCTTGAGCTTCCAGCGGCCGGACATCGGTCCGCCGGCACATGCCTCGCGCATGCGCCCGACCGTGCTCGATCGCCCAGTGTTTTGCCTGTTTGAACCAACCACAGCACCCTGGCGACATCAGGGGCCATTTGTTTTTTGTTCAGGTGTCTGGAGGAGATAAGCAATGAAATTTCGCGCGATCATGGGCGCTTTGTGCGCCGCAGGTCTGATGTGTGGCGTCTCGGCCGTGCAAGCTGCCGAGTCGGTCGAAGTGTTGCATTGGTGGACTTCGGGCGGTGAATCGAAAGCCGTCGGCGTCCTCAAGGACGACATGACGAAGCAGGGTTACACGTGGAAGGACTTTGCGGTTGCAGGTGGCGCGGGCGCGGCTGCCATGACGGCACTCAAGACGCAGGTGATCTCGGGCAACGCACCGAGCGCTGCGCAGATCAAGGGCCCGCTGATTCAGGATTGGGCTTCGCAAGGCGTGCTGGTGCCGATCGACTCCGTCGCCGGCGACTGGAAGAAGAATCTGCCGCCGGAAATCGACAAGATCATGCACGCGGACGGTCACTACGTCGCTGCGCCGTTCTCGGTGCATCGCGTGAACTGGCTGTACATCAACAAGGCAGCGCTCGACAAGGCAGGCGGCAAGGTGCCGACCACGTGGCCTGAGTTCTTCGCCGTGGCCGACAAGATGAAGGCGGCAGGCATCCAGCCGATCGCGATGGGCGGCCAGCCGTGGCAAGACTTGACGCTGTGGGAAGACGTGGTTCTGTCGCAAGGCGCGGACTTCTACAAGAAGGCGCTGGTCGACCTCGACGAAAAGACGCTGACTTCGGACAAGATGGTCGGCGTGTTCGACACGGTCCGCAAGATCCAGGGCTACTTCGACGCGGGCCGCACGGGCCGTGACTGGAACCTGGCTACGGCAATGGTCATCAACGGCAAGGCCGGCATGCAGTTCATGGGCGACTGGGCGAAGGGCGAATTCGCCAACGCCGGCAAGAAGTCGGGCTCGGACTACGTGTGCGCAGCAGTGCCGGGCACGGAAAAGGCTTACACGTTCAACGTCGACTCGTTCGTGTTCTTCCAGCAGAAAGGCCAGAAGGCAGCAACGCCGGGCCAACTGGCGCTCGCGAAGACCATCATGTCGCCGGAGTTCCAAGAACAGTTCAGCCTGAACAAGGGTTCGATTCCGGTTCGTCTGGGCGTGTCGATGGCGAAGTTCGACGACTGCGCGAAGAAGTCGTACGCGGATGAACAGGTCGCGATCAAGTCGGGCGGCTATGTGCCGTCGCTTGCCCACGGCATGGCTCAACCCGATGCAGCAGCCGGTGCGATCTCCGACGTCGTCACGAAGTTCATGAACTCGCAGCAGGATTCGAAGAGCGCAGTTGCGGCGCTCGCGAAGGCAGCGAAGACCAAGTAAGTGAAGTAGCGAAGCGGCGCGTCCGGGACCGGACGCGCCGCTTCGCGCCGCTGAGGGTGTCGGTTCGCGTCGCGCGATGTGCGCTTTAGCCGATGCAGCCCCGATGCAAGCGGCTTCACCCTGGGTTTCATAGAGTCACACCTATGCCGTTGTGGCTTCGCGTTTGTCGCGTTCTCACGTTGCCGGTTGGCCGTGTGCGTCGATGCGAGTGGCCAGACGGTACAGTTTCAGCAGGAGTCGAGTAGTGACTGCTTCTATCAGCGGAAACGGGAAAACGGCCAGCGCCGCCCGCCGCGTGTCGCCCATGGCGGCCCTTGCCGATCGCTGGATCCCGAAGTTGGTGCTCGCACCCAGCGTCGTGATCAGTCTGGTATTCGTCTATGGTTTTATCGCCATCACAGGCTATCTGTCGCTGTCCAATTCGCGGCTGATGCCTCGTTATGAATTTGTCGGTCTCGACCGTTATCGCGAACTGTTCGATAACGACGTGTTCTGGACGTCGGCAGCTAATCTCGGCTGGTTCGGCATTCCGTTCATCGGCATCTGTATCGGCCTCGGTCTCTTCCTTGCGATCCTGCTCGATCAGCAGATCCGCAATGAAGGCGCGCTGCGCGCCGTGTTTCTTTATCCGATGGCGTTGTCGTTCATCGTGACCGGCACGGCGTGGCAATGGATCATGACGCCGAGCATCGGCCTCGAAAAGGTTTTCCACGACTGGGGCTGGACGAGCTTTTCGTTCAGTTGGCTCGGCGACCCCGACAAGGCGATTTTCTGCGTCGTTATCGCGGCGGTGTGGCAGTCCACCGGCTTCGTGATGGCGCTGTTCCTTGCCGGGTTGCGCGGTGTCGACGGTGAAATCTTCAAGGCCGCGCAGATGGACGGCGCGAATCTGCCCACCATCTACCGCAAGATTGTGATTCCGAGCATGCGTCCGGTGTTTTTCTCGGTGCTGCTGATTCTCTGCCATATCACGATCAAGACATTCGACCTGGTCGTCGCTTTGACGGCGGGCGGTCCTGGCACCTCGTCGTCGCTGCCGGCTATTTTCATGTACACGTTTTCGTTCAATCGCGGGCAGCTCGGCGTCGGCGCGGCATCGTCGATGATGATGCTCGCAACCGTCGTGGCCGTGCTCGTGCCGCTCATGTATCTGGAATCGAGGAGCACCCGCAATGCAGCCTAAGATGACGATCAGCCGTGCCGTCATTTACGCGGCCTTGGTCCTGTTTGCCCTGTACTTCCTGTTTCCGCTGTACGTGATGCTGTCGACGTCGTTTAAGGACATCGACCAGTTGCGCACCGGCAACCTGCTTACGCCGCCTTCGCACTGGACCGTGGAGCCCTGGATCAAGGCGTGGAGCGGTGCGTGTACCGGCGTGCGCTGCGACGGCATGCAGCCGTTCTTCATGAACTCGGTGCGCATGGTGATTCCGGCCGTGCTGATCTCGTCGATCATCGGCGCGTTCAACGGTTATGTGCTCACGCACTGGCGTTTTCGCGGCGCCGATCCGATCTTCACGATGCTGCTGGTCGGCTGCTTCATTCCGTTTCAGGCGATCCTTTTGCCGATGGCGCGTTTCGAAGGCTTTCTCGGCCTGTCGAACACCACGACCGGTCTGGTGGTCGTGCACGTGATCTACGGTATCGCGTTCACTACCATGTTCTTCCGCAACTTCTACGTCAGCATTCCGGCTGAACTCGTGAAGGCGGCGCGCATCGACGGCGCGGGTTTCTTCACGATCTTCACGAAGATCCTGCTGCCGGTCTCGCTGCCGATTTTCATGGTGTGCCTGATCTGGCAATTCACGCAGATCTGGAATGACTTCCTGTTCGGGATCGTGTTCTCCGGCGTCGATTCCATGCCGATCACGGTGGCGCTGAACAACCTCGTGAACACCTCGACCGGCGTGAAGGAATACAACGTGGACATGGCCGGCGCGATCATCGCCGCGTTGCCGACCTTGCTGGTTTACATCGTCGCCGGGCGCTATTTCGTGCGCGGCCTGACGGCAGGCGCGGTGAAGGGTTGAACCCAGGCTAGACCATCCGAGCGCGGCGGCTGCTTCGTGCATGAAAGGCACCTAGCACCGCCGTCACCGACAAGACGTTTTCAAGCAGTACCAGAGACAAGAGGATTCACAGCATGGCAAGCCTTTCCATCCGTGACGTGTACAAGACTTACCCGAACGGGGTGCCGGTTCTGAAGGGTGTCAATATCGACATCGAAGACGGCCAGTTCCTGATTCTCGTCGGCGGCTCGGGCTGCGGTAAGTCGACGCTGCTCAACATGATCGCCGGTCTCGAAACCGTGACCAAAGGCGAGATTCAGATCGACGGCAAGACCGTGAACAACCTGTCGCCGAAAGATCGCGACATCGCGATGGTGTTCCAGTCGTACGCGCTGTATCCGTCCATGACGGTGCGCGAGAACATCTCGTTCGGCCTGAACATTCGCAAGGTGCCGAAGCAGGAGCAGGCGCAGATCGTCGACCGTGTGTCGAACACGCTGCAGATCACGCACCTGCTGGATCGCAAGCCCGGCCAGCTGTCCGGCGGCCAGCGTCAGCGCGTGGCAATGGGCCGTGCCCTCGCGCGTGACCCGGTGATGTTCCTGTTCGACGAACCGCTGTCGAACCTCGACGCCAAGTTGCGTATCGAGATGCGTTCGGAGATCAAGCTGCTGCATCAGCGTCTCGGCACGACGATCGTCTACGTGACGCACGATCAGATCGAAGCAATGACGCTCGGCGATCGCATCGCGGTGATGAAGGACGGCATCGTGCAGCAGTTCGGCGCCCCGCAGGAAATTTACGACTCGCCGTCGAACCTGTTCGTGGCGGGCTTTATCGGCGCGCCGCCGATGAACTTCATCCAGGGCAAGCTCGTCGAGCAGGGCGCGGGCGTCGGCATCGAACTGGATACGGGCGTCACTCGCACGGCGTTGAACCTGCCGTTCGACTCGGCGAAGGTCAAGTCGCACGTCGGACGTGACGTGATTCTCGGCTTGCGCCCGGAGCGCATCACCGATGCGCGCGGCGCGCACGGCGACCACGCACGGCTGCAACAGATCGAAGTGAAGGTCGACGTGATCGAGCCGACCGGTCCGGACACGCTCGTCTTCGCGCAGGTCAACGGCAAGCGCGTGGTGAGCCGCGTGCACCCGGCTTCGAACCCGCAGCCGTTGACGAACACGACGCTGCTGTTCGATACGTCGAAGGCGGTGTTGTTCGATCCGTCGAATGAAGAGCGGATCGCCTGAGCCGGATCTGACCGTTGCTGTCGGTCTGAATGAAAAAAGCCCCTTGTGTCGCGAGACGCAAGGGGCTTTTCGCTGAAGGGCGTCAAGCGTCCGGGATGCGCAGATCCGGGTTGTTGCGCACGAGCTCCGTCACCCATTCGGTGAATGCGCGCAGCCGCGAACTCAGATTACGGCGATGCGCGTAAAGGATCGACAGCGGTGTGCTGGGGCTCGTGTAGTTCGTGAGGATTTCCTTGAGCACGCCACGCTCGATGAGATGCGCGACCATGAAGCGCGACGGCTGGATAATGCCGTGGCCGAGCGCACCCGCGCGAATATAGACCGAGCCGTCGTTCACCGCGAGCACGCTTTTCATCGCGACCTTGACGATCTCACCGTTCGCTTCGTATTCGAACGGAAACGTCTTGCCGGTTCGCGCCGAGACATAGTTGACCGCGTGGTGTCCACTCAACTCATCGAGCGTGGTGGGCGTGCCGTGTTTCTCCAGATACGCCGGCGACGCGCACGTGACGATCCGCGCCTGGCCGATACGCCGCGCGACGAGACTGGACTCTTCCGGCGTGCCCATGCGAATGACGCAATCTACGGCGTCCTGTATCAGGTCGATGTTGCGGTCGGCGAGACCGAGCCGCACGTCGATTTCGGGGTAGCGCTGGTAGAAGTCGTCGAGCGCGGGCAAAAGCAGCGCACGGGCGAGCGTGCCGGACGTATCGACCCGAATCGTGCCCACCGGATTCTCGCGCTTGTTCGACAGCGACGACTCCGCGTCGGCGACTTCGGCCAGAATGCGCACGCAGCGGTCGTAGAAGAGCGCGCCGTCTTCGGTAACGCTGACCTGGCGGGTCGAGCGATTCAACAGCCGTACGCCGACGTGTTCTTCCAGCGCCTGAATCGTCCGGCTGACTTTGGCGCGCGGCAGGTCGAGCGATTCGGATACTTTGGTGAAGCTGTTCGCTTCCACCACACGCGTAAATATCTCCATCGCTTCGAAACGGTCCATGTTTGGCCTTGTGAGTGATTGGCGGAAATAGGTTCGACGTGAAGTGTATAGGCTCGAATTAATGTTGTCCGCATCGGGTGTGGCGGGTGGCAGCTAGAGCTAATGCGGCAATCGCACGTTGAACCGGAAGGTTGCGAGCCGCGACAGCAGAATAAACGCGGTGGCGATCAGCACGCTATACACGGTGTCGAAATTCACATAATCCAGCAGCACATACAGCCAGCAGCCGACAAAAGCGCATGTCGCGTACGGCCGCGAGTCGCGCAGGATCAACGGCACTTCGTTGCACAGCACGTCGCGGATCACGCCGCCGAACACGCCCGTCGCCACGCCCATCAGTACGGACGTGAACCACGGCATCTGGGCGTCGTGCGCAATCGAGGTTCCGGCGATGCTGAAAAGCCCGAGGCCGATCGCGTCGGCCACTAGCAGCACGCGCTCGGACAGCAGGCGCGAGGTGGCTTTCAGCAGCGTGGGGGCAAACAGCGACATCGCGAAAATCGCGATCAGATATTCCTGATGCTCGACCCAATAGAACGGACGGCGCTCGAGCAGGACGTCGCGCAGTGTGCCGCCTCCAAACGCGGTGGCGATGGCGACGAGAAAGGTGCCCACAGCGTCCAGCCGACGGGTCTTGGCCTCGATAAAACCGGAGATGGCGTACGCGAAAATCGCCAGCGCCTCCATGAAGGTCAGCGCGAGCGTCAGCCTGGGATGGATCACCGTGGCTCCGCCAAAGCTCTTGCGTGAGCCGGCGTAGCGCCCGGCTGCAGCAGCACGACCACAGCGCCTGCGCCGCCGTCATGCGGACGTGCCTGGCAAAACGCGATCACTTCGCTCTTCTGCACGAGCCACGCGCGCACTTTGCCCTTGAGCACGGGTTCCTTGCCGATCGATCCCAAGCCCTTGCCGTGAATCACGCGCAGGCAGCGCAAGCCGCGCTTTACCGATTCGCGGATGAACTCAGCCAGAGCCTCGCGCGCTTCCTCGCGCCGCATTCCGTGCAGATCGATCTGTGCCTGCACGATCCAGTCGCCGCGCCGCAGTTTTCGCACGACTTCCTGGCTCACGCCCGGGCGGCAATAGGAGAGCGTTTCGTCAGTGTCGAGCAAGACCTCGGGGTCGAACTCGTCGGAAATCGCTTCGTGCAGCACGGCTTCTTCGTCCAGCCGGGTTTGCACCGGCAGCGGCGGCGGAGGATTGCGCGGCAACGATGCGCGCGGCGGCACCGCGAGCGGCGCGACTTCGCCGATTTCGCGGCGAAACAGATTGGCGTCCGCAGCCGCTTCGCGCTGTGCAGCCGCCGCCGCTGCGCGTTCACGCTCGCGCCGCTCGCTGTCGACCTTCAACGCGTCGCGCAGCGCGCCCAGGCCCGCCAGACCCGCTGCCGGCTCGATTGCCGGCCTGGCGGCGGGGGCCGCCGGTTCCGGCGCGGGTCGCGCGGCGGCGCTGGCACGCTTGGGCTCGTTCGGATGAGGCTGGTTTTTGGGCATGGCGGCGATACAGGCGGAAAATGAGTCGATCGAGAATCGATCGAAGGTAGATCAAGCGGCGTCTTGCATGGCCGTGGCGCAGCTCTGAATGCAAAAGGCCGCGGGCTTGGAGCCGCGGCCTTTGATCGAGCGAGCGGCCGGGCAAGGCCCAGCCGCCATTTTACCGTTGCGTTCGCGAAGAGACGCAGCCGATCAACGCTCCGCTTCCTGGCTCATTGCGTGCTCGCCGGCCATCTCGTTGATGGTTTCCAGATAGCGTTGCGCGTCGAGCGCTGCCATACAGCCGGTGCCTGCGCTCGTGATGGCCTGACGATACACGTGGTCCTGCACGTCGCCGGCGGCGAACACGCCCGGCACGCTGGTAGCGGTTGCGAAGCCGTTCAGGCCGCCCTTCGTGATGATGTAGCCGTTCTTCATCTCCAGTTGGCCTTCGAAGATGTCCGTGTTCGGCTTGTGGCCAATCGCGACGAACAGGCCCTGCAACGCGATGTCAGTCGTCTCGCCAGTCTGCGTGTGCTTGATGCGCAAGCCGGTTACGCCGGACTGGTCGCCCGTGACTTCGTCGAGCGTATGGTTCCACTTGATCTCGACGACGCCTTCCTTCTCTTTGGCGAGCAGGCGGTCGATCAGGATCGGCTCGGCGCGGAACTTGTCGCGACGGTGGATCACCGTGACCTTCTTCGCGATGCCCGACAGGTACAGCGCTTCTTCAACGGCGGTATTGCCGCCGCCGATCACGGCTACATGTTGTTGCTTGTAGAAGAAGCCGTCGCAGGTGGCGCAGGCCGACACGCCCTTGCCCATGAACGCTTCTTCTGACGGCAGACCGAGATATTGCGCCGAGGCTCCCGTCGAGATGATCAGCGAGTCGCACGTGTATTCACCCGAATCGCCGATCAGGCGGATCGGCTTTTCGTTCAGCTTGGCCGTGTGAATGTGGTCGAAGATGATTTCGGTGTTGAAGCGCTCAGCGTGCTCCAGAAAGCGTGCCATCAGTTCCGGGCCTTGCACGCCGTTGGCGTCGGCGGGCCAGTTCTCCACGTCGGTCGTGGTCATCAGCTGGCCGCCTTGCGCGAGACCCGTGACGAGCACCGGCGCGAGGTTCGCGCGCGCCGCGTAGACCGCTGCCGTGTAGCCGGCGGGACCGGAACCGAGAATCAGAACCTTGGCGTGTTTCGTGGAAGTTGCGGGCATGATCGAATCCTTTTACGGCGCGCTGCTCGCCCATGCGAGGCTGCGCGACTTGGCTGAAACTGTAGATGGGTATCAGTCGGGCATTATAAAGGGCGGGGCGGCGGGCTGCTCCATGAAGCTTTCTGATCGCGGCGATAGCCCACGGCGCGTGCTGTCGAGCCGGTCGCGCGTTGTTGGACGCCTGCGTGTGGCCAATCGGCCAGGTTACCGTCATTTACAGCCTCGCGCGGGGCACTGCGTTTACAATAGGCCGGATCGAAGTTTCGGGTCGCCGGTGTCGCGCCCGCAGCCGCGCCCAGCGCGGCTCGGCTGCGCCCCGGCACACCGGATCGGCCACACAAGCAACAGGATCAATGGCAAAAGCTCCTTATACCGCGAGCGCGCAGGCATTGCCGCACCGCATGTCGCGTCTCTTCACCGAAATCCGCTGGATTCTGCAGGTCGCGCTCGGCGTTTTCCTGCTGATGGCGCTCGTCAGCTACAGCCGGCGCGATCCGAGCTGGACGCACGCCGCGCAGGTGGATCACATCGCCAACTGGGCAGGCCGCGTAGGCGCGTGGACCTCGGACATTCTGCTGCTGCTGTTCGGCCTCTCCGCTTACTGGTGGATCGTACTGCTCGGCCGCCATATCTCCGCGAACTACAAGCGCATCACCCGTCACGAAGACTTGCAGGAAGACGCGCCGCGCGATGCCAGCTGGCTCGCGGACGCCTTTGCGTTCATGCTGGTGCTGCTTGCCTGCGACGGCATCGAGGCGCTGCGCATGTGGTCGCTCAAGGTGCAATTGCCACGCGCGCCCGGTGGCGTGATCGGCGAAGCGGTCGCGCGCGGCGTGTCGCATGCGCTCGGCTTCACGGGCGGCACCCTCGCGCTGCTGATCGTGCTCGGCATTGGCCTGTCGTTGTATTTCCGGTTTTCGTGGCTGTCGGTGTCGGAGAAGCTCGGGGAGTCGATCATTTCGGCTGTGACCTTCGCGAAGCTGCGCCGCGAGGCGGGCCGCGACCGCAAACTGGGCGAGGCCGCGGCGGTAAAGCGCGAAGGTAAGGTCGAGAAGGGCCGCGTGCGTATCGAGGAGCACGAGCCCGTCGTGATCGTGCCGCCGGTCGTCACGCCCGCCAAGTCGGAGCGGGTCGAGAAAGAACGGCAAGTGCCGCTTTTCACCGATCTGCCCGGCGATTCCACGCTGCCGCCTATCTCGCTGCTCGATCCGGCGCCCGCCGCGCAGGAAACCATTTCGGCGGATACGCTCGAATTCACCTCGCGTCTGATCGAGAAAAAGCTCAAGGACTTCGGCGTCGAGGTGAGCGTCGTCGCCGCGTATCCGGGTCCGGTCGTCACGCGCTACGAGATCGAACCGGCCACTGGCGTGAAGGGCAGCCAGATCGTGAATCTCGCAAAAGACCTCGCGCGTTCGCTGTCGCTGGTATCGATCCGCGTCGTCGAGACGATTCCGGGCAAGAATTTCATGGCGCTCGAACTGCCGAATCAGCGCCGCCAGACCGTGAGCCTGTCCGAAATTCTCGGCTCTGCGGTGTATGCGGACGCGGCATCGCCGCTCACCATGGGGCTCGGCAAGGATATCGGCGGCAAGCCCGTATGCGCGGACCTCGCGAAGATGCCCCACCTGCTCGTCGCGGGCACGACCGGTTCGGGCAAGTCGGTCGGTATCAACGCAATGATCCTGTCGCTGCTCTACAAGGCGAGCGCCGACCAAGTCCGCATGATCCTGATCGATCCGAAGATGCTCGAAATGAGCGTCTACGAAGGCATTCCGCATCTGCTCTGTCCGGTGGTGACCGACATGCGTCAGGCGGGTCACGCGCTGAACTGGGCAGTCGCCGAAATGGAGCGGCGCTACAAGCTGATGAGCAAGCTCGGCGTGCGTAACCTCGCCGGCTACAACAACAAGATCGACGAAGCCGCCAAGCGCGAAGAAAAGCTGCCGAACCCTTTCAGCCTCACGCCGGACGAACCGGAGCCGCTCACGCGCCTGCCCAACATCGTCATCGTGATCGACGAACTTGCAGACCTGATGATGGTGGTCGGCAAGAAGGTCGAGGAACTGATCGCGCGAATTGCGCAAAAGGCGCGCGCCGCCGGCATTCACTTGATTCTCGCCACGCAGCGTCCGTCGGTCGACGTGATTACCGGGCTCATCAAGGCTAACGTGCCGACGCGGATGGCGTTCCAGGTGTCGTCCAAAATCGACTCGCGCACGATTCTCGACCAGCAGGGCGCGGAATCGCTGCTCGGTATGGGCGACATGCTCTACCTGCCGCCGGGCAGCGGCTTGCCGGTCCGCGTGCACGGCGCGTTCGTGTCGGACGAAGAAGTGCACCGCGTCGTCGACAAGCTCAAGGAGCAGGGCGAGCCGAACTATATCGAAGGCATTCTCGAAGGCGGCGTGACCGGTGAGGGCGACGAGGGCTCGGCCGGCGCGGGAGCGGGTGGATCAGGCGACGGCGAATCGGATCCGCTCTACGATCAGGCAGTGGACGTGGTGCTGAAAAACAAGCGCGCGTCGATTTCACTGGTGCAGCGGCATTTGCGCATCGGCTACAACCGCGCGGCGCGCCTGCTGGAGCAAATGGAAAATTCAGGGGTGGTGTCGGCGATGTCGTCGAACGGCAATCGCGAAATTCTGGCACCGGCGCGAGAGGCGGAGTAGGCGTTATGGCGGGAAGTGTTTTGCCCGCTTTCGGGGCCTGCTTCGCGGACGGTCTTCTGAGGCGTGGTCCCAATGGCTGCAGCGGCCTGCTTCATGGTCGGCTTTGAATGTCCGCTTTCAATGTGGACATCAAGGACGCGGTCCAAAAATCCGCCGCGAAGAACCAGGTTCAAGGTCCACTTCGACGCCGACTTCTAAGGCTCGTTTAAGCCTGCCTGCCTAAGCTCGGTTTGAGGCTCAGCGCAACAGACCGCAGGGACCGAAGCCTGTATTTGCCTCAAGCCTCGCACAGCAAGCGTCACGCTGTGCTCACGGCCACCGGCAAACACTGCTCATGTCGATGCGCCGCAATCAGAGCCGATCAGAGTCAATCAAGGCCAGACAAAGCAGTCGCTCAACGAATCGAAATCAAGGGAGAAAAATCATATGCAGCTATTTGTGCAGCAGCATGCATCCAGCAACGTCGGCCGGTTTGCCCGCGCAATCGCACGCGGCGTCGGTACAGCCGCGATCGGCGCGACGATGCTCGTCGCTTCGCAGGCGTTTGCGAGCGGGACCGAGCAATTGAAGGCGTTCGTCGCGCAGGTTCACTCGGCGCGCGGCACCTTCGTGCAGCAGGAAGTACGCGCGCCCAGCAAGGCGCAAGCAGCAAGCGGCGCGAGCGGCGTGTTGTCCACCACGGGCGGCGGCAAGAACGGTACGTCGAGCGGAACGTTCACGTTCGCGCGTCCCGGCAAGTTCATCTGGCAATACGAAAAACCCTACTCGCAATTGCTGCAGGCGGACGGCGACAAGCTTTACGTGTACGACAAGGATCTGAACCAGGTGACGGTGCGAAGCCTCGGCGGCGCGCTCGGTGCGAGCCCGGCGGCAATCCTGTTCGGCAGCAACGATCTGGACAAGAACTTCACGTTGCGCGATGCGGGTGTCAAGGCCGACATCGACTGGCTCGAACTCACGCCGAAAGCGAAAGACACGCAATTTCAGCGCGTGGGCATCGGCTTCAAGGACGGCAATCTGCAAGCAATGGAATTGCACGATGTGTTCGGCAACGTGACGTTGCTGACTTTCTCGAACATCCAGAAGAATCCGCCGCTGCCCGCGGATGCGTTCAAATTTACCGTGCCGAAAGGCGCTGACGTGATCAACGGCTAACCGCTCGCCGTGCATTGATGTTTGCGAGAGAAGCCGCGCTGAACGCGCGGCTTTTTTATCGCCAGTACAACGCAGCGAGCACGCTACGCTTTAGCTTCGACGGCATGGGCTGCCTTCATGTCTTCGATGAACGCTTCGACAATGTCTGTTCTATGCTGCCGCGTCCGCGTGACCATATGAAACGCGACGCGATAACGCATTAGCTCCGGGTTCAGCGCGGCGAGGAGCCCTTGCTCGACGAACGGCGCCGCGAAGTGCCCGGGCAGGTAGCCGAGGTGATGCCCGGAAAGCACGAGCATCGCGACCGCTTCCATGTTGTCCGCGACCGCGGTGACGTTGTGCGGCGTGGTCGAACTTTCGGCTTCGGGCAACGGATAGCTGCGCCACGCCCATTCGTGCGTCGCAGCTTGCTCGGGCGACACGCCACCCGCTGAAGCAAACAGCGGATGTCCTTTCGCGCAATACGCGAACTGGTCTTCGGCAAACACCTCGGTGTATTCGAGCGACGGCACGCGATGCCAGAAATACCCGATGCCCACCTGAATCCGCCCATTGAGCAGTAACTCTTCGAGCTCGCCGGGTGAGCGCACCAGAATCGAAAATCGCACCGACTGATCGCGCGAGCGAAACCGGCCGATTGCGCTGCTAATGCGCGCACTTGCCGATACGGGCGTGTGCCCGATCATGCCGATGTCGAGGGTGCCCACGAGCTTGCGGCCAACATTGCGCGCCTGCATGCCGAAGCTGTCGACGGCACTGAGCAGCGCACGAGCCGCATGGGCGAACTGTTCGCCGCGCGCGCTCAGGCGAAAGCCGCCGCGGCCGCGTTCGCACAGCCGATACCCGAGGCGCGTTTCGAGCGTGGCGAGTTGCGTGCTGATGGTCGACTGGCCGACGTTGAGCGTGGCCTGGGCCGACGAGACGCCGCCCGCGTCGACGATCGCAAGGAACACGCGGATGAGTCGTAAATCGAGGTCGGTGAATTGGGAGAACATGCGTCAGGATACATCGCCGCGAATCGATGTAAAGGTTATTGCGCGGCTATTTTAAGTTGACGGGAAGTGCTCAAGAATGAAGATTCACCCGGCTTTCAGGCGTTCGGAGTGCCTTCGGAACGCATGAGCGCACGCAATATAGCCGGTTCTCGGATTCCGCAAAGCTGCGTCTTCTTTTCATTGCCGAGCCACGATGAATACTTCTTCTTTCATTTCTCCTGAAGCCGGTGAACGGCCGCAGCCGCTGTCCGGCAATGCAATGCCGCGCTGCGGCGGCATTGCCACGATGATGCGCCTGCCGAACGTAGGCTCGGCGGAGGGATTCGACGCATGTTTCGTCGGCGTGCCGTTCGACCTGGGCACGTCCAACCGCACCGGCGCACGGTTTG
>JGI25165J46597_1001236_pt1 | contig 15148 bp, 10 predicted proteins | sample AraplaCL_Cvi_mCL_FD_46597 | JGI IMG/M metagenome (IMG submission 46597)
TATCCGGTGGCCGATGACGGCGAGCGCTCCTTCGTCGACCTGAACACCATTCCACTCGCCGCGGTCGAGCGCATCGAGGTGCTGAAGGACGGTGCCTCGTCGCTGTACGGCGCCGATGCGATCGCCGGCGTGGTCAACATCATCATGCGGCCGAGCTTCAAGGGCGTGGAGGCCACCGCCAGCGTGGGCACTTCACAGCACGGCGGCGGNTTCACCCGCAAGGCNACGCTGCTGGCCGGTGGTGGCGATCTGGACAAGGATCACTACAACGGCTACGTGAGCGTTCAGTACCAGAAAGACAACCCGATCTGGACCAGGCAGCGCGGCTTCCCGTTCAACACGGGCGATCTGAGCTCGATCGGTGGNCCGGGCCTGGGNGGCCCNTCAGCCCGTGTCGGTGGCACCAATGGTGCGGTCAGGCCGGATGCCGCCGGTTCGCTGTGGCAGCCGCTGAGCGCCTGCACCTCGGGGCCGATGATCACCGACGCCACCGGCAGCTACTGCCGNTACGACGCCGTCAANCTGTATGGCCAGCTGCAGCCGGCGATGGAGCAGGGTGGCGTGTCCGGCCGTTTCACCATCAAACTTGGCGACACCACCACCGCCTACATGGACGCCAGCTACATGGAGGCAAAGACCTGGGCACCCGGTGGGCCGCGTCCGATCCAGAACAGCACGCCGCACAACACCAACAACATCGCCCTGCCGGTGGGCAATCCGTCGAATCCGTTCACGGTGCCGGCGCGGATCAGCTACAACTTCGGCGACATTCCGGACGGCTTCAACTACAACAACCGCAACGCACGCATCGTAGGCAATGTCAGCGGCCAGCTGGCCGAGTGGAACTGGAATGCCGCCCTGGTGCTCAACCATGCCTGGCTGAGTACCACGCAGTACGGCTTCATCGACTACCAGGGCCTGCTCGCTGCGGTGGCCAACGGCACGTACAACTTCGTCAACCCGTCGGCCAACTCCGCTGCCGTGCGCGGCTCCCTGGCACCGGGCTACAACAAGACCTCCACCACCGACATGGACTCGCTGGACCTGAGCGCCAGCCGTTCGCTGTGGGATCTGTCGGGCGGCTCGATGGGGGTGGCCCTAGGCGCCCAGTTCCGCCATGAAGCGCAGAACGACCCCACGTTGAATCCGAACTTCCAGTTCCAGGGGTTGGGCAATGCGCAGACCAAGGGCAGTCGCGACGTGAGCGGTGCCTTCGCCGAGTTCTACCTGCCGCTGCTGCAGTCGCTGGAGGTTGATGCATCGGGCCGCTTCGACCATTACACCGACGCCGGCAACAACTTCTCGCCGAAGATCGGCATCAAGTACAAGCCGTTCGACTGGATCGCGTTGCGCGGCACCTGGTCCAAGGGCTTCCGCGCGCCGGCGTTCGCCGAGAACGGTTCGAGTTCCACGCAGGGCTTCGTCACCTACACGCCGCCACCGGCGTTCCAGGCGCTGCATGGCAACAATGCCTACGTGCTGCCGTACGCGCTCTCGGAATTCACCTTGGCCAACAAGAACATCAAGCCGGAGAAGTCCAAGAGCTTCACCTTCGGTGTGGTGCTGCAGCCGACCAAATGGCTGAACGTCTCGGTCGATTACTACAACATCAAGAAGTCCAACCTCATCGTGCAGGCCGACACCTCGGCGGCGCTGGCCAACTACTATGCGGGTACGCCGCAGGCACCGGGCGTGAGCGTGACTCCCGACTTGGCCGATCCGGATCATCCGAACGTCCAGCCGCGTCCGTCCGAGCTGATCGGCTCGTACCTCAACGCGCAGTCGCTGAAGACCACCGGCATCGATGTGGATGTCCAGGCCCATTTCGACTTCAGCGACAACCTGCACTACATCAGCGAGCTGACCGGCACCCAGATCTTCCAGTGGAAGGTCGGTTCCCCGACGGCACGGACCAGAGCTACGTGGGCACCCAGGGCCCGTACAACCTGTCGTCGGGTGCCGGTACGCCGCGCAGCCGCGCTTCGTGGGCGAATACGCTGATGTACGGACCGCTGACGGTCACCGGCACGCTGTACTTCACCAGCAGCTACAAGAACATCGCGGCGGATGTGGGCGTGCTGGGCCTGTTCGACGGCGACTGCCTGTCGACCCGGCCGGATAATGGTTTGAACTTCCCGGCGAGTTGNCGTGTGGGNCCGACCTACGACTTCGATCTGACCGGCAGTTACGCGATCAACGACCACATTAGCATCACCGGTTCGATCATGAACGCGTTCGACAAGAAGCCGCCGTTCGACCCGTCGAACTACGCCGGGGCGGGCTCCAACTACAACCCGACCTGGTCGCAGTCCAATGTGGTGGGGCGTTTCTACAACCTGGGTGTGAAGGTCAAGCTGTAGCCGGTTGCTGACCGGCGAAGTGCGGTTCGAGGCGGCGTTCCGGGAGACCGGGACGCCGTCCTTGTTTGCGCCGCCGGAAATGCCGATGCGTGGCGATGATCAACAGATGGAAGTTTAGCCGTCCAAACAAATATTTTGACGCGTCGCAGCAATTGTGCTCTAGTCGGAGCTGCTCCTGTGCAGAACGATCGGTGCCACCGGCATCGCGGCAGCCTGCGCAGCCCGGAGGGGAGTGATGGCAGCAAGCGGCATGGCGACGTTGTACGACCCGGCTTTCGAACACGACAGCTGCGGCTTTGGTCTGGTCGCACAGATCGACGGGCGCGCCAGCACCTGGGTGGTCGATACCGCGTTTGCCGCGCTGGCGAAACTTTCCCATCGCGGCGGCGTGAACGCCGACGGCATCAGCGGCGATGGCTGCGGCGTGCTGATTCATCGCCCGGCGGAATGGCTACGTGCGCTGGCCGCCGCCGCCGGCATCATCCCGGCCGAGCGTTTCGCCGCCGGCCTGGTGTTTCTCGATCCGGCGGGTGGTGAAGCGGCGGCGATCGAATTCGAGCGACATCTGGCCGCGGCCGGATTGGGGCTGGCCGGTTGGCGCGACGTGGCAATCGACACGGAAGCCTGTGGCCCGCTCGCCAGCGCCACCTGTCCGCGTGTGCGCCAGGTATTCGTGAATGCCGACCCAGCGATGGACGACGACGCATTCGAACGCGCACTGTTTCGTGCGCGTCGGCGTGCCGAGACGGCGCTGGTAAACGACCCGCAGTTTTACGTGGTGAGCCTGTCCGCCCAGGTGATCGGCTACAAGGCGATGGCCGCGCCGGGCCGGCTGCGCGAGGTATTCGTCGATCTCACGCATCCGGCGCTGGTCAGCGACGCGGTGGTGTTCCACCAGCGCTTCTCCACCAACACCACGCCGCAGTGGCGGCTGGCTCAACCATTTCGCCTGCTCGCGCACAACGGCGAGATCAACACCATCCGCGGCAACCGTCGCTGGATGCAGGCGCGCGAGGCGGTGCTGCGTTCGCCGCTGGTCGACCTCACCGACATCGGCCCGCTGGTGCGCCAGACCGGCTCGGATTCGGAGAGCCTGGACAACGCGCTGGAAGTGCTGCTGGCCGGTGGCCTCGACATGCTCACCGCGATGCGCGTGCTGGTGCCGCCAGCCTACGCGGCGCGCGAGGATCTGGACGAGGACCTCACCGGNTTCTACGAGTACTACGCGCTGCACAGCGAGCCGTGGGATGGTCCGGCCGGTCTGGTGATGTGNGACGGCCGCTATGCGGTGTGCACGCTCGACCGCAACGGCCTGCGNCCGGCGCGCTGGGCGCTGTCCGACGACAACCACCTGATCGTCGCCTCCGAGGCNGGCCTGTGGGACATGCCGCCGGCGCGGGTGGTGGCGAAGGGCCGGCTCGGCCCGGGCCAGATGCTNGCGGTGGATTTCACCGGGAAACGNTTGCTGCACGACGCCGANATCGACGCGATCAACCGCAGCCGCGCACCGTTCCGCGACTGGCTGCGCGCCGGTNTCAGCTATCTCGAATCGGATCTGATCGATCCCAGCCTCGCCGCCGAGCCGCTGCCGGCGAATGAATTGCGTCGTTACCAGAAGCTCTACGGCCTCAGTCGCGAAGAGCGTGAGAGTGTCCTCAAGGTGCTCGCTGAAACCGAGGCCGAAGCGACCGGCGCGATGGGCGACGACACGCCGATGGCGGCGATGTCGCGCCAGGTGCGGCCGTTGTTCGACCGTTTTCGCGAAGGCTTCGCCCAGGTCACCAATCCGCCGATCGATCCGTTGCGCGAACGTCTGGTGATGTCGCTGGTCACCCAGTTCGGTCGTGAAGGCAATCTGTTTGAACTATCGGCCGACAACGCCAAGCAAATCCTGCTGAACTCGCCGATCTGCTCGCAACGCAAGTTGCGCCAACTGCTGGCGTTGCCGCAGTTCGTCAACGCCACCGTGCAGATCGACCTGTGCTATCCACTCGAGGAAGGGCTGGAAGCGGCGCTGCGCCGGTTCTGCCGCGAGGCGGAGCAAGGCGTGCGCAACGGCGCCGGCATGGTCTTCATTACCGACCGCTATCCGAACAGGGACACGTTGCCGGCGCATGCGCTGCTGGCGGTGGGCGCGATCCATGCGCATCTGATCGAGAACGGCCTGCGCTGCCAGTGCAACCTGCTGGTGGAAACCGCCACCGCGCGCGACGCNCANCAGTTCGCCTGNCTGATCGGTTTCGGCGCCACCGCGATCTATCCGTGGCTGGCGTATCAGAGCCTGTTCGAACTGGGTCGCGACGGGCACATCAAGCGTGGCGACGGTGCCCCGCGCGAGATCGGCCGCAGCTACCGGCGCGGCATCCGCAAGGGTCTGCTGAAGATCCTGTCGAAGATGGGCATCTCCACCGTCGCCGGTTATCGCGGCGCGCAGCTGTTCGAAATCGTCGGCCTCGCACCGGAAGTGGTGGTGTTGTGCTTTGCCGGCACGTCATCGCGCGTCGGCGGCGCAAGTTTCGCGGATCTCGAACACGACCAGCGCCTGCTCGCCGCCGAAGCGTGGAACGAGGCGCAGCCGCTGCGCGCCGGCGGCCTGTACAAGTTCGTCCACGGCGGCGAATACCACATGTACAACCCGGACGTGATCGATACCTTGCAGACCGCGGTGCGCACCGGCTCAATGGCCGATTACCGTCGCTATGCGCAACATGTCGATGCGCGGCCGCCATCCGCGTTGCGTGACTTGCTGCTGCCACATGCCGCCGGCAACGCGATTCCGCTGGACGAGGTCGAACCGGCCGAGGCGATCCTCAAGCGTTTCGATTCCGCTGGCATGTCGCTGGGCGCACTGTCGCCGGAAGCGCACGAGGCGCTGGCGATCGCGATGAACCGGCTCGGTGGCCGCAGCAACTCCGGTGAAGGTGGTGAAGATCCGGCACGCTACGGCACCGAGAAGACCTCGAAGATCAAGCAGGTTTCGTCCGGCCGCTTTGGCGTCACCGCCGAATACCTGATCAACGCCGAGGTGCTGCAGATCAAGATCGCGCAGGGAGCCAAGCCCGGCGAAGGTGGCCAGCTGCCAGGTCACAAGGTGGACGCCACCATCGCGCGGTTGCGTTACGCCAAGCCCGGCATTGGTCTGATCTCGCCGCCGCCTCATCACGATATCTATTCGATCGAGGATCTGGCGCAGCTGATCCACGATCTGAAGGAAGTGAATCCGACCGCGCTGATCTCGGTGAAGCTGGTCTCGCATGCCGGCGTCGGCACGGTCGCCGCCGGTGTGGTCAAGGCCGGCGCGGATCTGATCACGATCTCCGGCCACGACGGCGGCACCGGTGCCAGTCCGCTCACCTCGATCAAGTACGCTGGCACGCCGTGGGAACTGGGCGTGGCCGAGGCGCAGCAGACGCTGCGCCGCAACGGCCTGCGCGGACGCGTGCGGCTGCAGACCGACGGCGGCCTGAAGACCGGCCTCGACGTGATCAAGGCCGCGATGCTCGGCGCCGAGAGCTTCGGTTTCGGCACCGGCCCGATGGTGGCGCTGGGTTGCAAGTACCTGCGCATCTGTCATCTCAACAACTGCGCCACCGGCGTGGCTACGCAGAACGAGGTGCTGCGCAAGGAGTATTTCATCGGCCTGCCCGAGATGGTGATGAACTACTTCCGTTTCGTTGCGGAAGATGTGCGTGGCCATCTGGCGCAGCTGGGCGTGCGCAGTCTGGGCGAACTGGTCGGTCGCAGTGATTTGCTGAGTCAGGTGGCAGGCAGCACGCCGGTGCAGAAACAGCTCGATCTGTCGCGGCTGATTGTCGAGGACGGTCTCGGTGTTGTGGTGGATAGCGCCTGCACGCTGCCACGCAATCCGATGCGCGATGAAGCGGCGCTGGCCTCGCGCATCGCCATCGATGCGGCGCCATTGGTCGAGCTGGGCAGCGGCGGCACGTTCCGCTACGCAATCGCCAATACCGATCGTGCGATCGGTGCGCGCCTGTCCGGCGACGTGGCGCGGCGCTGGGGCGATCACGGCATGCCCGAGCCGATCACGCTGCAGCTTGAGGGCAGCGCTGGACAGAGTCTGGGTGCGTGGAATGCTGGTGGCGTGCAAATCGAACTGACCGGTGAGGCGAACGACGGTGTCGGCAAGGGTATGACCGGCGGGCGCATCCTGGTGCGGCCGTCACCGGAGTCGCCGTTCGCCAGCCAGGACGCCTCGATCCTCGGCAACACCTGCCTGTATGGCGCCACCGGCGGCGAACTGTTTGCGGCGGGCCGCGCGGGCGAGCGCTTCGCCGTGCGCAACTCCGGCGCGCTGGCGGTGATCGAAGGCGCGGGCGACCACTGCTGCGAATACATGACCGGTGGCGTGGTTGCCGTGCTTGGTTCCTGCGGCTTGAATTTCGGCGCGGGCATGACCGGCGGCTTCGCCTATGTGCTCGATCTCGAGCGCGCCTTCGTTGATTGCTACAACCACGAGCTGGTCGACATCGTGCGCATCTCGCCGGAAGGCATGGAGCACTACATGCAGCATCTGCGCGGCTTGATCGCGCGTCACGCCGAACTCACCGGCAGTGCCTGGGCGCGGCATCTGCTCAGCGATTTCCGGGGGTTGCTTCAGCGTTTCTGGCTGGTCAAGCCGAAGGCGGCAAGCCTGGCCGCGCTGGCCGACGAATTGCGGAGGGCGGCATGAGCGACAAGCTGTTCCGCTTCCTCGACCTGCCGCGCCAGCCACCCAAGGCGGTGCCGGTGGCGATCCGCGTACTTGGCTATGGCGAGATCAGCGGCGATTTCGCGCCGACGTCTGCGGTGGGCCAGGCCGAGCGCTGTCTCGACTGCGGCAACCCGTATTGCGAACACGCCTGCCCGGTGCACAACTACATCCCGGATTGGCTGAAGCTGGTGCAGGAAGGGCGCCTGTTCGAAGCGGCCACCCTTATGCACGAGACCAATCCGCTGCCGGAAATCTGTGGTCGCGTGTGTCCGCAAGATCGGTTGTGCGAGGGTGCCTGTACGCTGGAGCAGGGCGGCTTCGGCTCGGTGACGATCGGCAGCATCGAGCGTTCGATCACCGACGAGGCGTTTCGTCAGGGCTGGCGGCCGGATCTGTCCGGCGTGGTGGAAACTGGCCGGCGCGTGGTGGTGGTCGGCGCGGGGCCGGCGGGATTGTCGTGTGCGGACCGCTTGCGTCGCGCCGGCATCGCGGTGGATGTGTTCGATCGTCAGCGCGAGATCGGCGGCCTGCTCACGTTCGGCATCCCGCCGTTCAAGCTGGACAAGAGCGTGATACGCACGCGCCGTGAGGTGCTGGAAGGGATGGGCGTGCAGTTCCATCTCGGCGTGGAGATCGGGCGCGACATCACGTTCGAGAGCTTGCTCGACGACTACGACGCGGTCTTCATCGGCACCGGCGCCTACACCTTCGTCGACGGCGAATTGCCGGGGCGCGAATTTGATGGCGTGCATGACGCGCTGCCGTTCCTGATCGCCAACGCGAACCGCCTGCTCGACGATCAGCCGGTGCCACCCGCGCTCGATCTCAACGGCAAGCATGTGGTGGTGCTCGGTGGCGGCGATACCGGCATGGACTGCAACCGCACGGCAATCCGTCTCGGTGCGGCCTCGGTCACCTGCGTGTACCGCCGCGATGAGGCGAGCATGCCCGGCTCGCGCCGCGAGGTCGGCTACAGCCGCGAAGAAGGCGTGAACTTCCTGTTCCATCGTCAGCCATTGGCTTTGTTGGGCGAACAGGGCAGGGTACGCGGCGTGCGCGTGGTGACTACCGAACTGGTCGACGGTGGCGATGGCCGGTCACGCCCGCGCAATGTCGAAGGCAGCGAAACCGAATTGCGCGCCGACGTGGTGATCCAGGCGTTCGGTTTCCGCCCGAGCCCACCGGCATGGTGCGCGGCGCATGGCATCGAACTGGATGCCAGCGGCCGCATCCTCGCCGGCGGCAATGGCCGGTTGCCGTTCCAGACCGGCCATCCTCAGGTGTTCGCGGGCGGCGACAACATGCGTGGGGCGGACCTGGTGGTGCGTGCGGTGCACGACGGGCGTGAGGCAGCCGGGTCGATCGCGCAGATGCTCAGCGAACTGACTCTGGCCGAAGTGGCCTGCGTGGCGTAAGTTTTCCGGATGTGCCTGATTGCATTTGCCTGGAATGCGCACCCACGCTGGCGCCTGCTGCTGGCGGGCAATCGCGACGAATTCCATGCGCGCCCGAGCGCGGCATTGGCGCGCTGGGATGATGCACCGATCACCGGTGGTCGCGATCTCGAGGCGGGCGGCACCTGGCTCGGCGTCACCGACAGCGGGCGCTGCTGCGTGGTGACCAACGTACGCGATCCGCGCGATCCGCAGCTCGGTGTTTCGCGTGGCCTGCTGGCGACCGACTACCTCAATGGCCATGCGGACGCATCTGCGCACGCGCAGCAACTGCTGCGTAGTGCCAGCGATTACCGTCCGTTCAACCTGCTCACCTACGACAGTGACGCGGCGTTCTATATCGGCAACCGGCCCGAGCCGCGCGCGCAGCCGATCACGCCCGGCGTGCACGGTCTGTCGAATGCCGACTTCAACACACCGTGGCCGAAGACGCGTGCCTTGATGCAGCACCTGCAGCACTGGATCGACGCGGGCGACGATACGGATTTCGCGCCGCTGTTCGCGGCGCTTGCCGATGAACAGGTGGCGCCGGATGAACAGCTGCCGGATACCGGCATCGGGCTGGAACGCGAGCGCTGGTTGTCGGCCGCGTTCATTCGTGGCGAGGCTTACGGCACGCGTGCCAGCACCGTGGTGGCGATCGGTCACGACGGCCACGGCGTGATCGTGGAGCGCCGCTTCGGACCGAATGGCCACTTCACCGGCGAGACGATGCTGCGCCTCGCAGATTCGTCTCCGACCTAGCATCCCGCCGAAAGGTCGATGCCTACGCGCGCCATCGGCATCGTCGGCTGCCGGTGCGGCTGGCAGCTGGCTAGCCTGCTCGCAACGTCCACGGATCGGAGCGATGCATGCGCATGGAAAGCCTGTTGCCGATGATCGGCTTTGCGTTGTTTGCCACCNGNGTCGCACGTGCGGCCGANTGNCCCGACTGGTCGCCGACGCAAGCGAGGCAGGAGNTGGGTGCGCTGCATGATCGGCTCGACGGCTGGAATCACGCGTACCGGGTCAGCGGGCAATCGCCGGTCGACGACGCAGTCTACGATCAGGCGCAGAAGCGTCTGGCGCAATGGAGTCGCTGCTTTCCCGCACAGGCGCCCGCGCCGCTGGCGCATCTCGCCGATGCCAGCGGCAGCGTACGCTCACCGATCGCCCAGACCGGTCTGGCCAAGTTGCCGGATGCGGCGGCGCTGGCAGCATGGATGCATGAGCACGGCGACGACGACTTGTGGGTGCAGCCGAAGGCCGACGGCGTGGCAGTCACCTTGCTGTATCTGGACGGCCAATTGCGTCAGGTGACCAGTCGCGGCGATGGCATCCATGGCTCGGACTGGCTGGCAAAAGCGCAGCTCATCGATGCGATTCCCAAGCGCCTGCCGCATGCGCCGGCGCGCGTGGTGCTGCAGGGCGAGATCTACTGGCACTTGCCGGGTCACGTGCAGGCTGATGATGGCGGTGCCAACGCGCGCTCGGCGGTGGCCGGCGCACTGGCACGCGCTACGCTGGATGCCGACACTGCCGCGCAGATCGGGCTGTTCGTGTGGGACTGGCCCAACGGCCCGACCGACATGCCGGCCCGTCTGGCCGGACTCAAGGCATTGGGCTTGTCCGACAGCGTGACGTATACGTATCCAGTCAAGACGATCGAAAACGTAAAGCGCTGGCGTGAGCAGTGGTATCGCGGCGCAATGCCGTTTGCGGCCGATGGCACGGTGGTGCGCCAGGGTCATCGACCGCCGGCCAGCACGTGGCAGGCGGCGCCGCCGGACTGGGCGGTGGCGTGGAAATATCCGGCAGCATCGGCACTGGCCGAAGTGCGCGCGGTGGACTTCACGGTCGGTCGCAGTGGCCGCATCACGCCGGTGCTGGAACTGGTGCCGGTGCAACTGGACGATCATCGCGTGCAGCGAGTCAGCGTCGGTTCGCTGCAGCAATGGCAGCAGCTGGATATCCGCCCTGGCGATCAGGTCGAGGTGGTGCTCGCCGGCCTGACCATTCCACGCCTGCAATCGGTGGTGTGGCGCACGCAACAACGCGCGGTGGTAACGCCGCCAGACCCACAGGCACATGGCCGCATGAGTTGCTGGCAGGCCGTACCCGGATGCGAACAGCAATTTCGCGCGCGGCTGCTGTGGCTGGGCGGCAAGCAGGGCCTGCAACTGGATGGCCTCGGCGCCGACACCTGGCAGGCGCTGATCGACGCCGGCCTTATCCATGGTCTGCTCGACTGGATTAACCTGACTCCGACGCAACTGGGCGCGGTGCCNGGCCTCGGTTCGACCCGTGCTGCGGCATTGGCGCAGACTTTTGCCGCGGCACGCGACCGNCCGTTTGCACGCTGGCTGCGCGCNCTCGGGATGCCGCTCAGTGATACGGACGGANTGTCGGGTTGGGCTTCGTTGAGCAGCCGTGCTGCGGGTGANTGGCAGTCACTCGATGGCATCGGTGCCGGTCGCGCGAATCAGCTGGTGGAATTCTTCAGCCATCCCGANGTACGCGCACAGGCCGCGCGACTGCATGCGGCCGGTGTACAGGGATTCTGAGNTTCAGCTGCCGAGCTCGCCGTCGAGGTAATACCAGCGACCGGCCTCGCGCACGAAGCGGCTGGTCTCGTGCTGTCGCTGGGCGCGGCCGCCGCCGAGACGGTAGCGGGCGACGAACTCGACGGTGGCGTGATCGTCGTCGTTCTGCTGATGTTGGCGGATCTCCAGTCCCAGCCAGGTCGGTGGCGGTTGCTGCGCGGCGAGTCGCAGCGATGCCGGGCGGGTGTCGGGATGCCAGCTCGCCAGCAGGTAATCCTCACGCTTGAGTACGTAGGCGCTGTAGCGCGAACGCATCAGTTGNGCNGCCGTCGCGGCTGCGACGCCCTCGTGCAGGGGNCCGCAACACTGGGTGTAGCCAGCCGGGTTGCCGCAAGGGCACGGGGTCAGTGTATCGATCGACTTCATGCCGCCTTTGTACCCGGTTCGGCGCTGTTGCGCAGGTACGACGTGCAGGCACGCGCTCAGGCAGGGTTGCGGCGCCACACCCGGCAGCGGTTGTTGGCCGGCATCGCGATATCGTCGACCAGGTCGAAGCCGGCCCGGCTTGCCAGCGCGTCCACCGCCGCGGCATCGCGGATCGCCATGTGCGTGCCGCGGGCCTGCAGCCACTGGTCGAACGCGGCATTGCTGTCGCTGCTGTAACGGCCCTGATAGTTGAATGGACCGTAGATGATCAGGCTGGCGTCGTCGGTGGTGATCGTGGGTAGTCGGGCGAACAGCAGCTCCACTTCGCACCACGCCATGATGTGCAAAGTATTAGCGCTGAATACCGCATCGAACTGCATCGCCGGCCATGTGCCGGCCACATCGAATTCCAGCGGCGCGGGTGTATTCGGCAGCGCCGCTTCGTCGAGCCACGTGCGGATGCCCGGCAGGTTTTCCGCGCGATCCGAGCTTTGCCAGATCAGCTGCGGCAGCGCCGCGGCGAAATGCACCGCGTGCTGGCCNGTGCCGCTGCCGATCTCCAGCACATGCCGTCGATCGGCCAGCTGCTGGCGCAGTACATCGAGGATGGGTTCGCGGTTGCGCTCGCACGCAGGCGAGTGCGGCTTGCTCATGCTTTGCTAGACCCGGCTTTGCTCAGGCCGGACGCCCGCGCAACACGCGCGCCGGCAGCATCAGCAGGGCGCCGAGGAAAGCGAACACCGCGCTCACGGTAATGCCGACCAGACGCAGCGGCAGCAACAGCAGCCACACGATCGGATACAGCACCAGCGCCAGCAGCGCGAGCGGCCAGCAGAACACCAGCAGCAACAGCCAGAGCAGGAAAGCGGCCATCACACGACCTCGTGCAGGTTGGATAGACAAACTCTAGCGCAGGTAAGGGCAGGTGCCCAGATGACTCTTGCCACCCCTGCTGTTCATGTCGTGGGTTCACGCCATTGGATTCACGCCGATCAGCCACAGATGCAGCCATAGCGCGAAGACAATCCAGCTCCCGACACCGATGACTACCGTCAGCACGGTACCCTTGGTCGAGCCGACCGGATAGGCCGTGCTGGCCATGCGGTCGCGTCGACGCGACACGATGAACAGCGCCACCGCCCACAGCAAGAAGGCACCGAACAGCACCACATCGTGCAGCATGCCGGTGGCGAGCAGATGGCCGAACGCCCACACCTTCACGCCTACCAGCATGGGGTGGCCGAGCCTTGCCTTGAGATGGTTGCGAGGTACATAAGCTGCCGCCAACAAGACGAAGGCGACCAGCGTGAACAGCGCATTGAGGTGGCGCAGCGCCAGCGGCGGCACGTACAGCAGCACGGGATGCTGACGCGCCAGGCCGAAGCCCCACACGATCAGCACGAAGCCGATGATCGAGACTAGCGAGTACAGGCCTTTCCATGGCAGATCGCCCAGTCGGGCCTGCTGCCGGTTGCGCCAGTCATTGGCGAAAATGCGTAGCGAGTGGATGCCGAGAAAGATCAGCAAGCCGAGAATCAGGACGGTCATGGTAGCGATCTCACGGGCGACAGGCTGCATGAGTATAGACAGCAGAGCCCGCATGCACAGGTGACAGTCGTCAGGGCATCACGGTGACGCGTACCTCGAACACCACGGCGCCCTCGGCCAGCGTGATCGACGTGTCCCCTGGCAACCATGTGTCACCGGTGTGCAGCTTGCCTTCGGCCGTATCGGCCATGCCGCGTGCGCAATGGACCAGCACGGCGTTTGGTGCGAGGAGGCGGCTCCCGGGCGTGTCCCAGCAATGCAGCTCGCCCTGCGCCCGGGCGCGACGCACCATCAGGTTGAAGTCGCGGGTCGGACCGTCGACCAGGGTCACCGCCACCTTCGCTTCACCGGCAAACGCGAACGGCGCGAACGGCGTGGTCAACGCGTGCATGCGGTCATCGTCCAGCGTCATCGTGAAGCCGTTGCCGTCGAGCAGGGCGATCTGCCGGTCGATGCCGGGGAAACTGGAGAACGGCGCGGGGCTGTCGACCTCGGCGATGCTCACGCGCCACAGGAAATCGTCGCTGCCGGCGCCGTCCGGATGGACGGCTATTTCGCGTGTGCTGCCGAGGCCGTTCTTCCACGGCTGCGGTGGGCAATCGGACAGGCGGATGATCATGCGGTGCGCTCGATGATGCGTTGGAACGGCGGCAGCGCCTTCAGCATGCCGCTGCCGTAGCGTTTGGTCACCACGCGGCGGTCCAGCAGCACGATGCGGCCACGGTCGGTCTCGTTGCGGATCAGGCGTCCGCAGTATTGCGTCAGCAATCGCGTTGCCTCGGGAATGCTCACTTCGATGAATGGATTGCGCCCGCGTGATTCCAGCCACTCGGCATAGGTGGCGCCGACCGGGTCGGTCGGCACCGCGAACGGCAGCTGGGTGATCACCACCGTCTCGCACAGCTTGCCGGGCAGGTCGAGACCTTCGCCGAACGAGGCCAGGCCGAACAGGGTGCTGCCCTTGCCTGCCTTGATGTCGGCACAGTGTTCGGCGATCAACTGCGACTTGCCCAGCGAGCCCTGCGCGCGCACCTTGCGCACCTGCGCGATCGGCAGCTTCTGCAACACCCGATCGAGTTTCACCCGCGAGGTGAACAGCACCAGGTTGCCGGCGTCCCAGTCGAGGTTGTCCGCCAGCCACTCGCTGATTTCCTCGGCGTGGGCTTCGCGCGCNTCGGGCAGGGTGCGCATCGCCGGTACTTCCAGTCGCGCCTGTGCGGCGAGGTCGAACGGCGACGGCAGACTCAGGCACACCGCATCGTCGGGCAGGCCCACCGCATCGGCGAAGCCGCGGAAGTTCCCGCCCGCACTCAGCGTGGCCGAGGTCATCAGCACGCCGCTGGCATTGCCCCACAGCACGCTGCGCAACAGGCCACCGGCGGAGACCGCCGAAGCGTGACAGACCAGCTGCTGATCGCCGCCCAAGGTGACCCAGCGTGCCAGCGGCGGCGCGCCGTCGGGATCGTCACTCGACCAGGCATGCCAGCAGCTGGCCTGCTTGCCGATGCGTTCCAGTGCGATGCCCAGCTCGCGCGACAGCGCCTCCTGGGTCGGGCCGCCGTCGGTCATCTCGACCACCGCGCGGCGCACCGCGGTGAGCCAGCGCTGCACTTCGCTGGTATACATGCTGAGTGCGCGCGCATGCTCCACCCACGACTCCGGCAGCTGGCCCAGTGAACCGCGGTACATCGGTTCGGTTTCGGCCGGATCGGGCAGCCAGCCTAGGCGGATTTCCTTCTCGAGTTCTTCCAGCGTGTTGCTCAGTTCCTGCAGCTTCGCATCGCCCGCATCCAGCGACAGCTTGCCCAAAGTCTGCTTGTCGGTCAGCGAATAGGCCGCATGCACCTGCCGGCCGAGCCGGCTCAGCTGGCGCACCGTGACATTCATGTAGACCTCACTAGCGCCGCGGTCGATCGCCTTGCCCGGCACGTGATGGCCTTCGTCGAAGATGTATAGAGTCTCGTCCGGCCGCGGCAGGATCACGCCGCCCCATGCCGGATTGGAGCCGCCCTCGCCCTCGCCGGGCATGGTGAGATCGGCCAGCACCAGGTCCTGGTTCGCCACGATGATCTCGGCATCGTCCACCGCGCGGCGGGCGGCGAAGAACGGGCAGATCATGAACTGCCC
>JGI25165J46597_1001271_pt1 | contig 14778 bp, 10 predicted proteins | sample AraplaCL_Cvi_mCL_FD_46597 | JGI IMG/M metagenome (IMG submission 46597)
CCACCGATCTCACGCTGATCGAAGTCGGCATGGCGGACGGCGAACCGCAACTCACGCGGATTGGCGTGGGCAACCATCTGATGCTCGGCGGCGACAACATGGACCTCGCGCTCGCGCATCTGGTCGAAGCGCGCCTCGCGGGCGGCGGCGAGCGCACACGTTTGTCGGCGGCGAGTCTCTCGCAACTCGTCGAGCGTTGCCGCGGTGCTAAAGAGCTACTACTGGGACCGCAAGCGCCCGACACAGTGTCGATCACGCTGCTCGGCGCGGGCTCGAAGCTCGTCGGCGGCGCGCGCACGGCTCAGATCACGCGCGATGAAGTGGAGCGCGTGATCGTCGACGGATTCTTTCCGGCGGTTGAGTCGCACGAGCGGCCGGGTCGGCCACGCGGCGCGATCGTCGAGTTCGGTCTGCCCTACGCGACCGATGCGGCCGTCACGCGCCATATCGCCGCTTTTCTGAGCCGCTTCGAGGCTCAATCGCGCAAGGCTTTGGGGTGGGTTAAGAGCGATGCTGGCGCTGGCCCCAGCCCGGACGCGAGGCCCGCTGCCGACCCCCACGGTGTTTCCGGCGTCGAGGCTGCATCCAATGCTGGCGGCCCGCCGCCACTCCCAGTGCCCGACACCCTGCTGCTGAACGGCGGCGTCTTTCGTGCGCACGCATTGACGCAGCGCCTCGCGACCACGCTGGGCGCGTGGCGCGGCGAGCCGCTTAACGTGCTGCATAACGACAATCCCGACGTCGCCGTCGCGCGCGGCGCGGTCGCCTATAGCCTTGCGCGGGCGGGCGGCGCGCCGAAAATCGGCGGCGGCTCGCCGCGCAGCTACTTCCTCGTACTCGACGAACCCGCCGGCGACAAGCCGGATTCGCAGCCCGCGCAACGCGGTATCTGTCTGCTGCCGCGCGGCACCGAAGAAGGCCACGAAATCCTGATCGCCGAGCGAACGTTTGCGCTGCGCCTCGGGCATCCGGTGCGCTTTCACCTCGTGTCGTCGAGTGCGGACACTGTCTATGCGCCCGGCGAGCTGGCCGATCTCTCAGGCGCCGACTTCGTCCGCTTGCCGCCCATCGCGACCATCGTGCCGCCGCGCGGCGCCGGCAGCGCGCGCGAGACCGCCGTGCGGATCGCCACGTCGCTCACCGAGGTCGGCACGCTCGAAGTGCACTGCATCGACTGCGACAATCCCGCCGAGCGCTGGCTGCTCGAATTCCAGCTGCGCCGCGAAGACGCGCAGGTGAATCTCTCCGACGACCCCGCGCAGGCGCGGCATCCACGGCTTGACGAAGCTATCGAGCAGATCGACCGCTGCTTCGGCTCGCGCTCGCAAAACGTCGACAAAAAGGAAGTGAAGCGCTTGCGCTCGCAACTCGAACAGTTGCTGGGCCCGCGGGAAAGCTGGAACAGCGCGCTGCTGCGTGAACTGTTCGGTGCCCTTTGGGAACGCGCGCGCAGGCGCCGCCGCTCGGCGGATCACGAGCGGCTGTGGCTCAATCTGGCGGGCTACTGCGTACGTCCGGGCTTTGGCTATCCACTCGACGAATGGCGCGTCGAACAACTGTGGTCGTTATTCGACGACGGTATTCAGTACGTCCAGGAAAGCCAGGTGTGGTCCGAATGGTGGACCCTCTGGCGCCGCGCCGCGGGCGGCCTCGACGAAGGCGCGCAACTGCGCGTGCTCGATGCGATGCACTATCTGCAAACGGCTGCGCAATCGCGTCACAAGCTGCCGTTCGACGTGTCGAAAACAGGCACCGCCGACATGCTTCGCCTGAGCGCGTCGCTCGAACGCATTCCCGTCGCGCGCAAGATCGAGCTCGGCGAATCGGTGCTCGCGCGTTTGCAGAAGCCTTCGGAGAATCATCAAGGCTGGTGGGCGGTCGGGCGCATCGGCGCGCGCCGGCCGTTCTATGGCAGCGCGCACAGCGTCGTGCCGGCCGACGTCGCGAGTCAGTGGCTCGATGCGATTCTCGCGCTCGACTGGAAGAAGGTGGACCCGGCCGCCTTCGCCGCGGTCCAGATCGCGCGCATGACGGGCGACCGTTCGCGCGATCTGCCCGATGAGATGCGCCACGCCGTGCTGCGCAGACTGGAAGCGGCGAGCGCGCCGCGAGCGTGGATCACAATGGTCAGTGAAAACGTCGAACTGGATAACGCCGACGAAGGCCGCGTGTTCGGCGAGTCGTTGCCGGCGGGACTGAAACTGATCTCAGACTAACGGCGCTCAGGGCCGCTCGCCTCGCGCGAGCCGCGCGTCGATATCGTGAACGACCGGCATTAGATCCGCGACGCTGTCGATCACATAATGCGCGCCCGCAGCCCGCAATTTTTCGACCGCCGCGTCCCGGCGCCGCGCAAAGTCAGCGGGCGCGAGCGCCTTCACGTCGTCTTCGGCCATCCCGAACGCGTTGCCGCTCACGGCCACGCCAACGGCCCACGTGCCGCCGTTGATTCCTTCCTCGATGCCGACCTCGGTATCGTCGACCTTGATCGCCTCTTTCGCGCGCCACACGCCGAGTTCCGGCAGCGTCTTGTAGATCATGTAGGGTGACGGCCGCCCTTCCGGCGTATCGCCCGTACAGACGATGCTGTCCGGCGAAAAGCCCTGCGCCGCCGCGCCCGGAACGATCTCCGCCATGATCTCGCGCGTGTAGCCGGTCGTCGTGCCGATGCGGATGTCGTCGCGGCGCAATGCGCTCGCCACTTCGGCGACGCCTGGAATCACCGAGCTATAACTCGCGGCCACCGCAATGTTTTTCGGCACGAAGACGTTGTAGACCGCGTCGATGTCCTCTTCGCGAGGCGCGTGCCCATACTTGTCCGCCCATGCCCGCGAGACGCGTGGCAGCGCCATCAGCGCCGCGATGTGCGGCCGCTTGGCCATGCCCATCGGTCCGCGCGCTTCGTCGATCGTGATGGATACGCCGAACTGCTCGAACGTTTCAACGAACGCGCCCATCGGCGCAAGCGAACCATAGTCGACCACCGTGCCGGCCCAGTCGAAGATCACTGCTTTAACGTGTTTCATTGACTTCCGTTTCGTATTGCCGCGTTGGTGGGACTCCGTTGCGGTCAGGTTGTTGTCAGGTCGCTGCAGGTTGTTCAGGCGGCCTCGGCGAGCACCTTGCGCTCTTCGAGCGCAGCCGCGGGCGGCGCGGCGTGATTGACGCCCATCGTTCGCAGCGAGCTTGCGCACGCTCTCACGACGCGGCGCATCACATGCTCGTCCACCTGCCCGATACAGCCGATGCGAAAGCTCTCCACCACCGTCAGTTTGCCCGGATAGATGATGAAACCCTGTTGCTTCATCAATTCATAAAACCGCTCGAAGCTGAACGAAGGATGCGCCGGCGAGAAAAACGTCACGATGATCGGCGAGCGCCAGCGCGCGTTCAGAAGCGGCTCGAAGCCGAGTTCGTGCATGCCCGCGACCAGCACGTCGCGATTGTTCGCATAGCGCGCGAGACGCGCCGGCTGTCCGCCTTCGAGTTCGTGTAGGCGCAGCGCCTCGATAAACGCGGCCACCGTATGAGTCGGCGGTGTGAAGCGCCACTGGCCGGTGCGGTTCATCACGTCCCACTGATCGTGCACGTCGAGCGCGAGCGAATGACTGCGTCCGCGCGCATCCTCTAGCGCGCTCTTGCGCGCGATCACGAAACCGAAGCCCGGCACGCCCTCGATACACTTGTTCGCCGACGACACAAACGCCTCGCAGGCAATATTGCGCACGTCGAGCGGCACGGCGCCGAATGCGCTCATCGAGTCGATCAGCAGCTTGCGCCCTTTGGCCGCCGTGACCGCGGCGATTTCCTCGATTGGATTGAGAATGCCCGAGCTCGTTTCGCAGTGCACAGCGACGACATGCGTAATGCTCGCGTCCGCGTCGAGCATGCGTTCGACTTCCGCGGCGCGCGGCGGCAAATAATCGCCCTTGTCGAGCACCGTGTGCGCGCGGCCGAGGTAGCGCAGCGTGGTCGCAATGCGCTTGCCGTATGCGCCGTTGGCCAGCACGAGCGCGTGGCCGTCACGCGGAACCAGGCTGCCCAGCATGGCTTCGACGCAATAACTGCCGCTGCCTTGCAACGGTACGCAATCGTATTCGCCGGCTTCGTCGCCGGCGATGTCGAGCAGCCGGGCGCGCAGGTGAGCGGTCATCGCGCGGAAATCGCCGTCCCACGAGCCCCAGTCGCGCAGCATTGCCTGCTTCGTCGACAAAGCGGTAGTCAACGGGCCTGGCGTCAGCAGATACGGTTCGCCTTCTGACGGTTGGTCCATCGCGGGGTTGCCCCGTGACGGCGCGCCTGTGGCGCCTGTTTGCGCTTTCGCCGGGGAACTGCCAGTCGCGCTTTCCATGCCGGAACTCCAGTCTTGCTGGTTTGGATAGCGCCTACAGTACCGAAACGCCATGCATCGGTAAAATCGATATAATCGATGCCCATATCGTAAATACTTATACCTAGCCCATTTCCAATGCCACGGAGGCTTACGTGCAATACGCGCAATTGCGGGCGTTTCATGCGGTGGCCGAACACGGCGGATTTTCACGGGCGGCGCAGGCGCTGTCGCTTTCGCAACCGGCGGTGTCGGATCACGTGCGCAGACTGGAGCAGGATTACGGCGTGAAGCTGTTTGAGCGCGGACCGCGCGGTGTCGAAACCACCGAACTCGGGCTGCGCCTCTTCAGCGTGACGCGGCATATGCTCAGCTGCGAGCGCGACGCGCGGCAATTGCTCGAATCGGCCGGCGGGCTGGAGTCAGGCTCGCTGTCGCTTGCGGCAGACGCACCGGATCTCGCGGTCGCGCTAATCAGCGCGTTTCGCAAGCTGCATCCGGGCATTGTGGTGACGCTGTCCATCGCCAACGCGGCGGACTGTATGCAGCGGGTGTTGTCGAGCGCGGTGGACGCGGCCATTACCGCCGCGCCGCAGGTGCACAGCCGGCTCGAATCGCGCGTGTTGCGGCGCGATCCGCTCGTAGCCATGGTGCCGGTGCGCTATCCGGTCGCGAAAAAACGCAAGCTGAGCTATCGCGAACTCGTGCAGCAGCCGATGATCTTTCGCGAGCCGCAATCGGTCACGCAGCAACTGCTGGAGATCGAACTGGTGCGCGAGTCGTTGCAAGTGGAGCCGGTCATGTACGTGGACGGCCGCGAGGCGCTCGAAGAAGCGGTGGCCCAGGGCATGGGTGTCGGTGTGATTGCGCGGGCGGAATTCAACCAGTCGCGGCGAATCCGGATGATCCCGCTCGACGATTGCCAGGTGCGGATGACCGAATCGCTCACGCGGCTCGCGGAGCGACCGGGGTCGAATCTGCTCGATGCGTTGTTTGCTGTGCAGCTGCCGGGCATCGAAGCAATGACTGTGTGACAGCGGCAAGCGGCGCTTTCTTAGCGACGTTCTCAGCGACCTTCTGCGCCGCTTGCCTTCGTGCTGCTTCTCTTCAATCTATACGACGCATTCGAATCGGTGTCCGAATCAACGGCGCGCGCCACGTTAAAGCGCGCGCTGTTTTTCTTAACGTGATCCGCCGCTTGCGATCAGGCTTTCGCCGGTGAGCCAGCGTGCTTCGTCGGAGGCGAGGAACGCGACGACCTCGGCGATGTCGTCCGGCTGACCGATGCGGCCGAGCGGCGTCGTGCTCACCGCCCACGTTTCCAGGTCAGAACCGATGAAGCCCGCGCTGTGCGTGCCTTCGGTCGCAACCATGCCCGGATTCACCGAGTTCACGCGAATCTTGCGCGGCCCGAGTTCTTTCGCAAGCACGCCCGTGATGCCGTCCACCGCGCCCTTCGTCGCCGTGTAAACAGCGCTTCCCGGCGGCGTGATGCGGCTTACAACCGAACTCACGTTGACGATGCTGCCGCCTTCGCCGAGATGCTTGACCGCTGCCTGCGTGACCAGCAGCAGACCCAGAACGTTCACATTGAAGTGCTTATGGAAATGCTCTTCGGTGATCTCTTCGATCGTCGAAAACCCGTACACGCCGGAGTTGTTGACGAGAATATCGAGGCGGCCATACGTCTCCACCGCTGCGTCGACAATGCCTTTCGCATCCGCGGCTTTCGACACGTCGCCTGCCACCGCTACCGCTTTGCCGCCAGCGGCGGTGATGGCGGCGACCACGTCGTCGGCGCCGGCCTTGCTCGACGCGTAGTTCACCACCACCGACGCGCCGTGCGCGGCCAGGCTCTTTGCGATCGCCGCGCCAATACCTTTCGATGCACCCGTTACAACTGCAACCTTGCCTGCGAGCTTGCTCATGATCGTATGTCCTTGAGTTGGAGTAGCGCCTGAGTGCTGCCGCGACGATTCGCGGCATTCACGCTGTTTCAGCAGAACTGCTGCGGCGCTGGCACTGGTCACAATGTAAGCAAGGCGACCATGCGGATAAAGCGGCTCGCGGCGAAAAGATACGTCGGGACAGCCGAACAATCGCCGAACCAACGGCAATCGGACTGTAAGGGGGATGGTTTGCCGGCCTGACGGCGCGGCTTCAGCGTTTGCGCCCGAGCACGATATGCATGGCGATGCTCAACAGCACCGCTAACGCACCCAGAGTATCCAATGCCGCAGACAACACGATCGTCTCCTTGCTATCGTAGTCACTGCTTGAGGAACGATTGGCTACCTGACCGATTAAAGGACTTTTGCGGAAATTCGGCAACTGCGCGGGCTCGACTCGGCGGCATGGCCGCCTGGCCGCCTGCGCTCGGCATCGGGTCGCACCGCGTCGTCAATAGAGCAAACTGCCGACGACAACTCTGCCTGCTGCGGTGGACAATGCCCTATCCCGGCAATCGCACGGAACGCCTATGAAAGCGCAGCGTCCGCATCGTCCTCCGCAGTTCCCTCGCGATGCTCCGCACGCCGAGTGGCGCGATCACACGCTGCCTTATATCGTCGTGGCAGCGGTGATCCTGCTCACGGTCTCGCTGATCGTGTGGATCGTCGACCCCGCTCCGCCGAAGACGATCACGCTGAGCGCCGGACCGCACGACAGTTCGTTTGTCATCGCCGCCGATCAATATAAAAAGATCCTCGCGCAAAACGGCGTGACGCTGAAGGTGCTGGAGTCCGACGGCTCCGTGCAGAACCTGAAGCGTCTGCTCGACCCGAAGCAGCACGTCGACCTCGCGCTCGTCCAGGGCGGCGTGGCGGACGGGCTCGATACGTCGTCGCTGATGTCGCTTGGCAGTGTCTTCTATGTCCCCGTGGTCGTGTTTTATCGCGGCACGGGCGTGACGCAGCTGTCCCAACTCGAAGGCAAACGCATCGCGGTGGGCCGCGAAGGCAGCGGCACGCGGCTGCTCGCGCTCAAGCTGCTCGATGCAAACGGCATCGAACCCGGCGGTGACACAACGCTCATGCCGAGCGACGGTCTGCAAGCGGCCACGCAACTCGTCAAAGGCGAAGTGGACGCGGCGATCCTGAGCGGCGATTCCGCCACGCGCGGGCTGATGCTGCGTCTGCTTCGCGTGCCGGGCATTTCGGTGTTGAATTTCGACGAAGCCAGCGCCTATACGCGGCTCTTTCCGTATCTGGATCAGATCGATCTGCCGCCAGGCGTGCTCGATCTGCGGCACAAAATCCCGCCTGAGACCGTGCATCTGATCAGCCCGACGGTCGAACTGGTGGCGCGTACCGATCTGCATCCGGCAATCTCCGATCTGCTGATCGAAGCGGCGCAGGAAGTGCACGGCATGCCGGGCCTGTTACAGCGTGCGGGCCAATTCCCAAGCCCGATCGCGCATGAGTATCAGATCAGCGAAGACGCGCAACGCTACTACCGCACGGGCAAGAGCTTTCTGTACCGGACGCTGCCGTTCTGGCTCGCGAGCATCGGCGACCGCACGCTCGTGTTGCTGTTGCCGGTGGCCGTATTGCTCTTTCCCGCGATGCGGCTGATCCCGGCCCTGTATGCGTGGCGAGTGCGCTCGCGCATCTACCGCTATTACGGTTCGCTGATTGCGATCGAGCGCGGCGCGCTCGCGCAGACAACCGACGAGGAGCGCAAGCGGCTCTTCGCGGAACTAGATCAGATCGAGGAATCGCTAAATCGGCTGCGCATGCCGTTAGCGTATGCGGACGCATTCTATGTATTGCGCGAACACGTCGGATTCGTGCGCGCGAGACTTGCGGCTGCGGCGCATTGAGTAAGTGGCCACGGTGATAAGCGGCCACCGTGCGGTTTCAGGTGGCCGCTTCTACATCATTCAGGCTTCAGGTCGGCCGGAGTGGTCTCCGACACGTTGGCGGATTGCGCAGCAACTTTGTCGTCAGGCGACGCATCCGCAGAACCGGCTTGCGCATTCTTCTGGTCGCCTGGCTGTGAAGCTTCGAGTGAAGCGTCCTTCGGAGCGTCCTGAGCGGCTTCTTGAACCGGCGCGGCAGCATCGACGGAACCTGCGGCAGGCGTTTCTTTCTGCGAATCGGCCGACGCAGCCGCCGCCTTCGCGCTCTTCGCAGCGCGATGGGCCTGCAAACGTTGCGCGCCCGCTGCTTCCTGCGCCGTGACCTTGCCGGCCTCCGCGCCCGTTAGATCCACGCGGGCCGCGCCTTCGACGAGCGACTTCCAGTAGCGGCTGCCACGGCACCAGGTCTTGATCGCGTCGCGCAGTTCAGCTTCGTTCAGCGACAGGTCCTTCGCGTGCACCACGAGGTCTTCGAAGATGCCGACCTTCAGCGGTAGCTTCGGCGCCGGGTTCTTCGGGAACGCATTGGGGAAACGCTTTTGCAGACGCCCGATGGACTTCACCACCGGATCGACCGGTTTGGCGTCTGCCGCTGGCGCCGCTGCGGGCCTTGCCGCGCCGGCGCCAGCGCCGGGACCGCCGCCACGGCGCTGATGCGACGGCTTGCCGCCAGGCCGCCGGTCCGCCTTCGCGCCCGGCGCTGTGCCGGAGTTCGCGAAGTGCGCCGCATTGGAAGGCTTGGCGGGCTTCGCACCAGGCTTGCCGTCATTCCTGGCATCGCGCCGTGCGTCGGACCTGCCCTCGGCCTTTGCGCCGGACCGGGCCTCGGCCTTTGCGGCAGGCGCAGACTGGGCGCGTGCCGCGGCCAGTTGCTTCTTCAGTTCAGCAAGTTGTTCGAAACCCATAGCGCACAACCAATCGAGAAAGACGAGATTGTAGCAGCGCTCGGTAAGACCTTCGTGACGGCGTTGCAACGCTGTCCGGGCCGCCGCCGCGAGCTTTGCACCGGCTTGCGATTACACTCGACATTTCAGGCATATTTTTCCGGCTGGCACTCGCGCTTCATGGACCTCAGGCAAATCCAGTACTTCATCGCACTTTTCGAGGACGGCTCGGTCACGCGGGCAGCCAAGCGGCTCAATATCGTGCAGCCGGCGCTCAGCATGCAGATTTCGAAGCTGGAAGCCGAGCTGCATCAGAAGCTGTTCGAACGCGGGCCGCACGGCATGACGCCGACCGACGCCGCCCGCCAGATGTATCGCCTCTACACGCCGATCATGCGCGACATCGAGCGCGCGCGTGAGCAGTTGAGCCGGCGCGATGCGATCGTCACTGGCCGCGTCGCGCTCGGCATGGTGTCGTCGGAGGCGGAAAGCGTGCTGCCGGAGTCCCTCGCAAGATTCAACGCGATGTTCCCGCAAGTCGAGGTATCGGTCGCGGACGGCTTCAGCGCGCAACTGATCGACGCGGTCGAAGCGGGTCGGCTCGACGCAGCCGTCATCAACAAGCCGCGCGGACGCCTGACACTCGACGTCGTGCCGCTGCTCGACGAAGAGATGGTGCTCGTGACGAGCGCCGCGCTCGGTCCGCAGCTGCCGCCGACACTCGAGCTTGCCGCGCTCGCCGACGTGGAACTGGTGCTGCCCACACGGCGCAACGGCTTGCGCGGCGTGCTCGACGCCGCGCTCCTCGCAGCCAATGTGGTAATCAAGCCGAAGTTCGAGATCGACCTGCTGAACACGATCGTGCAGTTCGTCGAACAAAGCAGCGTGGCGACGATCCTGCCGCGCGTCGTCGTGCAGCGCAAAGTCGATCAAGGGGTGCTGTGCGTGCGTGCAATCACTTCGCCGCCCATCGTGCGGCACATTATCCTCGTGAGTCATCCGAAGCGCCCGCTCGGCCCGGCCGCGCTGGCGCTCATCGACATCATCACCGAAGAGATCCGCCGGGTGACGACCGGCACGGCGCTCGCCTGAGCGCCGTGGTCTTCGCAGCAAACGAAACGCTGAACCGCTGCCGGTGCTTCATACCGGTTCGCGAACCGCACCCTGATCGAGCTTGCCGAGCGTTTCCGGCACGATGAACGCGCCGATCAGAAAGATCACGCTGATCGCGCCGACAAAGATCGCGAGCGTCAATGGCAACTGGCTCGCATCTTTTGCGACGAGCGAGACCGCCGTCGGCATCATCCCGCCGATAGCGAAGCCGATATTCCACGACAATCCGGTTCCGGTTGCGCGAATCGCGGTGGGAAAGCGCTCGTTCAGGAAGATCAGAATCGGCGCGTAACCGGCACTGCCGAGCGCGCTGAGAATCACCGCATAGACGCCGACCATCGTGATACTGGATGCGCCCGGCAACAGCAGGAACAGCGCGGGCAACGCGAAGAGACGAATCAGCCCGAGCCACACGAACGCTGTCTTGCGGCCGATAAACGTGCTCAGGTGTCCAGCGGCGACCGATGCAATCACCACCGCTACGCTGCACAGCATCAGGATCGCCGCGGCGGCGCCGTTCGGCGCGTGGGTCACCACTTTCAGGAAAGTCGGCAGATAACCCGACGTGAGGTAATAACCGCTGCCGCCGCCTACCGTCAGCAGCAGATTGACCAGGAGGATCGAGCGGTAGTCCCGCGAAAACAGCGTGCGCACCGGCGAGCGCACCACTTCGACTGGCGCCTTCACCGCCGACGTGGAGGCAGCCGCGGCCTTGGCAGCTTTTTCAGCCGCGAGCTTTTTCCACAGCGGCGATTCTTCCAGGCTGCTGAACACGAACAACCCGAGCACCGAACTGACGATGCCGGTGAAGAACATGCAGCGCCAGCCCCAGACTTCGAAGAGTTGGCCGGGGAACAGCGTGGACATCGCGAGATACGTGAGCGACGCGAGCAACGCGCCGAGCCCCGCCCCGCCGCCGCCGATCAGCCCCGATACCGCGCCGCGATATTTCGGCGCGACGGATTCGGTGCCGATCGTATGAGTCGACGCCACCACGCCGCCCACGAACACGCCCTGCACGAGACGCAGCACGAGAAAGATGATCGGCGCCGCGAGACCGACCTGCGCGACGGTCGGCAGTGCGCCGAATGCCGCCGTGGAAAGGCCTACGCCGACCACGGCGATGATCATCGCGCCCTTGCGTCCATGGCGGTCCGCATACGAGCCGAACCAGGCCGAACCGAGCGGGCGCATCAGCAGCGTCACCGCAAACGACGCGTAAACCGCGGCGAGCGACAGCATCGCGTGATCGGACGGAAAGAACAGCCGCCCGACTACTGGCGCGACGAACAGCAACACGAACAGGTCGAACAGATCCAGTGCCCAACCGAGGCACGAGGCGAATACTGCACCCATCACTTGCCGCTGATCTATCGCGGGCAAGGCGGCGCTATTTTGCGCTGCTAAGGACATCGTCATCTCCTTGACTGTCTGCGGGCGTCTCTCGATCGTCCGCGATTTGGCGCACGTTCTTTCGCGTGCTTGGGTGGTGTTAAGAAACCTTGAGGAATGCGTGGCGATAATCGGCGCGGCACGCAATGCCCGCATGCCCGGGAAGGCGCCGCGCGAGTATTGCGTCGGCGATCTTCTCGGCCATCATGATGGTCGGGATGTTGGTATTCGCGGACGGCAGTCGCGGCATCAACGACGCGTCCACGACGCGCAAGCCCTGTGCGCCGCGCACGCTGCCCGCCGTATCGGTGACGGCCGCCGGATCGCTGGCGTCGCCCATGCGGCAGGTGCCGCTCGCATGCCAGACGCCGAACACGTTCGCGCGAATGAAATCCTCGAGCGCGGCCTGATCGGCGAGCAGATCCCCGAGCCGCTGACCACGCGTGAAGAAGCGTTCGATCAACATGCGCCGCAGCGGCGCGGGGCCGTCGAGCAGACGGCCGAGCAGCGACGTGAGCAGCGCATTGCTCGCACTGACGCGGCTCAGCGCTTTTACCCGCGCGGAAAACGCAGCGGGAAAGAAGTCGCGGGCGTTCTCGCCGAGCCCCGAGGCCGCGACGATTTGCGCGAGCATCCGCACGCCACAGGCGAGCCGCGCGATATCGCGCGGGTCGTCGAGCAGATTCAGATCGACGCGCGGCGGCGCGGCAGGATCGGCGCTAACGAGTTGCACGCGGCCACGCGAATAAGGACGGTTGCACCAGAGAAAGAAGAGGCCTAGCCGGTTGCCGAGTTCGTGCCAGGCGGCGCGGGTCGCACTCGACAGATACAGGTCCGACGCTTCGCCGCCCGCAATGCCCGAACTCAGGCGCGCGGCCATCATGCTCGCGCGTCGCCGCGCCAACGGCATGCGCAATTGCGGCGCGAGAAAATGGCAGAACGTGAGTGACGGATGATCCTGCAGATTACGTCCCACGCCCGGCAGATCGATGACACAGTCGATGCCGAGTGCATTCAGCTCCTCCTTGGGGCCGATGCCTGCGTGCATCAGCATCGCGGGCGACTGCAGCGCACCCGCGCACAACACGACTTCGTTCGCGTTGAAACGAACGCGCTCGCCGTTGCGTGCGAGCGCGACCACGCCGCGCGCCACGCGCCCTTCCATCACGATGCGCTCCACTCGCAGATCGGCATGGATATGCAGATTGGTGCGCTTGCGCGTGGACTCGTCTAGATACGCGATTGCCGTGGACACACGGCGGTCGTCGAGATTCGAGAATGCGGCGGGGAAAAAGCCGTCGCCGAATTCGGCATTCTGGTCGTGCAGTGGCGCGACACCGTTCTTGCGCAAGCCGGTGGCGAACGCGTTGCAAAAGGGCGGCCAATCGGCAGGCATGATGCGCCTGATCGGCACGGGTCCTTCTTTGCCGTGCAACTCGCCGTCCGGGAAATCGACGTCGCGTTCGAGCTTGCGAAAATACGGCAGCACGTCTTCCCAGCCCCAGCCGCTCGCGCCGTTCGCCGCCCACGCGTCGTAGTCGCGCGGCAAACCGCGATTGGCCGACTGCACATTGATGCTGGAGCCGCCGCCCATCACGCGGCCCTGTTCATAGACTCGCGGCGCCGAATCGCGCGTGGCGCGCGCCGTCAATTCAGGCCAGATGTACGTGTCGCCGCAAAACACCGGCAGTGGATAACTGTCGAGAATCTCCGGGGGCACGCGGCCCGGCGGCGTGTCCGCACCGGCTTCGATCAGCGCGACGCGCAGCGACGGCACCGCGGAGAGGCGCTGCGCGAGCACGCACCCCGCTGATCCGCCACCGACAATCACGTAATCGAAGTATTCCATCTGCGTGTCTCCTGAATCGTTTTATGTGCTACGGCACCGCGGTTGTTCAACTGCCGCGAAACACCGGCTTGCGCTTGCCATGGAACGCCTCGACGCCTTCGCGGAAATCGTCGGACGTGCGCAAGCGGCTATAACAATGTCCTTCGAGTTCGATTGCGATGGACAGCGGCGCGTCCTCGGTATCGTTGAGCAGCTTCTTCGCGGTTCGCTGCGCGAGCGGCGAGAACGCACGCAGTTCGTCCACGAGCGCATCGGTGGCCGCTTCGAGTTGCGCGTCGGCCACGCACTCGACCGCGATGCCCCACTCGTATGCCTGCTTGCCCGGAATGCGCCGCGAACGCATCACGATGTCCTTGGTGCGGCCTATGCCGACCATTTGCTGCAAGCGCGCCGATCCGCCCGAGCCGGGAATCTGTCCGAGCTTCTGTTCAGGCAGCGCATAGAAAGTGGTGTCGGTCGCAATCCGGAAGTCGCAGGCGAGCGACAATTCGAAGCCCACGCCGAAGCAGAAGCCGCGATTGGCGGCAATCACCGGCTTCGAGCAGCGCGCCGGCGCCGCGATATTCCAGGCAAGCTTCGACACGTGTTCCGGGGACGCTTCCAGGAAGCCCTTGATATCGCCGCCGCTCGAAAAATGCTCGCCCTTCGCGCGCACCACGATCACGCGCACGCGCTCGTCTTCGTCGAGTGCCTCGAAGGCTGCGCGCAACTGATCCCGCGCGTGCATCGAAATCACGTTGAACGGCGGCCGGTGCAGCACGATGTCGGCGCGCTCGCGTTCGGCGTCGATCTCGATCGAAAAGCCGTCGAGGTCTTGCAGCAGGCTCTGGCCGCTGTGGGTAAGCTCGGTCATGAGAATCACTCCTTGTTGATTTCGGTTTGCTTCTGAATCGTTTCGTTGCCGCGCTGGCGATCGCTCTCGCCGTTGCTCTCGTCTGTCAGGTATTCGCCCGCGGACAGCTTGCGCCGCAAGATCTTGCCGACCGGCGACTTCGGTATATCGTCCACGAACACGTATTCGCGCGGGCGCTTGAAGTTGACGAGGTCCGACGTGCGGCAATACGCATCGAGCGTTTCGGCGTCGACGTATTCACGCCGTTTGATGAAGGCCACCACGCGCTGGCCCCAGCGTTCGTCCTTCACGCCGGCCACCGCGACGTCGTCCACGGCCGGATGCAGCGAGAGCACCGACTCGATATCGACCGGGGAAATGTTCTCGCCGCCGCTGATGATCATGTCGTCGACGCGGCCGGACACATACAGATCGCCGTCGCAGTCGATATAGCCCGTATCGCCCGTGAAGTACCAGCCGTCGCGCAACGATTTCGCGTTCGCGTCCGGCCGGTTCCAG